>ENA-UEPJ01000413-UEPJ01000413.1-human-gut-metagenome-genome-assembly--contig:-NODE-413-length-58385-cov-9.057762_pt1 | contig 58385 bp, 66 predicted proteins | sample MGYA00242890_ERZ507896 | MGnify/ENA primary metagenome ERZ507896 (study PRJEB26167, sample SAMN06115508) | human gut metagenome | host: Homo sapiens | place: China:Qinghai | collected 2015-08-20...
TCCCCCGTGGCACTGAACCAGATCAGCCCTTCAAGAGGCGCTTCCGGCGCGGCCTCCGCAAAGACGTACTTCTTCCCAGTCTTGTCGGATTTTACCCAGATCATATTCTCCTTTGGCTTCACCGGTTCGGTAAGGCCAGAAACGATGCGTAGGCCGCCGCCACCGCCGCCAAATCCCGCATTTGTGCGTCCGATCATGTAGCCGCCCCCCTCCAACAGATAATTGTGGGTATCGTGATTGCGGATTCCGGCACGTCCGCAGCGTAGATATACACGCCGCCATTGTAGCACTCCGCCACGGGGGCGAAGCTGTTATCCGACATGGCAGCAAGGCCGAACACCACCTCGGGAATCATCGTCACCGTTACGCCGCTCAGGGTCACAGCCGCACGGTATGGGTAATCCTCATACGTGCTGTCCTCGGCCCACGCAGATACCGGCACCGCCGTATCCGCGAAGGCCAGCTTCTTAAGCTCCACAGCTGTACCGGCTTCCAGGGCTGCCAGCTCTTGGGCCAAACTATCCAGCAGGGCCGTGTACTGGGCATTGATAGTTGTGGTGTCGATGGATAGGCCATCCGTTACCAGCCCGCAGACAGCCGGGTCAAGCCGTTCGTCTGTGATCATGCTTGCCGTTACCGCCGTGATGCCAGCCCCTACGGCCACCCGTGCAAGACTGATCTGCCGGACGGTGCTGTTGTTGGTCAGCGCGGGGGCTTCCGGTGTGCTGGACGCTGTGCCCTTCAGCACCTTGATTTCCGGCAGGTCAACATAGTTCGTGGTTTTCCATTCCACAATGACCCGGTCGATTCTGTCCAGCGCTCCATCCGCAATGTCAATGGGCAGCTGAAGCAGCGCCCCATCGTTTTTCAGGGTGTCGTTCCACCAGACGATTCCATTCCCGCCCGCATCGGTCAGCCAGCCCGTGCCGTCCGTCACTGTGACAGCCATGCCGGGCGTTTCCAGCGCCGCTACAGCGGCATTCTCCGCCGCCGCAAAAACGCCGGAAGTCCGCCCGTGGAGCCAGCGCATGACGGTTTCAGCGCCTACATACACGTCCTGATTGTTGGGGAAAGATTTGATATTAGCCATTCAGTTTCAACGCCTCCAATGCCGTTAAAATAGGTTCTCCAAGGGTGACTTCCGTCTTCTCCCCTGTGGCGTCAAGGGTGTATTTGATGCCCGTGACCCGTGCGTTAAACTCCACGCCGTACCTGATGGACACGCAGGAAACGATATCCCCCATGTCATACAGCCGCCCGAAGTCCTCCGGGTCAATCGTGACAGTGAAGCTCTTCCGCCGGATCTGCTCCTTCAGGGTGTCCATAGCGTCCGAAATCACCCGCTTTTTCATAGCGGCGAAGTCCTCCCCGCCCTCCGGGGACAGGCTGGAATCGATCCACAGCTCCCTGGCACTGAACCCGCAGGTGCCCACAAGGTGCATCTGCACGGTGCCCTCCCAGTCCCAGCGGACGAACGCCGTTGTATAGAAGGTGCTGTCATCGTCATTGCAAATCAGGTCTTTTGCCGTCCCCTGCTCAGTCGAGAAAACAACCCTGTGAATGCCCTGCGTCCGGTCAATCCCCTTGAAGACCTCGAACGTCCACTTTTTTGTGGTATCGTCCCATAGCATTCGCCGCCCCAGTTCGCCATATTCAAGGACAGGGGTCAGCTCATCCAGCAGCTGCCCGCCATAGACAACGCTTTCATCTACATCCCTGGTGGTTTCGTCATCCCCTTGGTAAGTTTCTTCCAGCCCCTTGACCGGGGCCGTCTGGATTCTGCTTTCCAGCCCCCGCAGGTTGCCGTTGACGGCCTCATACACGCCGCTTTCAATGTTGGTGATCTTCGTCTTTGCGGACGCTACCCGGCGATTCAGGATTGCTTCCGCCGTGTAGCCGTTGGCCGTAATGCGGCGGTAGGATGTGTCGATTTTGACGTTGACCAGGATATAGGTCAGCTTCCGGTCGGTGTCGTAAATGACATTCCCCACTTTCAGGGCCTGAATATTGTGGTCATCAACGGGGGCAACCAGCATCAGCTTCCCGATATCGTTGTAGAATGCCGTCATGGTGATGCTGATCGCGTGGGTCAGGCCGTACCGGGTGGAAAAGTCCTCCGGGTAAATCTCGATGCTCACAGCGCCACCCCCACAACTTCGGTCGCAAAGTCAATATCAACCTGCAAGTTGGGCAGGCCCGTTTCTGCCTCCGGCTTCAGTACATTGTCGCCAACGTTCAGCGAAAACAGATTGCTGGACAGGCTCAGAGCGCCCCGGCATTCCCCATCTACAGAGGATTCCACCGTTGTCCGGTCGTGGGTGATCCGCACCACCAGCCGTTCCCCCGCAATCAAAGACTTGCTGATAAGCAGGAATTTCCCGGTCACAGCATTGGTGATCTTGGGATTCGTCACAGCGTCCTTCGCACGGAAGGTCACCGTGAAGGGGCACGGAACCTGCCCACGGTTTGGCACGTTCACCCACTTCGTTTCAAACAGCTGCCCGAAAGCATACTCCCTGGAGATATTCCACGGGAACTTGAACAGCGGCTTGATGCCCGCCAGGGTGACCGATGCCGTATCGTCCTTGCACCAATACGGGTATGCAGCAGTCAGCGTGAATTGGAACTGCGCTCCCCAGCGCTTGGCCTCCACCGTGGGCGTGGCCGTAGGCCGGACAACCAGATACAAATCATCGGCATACAGCCGCCCGCCGATATCGGGCCGAATGACCGACAGCAGCCGTCCCTTGCCCTTGGCCTGTGCGTCCCCCACCAGATAGCCCGTGATATTCACGGGCCGGGGCTGCACATTTGCGCTTTGCACGGTTGCGCCGGTCTGGTTGATTCCCTGGGCCGTGGACAGATTCACCGTAACGGTATCAACGCCGGTTGGCTTGTTGATTAAAAAGCCCCCGGCATAGTCGAAGGTCACGCTGTCCCCCTGATCGTTCACATAGCGGAACAGCTTGGAAAGATTGTTGAAATTTTTCACGTTGCCCACCTCGCAATTTCCCAGTAGGCCGCAGTCGCCGCTGCGATTTCCGCCGGGGTCTGGGGCACAGCCTGGATGTTTTGGACGATGGTCACGCCGCTGCTGCTCCTGCTGCCGCCGTGCTGCAAGGGCGCAGCGTCCGCAGACCCGGAACGCTTTCCGGCTCTCCATGCTCTGGCCTCTGCCGCCGTAAGGACAGCTTCGCCCTTGTGGAGCCGTGCGGGGTATTCATCGTATGGCACGTAGTCCAGGCCGTCCTTATGGCCGAAAGCAACCATAGCGGGATTCGAACCGCTTCCACCACGGTCTCCCCCGCCTCCGCTTCCGCCTCCGCCACCGGCAACCACATTCACGGTCATAGTAATGGTTCCGATAGCGGCTTGCAGGGCGCTTGTCAGCTTGCTGCCAAGGTCAGACATAGCCTGTACTGCCGTGTCTCCACCCTCTGCAAGAGCGTCCCTGAAAGCGCTCATAGTAGCCGCTGCCGCCGCTCCGGCCTCCCCGGACTTGTCCCACTCACCAACCTCCGAATTAAACTGTTCGCCCAGCTCTGTCAGCTTGTTCCCAAGGTCGGTGATACCCTCAGTCATGGATAGGGTCAGGCCGTCCCGGCTCTCTTCAAGCTGGGATTGCAGCCCGGTCAGGTTCTGAACGATCTGCTGCCCGCCCTCAGAGGTTGCGCCGCCCGCCTTGTCCATTGCATCCACAATCGCTTGGGCATAGGCCGCACCGTCAGCGCCCATGGATTGCAGCTGATTGGCAAAGCTGCCCAGGCCCGCTTCCGTCAGGGTCTGGATATTCTGGTTGTAGGTCGTGAAGTAGTCAATCTGGGACAGCATCCCGTCCGTCATGTCTTTCAGGGAGACTTTAGCTTGTTTCGCCACCTTCTGAAAGGGGGAGAACCAGCCGTCAATATTCTGGGAAATCTGGTTGTAGACGGAAACGGCGTTGTCCATCAGCTTTGTGACGGAATCCGTGTAATTGTTCGTGATTTCTTGCAGCCGACTGACGGGCTGTTCCGTAGCCTCTGCCGCCTCCGCCATTGTGTACGCGCCTGTTTCAATAATCTTTTTGAAATTATTGTACTGGGCTTGTGCCAAACTGTATGCGTAATCATCACTTTTCGACCACTCCGTTCCGGCGTTATCCCCGGAATAGCTGTCATTCAAAGCATCCATTGCGGCCTTTGCCTTTTCCATCCCCGCTACAGCCTCTTCATAGGTCGTTGCGGACACCTGCGACTGTTCATCAAATTCCTTGACGTACTCGCTGGCATGGTGGAAAGCAAGGCCCAACGCTCCTACCGTTACGGCCCCAATTGCTACAGGCCCGGCAATACTTCCGGCCCCCATTGCGGCAAACGCCAATTCAGCCGCCGTTTTAAGCTGCCCAAAAGCGTTTATTGCTTTCACAATGGCAACTCCGGCAAGCGTGGTTCCCAAAGCAATGGCAACATCCTCAACGACCCCGAGGTAGCTGTCGAAATTCGTAGTCAAATCCTGAATGATCGGAATCAGCCTGCTCAGAAGCGGATCGCCTACACCGGCCAGAAACTGCCGCCAGGTCTCCTTCAGGTTTCCGACAACATTTTCAAAGCCGTCTGCCTCTCTGGAAGCCTGCCCCATAGCACCGGAAAGCTCCTGTGCGTCCGTAACCATTTTCAGAAGCGTCTGCTGCTTCTGAATCTCGGTCAAATCCTGGTATTTCTGGCCGAACAGCTCCATCGCAGCCGCGTTTCTGGTTGTTTCCGTACAAGAAACACCCAGCGCCGCGTCATTCGCAAAATTGCCCTTCAAGAAGGATTGCAAAGATTCTGTCGCGTCTTCCAGACTGATATCGTAGTATGCCGCCGCGTCAGCCGCAGCGGTCAAGGCAGTTTGCATCAGGTCAAGAGCCTGTGCGCTGTCCGCGCCGGACGATTTCGCAAAAGCGTATATTTTCGTTCCGGAATCCTGAAGCCGTGTCGCCACAATGCCGGTTTCCTCGGCGATCGTGTTCAGAATGCTTCTGGCCGTTTTTGTCAGGTCTTTACCGCCAACGGAAAAAGTCTGCTGGAACTGCGCGTTGGATGCTTTGACCTCTGCCGCCGTTTCCACGCAGGTCTTTCCGAAGGCAACGATTCTGTCAACAGCGAAATACGTTGCGACCATTGACCCGATTTTGGAAAACGCGCCGGAAATGACGTTACTGGACTCTTCGGCGCTTCCCGCAACATCCGAAAGCGAAGTGTCAAATTTGTTTGCTTCCTTCTCCGCCTCCGACAATGCTTCCTTATTTTCCTTTAACTCTTTGGAAAGGCGGTCGATTTCCTGCGCGCACTCTTTCGCTTCTTTTGAATTCTTACCCTGGGTCAGGTAAAAATCCTGATATTTCCGCTTCAAAAGGTTGATTTTGTTCTGCTGGGTGTAAATAGCGTTGGTCAGCTTCTCGGTGTTCTGGCCGAAGCTCTCAAAGGCCGTTCCCGCTTTTTTTGCGCTTTCAGACGCTTTCGAAAGGTCGGCCTGTGCCTTGTCCACTCCTTCCAGTGCAATCTTTCCCATCAGCGTAAATAAATCCAGTCCCCTTCACCTTCTTCCTGTGAAAATAAAAAAGCCGCCCAAGGGCAGCCGTCTACAGCTCCCCCGGCGGTACAAAGTTCAGGATTTCCCGGGACTGCTGAATAATCGATGCAAGGTCTTCCCCGCCGGTCTCCGCGGCGCTGTCCGGTTCCAGGGATTCCCGGAATTCTGCATATGACTGTTCAAAGTCCTTATGCAGCCAAAGTTCCCATAGCGCTTGTTCCTCTGTTTCCTCGTTCTTGATGGCCACAACCTCGCAAATAAATTCGTAAAGCCGCCCGCAACGAATCATCCGGTCAAGCAGGGGCAGCGGGTCAGAATACCGCTGGAAAAGCAGGTCAATAAAGCGAATATCGCCTACTTGAACAGCCTTGCAGCAGCCCCGAAAAAATCCTTGAATTCCTCTTTCTTGATGGTGTCAACCACCATATTCATGAAAACGGGCATAGGCAGGGCGGCAATATCCTTCGCACTCATGCCGGACAGGCCGGACAGCAGCTTGTAAATATCGGCCTTGCATTTGGGCAGGTTGGAAAAAATCACATCCGCAATGTTCACGGCAATGGTGATGCCGATGGCCGCCGCGTCCGGCTTCTCTCCCTCCGCTTTCTCGCCCGTCATGGCAGCAATAGCGGCTTTCACATCATCGGATTCAAACGCCGCCTTGAATTCCTTCAGGCCAATGCCGGAAATGATCTTGAACATGGGGAAAACATCGTCAGCAGTCATTTCCCGCAGCGTATAGGCTTTTTCTTCGCGCATTGTAAAACCTCTTTCTGGTTAGATTGGTTTAAGGCCGGGTTGCCCCGGCCCTGTGTTGCTGTCAGGAAGCCTTGGGATAGTAAATATGCCAGGGCAGCTTATCCTGGTCGGTGGAATCGCCGAATTCGGCGTAACTTTCGAAGGTGTACTTGCCCGCAGCACCTTCCTTGTTCTTGCCCTCATGCTCAAAGCCGGACGTGCAAAGGGCGTTTTCCAGAATGGCAATGATATACTTGCCGCTTAGGGTCTTGCCCACAAAGGCGATATTCTCCCAGTAATCGCCCTCGGCAATCTCCGTCTTGGATTCGATTACGTCATAGGTGGTGTCCGCAGACGTGCCCGCTTGGCCCAGAGTTGCCGCCTGGATAATATCCTTGGTCAACTCCGCAAAGTTGATTTCCATAGTGGCCGTTTCGCCGGTCTTCTGGGCCATGCCCTTGGACTTCACACCGATACCGTCAACTTCAATGTTGGCGATTTCGGGGACAATGGACACCTTGGAACCGCCGTTGGTAGCGCCCACAAGGGATTCCGCAAAGTTCCAGGAACCGGAACCGCCGCCGGAACCTGCCGTATACTTCAGGCCCTTGTGAATCGTGCCAGCGCCGAAAACGATATTGCCCGGGGTCTTGTTGGTAACGCCGGACTTGCCAAAAATAGCCATTAACTCACGCTCCATTCTTTGACTGTAAGATTTATTTGGATGCGGTCTAGTTCCGCATCCTCCGTCGGAATAGGTTGGGCGTTCCCGTAGGCGATAGCTACAATGCCATCGTCAAATGGGAACGCCCGTCCTTCCAATGTGAAATAGTTTCTGATTTTGCCTTTTGCCGTTTCAAGGGCAGCTTCGGAACCAGCCCCACGGGCGAAGCCCGTTAGGATGACGGTGCATTCCTGCAAGCCGTCCTCGCTCAGAGAATCGGTCTCCATGTAATCACCGACAAAGTAGGGGTATCCGGGCTTTCTGCGAAATCGCCGGAAAGCGTATTCCAGGCCCATTTCCTGCATTGCCGCTTTCACGACTTTCAAAGTGTTGTCCGTCATCCGCTCAGCTCCCCGAAGATTTGTTTTGCACAGTTGATAATCTTGCCCTTGGTGCTCTCAAAGGCCCGCTGAAGGGTATGGTTCGGCTTTTTGCCAAAGGTAAAATGCCAGTCCCCCGCAGCGTCCCGGTACACCCAGCCGCCCTTTCTGCCGTCACCACCTGCCGCATATTCGCCGGTTCCGTATTCCTCCCAGATTGCATTCTGCAACGGGCTTCCGATGGTTGCTTCATTCCCTTCAACAATGTGCGTCCAGCTGCCTTTTAGCTGCCCGGACCGTACACGGGAATTTCTGCGGACGGCGGTTTCCACTTCGGAAGCGGCCTCTTCCAAAAACTGCGCCGCTTTTTCATCCAGCGCCGCTTTGGCCTGCAAACTGTAATCGTGGAATTCAACGCTCATTTACTGGCCCCCCGTGTACTTCAGGTAGATTTCCAGCTGCTTGTGCATCTCCATGGGGTCATCGATCAGCAGCACGTCATACCGCTTTCCGGCAATGACGGCCCGGGAATTTTCTGCGGTGACAACATCATTCAGGGCCACATATTCAGCCACAAAAACGTGGGTGGATTCCTGCAACTTTGCGTTGTAATTGGTATGCTTGCTGTCCCCTCCGGTCAGGTCAAGCCAGCCCCACACCTTCTGCACGTCTACCCAGGTTCCCACCTGTGCGCCGATTTCATCGGTTTCCACAGTCCTGCACTGGATAAAGGCGTACACATTGCCGCCGATGCTCATACGCTCACCCCTTGGCCGAACCTGGCTTTCCTGTAGGGCTTCAGAAAGCCCAACAGGGACTTGGGAAATCCCATGCTGGAATTATCCCCGTCCATATTGAAATAGGTGACAGAGTGCCGGGAAATGGTCTCAGACTGTACGCCAACCTTGTCCCCGTTGTCAAGCTGCCACTGAAGCATTCTTGCAACGCCCTGTTTGACATCGGCGGGGTAGATCACCTTTGTGATGACCACCCCGCTTTCGTCGTACAGCTCCTCGGAGACCGTAATAGCCCCATCGGAGACGGCGGCAACCGTCACCAAGCCCCCATTAAATTCCGATTCCGTGATCTCCAGTGTGTCACCTGCCTTGAAGGGCGTTGCACCGGAGACAAGCAGCCTGTTTCCCTCTGCCACGGCGACTGCAACCGCCCGAAAGGGCCGCTTCTGGAAGTTGTTGTTCGTGTATCCGCGGATTAGCATCTCCAAGGCCTGCAGCCGTGCTTCCAGGGCCTGGTCCGTTTCCTCCGTTGTCACGAACTGCCGCAGCGTGTCAACGGTCATGATCATAACGGCACCGCCTTACACTTCGGCAGGAGCCGCTGCTTCTTCCTCCGCCGTGATCTCGGTCACTTCGTAGCCCTCATGCTCCCGGAACCAATCCACCATGCGGCCCCCGGCAATCTGTGCCTTGCCATAGGCAAACTGGACACCGCCAGCGCCAACGCCGCAGAACTCGGTGTTGCCCACAACCTTGATTTCATAGCCGGTAACGGCCTTCGCTTTCTTTGCTGCCATGTTGCGTCTCCTTTCCGCTTATCAGACGATCTTGATGTTCCGCAGGACACCGGCGTGTGCCGTGTTCTTCAGCACGGTAGCCGCCACCATTTCTACCTCGCCATCCTTAACCGCACCCGGGGCGTTGAAGTCGGGCAGGTACTGCCGGATAGCGTTGTTACCGGTCAGGGAAGCGGCGTGGAAGCCGTCATTTACATCGAACTTGACGGCGTAGATATCCGTCAGTCCGGTGGTAGCGGTAGAACCGCCCGCAATGGTGCGGCTGATACCGGCATTTACGCAGTCGTTGCCGGTCACGGTAGTGCTTGCAACGGTGTAGTGCTTGCCCAAATCCATGAAGCGCACACCGTCCATGGAAGTGACCTTCCGGCCGAAAGCCTCTTCGCTCTCGGTCTTGTAGCCCAGAATTCGGGCCATGGTCTGCACCTTGGTGATCATGGCGCTGTTCATGAGCAGCGCGTCGGCGCTGGTGTTCTTGATCAACAGCTGGATCTGCTCATACAGCTGGTCGGCGTTGGCCTTGAGCTGGGTCATGGTGGAAATGTCAATACTTGCGCCGGTGTTGTACTCGGTGGAAGTACCGGCCAGCATCTTGTCCAGACCGTCAAACTCGGTGTTGCGGGTGGTTGCGTCGCCGTTGATCATGGTGTAGTGGAACAGGCTGATAGCTGCCAGCACCTTTTCCCGGATCTGATAGGCCATGTTGTTCCAGGGGCCTTCCGCCTGCTTCAGCACACGGTCGATCTGGAACTTGCCGCCGAAGATTTTCAGGTCTGCGGACTTCTTTTCCACGGTTGCCTGATTAGCGGTGTACTCCGCATTCAGCGCACGAAAAGCAGCCACAGAGGGCAGCTTCTTCTGAATGTAGGAATAGGTCAGCGTGCTGCCGCCCTGGGGAGAAACGCAGTTGTCAAAGGGCAGCAGCTGAAGGATTTCGGATTCCCGCAGAAAAATATCCACGATCTGCTGAGAAACCTTGTCGGACATACCGGCTTTCATTTCTGCAAGGGTCATAGCCATAATAAATTACCTCATTTCTCAATCATTTTTCGGCCCATAGGCCAGTTTCAGAGCGTCTTCCAGGTTCTGGGGTTCTGCCTCTCCCTGTTCGCCATCCTCCAGCTTGTTTTCGATGATCTTCTTCGTGCCGGGAGTCTCGAACTGATTGGGGAACTGGGTCTTCAGGCCGGAGAGCTTTTCGTCCATGCCCTTGACCTTGCCGTTTTCGTCCAGCGTCAGTTCTTCGGGCTTGTACTTTTCACGCAGCTTGTAAGCCAAATAGTCAGGGTCAACCGCTTTGGCATCCCTCAGGGCCAGCTGGATAGCGTTGTCAAGCCTGGTCTTCGCAAGCTCCGCCTGAAGCGTGGCAACCTGGGATTCATATTCGGTAATCTTCCCCTGAAGCCCTTCATTGTCCTTCGTGCCCTTTTTCAGTTCGGCAATCAGGTTGTTGGCCGTGGTCAGTTCGGTGTCCTTGCTATCAAGCTGGGCCTGAAGGGCATCATATTTTCCCTTGCCGACATATTCGCCGCTGCTCAGGTTCGCAAGCTTCACCTGCTTATCCTTGTTGGCCTCGCTGCCGTTGTAGGCGTTCAGGGCCTGTTCAAACTGTGCATAGAGGGTATCCCCCAAAATCTCTTTCAGAAATTCCATTGTTTTCCTTCCTTGCCCCTGTTTTTTAGCGTGGTGTCCTCCACAGGCAAACACTTTGTTGTATCCGGAAGTGCGCCGGAAATTTAGGAAAGTTTAAGCGTCATTACCGTTTTGGACATGAAAAAACGCCTTGTTTCCAGAGCGCCCTTTCGGCTGAATAAATATTACTCTTCGGCTTCGGTGTCTTCCTCTGCCGCTTCGGGCAGCTCGGGCACGGCCACGGTCTCAAAGGCTTCCTGCTGCATCTCCCGTACAGTGGCTTCAATCAATGCGTCCACGGTGTCAATGTCCAGTTTGTAGCCCTTGGATGCCAGGAACTTGCGCACATACTTTTTCTTTGCCTCGCCCATGCCAGATTCATTGTAGATCATTTCTGCTGCCTTTACGCCGACAGCCGTCCACTTCTTCACCTGTTCCAGCTTTTCGGTGCTCACCTTCAGCTTAATCCAGGGAATCAGGAACGTGGTCAGCAGCAGCCCCAGAAGGGTAATCAGGGCGTTCACAATGGGGGTTAAATCGATCATTTTTTTTGCTCCTTTCGGATTTTGAAATATAAAAAGCAACCTCTAAGAAAAACTTAGCGGTTGCCTTTTTACGGATTATCTTTTTCGTGGGGTCACGAAAATGGTCAGAACTTGCAGCAAACTTACAACAAACTTGCAGCAAACTTGCCACTTACTGAAAATGGGCATGAAAAAAGCACCATGCAAATTGCACAGTGCTTTTTTCAATAATCGGCATTTTCGTCATAGTCCGGCTCAGATTCCGGCTGATTGGTTTCAATGCAATGGTTGATTCTTTCGATGATCTCTTTTTCAGGTTTCGTCCCGGCAATCATCAGCGGGTAATCCTCCCGGAAGTGCCGGTAATACCGTTCTAAAGCTTCTTCCATTATTTGATAACCTCCAAAATCTTTCTGAATACCTTGTATGTTTCGGGGAAGTATTTCTTGATACAGGCCAACGATTCATGGCTTGCAGCTTCGGCGGATAAGATTTCGGCGAAAATCTCCTTGCCGTTGTCCCTATTCTTCCAATAGCCTAACCCATGTCCTACTCCTAAAGGATATTTCACGCCGATTCCGGCCCCTTCCAACATATCCGACACGTCAGACCTTGCAAGTAGGGAATAACCCTGTCTGATTTCATCAATCAGGATTTGCGCTGCATCCGCTTTGCAGGTTACTTTGTGCGCCTTTTTGATATTACTGATAGCGTCCTTGACCTCTTGTTTCGCTGTTCTCCCAAGAAGTCCGCCCGCCCCGTTTGTTGTGAAGACGGCTTTTCCTGCTGCGTCCACTCCGTCAAATACTTCTGTGAATGCGGTATAGGCGCTGAACCCCGCATCTCTCGCAGCTAGGTAATCTGTCATATGCCCGTATTCATGGAATAGCACCTGATAAGGGGCTTGATAGCTGCTCCCCGATGCAGCATACGCAATGTTCAATGTAACATTGTCCGAACTAGGCGAATAAAACGCCTGCCCGCCTGTGTAGTTTGCATCTGAAGTCTTAAACTTGCCCTGGTATTTATTCCACACCTCTTTAACATCCGGGTCAGCGTTCTGAAGAGTGGATTTAACAGCGGTTGCATGGGTTGCACCGTATGTATTGTTAATATATGCCATTTGTGGGCTTGTGTCAATGGGGTTTGTCCCATCAGGATTAATATTTTCAGCGGCTTGCAAATATTTTGCCTTGAAATCCTCGAAATTCTCCGTCTTGTCCAGCCCGAAGAATTCCGCCCGCTGCTTCAGTTCTTCCAGTTCCTCTTCATCCAGCGCCCAGCGGGCACGGGTCAAGGACGCACAGCGGCAGTTGACAACCTCAGCAGCGCCCCCGGAAGGGTCGCCCGGGTACATCAGCCCGTTTGAAAACTTTTCGTCAAGCTCCCGGATTTCTCCGTCAACCCGTCTGTGTGATTCCCTGGTCTTGCCGTCAAGGGTAGCGTCCCACTGCTTTACCACATCTGCCCCCTGTTCCTTCACCGCCCGCTGGGCATCGGCGGTGGAGGTCTGCTGGATTCTGTGGCCCTCCGTACGTGCTATGGTCTTTGTTCTGGAAAATGGGGCGCTGGTAGCGTTGGCAATGTTTCGGGCGATATCGCCGTACCCCAGCCCTGTGGCAATGCCCCGGCTGATTTCCTGGGTGACTGCTTTCTTCAGCGTGGAAACCTCAATTCCCAATCGCTTGTAAAGTCCGCCGCTGACCTTGCTGTCCACCAGAATGGCCCGGACTGCTGCCGCCTGATCTATGGGCGTAATGATCGGTATTCCCTGCTTCGCGATATCGTACATAGTGCCAACATAGCCGTTTTCGTAGGAATCCTTCAGGTAGCTTTCAATGGTGCTGTAGTTGTCCCCCTGCATCTTGTCCAGAATGCCGCTGATCTGGCCCTTTAGCGCTTCCTGATACTGCTTCTGATAGATTTTAGACCGGCGCTGTGATTGGAGCAGCGCCATTGTAGCATCGTCCAGACCGTCCTGATTCATGGCAGCGTCCAGCAGGTCAATTTCTGCTTGAAAGTCCTTGACCTTCCGGTTAATATCGGACAGCGCCCGCTTATACTGGCTTTCCAGTGCCTTGACGGCCTCCGCCTCGCTTTTCAGCAGGGACTTCTGCACTTCGATTTGCCACTTGTTCAAATCCCATCACCTTCCGGCTGAATGCCGCCCAGAGCCGTCAGTGCCGCCGCTGTGGGTTCTTCCTCAGCCTTGGGCAGCTTATCCTTCAGATCGTCATAGTCCAGGTCAAGGGCTTCACACACAAGCTGCGCCGTCAGCTCCTGCCCCAGAAGGGAAGCAGTGTTCAGCAGCGTGGTAATCTTCGTCTGCTGCTCCTGGGCCTTTACAAGGTCAATCTGGGCATTCTCCTGGGCGTTCGTGATGATTTCACGTTCAAAGTCAAAGTACACGTCCTTCTGCTCATAGTCCGTGCCCTGGGTGTCGTTGATTTCCTTCAACACCAGCTTCAGCAGTTTACGCATGAACTGAAGAAGGAACGGCTGCAAGCCGTCACACTTCAGGTCAAGGTTCGCATAAGCGGACTTAATAGCAATAGACGTTGTGGCGCTGGTGTCCTTCAGCGCCTCCGTGTTCACGCCCTGGCCAAAGCGGAAAATGTTCTTTTCGTCCACTTCCATTTTGGTCTTCCGGGCCTCCACGGGGATATCCACGGTCTTGATATCAATACTACCATCTTCATCCACACCAATGTGCTTCTTGGTCTTGATGTTCAGCATCAGTTCATCTAGGTTGTCCCCCTGGAAGCCCTTGACAACGTATAGGGCCTCATTGGTGTCCTGGATGTTATTGGACAGGCCCGCATTTATCAAGTCATAGTCATCAATCAGGGCCTTAATAGTCTTCAGACCGCTGAAGCGCTTCTTCCCGTTGTTCAGCCGGAAGAAGGGAATCATGCCGTAATCGTCATAGTAGGTGCCTTCGTCCCCGTCCTTTTGGTAGAGGATATGTGGCCTGGGATTGGGGGAAAGGGAATCATCCGGAACAATACCGCCATTTCCTTCCTGACAGTAAAACCAGGTCTGTTTCCTGTCCCACACCTGAATGCGTTTGATGGCCTTGTTGTCCTTGTCGAACCGGTCAATGAACCATCGGATCACATAGGCGCAGCCGTCATCGGTTTCCTTCTCCCGGACTTCCACAACGCCGATGCTGTCCGCAACCTGAAACTCCGTCCGGTCGTTTTCGTCCTTGTAGGCGTACATATATTCCCAGCCTTTGGTAACCGTTCCGGAAATAAGACCGTTCAGCTCAGAAACAAAGCTTTCGTTTTCGTTGAAGTATGCGTCAAGCTCCGTTTGCAGCTCCGGGATATCGGACTTCACAAAGCCGCCGTGACCGGAAAGCATATACTGGGTCTGTTGGTCAACCAGCAGCCGGAAAAACGGGTGTGAAATCTTGATATTGCTTTTCGTCTTGTCTTCCTGAATCTTTCCTTCAGCGTCAATGAAGAAAATCCGATAATCCCTGATATCGTGATTTCCCTCATAATACCGCACACCAACCTTTGCAAATTGCTTCTGCCTGCTTTTGGAATCTGCATCTATAAACGCTTTGATCTCGGCCTCACTCAGCATCCGCGTCCTCACCTCCTCCAATTGCATCGCAGTCCTGCTCAATAGCAGCCGTGGTGTCCACCACCGCCGCCTGAGTCTCCACCAGCTGCTGTGTTGCCGTAGCCAACTGTGCTTGCAGCGCCGCAATGGCGTGGGCCGGGTTAGCCCGGCCCGTAACGGTTACGCTGTCGGCGTCCGTCATGACGGTGTTGGTCTCGCCCGGAATGGGCATAATGGGCCCGTTCCCCGTAGCCGTGAATGGGGTGGGGGTTGCCAGCTTGTAGACAACCTGCACAGGGGTTCCAGCTGCGGCCTGGGCGGCGAGGTAGGATTTCCAGGCATCTGTGTTCTCGGGGATTATATCGCCCCATCTCACCCGGATGGCACTCCATACCAATGCGCAGCCCTTGCCTGTATTGTTGTTCGCCACATCATAATGTGGGTAATGGCTGCATATTTCGTTCCCAGATTTCGGCCCATCGTTGATTGCATCGACAATTTTCGGGGATACGTAATACCAGTCTCTTTTGTCGGCAGCAAGTCCGCCAATAGTCCACGCCTCGCTCCCGTCAAAGGTTACCAGTCCCCATTTATGTTCCCCCTCTCCCGTCACCGCATCCACCGTACCGCCGTAGACAGTAGACGGCAGCGCCAAAGCCAGCGTGTCGCCACGGTAGGGGGTGTAGGTGGTGGGAGCGGTGGTGCCTTCAATAACTTCAATTTGGAATTTGAAGTTGTTGAATACTGTGTTTGTTCGCCAGCATTGCAGCATAAAAATAAGCTCGGTTTCTACCAGTGCAGCACCGCTTGCAATGTACGAATCAAGGTTTGTGCCGCGTGTATCACCACGGAAGTAATGATCATAATCCATCGTAAACAGCGCATAGGCAAAAGTAATGCCTTCACCACTTCCAAGAGAGGCTCTGCCGCTCACCTTCTTGATGTACATGGTGTAGGGTTTTCCCGCAACCCAATGCAGCCGACATGTTCCAATCTCTATATTGCTTCCCCGAGTAAGTGTCCCGTTTATTGTAATATTTTTTTCTGTGTCTACCGCTATTTTAACCTGGTCATTGGAATCATATGTGCTTAAAAACTCAATGACATTCTCCCCGCACCGCTCCACGCTCACCGCCTCCCGCCCGGAAATAGGCCGGATGTTGTCCGGGCTGGGGTCGCCGCTGCCCGCCTGCGTGGGCTCCCAGTTGGCCACCACCCCCAGCGGATACCCCGCTACAGGCTCGCAGGTCACCGGGTTTCCGCTCTCTTCCAGCGGCGGGCACAGCGTCTCGACGATCTTCTTGCTGCTCCACGGGTTTTCGGCGCTGACAGCGGTATCATCAATCTGCGGCGCGTCCTTGCCGTCGGCCCCCGCAGACCCGGGGTCGCCCTTCGCACCCTTTTCGCCCTGCGGGCCAGCGGGGCCGGTGGTACCCTGTGGGCCAGTGGAGCCTTTCTCACCCTGCGGCCCACGGAGCATTCCGCTGTTGATTTTCTCAATCAGCTGATGATACACATCAGGGGACGGATTGGTGGGGGTGCCTGATGTGCTGAGGATGGATCTTTCACACAGCACCATTGCAGGTGTGGTGGTGTGCAGATTTCCTGCAAAAAGGCCGATTTCAAATTCATTCGTATCAGCAATGACGGGAATTTCACATTCATTTCCCGTAAAAATAACATCAGAATAATGGCCGTTATAGCAAAACCGTGCCGTTTTTATTTCAAAAGCATTCCATTCTGCATCCAGGTCAAAAAGAGCTGTGTAGTCGCTGTTGCCGCAAACATACAGCGTTCTGTTGGTCTGCACGGCAATCTTGTTCTTTACGGAAATGCTTATGTTGGGCATATCGTTCACCTCCCTATTTCAGGAAATCATGCTTCCGCAGCCGTGTATTGTAGGATTCCTTGATCTGCTCAATTGCCGCAACCGCGATCTGATTTTCAAATTCCGGGTGCGCGTCACAGTATTTTTCGTAATGGGTGATATCCCCCAGTATTTGCTTGAAATGCTCATGGCTGTGGAGCTGCCCCAGATAGATTTCATCAGCAAACCGCAGAATTCTGACCCGGCAATCCTTAGCATGGATTTCCCTGTTTTCGTCCCGTATGGTTTCAACCTCTGCCTTTACGCCCTTCATATCCGCCTCGAAGGCTTCCATTTTGGCAAGCAGGGCCTTGTTCGTCTGGTTGCCCAGCCATTCCAGAATAGCAGACCAGGGATTTACCTTGATGGGGGCAATCTGGATAAGGGTCAGCAGCCCCACCAGCCCACCGCTGAACAGGGGCAGAATTTCTTTCAATGTCATTTGCGGCACTCTTCTTTCGTTGTGAATTTATATCAGCCATTTGCTGCCCGTGATATACTTCTCCAGGGCGTAGCGCATGGCGTCCATCAGGTGGTTGAAATCATCGATCGGCACATTCAGCTTGTTCCCGAATTTGTCCGTGTCCCATGTGTAGTTGCTGATTTCCGTCATGAAGTTCACACACCGCGGATGAATGATGATTTCCAAATCCTGAATCCACTGAATGCCGTTTGTAATGCTGTCCTTTCCTTTCGCGGCGCCCTTGACCCGCAGGCCCAGACTCTTCAGCTCGTCAATGGACTTCGGCTCGGCGGAATCGGCGGTGATTCTTTCCTTGCCGTAGCCCATGCCCTGAATCGTCTCGGCAATGCGCTTGTTGGAAAGCCCCTTTTCGTACATTTCGTCAAACACGAACAAACGCTTTTCCTTCTGGTCCAGCAGACCGCAGAAAAGCGTTGAAGGGTCGTTTGTATAACCGAAGTCCAGACCAAAGGCGGACACAATGCCGTCTTTCCGCCGCGTCTGGTCGATGTCAAAGGCTTCTTCCCGCCAGTTCTCATAGACCAGACCGTCCACGATACCCCAGCCCCCCAGACCGGCCACGGCGTAGCGCCGGGGGTTCCGCTTCTTCATCTCCTCGAAGACTTTGATATCCCCGGCGTCCAGCCACTCGTTGCACATATAGTTCGTGGTGATTGCCAGCACGTCAGGATCCGGCGGCGCGTCAAAAAAACGCTTTTTCAGCCAGTGATGTTCATTCCACGGGTTGAAGGTAATTGTCCACTGCTTGAACAGCCCTTCCGGGCATTCACCACGGATGGATTCATCCAGAACGTTGAAGTCATCTTCCTTCATGACTTCATAGCCTTCCTCCAGCCACGCCCAGCAGAGCACGCCCACATCCACCGTAATGGACGTGACCTTTAAGGGGTCATCCAGCCCACGGAAATAGATTTTCTGCCCTGTGGGCAGATAGGTGGCCTCCAGAGGGCTTTCCCGGAACTCCCACCAGGCGTCCACCTTCAGCCGATGCACCGCCCATTTCAGCTCCGTGAAGCAGCTGTCCTTCAGCGTCCGGAAGGTCTTCCGGACCACAAGTGTGTTGGCCTGGGGATATTTCATCATGTTCACGATGTACCACAGGGCGGTAGTCTTGGACTTCTTGGAGGCACGGCTGCCCTTGACCACCCTGTAGCGGCCCTTAAACCGCCAGAAGGTGCCGTAGCCCCTGCCCACGATCTCCGGCAGGGAAATATTCCGTGCGTCAGTCCTCAAGCGCATCCTCCCCCGAAATCACAACAGGCAGCGCCACGTCCACCCTCATTTTCTCGCTGAACAGACTGTAGCGCTTGCCCAGCAGCTCGGCGGCCTTCAGGCGCTCCCGTTCATCCGGCGCTTTCTCCATCTCTCGGGCCTCGCTCATGGAGTCTCCGACGTTTTCCACAACCACAACGGATGCCCTGGACCGCCCCCGCATGACGGAAGTCAGATACTTCAGCACTTCATCCTGCCCCGCAATCAGCTCGCCTTCCTTCTCCGCCATGCGCCGGGCCAGGTAATCACGAATTGTAGTAATTTGTAGTAGTTTTGAAGCGTTTGTGTTTGCGTATTTGGTAGAATAGCCGGCTCTGATTGCGGCTTGCGTCGCGTTCAGGTCAATCAGATATTCATCGCAAAACCGCTGCTGTTTCGCTGTCAGCTTAGCCACAAATCATCACCTTTCTTTCCGCGTATAGTAAGGCCGCCCATGGCAGGAGGTAAGGACCATGGACGGCCGGGGGATTGCCTTTCTTCACTTTGGCAGCATAACTATATCACACATGGAGTATCACCTTCTATCACCCTCCCGCATTTTCCGATAAATTTCTTCAGCTTCCGGAAGCGCCCGCCCGTGGATCCTGAATGCGCTCTGATAAGCGATTCCCATTTCCTCGGCGATCGTCTCCCAGGTTTTTCCCAGGATATACCGGTTTTCCAGGAGGTAGCGGTATTTCTCATTTTCAATTCTGCGGATGATCTCGCAGGCAGTCCGCTTCATGTCCACAAATGCATCGATTTCAGCGTTCAGCTCTTCCTCGAGTACAATGATCTTACTCATGCTGCACTCCAGCCCACGTGAATTGCAGGAGGCTTTGGAGCCCGCCTCCGACAATGTGGGCGTAACCTTCATGGCAAAGGCTTTCAGACGTTCCAGCTCCTCATACTTCGCATCGATCTGCTTGTCGATCATTCTGATTTTCCGGAAGAGTTCTTTCACTTCCATCTTTGCTCGCCTCCTTTTATCATCGCTTCTGGCCGTACCGACGGCCGTTGGTGCCGCAGCCCTGCTTCAGGCCGCCCAGGAACCTCGCCCTGCGTGCCTTTTCCTCATGCAGCAGCTGCGGGGCCATGGCATAGTCAGTGCAGCGGTCGTGGCAGCCCGGCGTTCTCCGGGGGGCAGTCCTTGCAGTGAAAATAGCTCCTCATGTCTCCGCTCCCTTCGGCAGCTTCCGCTTCACCTGGTAGATTGCCTCCAGCAAAGCATCCGCCTTTTCCACAGAGGGGTCCTGTCGGTAGGTGGTAGATGCCGCCTCGATCCTCTTCCACATATCGCTGGTGCTCTCGTTGAGCTCCTCCAGGAACTTGTTCATCCGATAGCTGTCCAGAATCCGCTGCTTCTCCTGCCTCCCCTGCTCCTGGGTCAGGCCGCACTGCCGGGCATACCAGTACAGATTCCGAAGCGATTGGTAAAGCAGGATCTTCGCCTGGCTCTTCAGCTCCGGCACCGGCTCCTGACGAATGGCCATATCCTCCAGGGCGTCCACGGTGTAGTCCGTCATGGCAGCTCCTCCACCCGGATGAAGATTCCGGGAACCTCCGCCCAGAACTTCTCCGAGATCTCAGAGGCCACCTGGGCATCGTCCTTCCAGAAGTGCAGCTGGGTCATCACATCCTTGAGAAGCTTCTGCAGGTTGTCGGTGTCCGGCTTTGTGATGCGGTAACTGCCGTTGGGGTGTGTGCCTCTTGGAAAGAGCCACTTCACAACCAGCCGCACTCCGCCCTCCATCTCCCTTTCCGGCCGATGGGCTGCCAGACTGTCCCGCAGCTTGGCCCTTGCCGCTTTCAGCTCCTCCGGCTCGTAGAATCTGGGCTTGCCATCCACCACCGCCACCTGCTTCTCCTGGTGGGTCACCGTGGGCGGGATCATCGGCATAAAAAACTGAATCATTTTCGTCACCTCATTTTTCAAACTTTTTCCAACCAAACTTTTCCGAGGGATGTCCCGTCACGTGCGGGTATGGGGGGATGGGCTGTGCCTACGCCCATCCCCTCCCATCCCGTGCGGGACGACACGCGTATCTCCCCCCGTAGGGGGGACGTATACAATCCCGTGCAAGACGCATTAGAGATTTCCTATTCCATCCCGTGCGGGACGGAATAGATTTTTTCTATACAATCCCGCGCAAGACGCATTAGGAATTTTCTATTCCATCCTGTTCAGAGCTTTCTGCCTTATAGATTTTTCCATCATTTCGATTGATGCAAAATCCGAACTTTTTCAAGTCTTTTCTGACAGTGTCTGCTTTCGCCTCTTTCCCGTTCCCAGCAAAATATTGAATCAGATCATTGACCGTTGGAGCCTCTCCTGCACAGCAGTTTGCTATCGCCTCACTATACTCCTGTGCCTTGCTTCTCCGATATTCATCAGAGGATTTTTTTCGGTTCCGATTCGCCTTCTTCCAGTTTGGCTGACTGCCGTCCACATCCAGGTCTCCCAGGATCTGCCCGTCGTCCAGCTGATGCACCGGGTAGCGAAACCAGAGGTTCACCGGCGGGAACTTGGGGAACTCCCGCAGAGTTCCCTCAATGCGCCAGCCGGTGAAGCCAGCTGCGGCGCTGCGGGCCTGCTGGGCCTCCTCCCGGGCCACATCATAGATCCAGATTGGAACATTGTCCCGGATGATCCGCTCCAGGGAGGCAGCGCTGCAGGTGTCGTCCTGGGAGAGCTTGTCCCGCAGCGTCGGCTCGTTCTTTTTTATCCATTGCAGGCAGGCTCTGGCCGCTGCCGCATTGGCCTGCTGCTCCACGATCTCCGGGGTCAGCTCCAGCTCCACCAGATCCAGCATGGCATCCGGGTCACGGGCAAACACGCCGGATCCAGATGCCCGATCCATGGCCCGCTTGCCTCCCTGGGCGCCCTTGGAGTGGTGGTGGCAGTAGATCACGGCGCAGCCAAGCTCCGTGCAGACCTTGTCAAACTGGTTGCAGAAGGCCGCCATCTGGTCGGCGCTGTTTTCGTCGCCGGTAATGATCTTATAAATGGGGTCGATGACCACGGCGATGTAGTTCTGCTTCAGCGCCCGCCGGATGAGCTTAGGGGCCAGCGCGTCCATGGGCAGAGACTTGCCCCGGAGATTCCAGATATCGATATTGCGGATATTGGCAGGCCGCAGCCCCATAGCCTCATACACATCCTTAAACCGGTGCAGGCAGCTAGCTCTGTCCAGCTCCAGGTTGACATAGAGCACCTTTCCCTGGGCGCACTGCCATTGCAGCCACTTCCTGCCCTCGGCAATGGCAATGCACAGCTCGATCAGTGCAAAGGACTTGCCCGCCTTGGACGGCCCGGCGATCAGCATCTTATGGCCCTGCCGCAGCACACCCTCGATCAGGCAGGGGGCCAGAGCCGGGAGGTCATACCAGTAATCCTCCAGTCGCTCAAACTCCGGCAGATTGTCGTTGACACTCTCTACCCATTCCTTCCAGGCTTCCCAGGATTCCTTTCCAATATTGGTATCCACCAAAAACTGCTTGTTCCCCCTCCGGGTAACGCCGGGCATTCTGGACAGCCGGGAGGGGTTCTTGTTCTGGGTATCCAGGGTAAAGCCGTTCTTTTTGAGAACCTCATAGAGGTAATCAACCCGGCGGCGGTACTCGGCGTAGTCCGGGGCATCAATCCGCACAATGGCGTGGAGGCTCTTCCCGCCGCTGTGTACCAGGCAGGCAATCGGCAGCTCCAGCTCCCGCAAAAGGGCGTTCTGCTGGGCAATGGGCATATCGTCGGATTCCACCAGCGCGTATCGAAACTCGGTGACGTTCTCATTCTTCACGCCCTTGCCGTCCAGGGGGTTGAAGCGAATCCAGGCCCCAGCCTCCGGCTTGTAGTCTCCCAGGGCGGCCCCCAGGTCATCCCCGCACTTGCTCAGGGCTTCAATCAGCTGCCCGGCGGTACGGTCATAGCAGCCCTTGGTTGGCAGATATTTTTCCTCCTTCTGCCAGCTTTCCGTCACGTAGCCTACATTTTCATTGGCATCAAACAGGGTTTCCAGGTACGTGATCAGCTCCTGGGCGGGGTGCCACTGCTTGGGCATCGGGACCTCTCTGGATTCCACCCATCCCCGGTCCACCACCGTTAATTCGTCCCGGATAACATCCCCCCAGCCGATTTCGTGGCCGCCCTCCGAGCTATACCATCCCTGCTCCCTTGCCAGCTGGACAATGGTCCCGCCGGTGACGGGGGCAGCGCTTCCGTGAAAGCCCTGCCACTTCTTCTCGCACTCTCCGGGGTGATACCGGCTGTCTCGCTGTGACCAGCTGTCCCATACCTCGCAGGGGTAGCCCTCCTGCTTCAGTGCCATACCCACATTGACCCATTCCTGATAGCTCAGTGCCGATGGGTCAATGCGATTCAGCACTTCCGCCAGATTCAGCTGTTCCATTTGTCCTCCAATCGTATGTCCTTGGGTCTACCCCTCTGGGTGCTCCCCGCCACCCGGCTGCGGCGATCCGGTCGATCATCTGCTTTGCCGCCTCGAAGCTCCACTGACCCACGTGCCGGAAACCGTAGCGTTCCAGGCAGCGGATCTGCCTGGGTGTGGTAAGTCCCTCTATGCGACGCTTTTCCAGCTTGTCCAACAGCAGCGCCGCCTTGCCGGCACACTGGACCTCATCCGGGTTGATGCCCAGCTTCTCCAGGGTCTGCACCTGCTTATCGGAAGGCGGCCCCACCTCCCAGCCGAAGGAGGGCACATAGCCGGAAAGATCCTCTGCCTGAATGGACATCTCATATTGCAGCGGGTCAACCAGCCTGTGCTTCTTTCTTCTCTGCTCCTCCAGCTTCTTGGCCAGAGCCTCTTCCCGCTGGGCAACCACATCCTCACTGGCGGTCTGCTCCGCCTCGATGAGGTCTACGGGTGCACCGGCCTGGGCAATGTCCTCGGTCATCTTCCTGGAGACTTCCTCGTTTTCGCAGATCAGCGCCGCCGGGTGGCACAGCTCGTGCCGTTCCGTATGCCACAGAAAGTCCAGCAGGAGCAGGTGGGTCTTGCCCGTGGCGGGGGAAAGCCGGGTGCCCCTGCCCACCATCTGGCAGTAAAGGGAACGCACCTTGGTTGGCCTGAGCACCACCACGCAGTCCACGCTGGGATCGTCCCAGCCCTCCGTCAGGAGCATGGAGTTGCAGAGCACGTTGTATTTCCCCGCCGCAAAATCTGCCAGAACTTCTGCCCGATCCTCGCTCTCCCCGTTGACCTCTGCCGCCCGGAAGCCTGCCTTGCAGATAATATCCCGGAATTTCTGGCTGGTTTTCACCAAGGGAAGGAACACCACAGTTTTTCGCTCCTGGCACCGGGCGGCCATCTCTTGGGCGATCTTGTCTAAGTATGGATCAAGGGCCGTGTCCAAGTCCCCCGCCCGGAAGTCGCCCCCATGGACACCGACCCCGGAGAGATCCAGCTGTAAGGGGATGGTCTCCGCCTTGATGGGGCACAGATACCCCTCCCGGATGGCCCGAACCATGGTGTACTCATAGGCCAGCGTCTCGAAAAACTGGCCCAGATTGCGCATATCCCCCCGATCCGGGGTGGCTGTCACCCCCAGCACCTTGGCCTGGGGAAAGTGTTCCATGACCCGCTGATAGCCCTCCGACAGCACATGGTGGGCCTCATCTACAATAATAATATCGAAGTAATCCTCCGGGAATTGGGCAAGCCTCGCGGGCCGCTGCAGGCTTTGAACAGAACCGACTGCCACTCGGTACCAGCTGCCAAGGCAGCTCTCCTCTGCCTTTTCCGTGGCGCTGCGCAGCCCCGTGGATTTCAGCAGCTTGTCCGCCGCCTGCTCCAGCAGCTCCCCCCGGTGGGCCATAATCAGCACTCTGGCCCCCTGCCGCACCTGCCGCTCGGTCAGCTTGCAGAAGACGATGGTCTTGCCCGCCCCGGTGGGCAGCACCAGCAGCGTCCGGCGATGGCCGGACTGCCACTGGGCCTCAATTGCCCGGATCGCTTCCTTCTGATAAGGACGCAGCTCCATCAAAATTTACCCTGCCAGGCAGCACCAGCGGGCTGTTGGGGAGGCTGCGGGACTGCAAAGCCCTGCTGGAGAGGCTGCGCCGCGTCATAGAAGCTGGCCACATCGTTCACCGTGCGTTCCTCTCCGTCCTTGTTGGTGTACTTCCGGGGCTTGAAATGGGCTCGCCCTCCGGCGCCCACCACCTGATTCCACCGGGGCACAAAGGCCTCCCCGTTTTTCTTCTGGCCGATGGCCCGGAAGAACGCGGAGATCTTCCATTCCAGGCTGGACCAGAGGATCAGGTCATACTTGACGTTGGCCGTACCCTCAGGTGTGTTTACCGTCAGGTTCAGCGTTGCCTTGTTGCAGGCGGGGATCTTGGCAGAACCGGGGAAACGCCCACGCTCAAAGCCGGTGACGGTGAAGTCGTAGTCCCCCTCTTCCAGGGTGATGAACTGCTCTCCGTCAACACTGATCGGATCGTCCCAGCCGATCTCATGGGCCGCATTCTGATAGTCACTCATAATAAATACCCTCTCTTTCTTTGATTACATGGTAAACGGCAAGTCGCGGGTTTCTCTGTTCTGCTGTACGGTCTGCACAATCTGGCCCCAGAAGGGCAAAATCCATCCGTCCACAAAGCCCTCCTGCTCCAGCACATCCCAGGGCGTATCCTGCGGGAAGTATCCCTTTCCGCTCCATACCGCCCGAACCTCATCCTCCGAAACGCCTCCCGAATCCATAAGTGCCTGCACCCGCGGCGGCACACCGGACGCCGGATCCGGCCCGGAAGGCTTTGCCTGAGTGGGTGGCAGCTGCGGTGCCTCCGGCATGGGCGGCGTCTGAACGGGGGTCGGCTGCGGCGTGGGTGCCGCCCGAACAGGCTCCGGCTGCACAGGTGTATCCTGGACGGCAGCGGGCTTCTGCGGCATCGGCTGGGGTGGTGTGGGTCGCATGGCAGCAGGATGCTCAGGCGGTGCTTCCCTGCCCGGCTTGGCTGCTACATCGCTACCGGGAATGCAGCGGGCGATGGAGGCATAGTCCAACGGCAGCTCCTCGGGCAGGCCATGCCGGTTCTTGGCATCCCAGCAGGGGTGATGGGCGGTGAAAATCACCCGCTTGCCCCCCTGGGCCTTGTGCTTCTTGCCCTTGTCGTCCGCCGCCACCACATAGGTCTTGTAGTTGGCAAAGAGCACCATATCCGCCCACTCCTTCACCATGGGGGCCACCTGCTTGCTCAGCTTCATCTCCCAGCGGTCATAGGCACCCATCTCATCCGGCTGCTCAAACTTCCGCATTTTGGCGTGAGCCGTCATAACGACATTCATTCCGGCGTTAATGACCTCTGTCAGAGCGTTCAGCAGCCGCCCGAATTCCTCCTGCAGGAACACATAGCCCTTGCCGTAGCCGAAGTCCTCGATGCCCTTCTTCTGATACTTATTGCAGACCATCTCGGTGCAGATCATCTCCGCCCAGTCTGCCGTATCCAGTACCAGGGTCTTGCAGACGCCGGGGGTTTGGGCGATCTGTTGCACCTGATCCATGAGCTGCTGCCAGGACTGTGGCTTTTCCGTCCGCTTCACGTCCATGTGGTATGTACTGCCCTCGGTGTCGATGAACACCGGGTCAGGGAACTGGGATGCAAAGGTGGTCTTGCCAATGCCTTCCGGCCCGTAAATGACCACCTTCTGGGGTTTCTCGATCCGTCCGCTTGAAATATTCAGCATTAAAATACGCCTTCCTTCCATGTTTTCCCGATTTCCGGCAGCGGCTCTGCCTGGGTGCTGCCATCCTCAATAATCACGCTGCACTCCCCGCCGGTGGAGACGCGGGTTGCAATCGCTTGTAAATTTTCCTTTTCCAGCCAGGCTCCAAACTCTTGCAAAGTGCTCAGATCCATCTGTTCCAGCTTGTCCAGCAGCACAAAGCCGCATCTGGGATTCAGCTCCCGGACAATGGCCGCGGACACCTTCAGCTGCTCGCTGCCGCTCATGCCATCCCAGCGCTTGCCCCGATAGGTCAGCTCCCCATCCTCCACGGAAAGAGCCTCCAGGGGCATTCTGGCCCCATGCAGAAGCTCATATTTCTCCTGCCGGGTCTTTTCAAGCTCCTCGGTGAGGGCATCATACTGCCGGGAATAACCCTGGGCCTCCGCTTCCGCCTTTTCCCTGTCCAGGTTTGCCCGCACCTTGATATTGATGGCGTCAATATTCTGCAGGTCCGCTTCCAGCTGGGCAGTGGATTCATCCCGAAGCTCCTGGGCTGTTCTCCGGGCCTCCTGAAGGTTTTCCCGTAGCCTGTCCAGCTTGTATTGGGTCTGGGTCTGCTCCTCCAGCAGGCGGCGAAGGCGGTCTGTCTGGTCTTCCAGGGTTTTCTCCGTCTGCCGGAGCTCCTGGGCAAGCTCCTGCGCACGGCTGCGCTTTTTCTGATTCTCCGCATTCCGCAGCAGAATCTCCTGCTGCCGCTGGATCAGCTCCATGGCCGAGACAGGCGTCTCGGGGACGCCATCATAGAAGGGCATCTCTTTGGCATACTTGGCCTTCTGATCCGCAATCCGGCCAATGGTCAGGCGCTGGTTGTAGAGCTGCTTTTCCTTGTTTTCCAGCAGATACAGCTGATCTCCTACGCCGATGATCTTCAGCAGCGTATCAGCCTTTTCCTTGCCGCTGGCCTCCATGAACTTTGGGAGATTCAGCGCCAGCTCCTCCACGAAGCTGTTGAGCAGCTGCTGGCCGCCCCGGTGCCCCGTGGGGTCTGTGACCCTCAAAGCGGAATTTTTCCCGGCGCGCTCCACCACAAGACCGTTGTTCAGCACAATACGAATTCTGGGCGGCACCACGCTGCCATCCCGTTCCGGGCTGCTGGGGCGGTAGCGATCCCCGCCCAGAGCCCAGGCAATGGCATCCAGCACAGAGGTCTTCCCCTGTCCATTGTTCCCGCCGATTACCGTCAGCCCCTTCTCCGTGGGCACCAGCCGCACGGCTTTGATCCGCTTCACATTTTCCAGCTCCAGACTGGCAATTTTTACCGATGTATTATCCATTGACCTTCCCCTCCAAATTCTCCAAAAGCTTTCTCACGGCAGCTCTGAGCTTTTCCGCCAGCTCCGGGTCTTGCAGCTGAACCTGACTCAACACATTGCCCATCTGCTGGAAGTCCTCCTGAACTTTCCCGAACAGCACCCGGAATACAGCCGCCTCCGGGCTGCCAAGAGCCCGCTGCTTTTGGGCCTCTTCCAGAGCCTGGGCAGCCTCAGCAGCCCTCTTTTCAGCTCTTGCACGGGCATCCTCCAGTTTTTTCAGCTTTTCCTCCGCTTTCCCGGCGGCAGCCTCCGCAGCGGTGACTTCCGCCTCCTTTCGGATCTTTGCCATCAGATCTTCCGGCAGTACCGGGTTGTCCTTCAGCTGCTTCAGAGCCTCCTTGGCCTTTTTCTCTCCGGTCTTGGCGGAATCCAGCTTCTTTTCCAGAGCGGCAAGCCTTTCCTGATAGCCCGCCACGGCAGCTTCCGCCGTTTTCACGGCGTCCTCAGACTGCCGGGCCGAAGCCTCTGCGGCTTTCTGAGCCTCCAGGGCCTCGTTCCGTTCCTTGATGGCCTTTTCCAGCTCCCGTGTGGACATGGCCGCCACGTCGTTTTCCTCCACAAAGGCCTCCCGTTCCTCGGCAGGCAGGGACAAAAGCCGGATGGCACTGGTCACGGACAGGGCCTCAATGGCCTTGGCCCCACCGCCGAAAAGGCTCTCCTGATTGCTGCCGTACTCGTTGTACAGCCGCATCATGTTTCCCGCCTGACTGGGGGAAAAGGAAACCTTCTCCTCCAGGTACTTGCCCCATTCTCCGTGGGGCACCAGCTCCTTGGCCTCCACCAGCCGCCGCCCGATCTCAATAGCTGCGGATACCACAGCACACTTGACCTGGCCGGTGATGGTGACGATCTCTGCGGTGACTGTTTCCAGATTCCGCGTTGCTGCAACCTCTTTCATGCGCTTTTCTCCTTTTTCTGGCTGACAAACCAGGGAATCAGAATTTCCTGCTCCCAGCGATCCACAAAGGCGCGGACCTTGGCAGGGATTTTGTGGGCATACTGTTTCTGCGGCCCGTGGTGCTCGTTGCCGTAGCCGTGGAGCTGCACCTCCCGGGGCCGATCTCCGGCAAAGGAAATGTTCAGGGTGTAATAGCAACGTTCCGGCCGCCTGTGGTGACGGACAAAGAGGATGATCTTCTCTCCCTTGGCGTGGGATTCTCCGTAGGTGCCCACGCAATGCCGCAGCACCTGCCCCTCCCGGACAAGCTCCTGGTTGGACTTTGGCAGCAGGATCTCCAGCTCACCGTCCGTCCACTGGAGCTCTCCGTATTTTTCCAGCACAGCATCAAAACCGGCTTGAACCCGCTGGGATTTGCCTTCATCCAGCTGCAGCACACGGGCTGCACTGAGCCGGTCATGTGTCTCCCGCAGCTGCCGAGGCCACAGTTCCTCTTCGGTAAGCCTCTGGCAGGGGTGAAGCTCCTGGGCAAAGCGCCGGGTGTCAGCAAGAAGCTGGAGCTCCCAGATGGGGATTTCCTGCTTCCGGAAGTACCCTTCGTATTTTGCAAAGCTCCCGCCGTACTTCTCTATCTGCCGGATCAGCACATCCCCGCTTCTGTTCCAGCTCATATTCAGCAGTCGGGAAACGGAAGCCTTTGGGGCCAGCTTCCGCAGCGCCCGGAAGTCCCGCAGGTCTTCCGGCTCAATCTTCCTGTCTATTTTCCGGAAGTCCTCCTTGGAAAGACCCAGCATTTCATGAGGCCGCCGTTTGGACAGATCCAGAGTCTTCTCCGTTTCCGAAACAACATCGTAGCCGTATCGGTTGGCGTCACTGAGGATGTTTCCCAGCAAATCTGCAAATCCTGCGTTTACCAGGTTTTCCACCGCCGGGCATTTCTGCCAAAGTCTCAGATATTGCAGCGGGAGAAGTCCTTGGGCCGCCTGCCAGTAGCCAGCAAGGCCGGTCTTTTCCCCGGTAGCTCCTTCCATATCAAACGGGACGCTTGGGCAGCCAACGGTTCCCTTTTTCCGGCCATTGATGCTCCCCCAGTCGCAGTAGAGTGCATCCCATTTATCCCGGGTGTTGTTCCACGGCCGCCACTTGGGAGCCTTCCCGTCCAGGGAGTAGCCCAGGTATTGCCGATGGGAAAAGGCTTTGATTTGCCCTTTTTCGTCCATCGCGTAGGCATATCTGGGGGCCAGGGTCAGGCTGCTGCCATACTGATAGATCTGATTTTCCGCCAGCCAGTAAATGATTGTGGTATAGCCGTCGATATTGGAAAGCTGGGCAATCTGCAAGCGCTTGATTTTTCCGTCTCCGATGGTTGTGGCTTTGACCACCTTGGTTTCCGTACCGCAGAAGGGGCAGAGAATGCTGTCACCCTCCGTCACCTCTACGTAGTAGAGTTCGTCCGTCGTACCCAGCGGATCTTCCGTAGGTTCCGCAGAATAGGTGTTCCCGTCCTCCCCATCGATCACGAAGAAGGAAGCCGCCGTGCGTCCCTTTCGGGTGTACCATTCCTCACCACACACCGTGCAGTTGCACAGTGTCGCCCAGTACCGGGAGCCTCTGGTTCGGTTCTCAAAAAGGTCTTCCATGGCAGGTGTCTGATACCGCCGCTCGCAGCGGTATACGGTATAGGCTGTGTTTCCCAGCTCGCTTTCCTGTGTGGAAGCCCACTTTGTCAGAGCCGCAGGTGCCTGCTCCGGCAGGAGCTTTGCAAACGCTTCCCGATCCATCACAGAAAATCCTCCAGGCTCAGGAAGTCCTCCTTTGGGGCGGGCTTCGGCTGCTCAGCGGGCCGCGCTCCTGGAGCCGGAAGGCCATAGAACTCCCGGATGATCCCCTCTGCCGCCTTTGGCGACACATAGGAGAAGTTCGCCCCCTTCTTCCGGTGGGCATCCGCGTAGGCCTTGATCTTGGCGGCACAGTCCGTAAGATTCATGCCCTTGATCTCCAGATCCTTGGCAACCAGCTCCGCGCAGGCGGGATCTTCGCAGAGCTCTTTCAGCTGCTCCCCGACGGCAAAAGCATCGGTATCCTCCAGCCCTTTCTGGGCTTTTGTAATTATTTCCAAACAAGTCATTTGACTTTTCCTTTCTCATGGGCTACAATAGCCCTGTATAGATTTCCTTGCCGCTTTCGGGACTGGTACTCCCGACTGCGGCACTTTTTATACCCTCTGGGCAAGCAGCAGAATATGCATGGCAATGTTCAGCGCCCACAGGGTCAACGTAAGCCGCCGCTCCCAGGTATCCTTTACTTCGCGCACGGGTAAAACACCTGCACTCTCGGCTCCTGACTTTTCAGCCGGTAATTCTGGTGGACGATGGCGAAAAAGCTCTCACTGTCCAGATCGAACAGTCTGGCCGCCTCGCTCTGCGCACTCCGCAGCGCCTCGCACTCCGCTTTCAGGGCAGCGTTCTCTGCATGTAGCTGCTCGATCAGCCGCCGTGCCCGCCGCTGCTGCTCCGCCAACACCCGGCACTTGGCCACCTCCTCAGGGGTCATCCCTGCTTCACCTCCTCCTTCCGTGTGGCCGTAAAGGTCACCTGAACACCCAGTCTGTCCGAAAAGATTTCAGACAGCACCTGCAGAAACTTGTTGATGTCGATCATATGTACCTCCTGTTGAAATACGATTGGATAAAGTTTTTCCACCATAACCATCGAAATAAATCTTCAGTCTGTGACTTTTCAGGATCTTCCTTCTCGTCAGGTTAGAAAATATGTTCACAAATAATTAACACTATATATTGTGGTCATGTCTTGCTTTTGACACAATATGTAGTATAATGAGAACACAATCCAACGAAAGGAGGAATTTCATGGCAAAGCAGAACACTAAACAAACCAGCTCTTCTGTTGCTTCTAAAGCGTCCAAAATCTTGACCGATAATCGTTATAGTGCAACTTCCAAGAGCGTCGCTGGCAGCGCTCTGGCCCAGACAAAGCCCAGCAAAAAGAAATAAGCTCTCCCAGCTGAGCAGGATGCACCACCATCCTGCTCTATTCTTTTTTGATAATCTCGGTCGATATGCCGTAAAGCCGGCACAGATCGCAGAGGGTCTTGTACTTCGGGGAACTCTTCCCGGTCTCGATCCTGTGGAGCGTGCTTCTGGAAATGCCCAGCCGCTCCTGCACCTGCTCTTGCGTCAGTCCGGCATTTACTCGGGCCGCCCGCAGTGTGATTTCCAATGGATGTTTCACCTCCCATTATTTCCTTGAATGTAATCTTTTCAAGATACTTTTTCGTCAAAGAAAATGGAGTCAACCGCCTCAGAGTTCAAGCACAATAGGGCCTTGATAGCCCTGACCTCACCGAGGGAAAACTCTGCTCCTCCGGTATTGTTGAGTTTTGCATTGAATCTTGACAGGCTGATGCCAATTTTCGATGCAATATCTTCTTGGGTCATCGATTTTGCTCTGATTTCTCCCTTCAGCAATGCACTGTTCATGTTTACGCCTCCTTTCATCTTTTCAAGATACTTTCATTATAGCGATACTTTTCCATTTGTCAAGATACTTTTTGTTGACATTAGGAAAAAATGTGTTATTATTAAGATACAATCATGAGAGGGGTGACCCGGTTGACAGTCGGTGAAAAAATCAAAACACTTCGAAAATCGCTCGGTCTGACACAAACAGAGTTAGGCCAACGTGTAGGCGTTCAGAAAAATGCAGTCAGCAAGTGGGAGTGTGGACGTGTGGAAGATATTCCAACGTCAACTATCAAATTATTAGCAAACCTTTTCAATGTCCCAGCATCCTATTTAATCGATGATGACACTTCCCCAGTTACTTCACCTCTGCTTCCTCTTCCACGCATGAAGCGCTGGCAGGTTCTAGGCGGCACGGCCTGCGGCCAGCCTCTTTTCAAACCACTGGAGGATGCCTCCGTCCTGGCCCCTGCGGATATTGACGCCGACTTTGTCTTCCAGTGCGTTGGTGACAGTATGATCAATGCCCGGATCTTCGACGGCGATACCGTCTTTGTCAAAGAAGGCGAAGTACCAGACGGTCAGATCGGCGTGGTCCGTGTCGGAGAGGAATACACCCTCAAACGCATTTACCACGGCCCCGACTATCTGGAGCTCCGATCCGAAAACCCCATGTATCCTCCCATCATCATCCGCGGCGAACAGGAAAACGCCGAAATCGTCGGCCGGGCAGTTCAGTTTTTGAGCCGGGTGATATAAAGAAACACGCAAAAATAGTTGACAAATGAATTTTTCCTATTTACAATAAACTCGCAACTATTTTTTAGTTGCAACATTAAGGGAGGGTAATTCTGTTGCCAAAGAAAGAGAAACTTTTGGAGAAATTAACCCGTTCCAGTATACCGAAGAATTTTACCATAGACGAGTTGGATGCACTTATGAAACAATGCGGCTGTCAGAAAGGAGCCGGTGGTCGGGGATCTGCCATCAGTTATTATCACACTCAAACTGGTCGCATTCTCCGATTCGACGGTCCGCATCCCGGGAAAGAATTGTATCCCTATCAAATCAAGATGGTAAAGGCGTTTCTTCGTGATATTGGAGAACTTTAGGAGGTAAAAACCATGTCAAATACACTGAAATATCGTGGTTATCATGGACAAATTGAATTTAGTGCTGAGGATAATCTATTCATTGGCCATGTGATTGGAATTCAGGATTCTCTGAATTTCCACGGAAGCAGCATTGATGAAATTACTTCCTCTTTCCATGATTGTATCGACGGATATTTGGAAATGTGCAAAACCTTTGGGCGTGAACCGGATAAAGAATACAAAGGCAGCTTTAATGTACGGATTTCACCGCAGCTGCATCGTTCAGCCGCAGTTCAGGCCGAAGCAGCAGGCAAGTCATTGAATCAGTTTATTCAGGAAGCGATTGAGGAAAAGTTATCTCCTGATCCAAAGCCCGTTGTCATCATGATAGATCGCCAGGGGACGCTTGTTCCCACAAGTGATCCTTCATTCCCGGCTGATACGCAGCGCCGGTATCAGCCATCCGTTTCACTATCGTAAAAGGAGTGTTGAATACACATGGCATATGATGTTACTCTGACACAATTCGTTATCTCAAACATCTCTATTAACACCGATCCCACACAGCTAAACAGTATTCAGGAGCCGGTCAACGTGGACACCGAAGTTTCCTTTACTTGCCGTCCCCCAGTTAACCCAGACGATGCAACTGTTATGGTGGAATGTAACTTCAAGATGCATTCTGACGCAGACACACTTGTTGTTAATCTTTCCTCTTCCGGAATTTTCCAATTTGATTCCATTCCGGACAATTGGTTGAAACCCGTAAAAGAATATTGTACGGCCCCCATGGTTGACACTTGCACGACCCGCGTACAAAATATTCTGAATGAAATGGGCATAGCACTGAAGATCAACAAATGAAAAATCCATCCCAGGCTCTTCCCCCCCTGCTCCCTGGAGGAATCGGTATTGAGCGGCTCCACGGCCAGGACATTGCTCCCCATTAGCTGTATGAACTGAGCACCCCCGCATAACAAAACCGCCCCGGTGCTACCAACACCGAAGCGGTTCCTGGTGCCAAGCAGTGCTACCAACACTGCCGGGCTAATACAGACGCACATATATCGTCGCACATAGGGGCAATCTGTCTTTTTATACTATCAGATTTGCCCCGGAAAGGCAAGAAAAAAATGAAGCAAGCCAATACAAACATTGTCCGCGTAGCCCTCTATCCCCGAGTTTCCACAGAAGAGCAATTCTTGCGGGGCTACAGCCTAAAAACCCAGGAGGAGGTTTTGGTTCAGTACGCCGCAGATCACGGCTTCAAGGTCGTGGGGATCTACCGGGACGAAGGCCACAGTGCCCGGAAGCCAGCTATGAAGCGGGCCGTCATGCAGCAGCTGCTGACCGATGTCCAGGCCGGGAAAATTGACCGCATTCTCTTTATCAAGCTGGACCGCTGGTTCCGCAATGTCCGGGAGTACCACAAAATCCAGGAAATTCTGGAAGCCAATCACGTCACCTGGCAGGCTACCATGGAGGACTACAACACCGCCACCGCCGACGGGCGTCTGAAAGTGAATATCATGCTCTCCGTCGCGGAAAATGAATCTGACCGCACCAGTGAGCGCATTAAGTTTGTCTTCGACGGCAAACGCCGCCGCAAGGAATGGTGCTTCACCGGCGGCCAGGATAAGTGGCCCTATGGCTACCGTCCGGAGGTGGTCGATGGCGTGAAGCGCTGCGTCAAAGATCCCGAGACAGCCCCAATCGTTCAGGATTTCTGGGACTATGTGCTGAATTATAATTCCGTTCGAAAAGCCGGAATGTATTGCTGCGAGAAATATGGCATCACCCGCCACTATCGTTCCTGGTCCTGTACCGCCCGAAATGAAATCTACACCGGCACCTTCAAGGGCGTAGAAGACTACTGCCCCGCCTACATCAGCCGTGAGGACTGGGAACGTATCATTCTTGGCCATGAAACCATCAAGAAGACTCAGCGGCCTGAACGAATCTATCTCTTCACCGGCCTGCTTCGCTGCCCGGACTGCGGCACCACTTTGAAGGCCACCTTCAAGTCTGATCCCAGAGACCGGAACAAGGAGTACCTGAGCTACCGCTGCGGCCGTGCCAACATTAATCTATGCGCATTCCACCATACCCTATCGGAACGCAAAATCGAAAAGTACCTTCTGAAGAATATCCGCATTCAACTGGAGGATTATGTTCTCGCGGTGGATGCCCAGCAGAATCAGAAAAAGCCACAGCCGCACCTTCAGGATCTTGTCACTCTGAACGAGCAGTTGCGCCGCCTGAATGTCATCTTCATGGCAGGAAACCTCACTGATGAAGAATATGCCAGCGAAACCAAACGCTTGAAGCAATCCATTGAAGCCGCTAAGCGCGCCTCCCAACAAACCACACTTCCAAATTTACAAGCGATTCGGAATTTCCTGTCCGACAATGTCCTTGACCTTTACGGCACCCTCTCCAAAGAAGATAAACGCCGCCTTTGGCGCTCCCTCATCTCCGAAATTCAAGTTCAGGGAACCACCCCCGTCAAGATCATTCCCCGTCCATAATTCTGCCCAAAATGGAGGCCTAATGTCAGATCTCTGTGGAGACGCCGGCACCCGTAAAGGCCACCATGTGCCTGCTTTCCCGTACCCACTGACACAGCGTTTCAAGCTTGTCCGTTTGACCCATCTTCATTATCCTCCTCGTCCATTTCCCGCAGGAGCTTCCGGTCCTGCTTGGAGGACAGATCCAGCTTTTCATACATATCCGGACGGCGGGCCTTTGTGCGGCGCAGGGATTGCTTCCGCCGCCACTGATTCACCTTTTCATGGTTGCCGGACAGCAGGATCTCCGGCACGGCACGGCCGTGCCAGACGGCAGGGCGGCTGTACTGGGGATATTCCAGGAGCCCGGAAAAATGGCTCTCATCCTCGAAGCACTCCGGGTCTGCCAGCACCCCCGGCACCATGCGGCACACGGCATCCGTCACAGCCATGGCCGCGATTTCCCCGCCGGTGAGCACAAAATCCCCCAGGGATATCTCCTCGTCCACACACTCGTCAATAAAGCGCTGGTCGATGCCCTCATAGTGACCGCAGACCAGAATGAGATTCTCCATTTTGCTCAGGCGAATGGCATCGGCCTGCCTGAACGTATGGCCGCAGGGAGAGAGATACACGGTGTGCACCGGCCCCGCTGCCTCGTCGCAGACGGCTTCCCAGCAGCGGTAGATGGGGTCCGCCTGCATAATGGCTCCCCGGCCGCCGCCGTAGGGGTAGTCATCCACCTGGTTCTGCTTGTTGGCGGTGTAGTCCCGAATCTGATGGGCCTCAATGCGAATGAAGCCCCGCTCCTGAGCCCGGCCCAGGATGCTCTCGGACAGCACATCCCCCAGCGTGTCCGGAAACAGGGTCAGAATGTCAATCCGCATCGGTTTCCATGCCCTCCAGCAGCTGAACCTCCATCCGGTTGGCTTCCATATCCACGTCCAGGATAAAAGCGCTTACCGCCGGGATCATATATTCCCGGCTGCCCTTGACCACATAGACCTGGTTTCCGGGATAATCCAGCACGTCTGTCAGCTTTCCAACCGGGTTTCCCTGGCTGAAAACCTCCATGCCCACCAGCTCTGCGGCGAAGACCACGTCGTCCGCCACGTCCTCCCGGTAAATTTCCACAGTTTTTCCCCGGAGCGCCTGGGCAAGCTCCATGGTATCCACCCCGGAAAGCTTCAAAAGGTCACAGGTGCCCTGCACCCGGCAGGACTGAAGCGCATAGTCCTTTCCACCGATCCGGCAGCGGGAAAAGCCGCACATATCCTCGGGGCTGTCCAGCCAGGAGAGCATCTTCACTTCCCCCCGGACCCCATGGGTATTCACGATCTCCCCTGCCTCAATAAACGGAAGTCTCATACAATTCTCCTTTATAAACGAAAATGCGTGACGAAATCGCCACGCATAGCCGTTTAATCCACAATTTCGACAGTAACCTTTTCGCCAGTGCGCTGGGCTACGGTCTTAATAATGGTACGGATCTCCTTGGCGATCCGTCCCTGGCGTCCGATCACCTTGCCCATGTCGCCCTCGGCCACATGGAGCTCCAGCACCTTGCCTTCCTCGTCAGAGGTCTCCACAACGGTGACGGCGTCGGGATTGTCCACCAGGCTCTTTGCCATATACAGCAAAAGTTCCTTCATCGTGCCACTCCTTCAAAAAGGGCTTACAGAACACCGGCGTTCTTCAGCAGGCCACGAACGGTATCGGTGGGCTGAGCACCATTCTTGATCCAGTTCTGAGCCTTCTCCACGTCGACAGTGACAGTGGCGGGAGCGGTCAGGGGGTTGTAGGTGCCGATCTCTTCGATGCAGCGGCCATCACGGGGAGAACGGGAATCAGCAACAACGATACGGTAGTAAGGAGCCTTCTTGGCACCCATTCTTCTCAGTCTGATCTTAACCATGAAAGTTTCACCTCCATAAAAAGTCTAAAATATCTATCGCAAAGCATTTGCTTTCAGCGAACCAAATTACATTCCCGGGAAACGCATCCCGCCAAAGCCGCCCATTCTCCTGAGCTTCTTGGCAGCGCCGGGAGAAGAGAACTGCTTCATGAGCTTTTTCATCTGCTCAAAGGATTTGAGGAGCTTGTTCACATCCTCCACCCGCAGGCCGCAGCCGGCGGCAATTCTCTTTTTTCTGCTTGCCCCGATGATGGAGGGGTTCTCCCGCTCCTTGGGGGTCATGGAAAGGATAATGGCCTCGGTGTGGGCCATGGCCTTGGGGTCCAGCTTGATGTCCTTCAGGTTGGAACCGCCGGGCATCTGAGCCAGGAGGTCCTCCATGGAGCCCATGGACTTGAGCTGCACCATCTGGTCGTAAAAGTCCTGGAGGGTGAAGCGGTTGGTCCGCATTTTCTCCTCCATCTTGGCGGCCTGCTTGGCATCGTAGGCCTTTTCGGCCTTCTCAATGAGGCTCAGCACATCGCCCATGCCCAGAATCCTGCTTGCCATCCGGTCCGGGTGGAAGACCTCAATATCCTCCAGCTTTTCGCCCATACCGGCGAACTTGATGGGTTTTCCGGTAACGGCCTTGACAGACAGGGCCGCGCCGCCTCTGGCATCGCCGTCCAGCTTGGAGAGCATAACGGAGTCGATATCCAGCCACTCATTAAAGGTCTGGGCGGCATTCACCGCATCCTGACCGGTCATAGCGTCAACCACCAGCATAATTTCATTGGGCTTGACGGCGGCCTTGATGTTTTTCAGCTCTTCCATCAGTGCCTCATCCACATGCAGCCGTCCGGCGGTATCCAGGAAAACCATATCATAGCCGCGCTGCCGGGCATAGAGCACAGCCTCCTTGGCTGTGACCACCGGGTCCTGGGTGCCTTTTTCAAACACCGGGATGCCCAGCTTCTCGCCGCAGACCTTCAACTGCTGAATGGCGGCGGGACGGTAAACGTCGCAGGCAACCAGCAAGGGATTTCTCCCCTGGCGCTTCATCAGGCCGGCCAGCTTGGAGCCGTTGGTGGTTTTACCGGCGCCCTGGAGGCCAACCAGCATGACCACGGTAGGGCCGTTGGGATTGATATTCAGGTGCTTCGTCTCATTGCCCATGAGCTTGCACAGCTCTTCGTTGACGATCTTGACGATCATCTGGGCAGGGGTCAGGGATTCCAGCACATCCGCGCCCACGCAGCGCTCTGTAACGGACTTGGTGAAGTCCTTCACCACTTTATAGCTTACGTCTGCTTCCAGCAATGCCATACGGATATCCCGCATGGCCTCCTTCACATCCGCTTCCTTCAGGCGGCCTTTGCCACGAAGCTTTTTGAAGGTGGAAGAGATTTTTTCAGTCAAGCCTTCAAATGCCATACTTTACTCCTCAAGTTCCTTTGCCGCTGCCAGGATTTGCCGGGCCAGTTCCCCCACCTCCGGATCTTTGGAGGCGGACAGCATCTCCGCCGCCCGGATGATTTGCTGGGCAGCCGAGCGGACCTTTTCATCCCGGCGCAGGAAGCCTGTTTTTTCTTCCATATTCCGCAGGAGCGTCTCCGCCCGGCTCAGGTTGTCATAGACCCCCTGGCGGCTGACGCCAAGCTCCTGGGCGATCTCTCCCAGAGACATATCCTGGTTGTAACGCATATCCAGGCAGTCCCTCTGCCGCTGGGTCAAAAGCTCGCCGTAGTAATCAAACAGCAGCGTCATTTCCAGTGCATCCATGGGCGATCCTCCTCTGTCAAGCAAATCCACTTGACAGCTCGGATATCATACACGATTTTCTGTTCTTTGTCAAGTATTTTTCCTTGACAGCCAGAAAATATTTGTTTTATCGAACCCGATACCACCGGGACAGCTCTTTTACCTTCAGAAATCCGATTTTTTCATACAGCGCAATGGCCCGTTCGTTGGTTCCGGCTACCTCCAGGCGCAGCGGCACCCCGGGGCACACAGAGGCCAGAGAGTGCAGCACCCGCTTCCCGGCCCCGGGAACCGCGGCAGCCATGGCCTCAATGCAGTCCTCCCGCAGATAGCCAATGCCCAGAAGCTCCCCCTGGTGATGGACGAAGTAGGCCCCGCCCTCCAGGAGCCGCCCTTCATCCCGGCTTTCCAGAGTCCCGGCATTGTCCACCCGAGCCATGGCCTCATTGTAAAGCGCCCGCCAGCGGCTGACCGTCGCCTCCGTCACAGGAAACAGGGATTCAATCAGTTCCTCCTGCACATTGGGAATGCCCCGCATTTCCAGAACTGCCGTATGCAGAGGGTATTGCTCCAAAGCAGGGCTGCCCGATGCATAGATTTTCTCCGCCCCACAGGCGGCGCAGAAGGATACGCATTCCTCCAGCAGCACCTTGGGATTTTGGGAATCCCGCAGGTGAATGTAGGCCTCACCCCGGTAGGGGATCTCCTTCAAGATCAGGCTGGCGACGCCGTTTTCCGTTGTAAATACAGGAAAGTCTTTCATTGGTCTGTCTCTCCAAACTCCATTGCATTTTGTAAAAATCGTGGTATAATGTAATCAAAACAGAGAAAGAAGCTATTCTATGATTGCAAACTATCACACCCATACCCCTCGCTGCAACCATGCCCAGGGCAGCGAGCAGGAATATGTGGATGCGGCACTGTCCGCAGGCCTGAAAATACTGGGCTTTTCCGATCACACGCCCTATTTCTTCCCCGGGGATTACTATTCCACCTTCCGGATGCACCCGGAGGAGCTTCCCGGCTATGTATCCACAGTGAACGCTCTGCGGGACCGCTATGCAGACCGGCTTGAAATCCATGTCGGCGTGGAGGCGGAATACTACCCCAAATACTTCGACCGGCTCGTGGACTTTCTCCGGCAGGAGCAGGTGGAATACATGATTCTGGGCCAGCACTTCGTGGGTAACGAGCCGGATGGGGTCTACAGCGGTCAGCCCACGGCAGACAAAGCAATTCTGGAGGCCTATGTCCGCCAGGGCATTGCCGCCATGGATACCGGACTGTACACCTATATGGCCCACCCGGATATTCTCAATTTCACCGGAAACCGGTCTGTCTATGATGAATGGATGGGGCTGCTCGTCCGGGAAGCCAAGGACCACGGTCTGCCCCTGGAATTCAATTTCCTGGGCTTCCGGGAGGGCCGAAACTACCCTGACCGGAGATTCCTGGAGCTGGTTGCTCAGGCAGGCCTGCCTATGGTGCTGGGCTGCGATGCCCACCAGCCGGAGGCACTGCAGGTGCCAAAGGTTGAGACCCAGGTCCGGGAAAAGCTCGGAAAGCTGGGCATTCCCATTCTGGAAACAGTTCCCTTAAAAAAGCTTGGGTAAAAAAAAACCACATCGGTATGGAGCCGATGTGGTTTTTTCTTTGCTTACTTGCCCTTCTCGGCCTTCTTGGCGGCCTTGGCCTTTGCCTTGGCCTCCTGTGCCTTCTTGGCCTCGGCCTTGGCGGTCTCGGCGGCGGTCTCGTTGGTGGACATCGCCCACTTGGCAATTTCGATCCGGACCTGATCGGCGCCGGTCTCGATGACCAGGTTGTTTTCCTTCACGTTGACAACGGTTCCAACAATGCCGCCGATGGTGGTGATCTTGTCGCCGGTCTTCACGGAAGAACGCATCTGCTCTGCTTCCTTCTTCCGCTTGTTTTCGGGGCGGATGAGCATGAAGTAGAACACGGCCAGCATGAGCACCAAAGTGATCAGCATGCTGCCCATTCCGGCAGAGCCGGTAGCAGTCAAAATAGTCATTGGGATGAACTCCTTTGTATGTGATAGAATTCATTATACCATCCACGGCGCAAATTGCAAGGACAATTTCCCGGGTGGCGGAATATTTTTGGAATAAGGGCTTTACAGTCCGTTGCCGCGGAGCTCTACAATCTGGTCACGCAGCACGGCGGCGTACTCGTACTCCATCATCTTGGCCGCCTCCTTCATCTGCTTTTCCAGGCGGGCGATTTCCTTTTCCTTCTCCGCCTTGGTCATCTTGACCCCGTTTCGGCCCTTCCGCTCGGCGGTGGGAGAGGAAATCTCGATCAGGTCCCGGACGGACTTGATAACGGTCTTGGGCACGATGCCGTGGGCTTTGTTATAGGCGTCCTGAATTTCCCGGCGGCGGGCGGTTTCGTCCATGGCGATGCGCATGGAGGGAGTCACTGTGTCGGCATACATAATGACCTTGCCCTCGGCGTTCCGCGCGGCGCGGCCCATGGTCTGAATCAGACTGGTTTCACTGCGCAGGAACCCCTCCTTATCCGCATCCAGAATGGCCACCAGGCTCACCTCCGGCAGGTCCAGGCCTTCACGCAGCAGGTTAATGCCCACCAAAACATCGAATTTTGCCAGGCGCAGATCCCGGATGATCTCCATCCGCTCCATGGCCCCGATGTCCGAATGCATATACCGGACCTTAATGCCCGCCTTTTGCAGGTACACCGTCAGATCCTCGGCCATTTTCTTGGTCAGGGTCGTCACAAGGACCCGCTCCTGTCTGGCAGTGCGGGCATTGATTTCCCCAATCAGGTCATCGATCTGCCCCTCAATGGGCCGCACCTCCACCTGAGGATCCAGCAGCCCCGTGGGCCGAATGACCTGCTCTACGATCTGTCCGGAACGGGTGCGCTCGTACTCGCCCGGAGTGGCGGAGACATAGATCACCTGATTGATCTTCTCGTCGAACTCCTTGAAATTCAGCGGGCGGTTATCGTAGGCCGAGGGCAGGCGGAAGCCATAGTTCACCAGGGCATCCTTCCGGCTCCGATCCCCGGCATACATGGCCCGGCACTGGGGCAGGGTCACATGGCTTTCGTCAATGAACATAAGAAAATCTTCCGGGAAATAATCCAGCAGCGTGGTGGGGGGCGAACCGGGCGCCCGGCCCTGGATGACCCGGGAATAGTTCTCAATGCCGTTGCAGAAGCCGATTTCCGTCATCATTTCCAAATCGTAGGCCGTGCGCTGGGCGATTCGCTGGGCCTCGATGAGCTTGTTTTCCGCCCGGAACTTCACCACCTGCTCGTCGCACTCCTTCTGAATTTCCAGCATAGCCCGCTGGAGCTTCTCTTTCGAGGCAACATAGTGGCTGGCGGGATAAATCGCCACATGGTCCACATACCGCTCAACCAACCCGGACACGGCGTTGATCTCGCTGATGCGGTCGATTTCATCTCCAAAAAACTCCACCCGAATGGCCCTGCCGGACCAGTAGGCAGGGTAAACCTCCAGGGTGTCCCCCCGGACCCGGAATTTATTCCGGGAAAAGTCAATGTCGTTGCGCTCATAGCGAATTTCCGTCAGCTTTTTCAATATCTCATCCACAGGCCGCTCCTGCCCCACCCGCAGAGAAATGACCATGCTCTTGTAGTCAATGGGGTCGCCCAGACCGTACAGGCAGCTGACGGAGGCCACAATGATCACATCCCGCCGCTCAAACAGAGAGGAGGTTGCGGAGTGGCGCAGCCGGTCGATCTCCTCATTGACGGAGGCATCCTTTTCAATATAGGTGTCCGTATGGGCAATGTATGCCTCGGGCTGATAGTAGTCGTAGTAGGAAATGAAATATTCCACAACATTGTGTGGAAAAAACTCCCGGAACTCCGAGCACAGCTGGGCCGCCAAGGTCTTATTGTGGGCCAGCACCAGGGTAGGCCTGTTTAGCTTGGCGATAACGGAGGCCATGGTAAAGGTCTTGCCGGAGCCGGTGACACCCAGCAAAGTCTGCTCCCGCAGGCCCCAGTTCACGCCGTTTGTCAGGGCCTCAATGGCCTCCGGCTGGTCGCCGGAGGGCTTGTATTCCGAAACCAATTCAAAATGATCCATAGGTATCTCCTTTATATCAGCAGGCAGTCCCGAAAACGGTCATCGGACATGGCAATGGAAACATAGTCCCCATCCGCCACAATGATGTGATCCGCCAGGGTGATTTCCACCGCCTGCAAAGCATGGGCAATGCGGCGGGTAGTCTGGATATCCTCAGCTGATGGCACCGCCAGGCCGCTGGGATGGTTGTGGGCCAGCACCACCGTGGCAGCGTTGACGCCAATGGCCGTCTCCACGATTTTCCGGATGGAGACGCCGGTAGAATTGGGGCCGCCCTCTCCCAGCTCCTTGCAGCACAAAAGCTTACACTTGGCGTCCAGGCAGAGGATAAAAACCGTCTCCACCTTCCGCCCGAAAAAGTGGGGCACCAGAAAGTTCGCGCACTGCTCCAAGGTTTGCAGAATTGTCACACGGCTGGAGCGGTCCACCATGTAAAACCTGCCCATCTGCGGGATCAGCGTCAGCAGCAGCGCCGCGTTCTCCCCCACCCCCGGAACCTTCATCAGCTCCTCAGGGCTGGCCTCCAGCACCTGAGAAAGGCTGCCGAAACGGTCCAGCAGAGCATGGGCAATGGGGTTGGTATCCACCCGGGGAATGCCGTAAAACAGCAGCAGCTCCAGAGCCTGAATATCCGAAAAATGATCCAGCCCCTCCTGGCGAAAGCGTTTCTTCACCCGGTCTCTGTGTCCTTCGTGCATAGTGTATCCCCTTTTTTCATGAAGTTGCCCTTGCTATTTTGAAATTTGGGCGTTAAAATAGCCGTAAAAGAATTGTCGAAACCTGCCGGGAAAGTTTTCCCCGATTCTGCGCAAGCTACCACTGTCAGGAGGACTGTCATGGACAACGAAACCCTGCACATAGAGACGCTGGATCTGATCGTCGCCCCCTGCTTCTGTGTCAAAGCGGGCCGCATTTTCCAGTGCAACGCGGCAGCAAAGCACCTGCCTCTGCCCCTTGGCGCGGAAATTGCGCCGCTGCTCGCCACTGGGCAGAAGGAATACACCGCCTACGAAGGCGGCAGCCTGTACCTGACCCTGGACCTTTCCGGCACCGTCTTCGGTGCCGAAGTGGAGCGTCGGGGGGAGCTGGACTTTTTCGTGCTGGAGGGCCCTGCGGAACCCAGGGAGCTCCGGGTTCTTTCTCTGGCCGCCGCCGAGCTGCGGCTGCCTCTCTCCGGCATTCTGGCTTCTGCAGAAGCCCTTGCGGAGCAGTCAGGCGAGGCCGGAACGGCTCAGGTTGCATCCCTGAACCGGGGTCTGGCCCAGCTGCTGCGGCTTGTGGGCAATATGTCCGCCGCATCTTCCGGCACAAGCCACCAGGCCCTTGTGGAAATCACCGGTATTTTCCGGGAGATTTTTGAAAAGGCCGGGGCCATGCTGGAGGGCATCGGCCTTTGCCTGGACTACCAGGGGCCGGAAACCGCCCTCTACTGTCTGGCGGATACCCAGGAGCTGGAGCGGGCAGTGCTGAATCTGCTGTCCAATGCCGCGAAATTCACACCCCGGGGCGGCCATATTGCAGCAAGCCTTACCCGGCAGGGCCGGATGCTGCGGCTGTGCATCCAGGACAGCGGCAGCGGCATTGCCGATTCGGTTCGCGGCAGCGTCTTCCGGCGCTATCTGCGCCAGCCTGCCATTGAGGACAGCCGGTATGGCTTGGGCCTTGGCATGGTCATGATTCGCGCTGCCGCCTCCCATCATGGAGGCGCCGTGCTCATCGACCGCCCGCCCCAGGGCGGCACACGGGTCACCGTGACCCTGGCCATCCGGCAGGATCCCGTCTCCCAGCTGCGCTCTCCCCTGCTAAAGGTGGACTACGCCGGAGAGCGGGACCACGCTCTCATTGAGCTATCGGATGTGCTTCCGGCGGAATACTACCGGGACTTTTGATTGTCTCCCCGCAGATCGCGGGGAGCTTTTTTATCCCATCTTTTGCAAAAAGTCACTCTGCTTGAGCATGGCAATGCCGTTGCCCTCCTCCCCCAGCACCAGGAGCGCATCCCCGGGGCGGATGGAGAAGAGCTTCAACGCCTTTTCCGGCAGCTGAAACGCACCATTCTCTCCCACCGTCACCACGCCGAAGCAGTGCTTGCCCCTGGGCGGAATGGGCAGCAGTTCTTTTTCCGAATTATAGCGCACCAAATCGTCCAGGGTCACATTGTAGAAGTTCGCCAGGGCGATGCAGTTGTCAATGTCCGGCGCAGACTCCCCGTTCTCCCATTTGGAAAGGGCCTGACGGGAAACTCCCACAGCCTCGGCCACCTGCTCCTGGGTCAGGCGGTTTTGCTTTCGCAGCAGCAACAGATTTTCGGCCAGCATGGCATCTCCCCCCTTTTACACGTTCTCTATTATACCGTTGCTCCGGTGAAAATGCAACCAGGGCTAACATTTTTCTCGAGAAAATGTTTGTGTTCCCTGGTGGACTTTGGGCGGCCCCGGGCTTACAATATTTCCAAAAGGAGGGGACAAAATGGATCCTGTGCTGACCGTTTCCGGGCTATGCAAGCGCTATCCCGGCTTTTCTCTGGAAAACGTCTCTTTTTCTCTGGAAAAAGGGCATATTATGGGTTTTCTCGGCCGAAACGGTGCCGGAAAAACCACAACCATGAAAGCCATCCTCGGGCTTGTCCACGCGGATGGCGGCAGCGTGCATATTCTGGGACAGAACATTGACGAAGCCGATGTCCGCGCCCGCATTGGCTACGCCGCAGGGGGTGCCGCCTTTTACCCCAGGAAGACCGTTGCGCAGATTGCCGCAATGACCAAAAGCTTCTACCCCCGGTGGGATGAAGAAGCCTTCGCCCACTATTTGCAGGTTTTTCATCTGGACACCGGCAAACAGCTGCGGCAGCTCTCCGAGGGCATGAAGGTGAAATTCCAGCTGGCTCTGGCCCTTTCCCATGGTGCAAAGCTTCTGATTCTGGACGAACCCTCCAGCGGACTGGACCCCGTATCCCGGGCGGAGCTGAAGGACATCTTCCGGCAGCTGGCGGCCAAGGGCGCCGCCATTCTGTTCTCCACCCACATTACCACGGACCTTTTGGACTGCGCCGACGACATCACCTATATTCAAAAGGGACACATTGTCGCCTCCAAACCAATGGCTGAATTTCTGGCAGATCACCCGGACTGTGATTCTCTGGAGGACATCATGGTTCGGCTGGAAAAGGAGGACATCACCCTATGAAGCAGCTTCTGAAAAAGGAATTTACCTTCACCGCCCTGCCCTTGTGCTATCTCTTCCTGCTCTTTTCCGGCATGACCATGATTCCGGGCTATCCAATCGCCATGGACAGCTTTTTCCTGTGCCTTGCCCTGTTCCAGTCCATGCAGAGCCGCCGGGAGCAGAACGACCTGAGCTATACCCTGCTTCTGCCCGTCAGCAAGAAGCAGGTGGTCCGGGCCAACTATCTTTTCTGCATTGGGCTGCAAATGCTGTTTTTCCTGCTGTGCGCCATACTGACGGTTATCCGTATGCAGTTTCTTTCTCTGGCGGCTGTGTATACGGAAAATGCCATGATGAATGCAAATCCCGCCTATCTTGCCAATATCCTGCTGGTTTTCCTCGCATTCAATGTTCTGGTCCCCGGGCTATACTGGAAAACGGGCTATGGGCTGGGAAAGCCCTTTGTCCTGTTTTCCGCTGCTGCGCTGCTGATCGTCACCGCAGGAGAAATCCTGCACCACCTCCCCGGTCTGGAAGGGCTGAACGCGCCTGCCGGGCAAGGGATGCTTCAAATTCCGGTGCTTTTGCTCTGTGCCGCAGCCTATGCCCTTGGCAGCTGGCGCGCCGCAGAGCGGGCCGCACAGAATTTCGAGACTGTGGACCTGTAAGCAGAGGAAACCACAATTTTCCTTTGGAATTCTTTAAGAAAAACGAAAGCTTCTTGTAATTCACGGAAAAATATGGTAGTCTCTTCCAAAAAGGAGGGGTTTGCGTGTTTCGTGAACTGCTGATCTACGAGCTGCCCGTCAATTTGCTGGTGGCCGCCCTGGCGCTGGGCTTTTTCAGGCTCTGCGTCGGCGTCTGGCGGCAGCTGTTCAAGGGCAGCTGGGGCATTCTGGGGCTGCTGGCGCTCTACATGAGTATTCTTTACGCGCTCACGGGCATTCCAAGCATCCGGTACTTTGCCTTCCGCCCCCAGGTCAACCTGATTCCCTTTTCGGATTTTGGAGAACCCCGCTTTTTCTGGCTCTCCGGCATGAACACCCTGCTGACCGTGCCTCTGGGCATGCTGCTGCCCCTCTGCTGGAAGCAGTACCAGCATTTTCCCCGCACTGCGGCTGTTGGATTTCTGGTCAGCCTGAGCATTGAGCTGTCTCAGATGTTCTGCTTCCGCGCCACGGATATTGACGATCTGATTCTCAACACCCTGGGCACCATGGTGGGGTTTCTTTTGGGGAAGCTGCTGTTTGGCCGTCTGCTTTGGGGCAAAACAAAGCAGGGCAAATGGGGCTTCTGGGTGCTGAACGGAATTCTCATCTTCCTGTGCTTCTTCCTGCGCCAGGAGCTGTATGATCTGGAAGCAATGCTGCTATAAAAATCAGGGACGGCCCCATTGCCGTCCCTGATTTTTATTCTCTGATCAGCGTCACGCCCGCAAAGAGCTGGGAAACCTCTACCGTTTCATCGGTACAGTAAACTGCGTTTTCCCGGCTGTAAAGGCAGCTCAGGCCTTCCAAATCCCAATGGGACAGCGCCTGCATGGCCTGCAGGGCAAGATCTCCCACGCTGCCGTCCCCAAAGAGGACCAGATTGTCATTGGCTGCCGTCAGCAGTCCGGTGGTCTCGTCCAGCACCGGCGGGCAGACGGTGCCGTCCTCATAGGTGTAGAACCGCAGTGCGTCGCCGCTGTCCACCGGGAAGGCCCGCAGCGCTGCCACGGACCGGGGCCCATTATAGGCCGCTGCCGCCGCCTGACGGTAGCCGGAATCCGTAGCCTCCAGCAGATTCACACCGAAGCTGCCCTGGCACAGGCTCCGGGAGAAGCCGTCTGTGCTGGTGAGCACAGCTCCGGTCAGCCCCGCGTCGGTCAGAGCGTCGGCCACCGCATCGATGACAAAGGCATTTTTCACAAAGCCGAAGTCCAGCAGCGTATCCAGCTCGTTTTCCCGGGCATAGGCAAGGTATTCCTTGCCCACATTCAGGCGCACCTGATTCTCCCCCAGCAGCTCCAGGTCGATCTGGTCGGGATTTTGGGCAAAGGCGGCGATCTGCGCCGCGAAGGCCCCGGCATCAGAGGACCGGGTGGGATCGTACTCCGCTGCCGCCTCATCGTATTGGCTCGCAAAGAGGGCATAATATCGGCTGTACAGCGGCCCATAGTAAATCGCCCGGCTGCCGGTGGCGCAGAAGCGTTCCAGGGCGCGGTACAGAATGGGCTCCACGGTTACGGTCTGGTTGGGATTGGTGCTGACGGTATACAGACTGACGGTATTGTTCCCCGCCTGGCTGAGCTGCTGCTCCGCCTGGGTCAGGGCCGTGGAATACACATCGTTCACCTGCCGCCGCTCCGCCGCGGTGCCCTGCGCCCCTGCCCCGTAGTTATATTGCAGGGTGATCTCCCCGGAGTTTGATCCGGAGGCTTCCACCGCTTTCCAGCCTGTCTCGGGGGTTAAAAGGCTGTTGAGTCCGAAGCCAAAGGCCACCACGGCCAACAAAATGGCCAATACGAACAGAATGGCGCGCAGCTTTACATGGCTCTCCGGCACCTCTACATGTTCCATTTTCGGCGCATAGGGCTCCTTGCCCCGGGCATATCTTGACATAGGAAAATTTCCTTTCCGCGTGGATTTTTCGGTTATTTTACCATAGAAAAACCGAGAATGCAATACTAATTGCTCTCTCGTAGGCCCCTCTTCCACCACCGCCTACGGCGGCGGTCCCCCTTCCCCGTAGGGGAAGGTTGGTTATCTTTGCCACAAAACAGGGGCGGCAAAGGCCGCCCCTCAGACTGTCGAAAAACCCCTTACGGGCTTTTCCGACAAGTTTTTACAGTCTGCCGCGCGCACTCCTTGTTCGCCTACGGCGAACAACTCGCACAGCGACGCGCTAAGAGCCGCCTACGGCGGTTGCGCTCTGCACAGCGCTGCGGCGCTAGACTTGCAGCCTGAGATGTATTTTCTGTCAGGTACACGCCCCGACAGAAAATGATTTTCGATTTTATTTGGCGGCTTATGCCGCCAAACTCTGCGAGGCTTTTTTGACAAGCTGAGGGGCGGCAAAAGCCGCCCCTGTTTTGTGTTTGCGCTATATGACTGCCAGAACCAGCAGCAGGGCGAAGATACCGATCAGCACTGCCCGGAAGACCAGGCCTACAATGGCACCCTTCTTCAGGGCCTTGTAGTTGCGGATGTAATTGTGGGTACGGAAGATGTGGGCGCCCAGCAGGCTCAGCAGGGGCAGCAGGAAGCCCAGGAAATTGTACCAGAAGCTGCCGGTGTCCCGGGCGGGAGCCATATGGATCTCCTCGGGAGAGGCCTCCTTCTTAGGCATCTGCTTGGGCGGCTCATTTTCATCCCGGATGGTGATGCTCTTGATGGGCACATTCTTGGCCCGCAGAGCCTTGTACTCCTCGATCTCCTTCTTGTTGCCGTAGACAAAGTGGTTGTTGCCGATGTCCACCATCTCGGGCTTATCCTCGCTGTAGTCATGAATGGAGGGGTCGTAGGTGAACAGCTCCTTGTTCTTCTCCAGCTTGGGGTCGGGAATGGGGATGGCGGAGATCAGGCTCTTGGTATAGGGGTGCATGGGGTAGTTGAACAGCTCCTCCGCCTCAGCCACCTCCACGATATCGCCCTTGTAGATAACGCCGATGCGGTCAGAGATGAACCGGACAATGGACAGGTCGTGGGCGATGAACAGATAGGTGGTGCCCTGCTCCCGCTGGAACTTTTTCAGCAGGTTCAGCACCTGGGCACGAATGGAAACGTCCAGTGCGGAAATGGGCTCGTCGGCAACCACCAGCTCCGGCTCCATGATCATGGCACGGGCCAGTCCGATTCTCTGGCGCTGGCCGCCGGAGAACTCGTGGGGGTACCGGGTCAGGTGCTCAGGCAGCAGGCCCACCTCGTTGATCATCTTCTCCACTTTTTGCACGCGGTCCGCCTCATTCTTGTACAGGTGGAAGTTGTACAGGCCTTCGGAGACGATGTAGTCCACGGTGGCGCGCTCGTTCAGAGACGCTGCGGGATCCTGGAAGACCATCTGGATGTTCCGGATGACCTCCCGGTCCAGGGAGTGAGGAATCTTGCCGGAAATGCGGACACCCTTGTAGAGGATCTCACCGGCGGCGCAGGGGTTGACCCGGATGACGGCGCGGCCAATGGTGGTCTTGCCGGAACCGGACTCGCCCACCAGGGAAAAGGTCTCGCCCTTGTAAATATCAAAAGACGCATTCCTGACGGCCTTGAAAGCCTTGTCGCCCTTGCCGAACTCAATGTCCACATTGCGAACGGACAGCAGGACCTCCTTGCCGGTCTTCTCGTCAATGGGGCCATGCTCAGGGAAATGCCTGGAAGTTGCATCCATCTTTGTTGTTTCATTACTCACAGCAGCATGACCTCCTTTCAAATGTTAAATGCTTCCACGAGCTTCTCGTGAAGGTTGCAAATGATCTCGGGCTTTTCGATCTTGGGCGCTCTGGGATCCAGGAGCCAGGTCTTGGCGTAATGGGTATCGCTGACCTTGAACATAGGCGCATCCTGCAAGGTATCGATTTTCAGGCAGTAGGGATTCCGGGGCGCGAAGGGGTCGCCCACGATCTTATTGTACAGAGACGGAGGCGTGCCGGTAATGGAATAGAGCTCCGTATTCCGCTGGGCCAGCTGGGGCAGGCTGGAGAGCATGGCCCAGGTGTAGGGGTGCCGGGGATCGTAGAAAACGTCCTCCACGGTGCCCAGCTCCACGATCTGACCGGCATACAGCACGGCCACACGGTCCGCAATGTTGGCAACCACGCCCAAATCGTGGGTGATGAAGACGATGGTATAGCCGAATTCCTTCTGCAGATCCTTGATGAGCTTCAGAATCTGGGCCTGAATGGTCACGTCCAGAGCGGTGGTGGGCTCATCGCAGATCAGGATCTTGGGCTGACAGGACAGGGCAATGGCAATAACGATTCTCTGCCGCATACCGCCGGAATACTGGAAGGGGTAGTCGTCAAACCGGTTCTCGGCATTGGGGATGCCAACCTTCTTCATCAGCTCCATGGCGCGGATCCTGGCCTCTGCCTCAGAGCAGTGCTGGTGCTTGAGGATGATGGAGGTGATCTGCTGGCCGATGGTGATAATGGGGTTCAGCGAGGTCATGGGGTCCTGGAAAACCGTGGCGATCTTCTTGCCGCGGATCTGGGTCAGGTCCTTGCTGTACTTGATATTGGCCAGGTCCAGCACGCAGCGGCCGAACAGGCGGTTCTCCGCCTCGTCCTCCAGCTTGACCCGGAAGGTCACGGCGCTGAACACATCGTTGCGCACCTCGTCGGAATCCATATCCAGGCCCTGGCGCATGGCTTCCCGGCAGCATTTCAGCAGCTTGCGGATCATCTTATTCCGGGAGACCATGTCATAGCGGCCCACGGACAGATAGATCTCCTTGGCAAGATTCACATTGCGGGTGTGCTGCTCCAGGGTGATAGCCTCGGAGATCTCCTTGCGGTACTGCTCCTTCAAATCGGCCATCTTCTTGGCATAGGCCTCATTGTAGGCCGTATCGGCGGCAGCGGCCTTGGCCTTTTCCTGCTGGGCCTTCTTGCGCTCCTCTTCCACAGCCTCGATCTGCTTATCCAGGGCGCTGATCTTTGCAGCAGCCTCCTTCATCTTGTCCTTCTCGTGGGAATCCAGGGTCTGCTTGTGGTTGAAGGTCTCGGCCCGCTCAAAGCGCAGGTCGGCGAGCTTTTCCTGGAAGGTCTCGTCCTCTTCGTCGGAAATGGAGGCCTTGGCCTTCTTCTCGGCCTCCAGAGCCTTCATGGCCTTATAGGTGTCTGCGCCGTGCTCCAGCCTGGAATAGGCGTCCAGCTTCAGGCGGATGGAGGTCATGCGCACATCTTCCTTGTGGCCCACATCCAGGGTGACTTCCGCCAGATCCGGGTCGTTGAAGATGATTTTGCCGCTGTCCACATAGCCATTGGAATCCAGCATATTGGCAAAGGTCTTGGTGAATACGGACTTGCCGGAGCCGGACTCACCCACGATGGCGATGGACTCGCCATCATAGATATCCAGGCTGATGCCGCGGATGGCGGTCAGGGAACGTCCGCGGACCTTGAATTTGACAACCAGGTCCTGAACGGACAGCAATACTTTTTTCTCTTCCATGTTCCGTCCTCCTTACATATGGGTTCTGGGGTCGGATGCGTCGCCCAGATTCTGGCCCACCACGTACAGAACCACGGTGATGATGGAAGCGATGGCCACGGGGCTCCAGAACTCCATCTGCCAGCCGGGGGTGACCATGGCGGCTTCCGCGGCGTAGATCAGACGGCCCAGAGACATCTCGCTCATGCCCATGCCGATGTAGGACAGGAACACCTCATAGGAGATGTAGCTGGGCAGCTCAGTGGCAAGCAGGGTCACGATGACGGAAGTCATGAAGGGCAGGATGTTCTTGGTAGCGATCTTGAAAATAGAGGTGCCCAGGCAGCGGGAAGCCAGATTGTACTCCCGGTCCCGGATGATCAGCACCTGGGTACGGATAAAATAGGCAATGCTCAGCCAGCCAACCACCGTCAGTGCGAACACCATGGTCCAGAAGGTGGGCGAGAACAGCATGGACAGAACGGAGATGATCAAAATCATGGGCACGTTGCCAATGATGGTATAGACCTCCATCATGACCATATCCACCTTCTTGGAGAAGCCCCACACGGCGCCCAGCATGACGCCGATGGTCATATTGATGGCGGCGCAGATGAACGCCAGGGAGATGGAGATACGGGAGCCGTTCCACACGGCATCGAAGGTGGACTCGCCGGAAGCGCCGGAACCCAGGATCCATTTCAGCTCATGGCCGAAGTAATCCAAAGCCTGGGCAGGTCCCAGATGCTTGGCGTTGGGATCCAGCAGGTTTGCGTAGGGGTCGTAGCTTGTAACAGAGGGATAAATGTAGGCAAACAGGATCACGAACAGCAGAAGACACAGGGCGATGATGTTCACCTTTTTCCGGAAAAACACCCGAAACACGGACTTCCAATAGGAATACCTGGGCGCAGCGATCTTCTCAGACTCCGCGTCGGAATGGGATACGGGAGCAAACAGCTCTTCGTCGGTATACTGATTCAAATCTTCATGCATATTGCTCACCTACCCTTGGAAGTAAAGGAAATTCTGGGATCCACCAGAGAAATGAGGATATCGCCCAGGATGTTGGAGATCACCGTCAGCACGGCGTAGAACAGCGTCACGCCGACGATCACGCCATTGTCGTACTTGTTGATGGCCTGGGTCAGCAGGTTGCCTGCGCCGGGGACGGAATAGATACGCTCGGTAATGATGGCGCCGGTCATGGCAAACAGCAAACTGCTGGGAATGCCGTGGACAATGGGAATGGCGGCGTTCTTCCAGATGTGCTTGGTGAAGATCTCGTTTTCACTGAGGCCGCCGGACCGGGCGAACTTGACATAGTCGCTGTTCATCTGGTCGATCATGTAGCGGCGCATCCACTTCATCAGGTTGGCAATGCTGGGCAGAGCCAGGGAGATGATGGGCAGCACATACATGGCCTTGCTGTTGGTATCCATATCGAAGGAGGTGGGCAGCTTGAAGACGCTGCCGCCAATGGCCTTGAACAGGAAGATATACGCAAGGCTGGGCACGGCGATAATGAACATGATATAGAACGTGCCGATTTTATCCAGCAGGCCGTCCTTATAGCGGGCCATCAGCAGGCCCAGGGGCAGACCCAGGACATAACTGAGGATGGTGGCAATGACGCCAATGACAAAGGAGAAGCCCATCTTGGACATATTGTTCTTATGGGTAATGGTATTGGTGTAGTCGTCCACAAACCTTGTGGCGTACATAGCGCTCTGTTCCAGAGAACCGGCCACATAGGTTGCTGTATGCAGGTCATCCGCGCTCTTCTCGGAGTGGCCCGTGGGGAAGATCACATCCTTCAGAATGTACGAGCCCTGAGAGGTGGTCATGGTCTCGAACACGTCAATTCCCCGGTTCACCGTGTAGCTTTCGCCCAGATGCAGCGTGGCGAAATTCTGATGGATAAAGGGGAAAGAATTGTCGAAGTAAAGCAGATATCTGTGCATGGTACCGTTGCCAATAATGGCGGGAGAGAACTTCGTTCCGCCGTAAACGGGATCATACAGAGTAAAGGTAAGCGTCCGGGGACCAATGTCCGTGGCTTCGTCCACATAGTGAACATTGTCAAAGAAAATCAGGTCCGCGAAGTAGCCGACAACTCGCTTAATGAGCGGACGATCACGGGTGGCATAAATCACCGCCTGACCGCCGTCCTTGACCTGGCCGTTTTTCTTCCGATCCGCGTCCAGGCGGGTAATGGTATAGCCCTGGGATTCATATTCCTGGGTAAATTTCGCAATGTACTCGTTGGCCGTGTCGGAAGCCTTCTCGGCAGTGACACCGATTTTCAGCGCGTCGGAGCGTGTTGCGTCGTCAATTTCTCCGCTGGAGAAAAGGCTCTTGATATAATCGGAATAGGTGGAATAATCAATATAGCCGAAAGCCTTATAGCGGCTCTGCTCATAGGTAATTCGGCTGTTGCTCTGCATTTTGGAATAGTTCGGGTCGCCGGCAAAAATGGTGGTACGATCCATCAGGGAGTAAACCAACACCATAATCAAAACGACAACGCAAACCGCAGATAATATACCCTTCAGGATTCTAACGAATGTGTATTTCGCCACGGTATCACCCTTTTTCGTTTTATTTTGAAAGATTGGAAGCCCTGAATCAATCGGCAGAGCCTCTGTCCATTGATTCAGAGTTTCCTTTGCGCAGGTAGCGGAAAATGTGGGGGAGAAAACTCCCCCACATCAGGTCAACCTAAATGGTGTTGTGCGGAATTAGTACAGGCCGATCTGCTTGGTCATGTAGCCGTAGGGCTGAATGATATCCAGATAGGACTGAGCATCGCCGTAGTCAGGACCCCAACCGGAAGTACCGGGAGCAACGTCGTAGTTGGCTTCGTTGCCGGTGCTGGTACGGTAGTAGGAGTAGCTGTAAGCGGTGTTGTCGGCATAGGCAACCAGATCAACAACAACCTTGCCGCCCAGAACCTTCTCAATGGACTGCTTGTAAGCGTTCATACGGTTGGTGATGGTCTCACTGTAGGAGCCGTAGGGCACATCGATGTGGATGGGGTTCTCAGCGGAAACCTCAACGCCAACCTGAGCCAGCTCAGCAACTGCCTTGTCCAGATACTCTACAGCAGCATCGGGATTGAACCAGCCATCGAAGCCGTCGCCGGAGCCGGCGCCGTCGTTGCCGGCGGGATCCCAAACCTTGATGGGATAGCCATCGGCATCCAGCTGAGCCTGCTCGATCTGGCCGAAGTAAGTACCGGCGGGGAAGGTGGTAGCCTCACCGTTGATCTCAACGGTGACCTCAGCAGTGGTAACCTGGAAGTCGCCGGGGACATAGGCATTTCTCAGAGAAGCGTACTTCAGCTCCTCGCCAACGATGGTGGAGTTGAAAGCGCCGCGGTCGAAAGCCAGACCCAGAGCGTTCCGGAAGTTCTTGTTGCTCAGAGCAGCCCGGGTAGCGGCCTTCTGGTCGTCGGTCTGCGTGGAAACACCAACGGTGTTGTCGTTGAAGTTTGCCCAGGAGCCACGGTGGACGTTGACCCAGCCGCAGAAGGTGGAGCCGTCGTTAGCGGTGGTGTAGTGATACAGATCGAAGTAGGTCTTGTCGGAGCCTTCGGGCTTATCCTCCTTGGCCAGAACCAGAGAAGAGGAGTTAAAGGGGCAGCCGGCTACGGTGCCGTCCTTCGCCTCGTTGTACATACGCAGAGGATCGGAACCGTCGTTGAAGTAGATGTTGATGTTGTGGGTCTGCACAGAGTCAGCATCCCAGTAAGAGGGGTTGGCAACATAGCTGGTCACATTCTTCTCGGTGAAGTTCTTAACCAGATAAGCGCCGCAGTAAGCGATGTTGGCAGGAGTGGTGCCGTAGTTGCCGGAGGTGTACTCCTCGCCCTCAGCGCCGAAGGTGCCGCCCTGAGCCTTGTAGAAAGCCCGGTTCAGAGGAGCGAAGCAGCCGTAGCCCATCATGGACAGGAATGCGGGGAAGGGAGCTTCCAGAGTGTACTCCAGGGTGTATTCGTCAACAGCCTTGACGCCGACCTCGGCGAAATCGGTAACCTCACCGCTCAGGTAAGCATCATAGTTCTTGATGCCGCAGCCATCGCTGCTGGTCATCAGATAGCCCAGAGCGTCGTTGTTATCTGCGACGTGCTCCATGGAAGCGACCCAGTCATCAGCGGTAACTTCGCCCAGCTCACGACCCTGCTGGTCAACCCACTTCACACCCTGACGCAGGTGGAAGGTGTAAACAGTGCCGTCCTCGGAAACCTCATAGCTCTCGGCAATACCGGGCTGCTGCACGTTCTTGGCATCGTACTCCAGCAGAGGAGCCCAGGTAGGTGCGACGAAGTAGTGGTCAGAGGTATAGCTGGAGGCAATGCCATCCCAGGTAGCCAGCTCATAGTTAATCGCATAGTTCCAGGTGTCGTTCAAGGTGTAGCCGTGCTCGTCCAGGTAAGCCTTGGCAGCCTCGAGCCAGGAAGCAGCGTCTTCGCTCTCGCCCCACAGAGCGGTCAGAGCAGAGCGATCCTCAGAGGTGATCAGCTCGTTGGCAACCAGCTTGGAGTGCCATCTGTACTCGTCAACGCCCCAGGAAGTGGTGGTATCGGTACGGGGAACCACACGGTTCATAGCGAAAGCGCCGCCGTTGCCGTACACAGGGGAGAAGACGCCGGACTCCATCAGCTTGGCGTCCGCAATAGCCATCTTGGCCATACGCAGATTCAGGTCGGTGATCTCAGACTTGGCGTCCTGATAGTATTCATTGAATTCGCCCAGGTTCCAGTCATACAGAGCATCGGAAGCATCATCGTAATCCATAGCGTCGATAGCAGCCCAGTCAGGACCGGTATAGACGTCACCAGCCGCTTCAGTGGCAGCAGTGGTCTCGGCGGGAGCCGTAGTCGCAGCTGTTGTCGCGGCGGGGGTGCTGCTGCTGCAGGCCGCCATGGAAAGCACCATGGTCAGAGCAAGCAACAGGGCCAGAAATTTTTTCATTGTTCTTCCTCCTTTTTCATTTTGCAGGAATTTGAATTTTTTAATTCAAATTCCTGCACAAATCGCTTGGTCTCAAGTGACTTGTGTGCATGATACCACGTTACCCCGTGAAAATCAATAGGAAATTTGCATAAAATCCTTTTTTCGGCAGCATTTCTACCAAATGCACAAAGGGAAGGACCATGAAAACATAGTTTTGTAAAAGTTTACCACGTTAAAGTCTCCACGCCGCGCGTACATACGTTCTGCTCGCACCGACATTTTATTAAAATCATTCTCGTTTTTTTGACCTTTCTATTTCAAATAGCCGCCATTCCAAAACACTTGTGCTTAAAATGCGTACATTTTGCAAGCCATTCTTTTTTTCTTTCACATTTTCGCAAATCTGCCCATTTTTTGGGAAGTTTGTCCGTCCATATGCTCAAAACGCCTGTCCGCTTGGCAGAGAATAGCAAAAGAAATGACCCCTGACGATTTGCTTTCGCATCCTCGCCAGGGGTCATCTCTGTTCGCTCTTATTATCTAACATCCTTGGTTAACCTCTCTTTCTGCGGATTGTGGGGCCGCTTCCTGCAATGGCTGTCTCCGCGATACAGTGCTTTCCTTTCTTCGGCAATGAACTCTATTTGAAGCGGAGATACACAGGATGCCCTGCCCTTGGCCTAAGTTTCCTCGAGCCCATCGGTGGATACCCTTTCTTTTCTTTGTTTCTTTCCAAAGTCCGGTTGTTCGGTTTTTCTTTGGTCCTTTCTTGGTATCTCTCCCTTGTGACTATAAGATAGCACAAGTTTGGTGCATTTTCAATATGTATTTTTGTATATATTTTCCATATTTGTTTTGTTGATTGTGCACATGACGTTTCTATCTTTATCTATAACAGCATTGCGCTTCTGTATTCTACGTCCCGCTTTCCCGTAGGCAAGGCAGAAAGAAAGCTTCCCCCACGGGGGAGCTGGCAGGGCGCAGCCCTGCCTCAGACTGTCGAAAAACCCCTTACGGGCTTTTCCGACAAGTTTTTGCAGTCTGCCGCGCGCACTCCTTGTTCGCCTATGGCGAACAACTCGCACAGCGACGCGCTAAGAGCCGCCTGCGGCGGTTGCGCTCTGCACAGCGCTGCGGCG
>ENA-UEPJ01000414-UEPJ01000414.1-human-gut-metagenome-genome-assembly--contig:-NODE-414-length-58382-cov-10.352217_pt1 | contig 58382 bp, 46 predicted proteins | sample MGYA00242890_ERZ507896 | MGnify/ENA primary metagenome ERZ507896 (study PRJEB26167, sample SAMN06115508) | human gut metagenome | host: Homo sapiens | place: China:Qinghai | collected 2015-08-20...
TACTAAAGTACCGCTATCTTTACTTTGTCACGGCCGTGGTGACTTCTTCCCACAGCCGTGGCGAGTTCCTACCACGGTCGTGGAAAGATCTCGTCACGGCCGTGGAGAGTTAACAATACTGATGCTTTAATGGAACAATACCTACTTGTTAAGTGAAAGATACCGGCTATATAACATTCATTTAGTAGGAGGGTTCATTTTAAAAAGCTGCTTTCTATGTGAATGGTATTGTTACTGCAAGCGATGATGTCCTTCGGGTGCTTATAAAATGGATCAGGCTGGGAATTAAGTCAGAGTATATCGCTGGATTGAAACGAATCCTATAATCCTGCCCCAAAGCAATCAAAGAACAGGCTGACAATAAAAATTCTAATTTTTTATTATCAGCCTATTGTCATGGCTTATTGTCAGCATGTAAACCGATGATAATCATTATACTATCGGGGAAAAACTTTGGTTGACAATAAGAATCATTAAATTTATATGTAGGCCTAATGTCTGTCTTTCCAATAGTACACATCTTTACAAAAATAGAGTGGAACTCCTGGATGAATCCATTTGTTCCCCTCGAGGGTATTGCTAGCCTTTACCTCTTATATTTTCAAAGGCAAGTAGCAACATCTAAATGTTACGTTTTCGACTTTGCAGCCGTTCGGGTGCCGCTCCACCCGAATTGACTTGCCTTTGTGATTATTACTAATTTGTCGTTTGTATCTATTGCAAATTTATAGGCACAAAAAAAGCGGAGAGCATTTGCCTATCCGCCAGAGAGGGAGTCCAAGCCCTAAACACACAAACAGGAAACACTCCCCGCGTATTGCAAGGAGCATCTATCTGCTTCTCTGTGTGTTTGGAATTTTGGACTTTTCTCTGGCACAGAAATCAGCTAAACGCTTTTTTCTTAAAACAAACAATACAGTCGCACTACGACTGATTGTGCAAAGATAACAATTAATTAAGTTATGCAGTCTTTCATTCTTTATTTTTTCTCTGTACAGAGTGTTTTTGTTCTATGTTCCATAAAATCGTTTGAAATAGTCTGGTTTCGTCTACGCAAATTCAACAAGCTTCTAGTAACAAGGGCAAATGTTACGGAGGTTTTCTCTTTGGTGCCGGCGAGAAGCTCGGCTGGTGTGACGAAAGTCTTGCTACAATGGGCTTTGACTACGGTCAATTGAATGGCTACGATCGTTGCTTCGGATTTAAAGTTCGTCCTGTAAAGGATAAGTAGCAGTTGATAACTGAAGAAAATATTAGCTGTGGTTGGAAAGAAAAGGAAGCCTTGCTTAATATATTAAGCATGTTTTTGCTATATTTTTGCAATATAAAGAGCATATTTATGGAAAAGAAGATAGAGTGTTCTTTTATAATAAGGGTATTGAAGTAGACTTTTATCATTACTTGGGATGAAGAAAGGACAATTTCAGGGAATGAATTGGATATAGAAGTAGTGCCTGTTTGAAAATGGTTGCTGCGGTAGTGAAACTTATCGCAGCTATTCAAACAGGTATTACTCCATTGTATAAGATATGTTGAGAAATTATTTATCCATTAAAAAACGCTTATTCCTCTATGCGTTTACATGTTATTACTCTGAAAGCTGTTTCTTCAGGTATCGTATTGATTGGATAACTGAATACTAATTTTTCAGATGTAACATCTCCGATTAACGCATCAATAGTTGTCGGAATATTATTCATCGGGATTCCCTCTGTTCTGACAATGTTTATCATCAATTGCTTATCGTTTTTTATCCAATTGAATAATATTTTGGCTTCAGGATGCCAATCGGCATCAGGATCCTCTGTCCCATCATCCACATCACCGTAATGCATCCCAGTTTGAATACCGGATCTATCCGACTTAAACTCGAATGTTCCAGGATGTTCGCAACGGTAAACAGTTTGGCTACCATCACTATTGTTAATATAAGTATCAATTTGTGTTATGACTTGCCATTTTCCAACTAAAATCTCATATTCAGCACGGTCGTCAGATACCATTGTTTTATCATATATTTTGAATAGCGGGCGGACATAATAATTTTTTCCCTCTTCTAAATTCTCTATCTCAAATTTAAACACTCGTTTTCCGGCTTCCATATCACTTTTCACGTAATAACTATCTTTCAATACCATGCGGATTGGCTGATCATTCTCATCATCATCAACCATTAAAATTTTATAGTTCATAAATTTCACCTCTGGCTCTAATGTTATCTTTTCCTTATAGTATAGCTTATAAAAAACAACAAATAAACAACAATTCCTAAAAGGCAACAGCCTTTCTAAACTGCCGCCTTTTCTCCTTCATTTTATTTCCATTATTGATAAACCATCTCTGTATCCACAATCTCCCTTGCACACGATTATATATTGTTCATTCTCGCTACCCATTCCATCTGATTTTCTGCCTTTAACTGTTCCGTGATCCCCTGTGCCTGTTTCATCTGCTCTACAATTCTTTCAAACCTTAAATACTTATAGTCATCTGTATCCAAACAAACAAGCCGAAGTCGCACAACAACTTGAAAATCTTATCAACGGAACAACAGTCCCAGATAGTAGCCAACTGGCAGATGTAGCCAATAAAAAGAAAAATCTCTGAAAAACCTTATCAAGGCTTTCCAGAGATGTAGTAACTATTCATATTCAATGGATCTCTTTTTAAATTTACCAGGAAGTCTTTTGTAAATCCTTTACCTCTTTTGATTCGTAATCATACTGGTACATATCTAAAATTTCAGCATCCATCATACTCCATGATCCATCTGTACTTTTTATATTTTTATAATACACATATTGAGTCTTTGTTCCTTCTTGATTATCACGATCATACATTAGATATCTAATCTGCGTTTCATCTTCGTAGGTAACAATATAGCTATACCCCTTTGCATTATAGTCTTTTCTATATTCTGCATCAGTTTCCTTTATATAGGTTTGATATATTTTTTGATAGCCTTCGTCTATTTTCTTGATTTTTTTTGAATCTTGTTGACTTTCGATTGTCATATCGTTTTGACGTGATTCATTTTTATCGTCATCTTGATGTTCTGATTTTTTCTCTAAATACCCATACTTTTTAGCTATATATTTATCTATATATTCCTGCTGTGTAGTTGAAGCATTTATATCATCTATTCCATCTGCATTTCTTAAGAACCGAAGAACCAGAATATTTTCTTCTTTATACAGTCTATACGATGGTTTATCTAACCACACAGGAGTTTTAACTATCACGGTTCCATTACTATTATAATGTTCTGAATTTTCATTTAACATGGTCACAAATATCCCCAATGCCATTGTTAGCACTACAATTATTCCGACTGCCCATAAAAAAATTCTTTTCAATAAAGATTTCTTTTTGTTCTTCTTTATTGTCCTAGACAAAACACACGTCCATATAATATTCAAACATTGTAGAATTAAAAATTGTATGATAGGAACTGTTCTTATAAACCATAAACGAAAAATCTCTCCATTTGATAAAGGATATCCGATTTTAATGCCAGTATATATCAATGAAACAATAATAGTAATCATCGTAACAACCACCAATGCCTTCATTTTAAAAGACATTTTATTTTCCGTTTCTAACTGTTCTGTTTCTATATCTTGAATAAAACTTCTAAGCAACAGTAATTCATTTTCAGATAGAACATTTTTATTGATCAATATAACTTTATTGTCTTTACGAACCAAATAAATATGATTTTCAATCTCTCCCTTATTAACAAATGAACTCCAATAATTATGTGTAGCTCCAGCCTGTGTGACTATATCCACACCTTCTTTTGAAAACACATATTTTCGCTCATTATTCATTTTCTGTTTTTCTTTATTTATGATTGCTCTCATAAATACTTTTTGTAATTTTTCTACACTTAAACCTATTGCAGCAAATCCAATACTTAACAATAAAAATATCCATGCAAATAATATATGAAACAAGTATGAATAAAATGCTAAAGAAAAGATATAAAAAGCACCCACCAAAGTTGTACCTTTGATTACTCTATTAGTCTTTATAGTTTTTAACGAACTAAGATGCATTAAAATATTGTTTACTTCTTCGTCTATATTTAAGTGATATATAATTTTCTGATCATGAAATTCTTCAACTACCATTCTTGATTTCTCCCTTCACACGATACTGATATTCCGGGACATTGTTTCTATCCTCTTTCCGGATTTCATTCCCTAAATATTGAAAACTCCCATCTTCTTTGAATTTCACTGTTAAATCATGCGTAATAAGAGCATCATCACAGATAACCATGTCGCATACTGCATTTACCGTTAATGTAACCGTACCATCTGGATTTTCTCTTACTTCCACCACCTCCGGCACAGAAGTCCCAAAAAAGTTAGGGGCATAATTACCACATCCCAACGGTGCCCATGCATACATTTTTGCTTCTTCATCAAATTCCGATTTGCACTTCAAATCGTTTTCTTTATTCTATCATAGCATCCATTATTCCGCCATCAGTCTTTCGAACCAGGTATCCATGACAATGATAAACTGGCCTGCTCCTGGCAATTCTTGCAGCATTTCATCAAGAGTTTTCTGTTTCACATATTTCTGCACATACACCCAACAGGCAACGCTACTGGCTTCTGATACAATGTCAGCTATGGTTTTGCGCATAAGCTCTTCAAATTCAGTAATTTCTTCTTTTGGGACAACATCATACAGTGTTGGTGCCTGATGACTTAATTTTACGCTATTTTCATTTGCATCTTTAAGCAGATTCTTAACTTTTTCTCTTGAATCCTCCGGTACTTTCATGTACTCCCACATAAATGCTACCACGTCGGACGGTGTGTTTTTTTTAAGTGGTGGTAACTGAATATAATCATTGTTTTCGCTCATTTTCATATCCTCCTCACGATATAATAAAATCAATAATACGTTCTCTTGTCATGTCCAGTACAGTATCTACGAACACTCCTGCAAACAGGATCAGATACAGAATAACACTCAGCGCAAACAGGAATGCAACCTGTACCCAGTCATGGTAACAGTATGCAGTTGCTATAATCAACAAGGTGAATATAAAACCAAGGATTCCCCTTACAACCGCATAAGTCTGTACTGCCATCTTCACTGCCAGGCCGATCACAAAAAGGATCAGCCATACCGGCAGTAATAATATCTTTCCAGCAAGTTTTAAAATAAACATGTGCACCTCCTATCTTACCAGTCCTGGCATATCATGGTTCACCTCTGCCTGATAATACCCGTTCATCGTTGACGGTGCATTAAACAGGGCTGCTAATAAATATTTCTTGATGTTCTTCACCTTTGTGGTGTTACCACTCATACAGTGTAAGACATACTCGATATGTGAATAGGTCAGCATCAGAAATTTTTTCTTCACCAGTGATGCCGGATACCAGTTGCTGGCAATCAGGATTTTGTCATTTTTACACATCACAGTCTCTACGATCAGATTCACGATTTCATCTACCTGTCGCATATCGTCATGATGGGTTACTTCCAGTGATTCATAATCAATGGTCTCTTTGACAAGGTTTTCATAAGCCTGATAATCCTCAGAGTGATTATCGCTATCAAATCTTTTCTCATCCACAGATATGATATGATTAGATTTATTATCATTCATTTCAGTATCACTAAGATTAGTATTATTAGGGTTTGAAATGTAAACTTCTTGAAGTTTGTTTTCGGGACTTCTAGAAGTTTGATTTTGGGACTTCATGAAGTTTGAATTGTAAACTTCTGTAGATTCCTCATTTTCCACAGAAGTTTGTTTTTTAAACTTCTTTAATTCCTCTCCAAATTTTTTCTCATCTGTTTTCTCAGGCATAAAGGTTTTCACGTAGATAACGTTCACCTTTCCAAATCCCTGTCTGCGTTTCTCAATCAGACCAATTCCTGTTTCGTCATCCAGTTCTCTCATGGATTTAATGGCTTTATTTCTGCCACAGTTCAGTAATTCCATGATATCTTCGATGGAAAAGTAGATATATGCTCTGTTTTTGTCGTCAAACCACTGATTCTTGATGGAAAGAGACATTCGATCCAACATCAGTCCATATAAAATTTTAGCATCGCTCGATAAATCTTTAAAATAACTGTCTGTAAATAATACTTTTGGTATGCGGTAGAAGCTGAACTGCTCAGCTTCGGTACCGTAAAAATAATTAAATGTCATTTTTTTCTCCATAATTTCCTCCTTTCATTTTCTGCTAAGAAGTCCTCTTTTTAAACTTCTTTGACTTTGTTTTCTTAGCTTTTTCTATCCTTAACAGGACTGTTCCTGCATCCATTTTTCTAATAATGATTCAATCACCTGCTCCATATCTTTGGCTGTATAATCATCCGGAAAGTACTTTGTTAGTTTCTTTTCTGAGAAAGTGAGAGACCGGGATACTTTCTTTGCCATCACACAGTTATTGAAAATCGATAACATCTGAATCTGATTAATTGGTCCATTATTCAGTTGATTTCTAAGTGCTGCAATCTGTTTGGGCTTGATAAATCCAGTGTCGCTGATATATTCGTAAATCCATTCCTGTACTTCCTTATCGATGTAGGAGATATCGACAGCAACCGTGAACTGAAGCTTTTTGTTATCTACCAGATCAAGAAGTTCTGGTATCAACTCTGTCAGTCTAATGTAACGAGTCACCTGCACACTGCTTATTCCAACTTGCTCACCCAATAATTCTCGTGACTTTTTACCTAACTTGTGTTCATTTTGTACACAAGTTAAATCTGTTCTGACACCCTGTCTTTTCATTGCCTCAAGTTTCATCTTATAAGCAAAAGCTTTCTCACTCGGCAACAGTTCCTCTCGCTGAATGTTAGCGTCCACCATCGCCACAATGGCATCATCATCCGATAATTCTCTTACGATTGCCGGAATAGTCGTAAGTCCTGCCAGCTGTGCTGCATGCATTCTTCTATGACCGGATACCATTTCATATTCTTCATTATCATCCATTCGAAGCAGTACCGGTGTCAGTACTCCATTGATCCTTACACTTTCAACCAGATCCTGCATCTTTTCATCATCCAGCACCTTGAACGGATGATTCTTAAACGGATGGATCTTACTAATTTCTATCTCCATTGCTGACTCTTCATTTACCACACCAAGCAGTTCATCAATACTTGCCAGTTTAATCTTTTCGCCACTTCTATTTTTCATTACTCAAAACCTCCTGTGTCAATTTCATATATGCCTCGGCAACTTTTCCTTTCGGACAGTGCATGTAAATACTTTTTCCCTCTGCACTGGTCTCAGCTGCTTTTACAGACATCGGGATCACATTTTCAAATACTTCAATCTGGCTTCCGTAGGTTGTATGTACTCTCGATGCAATGTCTCTTGCGTAATTGGTTCTGAAATCTACCATAGTCAGGAGAATGCCCTCAATCGCCAGTTTCCGGTTCAGTCTTTTCTTTACTGTAAGAATGGTCTTGATCAGCTGCTGAAGTCCTTTAACAGGCAGATATGCGGCCTGCACAGGTATCAGAACAGAATCAGAAGAGACCAGTGCATTGATCGTCATCATACCAAGGCTCGGCATACAGTCGATCAGGATATAATCGTATCGTGATCTTATCGCATCGATATATTCCTTCATGATCATTTCTCTGCTCATAACATTTCCCATCGTTACTTCCAATGCGGAAAGCTCAATATTTGCCGGAAGAAGATCTACATTTTCCTGGTGATGTAAGATCCCATCTTCTAAAGAGATTTCTTCTTCGTTGATAACATCCATCATGATCGTTGCCAGTGTGATGCGAAGATCATCCGGTTCCTCATACCCAAGACTTGCTGTTAAACTTCCCTGTGGATCCGCGTCGATCAGCAACACTTTCTTTCCTTCTCTTGCCAGTCCAATACCTACATTTACGGTTGTGGTGGTCTTGCCGACTCCACCTTTCTGGTTTACTACGGATATAACTTTACACATGATTTCTTCCTCCTTTAACTTTCCCATGATTCTTTTTTCCATAATTTTAGCAGTGCCAGTATTTCCCGTTTCATCATTGCCGGTGTATAAGAATTTGGAAAATACTTGTGTAGCTGCTCATTGGTAAATGCTACTCTGGTGATCTCACCTTTTTTAACTTCACACATGATTTCTTCCATCTTTTCCAGTGACAACTGCTTTTCTTTACTCAGTTGCCGGATCCTCTGGGCCTGTGAGAGTGACGGAATCGCCTGTGCATAATCCATTGCTTTAAGCAGTTCTCTTTGTTCATTTTCTTTCAATGCAGCAATCTCTACTGCCGGACAAAAAGAAATAATCTCATCATCCAGTTTCTGCAACATTTCCGGTATAAGCTTTGTCAGTGATATATAACGCTGTACTTGTTTTGGGCTATCACCACAATCCTCACTGATAATATCTATCGATCGTTTTCTTGGTGTTTTGTGGTCAACTTGGCTCTTTTTTCGACCACTTTTTCTTTTTAGTACGTCATTCTTCAGTTTGTAAGCAAAAGCTTTTTCGCTGTAGCTGATCCGTTCTCTGTGAAGATTAGAATCCACCATACTTAAAATGGAATCATCTTCACTTAATACCCGGATAATCACCGGTACTTTACGATATCCCAGTTTCTCCGCAGCATGTTTTCTTCTGTGGCCGGATATGATCTCATAGTAGCCATCCGGTACTGGTCTGACGATCAGCGGATTTAAAATGCCATACTTCTCAATGCTTTCCTGCAGAAGAAACATTTCCTTATCATCTTTTACTTGAAATGGATGTTCCTTAAAAGGGCGAAGACGCTCAATCTCAATTTCTATGATTCTTTCTTCTTTTTCTCCTGATTGTCTGTTTGGCTCAGTCATCTTGACTCCTTTCCTCCAGGATTCAGGAACTAAAAAATGCCTGCCTGGAACTTTTATAGATAGTAAAGTTCCAAACAGACATTGCTGTTTGACCATTAGCTGTAGCTAATAGAATTGAATACTGTTTCAGCTAATTCATGTTTGCTGGTTTGGGAGAGATTGTTTCTTTTTCCGCCTTTTCTCTGATTTACATCCCCGAATAAGGGGTGACAACGGAGCGGAACCCAAATGTTAGCTGGACTTCTTAAAACCCATGTTTGCAAACCGGTAATTTTGATTAGCTGTCAGCTAACAAAAATCGGATTGCGTTAGCTGGAAATTGATCATTTTGAATGGAATTTTGTGTCACGAACGTGATTTGAAAATAACAAAAGCGTTCGTTGTCAGCTAATCCAGCTAACATTTTCGAACGCTTTGAAGCCCGTCGCCAAGAGGATTTGAACCTCCGACCCCTCGCTTAGGAGGCGAGTGCTCTATCCAGCTGAGCTATGACGACACATGCCGCAAACCCTTGATTTTACTGGGTTTCTGGGATTTTTCCCTTCGGCCATATATAAGATTATCAACTCTTTTTCGAGTTGTCAATCTACAGATTTTTTCGAGTTGGTAACATTAGAACGTTCCCCAATTTGGGGAATGCTTTGTTGTCACCATTAGCATTTTTCAGAATAGATTCGAACTGAAAGTTGTTTTTCATTTTTTCCCTTTGGGGAATGCCTCGGCTTTCTCTTAGGAGGCGAACGCTCTATCCTGCTGAGCTACAGAGACATCTATTCAATTAAAATTGGTAACGATCACTTTTCATCGTAAGGCGGCCGGTAGAGCATAACCTTAGGAGGGGGCTGTTATATCCATTTAACTAAGGAAACAATGTCAACTAACTTTAATATTATATCATATTTAACAACATTTTACAATATGTTTTATATAAAAATTACCATTAACTTTAATTTATCAAAGTACGGAGTATTATGTCTATATAAGACACAAATACTCCAATACACCTGTGAATACTAAAATTCTACCTGTCCCTGGAGCCATATTCTGCCTTTGAAGCGTCTGCCCTCAGCAGGCTCTCCGACTACATCGTTAGCGTTTATACATAAATCAAATATTATATCATTGCACTCAAGTGTCATCACATATATAGTCTCTCCGGTATAGTCATTGTTAAATTGTCTTGATTCAACAATGTTCCCGACAATCGAATAGCAATCACATTCAAACCCACTCGGCATAAATGACGAATCCACTATAGTGAATATGTCCTCATTGCGCATTCTCTTATAAATGCTTGTATAAGTATCTAAATCCTCTATCGTTAGATTGTCGATAGCGGATGTGTCGCCCTTCTTAGCAAGATTTATCAGGTTATTGCGTGCGGCTGTCGCTGCCCTGCTCTTGTCAAGCTGGTGCTCGCTCTTATTTACAGGCAGCAAAACCGTTCCCTCGTTGCACATAGCCGATATTCTCACTGTCTTATCTGTGTAATCGGCCAGAATAGGCTTACTTAGCAGATAATCCACCGGATTACTCAGGTGAAAAATGAGTGCAATTCCCCTGCCCGGTTCGTCGCACAAGGCATTAAATGCCACTCGCTCCGTTTTTCTTCCTATGGATACCTCGCTCTCATAGCTCTCAACTGAGCCATCAAGAAAAGGAAAGACATAATCCGGCTTGAAGCTCCTTCTTGCCGGATTATAGAATCCATTAACGGATATACCGCTTACTTTATTAAAATAATGCTTTATCTGAGCCGGATATACACTATCTCCGGGGAGATAATGTACATCCGAATACTGTACAGTGCCTTTTTCGATACTCTCTTTTATAACATACTTTATGAGTTTATCGTATTCCTTACGTGTATTTATACTTCCTAAGCCCACAGCTTTTAAATATAAATGCATGAGCACTCCTCTCTTCTATCATGCGGATAATCGCAATTCTCTCTGCTGCCCGCCTACAGTACTGCTATATAGTTTTGTCACTCGTATCATAAGTGGCCTGCAGATCTTCTGCTATAAAGCAGACTCCCGCCACATCGCTCTACGCAGTGGAGGCGGTCAGCAAACTAAGCGTATTATAAATTAATGCTTCTTTTCAATCTTCTCCATGCCGCCCATGTATGGTCTTAATACCTCAGGAATATTTACAGAACCATCGGCATTTAAGTTGTTCTCCAAAAATGCGATAAGCATTCTCGGTGGAGCGACAACAGTGTTGTTGAGAGTGTGTGCAAAGTAATTGCCATTCTCACCCTTAACACGAATCTTAAGTCTTCTTGCCTGAGCATCTCCTAAGTTAGAGCAGCTTCCTACCTCGAAGTACTTCTTCTGTCTAGGTGACCAAGCCTCAACATCGATTGACTTAACCTTAAGGTCTGCAAGGTCTCCTGAGCAGCACTCAAGTGTTCTTACAGGGATGTCCATGCTGCGGAATAAATCAACGGTGTTCTGCCAGAGCTTGTCGAACCACATCTTGCTGTCCTCAGGCTTACATACAACTATCATCTCCTGCTTCTCGAACTGGTGGATTCTATATACACCTCTCTCCTCTATACCGTGTGCACCCTTCTCCTTACGGAAGCATGGTGAATAGCTTGTGAGTGTTCTTGGAAGTGTGTCCTCAGGAAGAACTGTATCAATGAACTTACCAATCATGGAGTGCTCACTTGTTCCGATAAGGTAGAGATCCTCTCCCTCAATCTTGTACATCATCGCATCCATCTCTGCGAAGCTCATAACTCCGGTAACAACCTCACTTCTAATCATAAAAGGTGGTACGCAGTATGTGAAGCCTCTATTAATCATGAAATCTCTCGCATAAGCTATAACTGCGGAATGAAGTCTCGCTATATCTCCCATAAGATAGTAGAAACCATTTCCTGCAACCTTCCTTGCGCTGTCAAGATCTATGCCATCAAATGCTTCCATTATATCTGTGTGATATGGAACCTCAAAATCAGGAACTACCGGCTCACCATAACGTGTGATTTCTACATTCTCGCTGTCATCCTTACCGATAGGAACGCTTGGGTCAATGATGTTAGGAATAACCATCATTATCTTCTTAACCTTCTCCTCAAGCTCTGCTTCCTTCTGCTCAAGCTCAGCAAGTCTTGCGGCATTATCTGCCACCTGCTTCTTGACAGCTTCTGCCTCTTCCTTCCTGCCCTGTCCCATAAGAGCGCCAATCTGCTTTGAAAGCTTATTTCTATCTGCACGAAGTCCATCAGCCTCTGCCTTTGCAGCTCTGTTCTGTTCATCAAGTGCTATAACCTCATCTACTAAAGGAAGCTTGGAATCCTGAAATTTCTTTCTGATATTCTCCTTAACAAGCTCCGGATTTTCTCTGACAAATTTCATATCTAACATGTTCTTTTCCTCTTTTCTGCACGCTTGTGCTCATTTTTTTCAATATTTTAAATGACACTGCTGTTGTTTATGATACACCACATTTCCCTATATTTCAATAGGTTTTGAGCCTAATTCTTGGTGGATATACTTTATAAAATATAGTATTTTACACCGGTATATCCGTTCCCATCGCCTGACTTAACGCCTTACTCTCCTCGTCACCAAGCGGTATAAATGATTCTCCCTTTATTATCTCCTTAACGTATGTATAACAGCCTTCCCTGTTATGCATTGAGTTAATCACATAACCATTGTTGCTGTTATCAAGCATTGCAAGCGCAAAGCTTAACTTTCCACCCATCTCATTGAATGCATCGTACTTGACAATTCCAAGCTTCGTATACACAGTCTTCATCTCTTCCTTTATGGAAGCAAGCTGATTGGTATGTTTATCAGTCAGCTCGACCAGATCCTTAATCTTGGCAAAATGGTCAAGCATTGCATCCTCCAGATTCTCTGCCGTTTTGCCGTTCATAAACAGTCTATAGTTCTGTCTCATCTTTTTTAATTTTACCATTGTCACTATCAGCAGCACAAGGCTTACTATACTTATTAACGCAAACACACCAACTGCTATACATAGGCATAGCATGAACATGTCTGAGTTGAATATTTTTTCCATGTTTTTCTCCTTATTTATTCTTTGATATAAAATGTAAATTTACACATATTAACTTTAGTTGTGTTACTTCCGTTTTTTAATTATACCTTATACTTTCTATCTGTTTTCACAGTAAAGAACATATCATATATCATTTTTATACCCCTGCATACTGCAAGCATTGCTTGCAGTACTGCCACCAATAAGTAGTTTGAAAGTTTTTCTTTCAAACTTATCTCTCATATATTTATGCTTTTACTGTTGCTGCATACGCCAGTGTTCTTTTTTGCTTTTCAGATTATATAAAATATACAGTCTATTTAACATGTCCATTCTCAATCAACTCCATAATTCTCTCGAATTCCTCTCTGGAACCATAGTTGATTTCAATTTTTCCCTTATTATTATCCTTATTATGAATAATAACCTTGCTTCCAAACACAGAGTTCAGCTTTTCCTCATATTGTCTGTACACAAAATCATTGGCAGGTATCGTCTTTTCCTTCTTTTCGTCCTTGCCGCTTGCAATATCCTTGATAAGCTTCTCTATCTCTCTCACGCTGAGCTTCTCATCAAATATTCTCATGGCGACATTGTACTGCTTATCTCCATCCTCGATTGCAAGAAGCGCTCTGGCATGCCCTGCTGAAATCATATCGTCAATGAGCATCTGCTGTACTCTGTTGTCAAGCTTTAAAAGTCTCATGGAATTGGTTACGGCTGCCCTGCTCTTGAACACCCTGTCCGCTACCTCGTCCTGCTTCAACTTATATTCCTTTACGAGTCTCTGGTATGCCTGCGCCTCCTCGATAGGATTGAGATCCTCTCTCTGGATATTTTCTATTAGGGAAAGCTCGACAATCTTCTGGTCTGAATAATCCCTTATAACAACCGGAATTTCTTTAAGTCCTGCTTTTTTAGCTGCTCTCCATCTTCTTTCTCCGGCTATTATCTCATAATATCCGTCTCTCTTCTGAACAAGCAATGGCTGTAATATACCGTATTCCCTTATTGATTCGGCAAGCTCTTCTAATGAGTCCTCCTCAAATGCTTTTCGCGGCTGTTCACGGTTCGGCTCAACCGAATTAATATTTACCTTTATCTCAGTAGGCTCTTTTACTATTACTTCCTTTTCAACTATCTTCTCAACTACCTTCGGCTTTACTTCGGAGGCAACTTTACTATCCTCAGGTATAAGTGAATTAAGTCCTTTTCCAAGTCCTCTCTTTGCTGCCATCATGTACCTCTTTTCTTCTTGTGCTTTTCCGGATTTTAAATATTCACATTGTCACATTTACTGATTTTTGAGTCAAAACATCTTCTATATAATAAAACATTCCCTATGCAATAAAACATTCTATATACAATAAAACATACTCTATGTAATAAAACATTCTCTATGTAATAAAACATTCTCTATGTAATAAAACATTCTCTATGCAATAAAACATTCTATACGCAATATAATATTCTATACACAATATAATATTCTATATACGCAATTAAACATTCTATACGTAATAAAACATACTCTATGTAATCGTACATTAATTAATTCTGCATCTTTTGATTCCCAACTTCATTTAAATTTTATTATACAGCTACTCTTTAAATATTTTTCAGCTTTATTTCTCCGGCAAGCTGTACTAACCCTACAATATTAAAAATTATTGAATGAGTATGCATATTTTCATAAAATTGATTTAATATTCCCAGTTATCATCCCCGCGATGAATTACTTCCTGCGCAAGCAATCTGTAGCTCTCCGCACCTGCCGATTTTGAATCGTAGTAATTAATCGGAAGTCCATGGCTTGGTGCCTCAGCAAGTCTTACATTTCTTGGAATTATAGTCTTATATACTGTCTGTTTAAGATTCTCCTTAACATTTTCGACAACCTGAAGAGACAGATTTGTTCTTGCATCATACATTGTGAATACGACACCTTCCATCTCCAAATCGGGATTGAGTCTGTTCTGCACAAGGCTTATCGTGTGCATAAGCTGTGATAATCCTTCAAGTGCATAGTATTCACACTGGATTGGTACAAGCACAGTATCTGCAGCCGTCATAGCATTTACAGTAAGCATACTCAGAGACGGTGGACAATCAAGTATTACAAAATCATATTCCTCTCTCACCTCTGCAAGTGCTTTCTTTAGTATATATTCCCTATCCTCTATTCCGATAAGGTCTATCTCTGCTCCGGCAAGATTCACATTCGATGGAATCACATCAAGCCTTTCAAATTGAGTATGCTCAATGCACTCTCTGATCTGACATTCACCAATCATCAACTGATAAACTGTCAGCTCCGCTGCATCCTTGTCTACTCCCAGACCGCTTGTTGTATTCCCCTGCGGATCAGTGTCAACAACAAGAACCCTCTGTCCAAGCTCTGCCAGGCAGGATGACAGGTTAATTGCTGTGGTGGTCTTACCCACCCCACCCTTCTGGTTTGCTACTGCAATAATTCTTCCCATTTGCATATCCTACCTTTTAATTCATTTTAAGTCATATTATAGATTTTGTTATCATGCTGTGTACTCCCTAGGCTCTTTGAGAGCTTTTATCACATTATTGTTTCACTTTATAGATTCTTTGGTAAAGCCAAGAAGCTTGGTAATGAAATGAATATACGCAATCTGCTCCACGCTGTTTTATCAATAATATATAATGATGTTGGGTGCAAAACATGCAAGTTTAATATATGAATGTATAGAACATGTTTTGACCTCAACATCCTATAATTGTACAAAAATGAGGAATTGCATTCTATATTCAAAAACCTGATTGATGAAATAAACTTCAAGAATCTGATACAAAACTTTATAAATGACTCACTGTTTTTTATTATAACAGCTTTAAATTATAAATACTACAATTTAATTGCAAAGAATACAAATTTTTTTAATGTTTTATGTTTCACGTGAAACATTGTAGTTCTATAAAAGGATGTTGATGGTAAAATTTGCTAATTTGATATGCAAGTGTATAACGTATTATATTTATGCACATCAGCTCCGTTGTCCGAAGCAAGATGTCCTAAGAACTCTGAGAAAGATATTCTATACTTTTGCCACCGAAGCCGGCATACATCCCTGTATGCATTCTTCTAAATCAGCATCCATGCTATTGGGGGCTAGGGACCTAGCATAGTTCTAAAAAAATCTAAGTTTCTCCCAAAAGTCGTAATATGCATAAATACAACACATTATATACGCTAAGTTTATAGCACATGTTTTGACCCCAACATCATAAGAGAAAAATCACCGGCAATGTTTCACGTGAAACATTGCCGGTGCAACATCATCATATCAATATGAAATCTTAATCAGGTTATTCTTAATCGCAAATACTGCTGCCTGTGTTCTATCAGATACCGAAATCTTCTTAAATATATTAGACACATGATTCTTGACTGTTCTTTCGCTTATGTTCAATCTGCTTGCAATTTCTTTGTTAAATAGTCCTTCTGCTAACAGCTTTAACACATCAATCTCTCTTCTTGTCAAATCATTCAATCTATCCATCGCCGTATCGCGAACCGAAACCGTCTCATTCAGTATTGGCATCAACTCCGGTTCTATATAAAGCTCACCATTATAAACCGAATGAATAGCCTTTCTCAAAGTCGTAGAATCTGATTTCTTAAGTATATATCCATCACATCCCATATCTACAGCTTTCATAAGTAAATCGGGATTATCCGTTGCTGTAAGGAAAAGAACCTTTGAACTAACCTTCTGGTCTTTCATTATCTCTAACACCTTCAAGCCATCCAGATTAGGCATATTAATGTCTAATAATACTATGTTAGGATTCACTTTACTGACAGCATTCAGGCATTCATATCCATCCGAAGCTTCAGCAACAACATTGATATCTCCCGTATTGTCAAGAATACACTTAACACCCTCTCTAACAATAGTATGATCATCCGCAATTATAACATTAATCGGCATCTACGCTTTCCTCCTTCAACATACCCGGCAGATAATCACCAAAGTATATTTTTCATATGTGGATGTAAAACTTATCCACATCAATATCATTTGTTATGTTTAGTTTAATAAACCATTTGTGTATTTTTTTAATCACTTGATGAAGTCAGGGTCAAGGCATACTAATTTAAATGTACGGGCGTATAAATATAATATGTTATACACAGTTGGTTATATATAGCATAGTTTGTCCCCAACATCCTCTGATAAATATATAATATAAATATATCCGACCGCAACAAAATGTAAATCTGTTTTCTAACACATAGTATTACCAATACTCTTTAAAACAAGGCAAATACCTTGATAAGTATATGTATACCAATAACCACTCATACATTGTGTATACAATTCCACAATATATGACATTATAACATAGAATCTCTCAGTTATATATCTTATTGGCAAGTCAAATATTTTTCCTATAAGCTGCTGAAATACCAACTAGTAAATTGGAACTATTATAAATAATTATATACTATAATTTGCTTTTTGAAAAGCTTATAATAAAAAAAACATGCTTGTCAGTTAATTTGTATTATACTATACTGTATATAAAGTATGTTTCAAACATAAGCAATCTGCCTCTGAGCGAAAGCAGATTGCTTTGACAGCACAGCTTCAATTAAAATCGCTCAGAAATGAGGTCCGTATGAGTCACAATAAAAATAAACATCCCTTTCTGAAAATGACTGCCCTGGCACTTGGGTGCATGGCTGTCTACAATACCTATGAATATAATAAGGCAACCTCCGGCAACCACAATCATCGTGAAGAATGCCGCGTGTACACAGGACGTTTCGGTGATATATACTATAAGCATTATGGAAGCGGCAGCCCTGTTCTCCTGCTGCACACCCTTGAACCGTCAGCCAACATGTCCGAGTGGATAGCTGCAGCAACAGAGCTTGGCAAATCCCATTCCGTATACGTCATAGACCTACCGGGCTGCGGTTTTTCGGACAAGAGCACCATTGATTATTCCATCTATATGTACGCCCTTGCAGTCAACGATTTTGTGAAAAACAGAATCCTAAGACACCATGACACTGCTACGGGTATACATGCCGCTGCGATATCGACATCCTCTGCAATACTTATCTGTGCGGCATTGACAGCACCTAAGCTCTATTCCGGTTTATCCTTTATCAATCCGCAGGCTATGGAGACTACCTACTGTAATCCTTCTACCAAGCCTGTATTTGCAAAATGTATCCGTGCAGTATATAACACTCCTGTTATCGGTTCATTTATGTACAATCTTAAATACAACCGCGCTGCCATAATGGACAGGCTGTCCAAGGTATCCGGACTTGAAGTGGCACAGAAGAATGAGCTTGCCGATTCCATGTACGAGGCAGCTCACACCGGCGGCTATTACGGACGTTTTCTGCTGGCAAGCATACATGGCAACCTTTTAAACTCAGATATTGCCCATATGCTGGCTAAGCTGTCAACACCTATACTCATTGTAACCGGCTCCGCCGACAGGCAGGCAAAAAAAGCACTGCCGGCCTTTGATATCGACAAGGAAAATATATCCTCCGTCATTCTCGAAGATATCAGCGCCCCACAGCTTGAATGTCCTGACAAGCTTGCCAGAATACTCAACAGCTTCTTCAATTAAATATTTAAAAACAGAATATTATGAGCCTGATACACCACAATTTATAAATTGCTGTGTATCAGGCTCATTGCTATTCAATGCAGGTATTACTAATCATAATTCTTATTGCTATACTCTATCATCCTACTGCAGCGGCTCCTTCGCCGGCAGTCCCGCCTTTCTAGGATATTTCTTAGAGGTGGCTGCCGTCTTTTTTATTACAACAAATGTCCTGTCTATATCCGTATCCGGCAATGTAAGCCTGTGCACATCCGCTATCTCCCCGCCTAACAGCTTCACAGCCCTCTCAGAGGCTTTAAGCTCCTCATCAAGCTGTCCTGCCTTATATGCTATAAAACAGCCTCCGACCTTGACATAAGGAAGGCAGTACTCACTCAGGGTTGACAGATTCGCAACTGCGCGCGATACGCACACATCGAATTTCTCACGGTAATCCCTGTTTTTCGCGTAGTCCTCCGCTCTCCCGTGGAGAGTCTCAATGTTCTTTAGGGAGGTCTGCCTGATGACCTCGTCTAAGAACTTGATTCTCTTGTTGAGCGAATCTAAAAGAGTAAAATCAGTATCTGGATACATTATCTTTAACGGTATGCCCGGAAAGCCCGCTCCTGTACCGATATCCACAACCCTGTCTGTTTTTTTGAAGGAATATACACAATTTACCGCAAGACTGTCCACAAAATGTTTAATAACAACCTCATCATATTCAGTAATACCTGTAAGGTTCATAAATTCATTCCACTCACACAGAAGCTTATGGAAGCTGTTAAGCTGCTCACACTGCAAATCAGTCGCATTATAACCAATTTTTTCCAGACTATCTCTTAAAAAATCTGCCATCAGCACTCTCCTAACTCTTTTTATATGTTATCTCTAAATGATATTTTCTGCCATACTATCTTCTGCTCTCAAGGTACACTAACAGCACTGTAACATCCGCCGGTGACACGCCGGAGATTCGTGAGGCCTGTCCGATAGAACGTGGTCTAAAGCTCTTAAGCTTCTGTCTTGCCTCAAGTCTCAGGCTTCCAACCTCATCATAATCTATATTATCAGGTATCAGCTTCTTCTCAAGCTTCTTAAAGTGCTCAACCTGTCTTAGCTCCCTCTCAATATATCCCTGATACTTTATATTTATATTAACCTGCTCGATGACATCCCAAGGAAGAGGCTTTCTGTCCTTATCAAGCTCCGCAATTGTCTCATAATCAAGCTCAGGGCGCTTTATGAGGTCTGCAAGCGATACACCGTTGTTGAGCGCAGTGCTGTTGTGTCTTGCGAGGAAATCGCACACTTCGTTTGTTCCACCTATCATAACGCTGCTAAGGCGCTTTATCTCCTCAGCTATCGCTCTTCTCTTTTCCTCAACCTTTTCCATTCGCTCATCGGAAATAAGTCCAATCTCATGTCCCTTTGCCGACAGTCTTAAGTCCGCATTATCCTGTCTTAAAAGCAGCCTGTACTCTGCCCTTGAGGTCATCATTCTGTAAGGCTCATGGCTTTCCTTGGTGACAAGGTCATCTATCAGCACTCCTATATAGGCCTCCGAACGGTCAAGAATCAAAGGCTCCCTTCCAAGAAGCTTCATTGCTGCGTTGATTCCGGCTATAAGTCCCTGCACCGCAGCCTCCTCATAGCCTGAACTTCCGTTTATCTGTCCACCTGAAAAAAGTCCGTTGACATTCTTGAACTCAAGTGAGGACTTAAGCTCCACAGCATTGATACAGTCATACTCTATCGCATACGCGTTTCTTACAATCTTTACATTCTCAAGTCCAGGAACAGTGCGGTACATGGCATACTGTACATCCTCCGGGAGCGAGCTTGACATCCCGCCAAGATACATTTCGTTGGTATAATTGCCCTCCGGCTCAACAAAGACCTGATGTCTGTCCTTATCCGCAAATCTTACAACCTTGTCCTCTATGGATGGACAATAGCGAGGACCTGTGCCCTCTATCTTTCCCGAATACAATGGGGAGCGGTCGAGATTATCCCTTATAATCTTGTGGGTTTTCTCATTGGTATATGTAAGGTAGCACGATACCTGCTCCTTCTGTATATCGTCCGGGTTGGTTGTGAATGAGAACGGAACAATGTGCTTATCACCGAACTGCTCCTCCATCTTTGAAAAATCGATTGAGCGCTTGTCCACACGCGCCGGTGTACCCGTCTTAAAGCGTCTCACTTCGATTCCAAGCCTCTTTAGGGCATCGGTAAGGTGATTGGCAGCCTGAAGTCCATTAGGACCTGTATAGCTGCTCACATCGCCGTATATGCACCTAGCCTTGAGATACGTTCCTGTACAAAGCACAACTGCGCGGCAGTGGTATACAGCTCCGGAATATGTCTTTACACCTGTAACATTCTTGTCATCGTCCGTAAGAATATCCGCTACCTCCGCCTGACGGACGGTAAGGTGCTCCGTATTCTCAATAGTTCTTCTCATCTGCCTGCTGTACTCCGACTTGTCAGCCTGCGCACGCAGGGAGTGAACTGCCGGTCCCTTGGAGCTGTTAAGCATCTTAGACTGGATGAATGTTTTGTCAATATTTTTGCCCATCTCTCCGCCCAATGCATCAAGCTCTCTAACAAGATGTCCCTTGGAGCTTCCGCCAATATTGGGATTACAAGGCATCATTGCAATGCTCTCAACGCTCACCGTGAACATGATCGTCTCAAGCCCCAGCCTGGCACAGGCAAGTGCTGCCTCGCATCCTGCATGTCCGGCGCCTACAACTACAACATCATAATTTTCCTCAAGATAATTTTCCATTTTTTATCCCCCTGCATACTGCAAGCACCGCTTGCAGTACTGCCACCAATAAGTAGTTTGAAAATGTTTTTTTCAAACTTATACCTCTGCATACCGCAGGCATTGCCTGCAGTACTGCCACCAATAAGTAGTTTGAAAATGTTTTTTTCAAACTTTCATCCATGCGGCAAAGCACAGCCTCTCTTTTCTATAATATTTCTTATTTTCCCATACAGAACTTGCCAAAAATCTCATTCACAAGGTCTTCCTCGACCGACTCACCGATAACCTTTCCAAGCTCCTCATAGGCATTCATAAGGTCGATCGTTAACAAATCCTCCGGAACCGACATAGCTGCTCCGTCCCTGACAAGCATAAAGCTCTCCTTAGCCTGCTGCAGTGCATCCTTCTGCCTTGCGCGCGTAATCATGACCTCATCGTTATAGGAAATCTCTCCTCCTAGGAACATCTCTTCAAGCTTTTTCTCAAGCTCTTCAATTCCGGACTGCTCCTTAGCAGAAATACTTATAACTGGACAATCAATAAATCCCTTTATGTCCTCCTGTGTTGTCTTAGTCTGAAGGTCGGATTTATTCAGAAGAACTATTACCTTTCCCTGAATACCTTCGTTAATCATGGATATGATATCCATGTCATTGTCATCAAGCCCTGTGGAGCCATCCACAACATATATAATCAAATCTGCCTCTCTGGCAAATCTTCTCGACTTATCCACACCAAGCTTTTCCACAATATCCTCAGTCTGTCTTATGCCCGCCGTATCGATGAGCTTCAGTATGATTCCATGCAGGTTAATCTGCTCCTCAAGAGTATCCCTCGTAGTGCCCGCAATGTCCGTAACTATCGCTCTTTCCTCGCCTAAAAGAGTGTTTAAAAGGCTGGATTTTCCTGCATTGGGCTTACCCAGTATGACTGTCCTCACACCCTCAGTAAATATCTTACCGTTGTCAACACTTTTCAACAACTTATCCACAGCGTTTATCCACTTATCCACATAGTTATCCAACTTATCCACATAGTTATCCAGACTAATGTGCTCAGGATCGTCCAAAGCCGCCTCAATAAAGGCTATATTGTATATAAGCTCTTCCCTGATTTTTTTAATCTCTGTGGATAACTTTCCGTTTAGCATGTTCACAGAGCTTTTTAACGCGTAATTATTTTTTGCGTTTATAACGTCAATAACCGCCTCCGCCTGTGCAAGGTCAATCCTTCCGTTCAGAAACGCTCTCTTCGTAAACTCTCCCGGTTCTGCCGGTCTTGCACCATTTCTTAAGACAAGCTCAAGAATCCTTCTGGTCACATACGCACCTCCATGGCAGTCAATCTCCACCACATTCTCGCGCGTGTATGTGTTAGGCTCCTTCATAACCAGCACAAGAACCTCATCAATAAGCTCCTCACCATCATATATATGTCCATAATGAGCCATGTGGCTCCTTGATTCCGATAATTTTTTATTACTTTTTCCCTTAAAAACCCTGTCTGCAACCGTAATTGCAGCATCACCGCTTATTCTCACAATGCCAATTCCGGCATTACCCATACCTGTCGCAATCGCAGCGATTGTTTCACGACTCTCCATACTTATCCTCATTTCTATATAACTTAAAAAGATGTGCACATATTCGCATACGCACACATCTTGATAATATGTTACTTTTAAGTTGAATGCAAGGATAATTTACGCATTTCTCTTCAAATATACAACTACATGGCGGAAAGGCTCCTCGCCCTCGCTTCTTGTTGATACATACTTGTCATTCTGAAGTGCTGAATGTATGATTCTTCTCTCATACGGATTCATCGGCTCAAGAGAAACAGGCTTTCTGGTTCTCTTAACCTTGTATGCAATATTCTTTGCAAGAGACTCGAGTGTCTCCTTTCTTCTTGCACGGTAATTTTCGGCATCTAACTTCACGCGAAAATATCCGTCTGCTTCCTTGTTAGCCACAAGGCTTACAAGATACTGTAATGAGTCAAGTGTCTGACCTCTCTTACCGATAAGAACTCCCATGTTCTCGCCTACAAGCTCTATATCAACGGAGCCTTCGTTCTCATCAATAACGACCTTAACCTCAGCTTCCATATCCATTGCCTTTAAAACATCGCCAAGGAACTTCTTAATTGCCGGTTCCATATTATCACCTGCAACCGGTCTCTTTGAAGTCTTGTCCATATTCTCTTCCGGCTTCTGGGCAGGAGTGCTCTTAACCTGTAACGGCTTCTCAGTATTGACAGGCTTAACATTCTCTGAAGCTCTTTTAAATTCATTCTTAGGTGCCTGAGTATCCACTTTTTTAACTTCAGGCTTCTTAAAAGGCTTGCTCTCCTGCTTAGGAGCCGCTACTGCCTCTTTGACCACCTGCTCAAATTCATCCTGTGCATCAGCTATGCGAACTTTAATCACTGCAGGACGTCTGTTGATTCCCAAAAATCCGTTGCTTCCCTTGTCAACTACCTCATACTCAAGCTTATCGCTTGTCACAGAAAGCTTAATAGTCGCATTAGTAATGGCTTCGTCTACCGTTTTGCCGGTAATCTCTATATACTCCATGATATTTTTCCTCCAATACTAATTCTTTGAATTTTTCTCATTGTACATCTTAACCATATTCGCCTTTGCCGCAAGTGAACCCGGCTTCGCGTTCTGGTTGTAATATTCTGTAGATTCTTTGATTTCCTTGGCGCGCTCGCCTCTTCTGGCAACCTCGTCCTCTTTTCTCTGTACAGCCTCCTCATAATTGGTTACCGCTGAGGTATCAACCTTTTTAGGAGGAAGTCCCTTCTTAGCCCTCTTCTTATTAACCTTATCCATGTTCTTGGCAATGAGCTTTTCCACATCAACCTTGTCCATGTACTTGTTAATAAAAATCTGCTGTATACACTGCACAACACTACCCATAATCCAGTAAAGTCCAAGACCGCTAGGCATGGAAACACAGAACACAGCCGAAATAACAGGCATCATTGTGTTCATCATCTTCATTGACTGTGCTGCCGTGTTGTTCTCGTCATCATTATTCACAGGGTTCTTCGACTGCATGAGCTTTACGGAAAGCCACTGTGTAAGACCAGCTAAAAGAGGAATTAAAAGTGCAAGGCTGAGCTTAAAGCCCGGTGCTGTCGCTAAGTTAATTCCGAAGAAATTGTTTACATGTAAAATCTTCTCAGACTGCTGTGCTATCGTATCGGAAATTCCGTTTCCATAGCTTGTAAAAGCATTCTTAAGTGTCTCCCACTGTTCTGAAGAAAATGCATTTAAGAATCTAAGAAGTGCATCCTCTGTATCATAAGCTGCTGTGGTAAGTCCACTGTCAATAAGTACCTGATTGTAATTCGTTACACCTGTTATCGCACTGATTACAGGCTCAAATAACGCCTTTACTCTAGGAACATAATATGGAATATCACGAACTACCGCGAAAATTCCGTAGAAAATAGGAAGCTGTATAAACATCTGAAGGCATCCGCCTGTAGGAGATGTTCCATACTTCTCGTAGACAGCCTTCGTCTCAAGCTGCATTTTCTGTATGGACGCAGTATCGTTTTTACCCTTATATTTATTCTGAATCGCCGCAATCTCAGGCTGCATCATAGCTGACAGCTTGGAGAATCTCTGCTGCTTTATTGTCATAGGCATCATTATAAGCCTTACAATAATTGTAAACAGAATAATACATAATCCGATGTTAAAACCACCGGTGATAAAGAACAACGCCTGCATAATATAGCCCATTAACAAGGCGATAAAATCGATAATATCACCAAGAATAGGCACTCTTAATAAAATCATTGTTATTCCTATTCCTTCCCGGTCATTATCATACTCGATGAAAATAACCCATTATATTTAGAAAGACCAGAGACCTTCTAAAATCATAACCATATTCTTACCATAACCTGAACCATCAGTTCCATCATAATCCGAACCATCGGTTCCATCATAATTTCAACCGTAGGTTCCACCATAATTTCAACCACCGATTCCACTATAATCTGAACCATCGGTTCCATCATAATTTCAACCGTAGGTTCCATCATAATCTGAACCGTAGGTTCCATCATAATCTGAACCGTAGGTTCCATCATAATTCGAACCGTAGGTTCCACCATAATTTGAACCGTAGGTTCCACCATAATTTGAACCGTAGGTTCCACCATAATTTGAACCATCGGTTCAAATTATTAATAGTTGGACCATAGGTCCAACTAATGTTATGGTACAGGGTCATACCCTCCCTTTGCAAAAGGGTTACACCGAAGTATTCTCTTTGTTGTCAGATAGCTCCCCTTAAGGGCGCCATATTTCTCAATAGCCTCTATGGCATACTGAGAACAGGTTGGAGTGTATATACAGGTTGGATATTTTTTCATTGGCGACAAAAACCTTCTGTAAAATCTTACCATCGCTATCAGCAGCTTTTTCATTTACAATCATTCACCTCGATAAATTCCATGCAGCTTACATATATGAATAAGTGCACTCTGCGTATCTGCAAAGCCCTTGCCCTTATGTGCTGCTCTTGAAATAATCACAATGTCATAACCTGTCCGTATACTATTGTAATTGAGTCTGCACGCTTCTCTTATAAGCCTCGTGAGACGATGCCGGACAATACTATTCCCGACCTTCTTACTCACAGATATACCTATTCTGGTAATATCCGTTCCATTCTCCAAAACATACATGACCAGATATTTATTGGCATAAGACTTACCACTCTTATATACCTTTTGAAAATCGATGTTTTTTTTCAAAGTCTCATAACTGCTCATGCTTCTAACTTCCTCCTATGATTTTTCATAGAAAAAAAGGCCACACACCTGCGGCCTATACTGTTAAGCTCTTTCTTCCCTTAGCTCTTCTTGCAGATAAAACCTTTCTGCCGTTTGCTGTGCTCATTCTTGCTCTGAAACCGTGAACCTTGTTTCTCTGTCTCTTCTTTGGATGGAATGTCTGCTTCATGTTCTCGTACACCTCCTTTTTGATAATGATATGGCATAATCAGGTAAGCATATCATACTATAATTAAAACATCGTTTTCATTTTATTCATTTTCACAAATAAAGTCAAGCTTTTTTTCATTACAGCACCCATTATTTTGTGTTTAATCAGGTTATTATTGACAACCGGTTTATCCACAAAAAGTTATCCCTAAAGTTATCCCCAAATTGTGGATAAGTTGTGGATAAGTCTGTTGATTAATGTTATTAACCTGTTAATTTTATCCACGAAGTCCCTATTTCAGGGTATGGATAATGTTAATTAAGATATTCACAATATTCACAAAAAGAATTTTTACTATTTCATAATTTTTCTGAAAGATATATTATATGCAACCTTTATAAAATTATTATGTAAACCAATTGTTTATATATACCTTTAAAACAGCTCTCCGCTTATTTTCTCTCCCAAACTGAGATAATCCATTGAAAATCCGCTCATTTTAAGGTATAATAGATTAGAATGACACAAAATGGGGGAATTATCGATGATTATTGAAATTAAAGAAAAATGGCCTGATATTTTAGAGACAATAAAGAATGAACATGAAATCAGTGATGTATCTTTTAAGACCTGGCTTCAGCCTCTTATTCCTTATGATACACATGACAACGTGTTATTTCTGCTTCTTCCTGATGAGAGAATGGGTCAGAACTATATTAACTATATAGATAAAAAATACACAGTTCCTCTGAAGGTTGCCGTAGCTGAATGTACCGGACTAGAGCTCGATATACAATTTATTTTTCCAAGCCAGACCTCCGATATCGACAGGCTTGTAAATTCATCCTCCAACGTGACTAATGCCAAACCTATTGTTTCTGTCTCTGCCCCTTCCGATGAGACCTTTGAAAAGGCCGGACTCAACAGAAAATATACTTTTGATACTTATGTCGTTGGTGATAATAACAGCTTCGCCCATGCTGCGGCTGTTGCTGTTGCCGAATCACCTGCCGAGATTTACAATCCTCTTTTTATTTACGGAGGTGTTGGTCTTGGAAAAACGCATATTATGCAGTCTATAGGTAACTACATCCTGACCAAGGATCCTAACAAGAAGGTCATGTATGTTACCTCAGAGGCATTTACCAATGAACTGGTCGAATCCATCAAGAATGACCGTACCAATACCAATCAGAAATTCCGCGATAAATATCGTAAGGTTGACGTGCTGCTTATCGATGATATTCAGTTTATCGCAGGTAAGGAAAGTACTCAGGAGGAGTTCTTCCATACTTTTAACGCCCTGCGTGAATCCAAGAAGCAGATTGTTATATCATCCGATCGTCCGCCTAAGGACATTGCCACATTAGAGGACAGGCTTCGTTCGAGATTTGAATGGGGTCTCACGGTTGACATTGCTCCGCCTTCCTATGAGACGAGAATGGCTATTCTCCGAAAGAAGGCCGAATTTGAAAACCTGAATGTTCCCAATGAGATATTAGAGTACATTGCCAACAATATTAAATCCAACATCCGTGAGCTTGAAGGCTCTCTCACCAAGCTCACCGCCTACGCTAAGTTTACACATAACGATCTGAGCATTGCCCTTGCTGAGGAAGCGCTCCGCGACATTATCTTCCCTAACGAGACAAGGGATGTAACACCGGATCTCATCATCAAGACTGTGTCGGACCATTTCAATATTACGCCTGCCGATATCACATCCCATAAGCGCAATAAAGAGATTGTTTACCCTCGCCAGATTGCTATGTATCTTTGTCGCGCAATGACTGATGTACCGCTTGCAACTATCGGCAAGCTTATAGGCAACCGTGACCACACCACCGTTATTCATGGTGCGGACAAGATATCCGATGCTATCAAAAATAACGAACAGACTAAGGAGCTTATTGATATTCTTATAAAGAAGATTAACCCATCATAGAATTCAATAAGTTATCACCATTATTTTATACACATTATAATAAGGAAGAAACTCGTTATTCTTTGTGGATAAACAGCTGAATAATCCTGTGGATAACTGTTGATAAATGTTATTTTTCTGTGTATAAACTATTTTTCTGTCCACATGTATTTTTAGGTTTTATTTTTGTCCACATTGCCTTAACAGCTTGTCCTTTGATTATTAACACACTTATTCTTTTTCTGAAACCCTTATTTTTAGCGGCTTCAGAGGGGTTATCAACATATTCACACCCCCTACTACGACTACTGCTGAATATTTTTATTAATTTATTAACAGCACTCCACTGTGCATTTCTTTTGAAGGGAGAATTAACAATGAAAATCATATGCAATAAATCTGACCTATTATCCGGTATTACCATAGTCCAGAAGGCTGTTCCCGCTAAGACTACAATGACAATTCTTCAATGCATACTAATTGATGCAACCGCTGGTGAAATTAAACTTACAGGTAACGATATGGAGCTTGGCATTGAAACAGTTATCAAAGGTGAAATCGAACATCGTGGTATCATTGCCATAGATGCTAAGATATTTTCTGATATTATAAGAAAGCTTCCTGACAATGAAGTTACCATTGAAACAGATGAGAATTATGTTGCCCGGATTACCTGTGAAAAGGCTAACTTTACAATTGCCGGTAAATCCGGAGAAGATTTTTCCTGCCTGCCTTATGTAGATAAGGATAGATATATTGAACTTTCCAAGTTCTCTCTTAAGGAATTGATAAGACAGACGATTTTTTCAATAGCCGATTCTGAGAGTACCAACAGAATTATGACCGGTGAGCTTTTTGAAGTTAAAGATAACAATCTTCGGGTTGTTACACTTGATGGCCACAGAATTTCAATAAGAACTATTGAGCTTAAGGAATCCTATGAACCTATTAAAGTAATTGTTCCGGGAAAGACACTCAATGAAATCAGTAAGATTCTCTCCGCTGAGACTGATGAGAATGTTAGTATTTTCTTCACCGACAATCATATTTTATTTGAATTTGATGAGACTAAGGTTGTTTCAAGACTTATCGATGGAGAATTTTTCAAGATTGACCAGATGCTCTCAAAGGATTATGAGACGAAGGTTGTAATTAACAAAAAGGAATTTTTGGATTGTATTGACCGTTCAATGCTTCTTGTTAAGGAGGGAGATAAGAAGCCTATTATTGTAAATATTACGGACGGCAATCTTGAGATAAAGATTAACTCACCTATCGGTTCCATGAACGAGGATATTGATATTACCAAGGAAGGCAAAGACATAATGATTGGCTTTAACGGCAGATTCCTTATGGATGCGCTTAAGGTTATAGATGATGAACAGATTTCTATATATCTCATGAATTCAAAGGCGCCTTGCTTTATCCGTGATGACAGGAATGAATATGTATATCTGATTCTTCCTGTAAATTTTAACAACTATTAGAATAGATAATAATATAGTTGAGCCGTAATCTCGTGAATACAAGAATTTTATGCATAATTATACTGCATATTTATGCATAAAGAATAAATATAAGCTAATAATGAATATTTATTCATAAATATTATGCTAACATAGTTTCAGCTAAAATATTATATTAAAATATATATGATGTTGGGGTCAAAAGGTATTTTGCTTCCAATGCTACCGGATTGCTTAGTGCTTTGCACTCTCGCAATCCTCAAAATTCAGGTTTCTGACCTTTTGACCCTGATATCATATATATTAAGATGATTTTTAAATGTATCTGTATAGAAAAGTATTATGTATGAATGTGTAAGAAAGGGAAAATATGGAAATAATTAAATTGCGCGATGAATTTATAAAGCTTGGACAGGCATTAAAGGCAGCCGGTCTTGTTGAATCGGGAGTTGACGCTAAGCTTGTTATACTTGACGGACAGGTAAAGGTAAATGGTGCTGTGGAGCTTCAGAGGGGCAAGAAGCTTCATGCAGGTGATGTTGTTGAGTATGATGGAGAAACTATCAGAATTGAGGAGTAAATTTGAAGGTGAAGCTTTCAAACTATTTATTGGCGGCAGTACTGCAGGCAATGCCTGCAGTATGCAGGGGGTATAGACATGGTTATCGAAGCTCTTGATCTGCAAAATTACAGAAATTATGAGCTCCTTGGCATGACATTTTCGCCGCAAACCAATATTCTTTATGGTGACAATGCGCAGGGAAAGACGAATATACTTGAAGCAATATATGTTGCCGGTACTACCAAGTCACACAGAGCCGGCAAGGACAGGGAGATAATCGCCTTCGACAGCGATGAGGCACATATTAAGATGCTTGTGAGAAGGCACAATATTCCTCACAGAATAGATATGCATCTTAAGAAGGCAAAAGCTAAGGGCGTGGCGATAGATGGAATACCGATAAAAAGGGCAGTGGATCTGCTTGGAATAATCAATATAGTGTTCTTTTCACCCGAGGATCTCAACATAATTAAGAGCGGACCTGCTGAGCGCAGAAGATTTATGGATATGGAGCTGTGCCAGTTGGACAAGATATATGTTCATAATCTGGTCAATTATAACAAGGTTCTTCTTCAGCGCAATAAGCTTTTGAAGGATATAGCCTTTAATCCGTCACTTGCGGATACACTGGATGTGTGGGATGAACAGCTTGTAAGCTATGGGCTTGAGCTTATAAAGATAAGACAGAGGTTTGTGGAAAACCTGAATAGTATTATATATGATATACATAACAGGCTTTCCGGCAACAAGGAACAGTTAAAGCTTGTATATGAGCCGGATGTGACAGAGGCTGATTTTAAGACTAAGCTGGCTTACTCGCGCGATAGAGATATCAGGCAGAAGACCACAGGCTATGGACCACATCGTGATGATATGAATTTTCTGTTGGGAGACATGGATGTAAGGAAGTATGGCTCGCAGGGGCAGCAGAGAACCTGTGCACTGTCCCTTAAGCTGTCGGAGATAGAGCTTGTAAAGAGTATCACAGGAGATACCCCGATATTACTGCTCGATGATGTCTTTTCGGAGCTTGATGCAAACAGACAGAATTATCTTTTGGACAGTATAAGTGACGTACAGACCATCGTCACATGTACGGGACTTGATGAATTTATAAATAACCGTTTTCACCTGGACAAGGTATTCTATGTGACTAACGGACATGTTATAGAGAAAAACTGAGTCTGCTGTGCAATAGGTGTGCAGTGACGAATTGATGTATATGGAGGCGCTGTTGCCGTATATATCAGAATTTCATAATATTTTAGTTAGCGCAGAAATGAGGAAAGCATGGAAAATAACTACGGAGCTGACCAGATACAGATTTTGGAGGGGCTTGAGGCTGTAAGAAAAAGACCCGGAATGTATATCGGCAGTACATCATCGAAGGGACTTCATCATCTGGTATATGAGATAGTTGACAATTCAGTGGATGAGGCATTGGCAGGCTACTGTACGGAAATTGATGTACAGATTAACGCAGACAATTCAATTACCGTGACGGACAACGGAAGAGGTATTCCTGTAGGAATCAACGCAAAATCCGGACTTCCTGCGGTACAGGTTGTGTTTACGATACTTCATGCCGGCGGAAAGTTCGGTGGTGGAGGCTACAAGGTATCAGGAGGTCTGCACGGTGTAGGTGCATCCGTTGTCAATGCTCTTTCCGAGTGGCTTGAGGTAAGAGTGTGCCGTGACGGCAGCATATATGAGCAGAGATATGAGAGGGGCAAGGTGATGTACCCTCTTAAGATTGTCGGAAGCTGCGACCCTGAAAAGACCGGAACGAAGGTTACATTCCTTCCGGACAAGGAAATCTTTGAGGATACTGTATATGATTTTGACGTATTGAAGAATCGTCTCAGGGAAATGGCATTTCTCACAAAGGGAATCAAGATTATTCTCAGGGATGACAGAGAGGATAAAAAAGAGAAGGTATTCCACTATGAAGGCGGTATAAAGGAATTTGTCCAGTACTTAAACCGCAGCAAGACTCCGCTCTATGAGAATGTTATTTACTGTGAGGGCACTGTAAACAATATTTCTGTTGAGGTTGCTTTCCAGCACAATGATGACTACAACGAGAGTATTTATTCATTTGTAAATAATATCAATACGCCTGAGGGTGGTATGCACCTTACAGGCTTTAGAAATGCCATAACAAAGACCTTCAATGACTATGCGCGTTCTAATAAGCTTTTAAAGGACAGCGAACAGAATCTTACCGGAGAGGATATAAGAGAGGGTCTTACCGCTATTGTGAGTGTGAAGATTGAGAATCCTCAGTTCGAAGGACAGACGAAGCAGAAGCTTGGAAACAGTGAGGCGCGAGGAGCGGTTGACAATGTTGTAACAGAACAGCTTACATATTTCCTTGAGCAGAATCCGACAGTTGCCAAGATGATATGCGAGAAATCACTTCTTGCCCAGAGGGCGAGGGAGGCTGCAAGAAAGGCGCGTGACCTCACAAGAAGGAAGACTGCTCTTGAATCGATGAGCCTTCCTGGTAAGCTTGCCGACTGTTCGGACAAGGATCCTAAGAATTGTGAAATATTTATTGTAGAGGGTGATTCCGCCGGAGGTTCGGCTAAGTCTGCGCGAAGCCGTGCCACACAGGCTATTCTTCCTCTAAGAGGAAAGATACTCAATGTGGAGAAGGCAAGACTTGACCGTATACTTGGAAATGCAGAGATAAAGGCCATGATTACTGCCTTCGGAACAGGTATACATGAGGATTTTGATATAAGCAGGCTTCGTTATCACAAGATTATCATTATGACCGATGCAGATGTCGACGGTGCGCATATCGCTACGCTTATGCTCACCTTCCTGTATCGATTTATGCCTGAGCTTATCAAGCAGGGCTACGTATATCTTGCACAGCCGCCTCTTTATAAGCTTGAGAAAAACAAGAAGGTATGGTATGCGTATTCCGACGAGCAGCTCAATGACATTCTTACCGAGGTAGGACGTGACCAGAACAACAAGATTCAGCGTTACAAGGGACTTGGTGAGATGGATGCAGACCAGCTCTGGGAGACTACAATGGACCCTGAGAAGAGAATCTTAAAGAAGGTATTCTACGATGAGGACTACGCTTCTGAGATTGATGTGACCTTCTCAACTCTCATGGGTGACAATGTGGAGCCGAGAAGAGAGTTCATTGAGGCGAATGCGAAGTTTGTGAAAAATTTGGATATATAAATTATAAATATTTGGAGGAGAATTTAATGGATGAACATATCTTTGATAAGGTTCATGATGTAGACCTTAAAAAGACTATGGAGGACTCATATATAGACTACGCGATGAGTGTTATCGCCGCGAGGGCACTTCCTGATGTAAGGGATGGTCTTAAGCCGGTACAGCGTAGAATACTTTACTCTATGATAGAGCTCAACAATGGTCCGGACAAGCCACACAGAAAGTGTGCGCGTATTGTCGGTGATACAATGGGTAAATATCACCCACATGGTGATTCATCTATCTATGACGCGCTCGTAAAGCTTGCACAGGATTTCTCAACTAGATATCCGCTTGTAGATGGTCATGGTAACTTCGGTTCAGTAGATGGTGATGGTGCCGCTGCCATGCGATATACGGAGGCGAGACTCAGCAGGATTTCCATGGAGATGTTGGCTGATATCGATATGGATACGGTTGATTTTACACCGAACTTCGATGAGACGGAGAAGGAGCCAGCAGTGCTCCCATCAAGATACCCGAATCTAATGGTGAATGGAACCTCCGGTATCGCTGTAGGTATGGCTACCAATATTCCGCCTCACAATCTCCGCGAGGTTATCGCTGCTGTTGTCAGGATTATCGACAACGAGGTTGAGAATGACAGGGAGACAGATATAGAAGAGCTCATGGACATTGTCAAGGGACCTGATTTCCCTACAGGAGCCATGGTTATCGGAAAGAGAGGAATCGAGGAGGCATACCGCACAGGACGAGGCAAGATTAAGGTTCGTGCAGTGACCGACATAGAGGCTATGCCTAACGGCAAGAGCCGTATTATCGTGTCTGAGATTCCGTATATGGTCAACAAGGCAAATCTTATCCAGAAGATAGCGGAGCTTGTCAAGGATAAGAAGATAGATGGAATAACAGACTTAAGAGATGAGTCCGACAGACAGGGTATGAGAATATGCATTGAGCTGCGCAAGGATGCCAATGCAAACATAGTTTTAAACCAGCTCTACAAGCATACGCAGATGCAGGATACCTTCGGTGTGATTATGCTTGCGCTTGTGGACCAGCAGCCTAAGGTATTGAACCTCAAGGAGATGCTAGGTTATTACCTTCTCCACCAGAAGGATGTTGTCACAAGAAGAACACGCTATGAGCTTAACAAGGCTGAGGCGCGTGCACACATCTTAGAGGGCTTGATGATAGCTCTTGACAATATCGATGAGGTCATAAGCATAATCAGAAGCTCTGAGAATGTTGCCGCTGCTAAAGCAAGGCTCATTGAACGCTTCGGTCTTTCGGATGCACAGGCTCAGGCTATCGTTGATATGCGTCTTAGAGCACTTACAGGCTTAGAGAGAGAGAAGATTGAGCAGGAGTTAGCTGCACTCAGGGCGAGAATAGAGGAGTTGAAGGAGATTTTAGCAGACGAGAAGAAGCTTCTTATGGTCATCCGTAAGGAGATTATTGCAATCTCCGATAAATACGGTGATGACAGAAGAACATCCATCGGCTATGATGAGTCCGAAATCAACATGGAGGACCTGATTCCTGATGAGAGCACAGTTATAGCTATGACTAATCTCGGATATATCAAGAGAATGACACTTGATAACTTCAAGAACCAGAACAGAGGCGGACGCGGAATAAAGGGCATGCAGACGATAGATGAGGACTACATAGAAGACCTGTTTATGACAACAACGCACAAGAATCTTCTGTTCTGTACAAGCCTTGGACGTATCTACCGCATGAAGGCTTATGAGATACCGGAGGCGGGTCGTACCGCAAGAGGAACAGCGATTGTGAATCTCCTACAGCTTATGCCGGGTGAGAAGATAAGTGCAATCATACCTGTAAACGGTATAAAAGATGACACATATCTTTTTATGTGCACCAAGAACGGTATTGTAAAGAGAACTCCGGCAAAAGAATACGCCAACATTCGTAAGACCGGTATACAGACAATCACACTCAGGGATGATGATGAGCTTATCGAGGTTAAGGAGACAGACGGAAACAAGGATATAATACTTGTGACAAAGCTTGGTATGTGTATACGCTTCAATGAGCAGGATGTAAGACCTACCGGAAGAAGTGCCATGGGTGTAATCGGTATGAACCTTATCGCCGGTGATGAGGTTGTCGGAATGCAGCTTGACACTCAGGGTGAGGAGCTTTTAATAGTTTCCGAAAACGGTCTCGGAAAGAGAACAAAGACTGAAGAATTTACCGTACAGCACAGAGGCGGTAAGGGAATCAAGTGCTATAAGATTAACGATAAGTCCGGAAATGTAATAGGTGTAAAGGCCGTTAACCAGGGCAGAGAGATTATGATAATCACAACAGAGGGTGTCATAATACGTATGCAGGTAGCAGGAATATCGGTGCTTGGCAGAAATACATCGGGCGTCAAGCTTATAAATCTTGACGAAGGTGTCAAGGTTGCTAAGGTAGCTAAGGTTCGCGAGGGAGATGAGACGAAGGAAGAGGACGATGATGCTGCACAGGCTGATGGAACAGTTGAAGAATAATAAGAAAAGCGTATTTAACCATGCAGCACAGATTATCATTCTGCTTGTGGTAATAAAGTATTTCTATGACATGATTAACCCGATAATTAAGGTTGCACAATATAGTCATCCTACCATGGATGACTATTGGATGACGACATACGTGCATGAACAATGGCTGGAGAATTATTCGGTCTTAGGCTTTATTGCCGCAGCATTCAGGTATGCGATAGGGATTTACAAGACATGGGATGGCAATTTCTTAAGTATGTTCATCACAAGCATGTCACCTGCGGTATTCGGAGATTATGCGTATTCCTTCACGTTCTATTTTATGTTCGTGACATTCTGTACAGGCTCACTTGCCGCAATGTATGCCATACTCTACAGGAGATTCCGTATGCCCTTAATCAACTGTGTGAGCATGACAATGCTGTTTATCGCATTTTTTATGAACTTTCTTGTCAATGCGGGCGAAGGTCTGTACTGGTGGCCGGGTGTCGCCAACTATACCTTCTTTTTTGGTATGTTTATGTTCGCACACAGTATGTTTGCACTATATTGGGAGAGCCATAGGAAGGTATTTCTTGTTATTGCAAGCATATTTATGTTTTTGGTAGGACTTGGAAATCCTTTTACGTCACTTGTCAGTGCATGTCTGTGTGCGTATGAGGCTGCATTTACAATCTATGAGAAGAGGACTGCAAAGACGCTCAACTGGATTCCGCTTGCATGTGCAGTTGTGGGACTTATAGTTGTGGTGGCTGCTCCGGGAAACAAGAGCAGAATGCCGATTGGACATCTCAGCGTCTTTGAGACAATCAAGGGATGCTTCGTTGATGGAACTAAATTTATAAATGCGATGAACAAGCCTCCAATGTATTTTTATTATGGGATGACGGCGATTATCTCCTTCTGGAGCTTTTATGGGTGTTCGGATGGAAGGGAGAGAAAATTTAAGCTTCCGATTCCGGTAAGTGTTCTGCTTCTTTGTCTCTACTATGCCTCATTTTCTCCTACAAAGTACACCCAGTCCGGCTATTACGGAAGGGTGCTTGACACCAATTTCTTTGTAATGATGACGATGTTCACCATAATTATCATGTATCTGTGTGCGTGGGTGGCGCTGTGGCTGAAGGGAAGGTTTAATAAGGCGGCGGTTAACTATGCGGTTGGATTTATCGCAGTGTGCACAGTTATATTGAGTGTAAAGACCTTGAAAAAGCCGGATTACCTCAATACGTCGGTGGCGTCCATGGCAGCAGGAGCACTGCAGTTCGGAACGGTTCAGGAGTATGACAGGATACTTGATGAGAGATATGAGGAGCTGGTAAACAGCCCTTATTGGGATGTATATATCACAAGAGCACCTTATGTGCCTATGTTTTACCATGATGATGATTCTTCGCGTCAGGCAATAGCAGATTATTACAGAAAGAATGTAATCATAGCTGAATAAAAGTCAGGAGAATAGCGATGAGAAATATTAGTGCTGAAATTATAACAAATAACATCAAAGAAATGTGCATAGAGGCGAACCATTTTCTCTCGCCGGATATGAAGAGGGTATTTGAGAAGGCTGCCGATGAGGAAACCTCCGCACTTGGAAAACAGATTCTGGGTCAGCTTAGGGAGAATCTTGAGATTGCAGGCACAGATATGATTCCGATATGCCAGGATACCGGAATGGCTGTTGTATTTATGAAGGTAGGACAGGATGTGCATATTGAGGGCGGCTCTCTCTCCGACGCAATCAATGAGGGCGTAAGACAGGGCTATGTGGAGGGCTATCTGCGCAAATCGGTTGTGAAGGATCCTATTGAGAGGGAGAATACCAGGGACAACACTCCTGCTGTTATCCATTATGATATCGTGCCGGGTGATAAGCTTGACATAACGATTGCACCTAAGGGCTTCGGAAGCGAGAATATGAGCCGCGTGTTCATGTTAAAGCCTGCCGATGGAATAGAGGGTGTTAAGGATGCGGTACTCACAGCGGTCAAGGATGCGGGACCTAACGCATGTCCGCCTATGGTTGTCGGTGTCGGCATAGGGGGTACCTTTGAGAAGTGTGCGCTTCTTGCAAAGAAGGCTCTTACAAGGGATTTGGATGGGGAAAGACCATCGGGCTATGTGCGTGAGCTTGAGGATGAGCTGCTTGAGAAAATCAACGCTCTCGGAATCGGTCCGGGAGGACTTGGAGGATCTAAGACGGCACTTGCTGTGAATGTTGAGACGTACCCGACACATATTGCCGGGCTTCCGGTGGCGGTCAATATATGTTGTCATGTTAACAGACATATGCATAGGGTGATATAGAAAGAGTTTTATAGAGAGGTTAATATGAAGCTGGGGTTTCAGAACAAAAAACAGAAGGTTATACTATTTGTACTTGGCGTGGAAATGCTGATTCTGCTGGTACTGATTGGAACACTTTTTATACCTGAAAAAAGCTATGTCCTGAGTGACAGGGAAAATAGCATAACACTTCCGTATGGGCATTACTTTTTAAATTGTGAATATAGTATTTCAAGTGACACTGATTATGCTAACTATCTTTATATCTTAAATGATAGTGGAAATTCGGACGGAATTCAGAATACAGTAAATTTTCTGCATCACGAAAAGAATGAGTGGAAAACGGAGTTCTGGATTACCGAACCGCAGTTAAATATCAATTTGGTTGTCATAGAACAATATAAAGATGGACCTTCCAGTTTTTTAAATTATGCATCCTATGAGATAGAGTGTACCAATTATATAACATTTATCAAAATATTGATTATGTTACCGGTAATTGCAGGTACCTTCATAGTTTATCTGATTTTGTCGGGCAGAATTATTATGACATGCCGGAAGGCTGCGTATGCAATGATAATATCGGTGGTATTTCTGATAACATGTGTGCCTTTAGTTGGTGATAATCTCATTAAAGGAGATGATACCATTATCCATCTGATACGTCTGGAGGGGTTGAAGGCAGGGTACCTTTCGGGGCAGCTGCCGGTAAAGGTAGAACCGGTTATCAATGGCGGATACGGATATGCTTTTTCAACGTATTACGGAAGCCTGTTTTATAATATTCCTGCAATATTCAGGCTGATGGGCTTTACAATGCAGAATGCATATAAGCTGTTTGTTGTTCTTGTAAATCTAGCTACGGTAATTGTGTCATATTATAGCTTCAGGGTTATCTTTAAAAGAGCGGAGCTTGCACTTGTAGCTGCAATAATGTACAGTATGTCTCTTTTAAGATTGGTGGATTTATATCAAAGAGGTGCAGTCGGAGAATTTACTGCATTGATTTTTCTTCCGCTTATCGTAGCCGGGCTTTGGAAAATATACGCAGTTCCGGTAGATGATAAAAACTATAGCAGGCTGTGGATTATGCCTGTTATAGGATATTTCGGTGTAATAGAGTCACATGTTTTAAGTACGGAGATATTTGGATTGTTTACCGTATTGGCATGCCTTATGCTGTTTAAGAAAACATTCAGAAAGCAGACATTTTTTGTCTTATTGAAGGTAGTTTTAATTTCGATTGTGCTCAATATCGGATATCTGCTTCCATTTATTGAGTCATATATGTTAGAAGATACATATATAAGATCAGGACAGTCTAACAGTGCAAGATTAACATTCTGTCTTGCATTTACAGATTTATTTAAATTTTTCACTAAATTTGTTGAATTTGAAGGCTGGAGAAATTACATGGTTCCGGGACTGGGACCGACTGTGATTCCTGCAATTATTTTATTTATATGTACGCTCATAAAAGGAATTAAAAAGCATAAAAAACTTATAATTGTCTCAGCAGTAATAACAGTTATCACTGCAATATTATCGTTGGATATAATACCATATGAAAGGGTGCTCACATATCTTGGAAGTGAACCATCAGGTGTTGCGGTAATTGACTCAATAGCACGAAGTGTCAGCAATATGGTGAAAAACATCCAGTTTGCAATGAGATTCCTCACGGTGGGGACATGTACATATATTGTTTTTGTGACAGCACTCCTTGACCAGTATGATGATGCCGGCAGTGATACAGTGATACTCAGGGTTTCAGAAATAATCATAGTTATGCTCACAGTGTTCCAGTTTATATGGGCATCTAAGCTGACAATGAACGAAATGCCGTATATGAACCTGTATACCATGACAGAAAACGATAAAGAGCTGTCCTGTCAGGTAGGTAACTACGAATATCTTCCGAGAAAAGCGGATGGCTATTTTCCTGAGGATTTTCTAAGGGAGGAAGGTCATTATGATGCTACTGATGCGGTGGTTACCGGTTACGAAAAGGAATATACCAATATTTTATTTCATGCAGTAACAGGTGATGAAAAGGGCGAAGTTGAACTGCCATTACTGTATTATAGAGGATATAAAGCCATAAATGCAGATACGGGAGAAAAAATCAGGCTGACCAAGTCAGTGCATGCTCTATTGCTGATTGAATTGGACAGTAATTTCGATGGAGATATCAGAGTATATTATGCAGGCAAGGTGTACTGGCATATCGCGGAAGTGGTATCCGTGATTTCTTTTATACTGATAGTGGTATATGGTATGAGAAGGAGAGACAACGGAGCGGAAGAATAAAAGCTCCACATAATTATATCTTATTTGATTAGGAGACGGAGATGGACAAGCATATTGATGTACCTTTTGATAGCAGTGTATCGACAACACTTAAGGCAGGGGATTATGTATATCTTACGGGAACTATATACACTGCAAGAGATGCAGCGCATAAAAGAATGTACGAAGCTCTTGAAAGAGGTGAAAAGCTGCCTTTTGATGTGAAAAATAATACAATTTACTATATGGGACCGTCACCTGCGCGGGAGGGAAGACCGATTGGCTCAGCAGGACCTACTACCGCGAGCAGAATGGACAAGTATGCACCGTCACTTCTTGACCTTGGACTTATAGGCATGATTGGAAAGGGAAAAAGAAATCCAGCTGTCCATGAGGCTATAGTAAGGGATAAGGCAGTATATTTTGCAGCAGTAGGAGGTGCAGGGGCACTTCTGTCTAAGTGTATAACTTCATCGGAGGTAATAGCCTATGATGACCTTGGCACTGAGGCTGTAAGGAAGCTTACCGTAAAGGATTTTCCGGTCATCGTTGTTATTGACTCAGATGGCAGGGATTTGTATGAGGAAATATAGTTCAAAATGTGAGCGGGAGATAGAACATGAACTTTAATTCTTTGTCATTTGCAATATTTTGTCCTATTGTATTTGTCCTGTACTGGGCTGTAAAGGACAGATACAAGTGGATAATACTGCTGGCATCAAGCTATTATTTCTATATGTGCTGGAATGTAAAATACATCGTCCTGATATTCGGAACGACATTGATATCCTACATCTGCGCACTTCTTCTTGAAAAAGCGGACAGCAGGAAGCTGAAAAAGCTGATACTTGCGTCGGCGCTTGTGATATGTCTGGGTGTTCTGTTTGTATACAAATATTATAATTTTACAATGGAGACTATAGTCAAGGTGACAGACAGGTTTTCAATACACCTTAACCCGGTGACATCTAAGCTGCTGCTTCCGGTTGGAATATCATTCTATACATTCCAGACACTCAGCTATGTTATCGACGTATACAGAGGGGACTTGAAGGCGGAGCACCATTTCGGAAAGTATGCGGCGTTCATTTCCTTTTTTCCACAGCTTGTTGCGGGACCTATTGAGAGAGCGGATAACCTGCTGCCGCAGATAAAGGAGCCTAAGAAATTCGATTACGATAATGCTGCGTACGGAATGAGACTTGCAATAGTCGGATTTTTTAAGAAGCTGGTTATTGCGGATAACCTTGGAATGTTCGTCGACTACGTGTATCAGGCGGAGTATTTTGCGGGAGTGCATGTAATTCTTGCCATATTTGCTTTCAGTATCCAGATATACTGCGATTTCTCAGGATATTCGGATATTGCGATAGGCACGGCGAAGCTGTTCAACATTAATCTCATAAAGAATTTCGATTCGCCTTATTTTTCGGCATCGGTAAAGGAGTTCTGGAGAAGATGGCATATATCACTGTCTAACTGGTTCAGGGACTATCTGTATATTCCTCTTGGTGGGAACAGAAGGGGCTTTATGGTGAGTAAGCTCAACGTGATTTTCGTGTTTCTGGTAAGCGGCTTGTGGCACGGAGCGGGCTGGAACTATGTTGTGTGGGGCGGCATGCATGGAGTGGCACAGCTATTCAACAACAGGAAGGTCAATAAAAATGTGAAACACAATGCAGTGTGGTGGTTAAAGGTGCTGCTTACATTTCTGTTTGTCACGTTGACATGGATGGTGTTCCGGCTTGGAATCACTGAAACTGTAAATATGCTGTCGGGACTTAGCTGGAGGTGGTGTTCGTTTTCCGAGAGCATGGACAGGATTGTAGATAATACGCTGCTTACACATGCCAAGCTGGCACTTGTGGCAGTATGCTCGGTTGTTTTAATGGTCTATGACTATTTTTCGCTGAAAAGAGATCTGTTGAAGGAGTTTGGCAGGCTAAATGTGGTGGTAAGGTGTGCGGTATATGTATTTATGATTATGTTCATACTGCTTGAAATGCCTCTTGTTGTCACATCACGTTTTATATATTTTCAGTTTTAGGATATTATGGAGTGATTTTTACATGAAGAAATTCATAATAAGAGTAGTGTGCGTTCTGTTGGCATCGGCGGTTCTTTTACAGGGAGTGCAGGTATGGTACAGAAAAAATATTGATGAGATGAGGCGCTTCTCAAATGTGCCGAACAAAATAATGGTTGCGAATATCGGCAGCAGCCACGGCGAATGTGATTTTGTTTACGATGACCTTGAGAAGCAGGGTATAACAGGTTTTAACTTCGGTATTCAGGCGCAGACGATAGAGTATGACGAAAAGGTATTTGATAACTTTGTCGGAAAGATGGCGAAAAATTCATATCTGATTATCCCTATATCATATATGACCTTCATGCTGTCAGATGACAGCCTTGACGAGGAGACGTTCAAGCTAAAAAACTACAGGTATTACAGCTTTATGAAGTATCGTAACATGATAGGAGTGACCTTCAAGGAGTATTTCAAGGTGAAGTACCTTGCGTTTTTCAAGACAGATATGCGCATACAGCTTGCAAATTATTTTGAGGCGTTTTTCATGGGCGAAAAGACTGAGAGTGAGGTGCGGGAAAGCTCAGATATGCTGGGGATGAACCTGAGTGACATCGAACACAATGCCGCGGACGCCTATGAAAGACATGTGCTCAACTATAAGAATGGTGACAGCTATGCCTTCAGAACGGATTTGATTGAGAAGGTATACTCAATAATCGAAAAGTGCCATGAACATGATATAACGCCGGTTATGGTCACAACACCGTATACCAAGGCATACAATGACTGCGTTGAGCCGGAGTTTTTAGAGCAGTTTAATGCAATTATAGATAAGATAGCCGATGACACAGGCACGGAGTACCATGACTATGCCCGCGATGACAGGTTCTATGATGATTACAGTCTTTTTACCGATACAGACCACTTAAACAGGAAGGGCGCACTCAAATTTACGGACATAGTGTATAGTGAATGTATTCTAAAAAATTCAAATTATTATAAAAAGTAAAAAAATAGATTGACATTATCTTAATAAAGTGTTAGAATACTAAATGCGTCAGGTGATTAGGCTTTACTATATCACCCCTTGGCAGCCACAATTTAATAATGATTGTGAATTCGGAGAAATACTCAAGAGGCCGAAGAGGCGCCCCTGCTAAGGGTGTAGGTCGGGCAACCGGCGCGAGGGTTCAAATCCCTCTTTCTCCGTTACACGAAAAGAAAAGAGGGAAGTTTTCTCTCTTTTTTTGTTTTATAGGATTCTGATGTCAGAATATTCTGCTTTGGACAATGGCGCCTAACAAATACATGAGGAGAACGCTATGAAAAATTTTGTAAAAAAGTATGCGCTTGCCTTTGCAATCATAGTCACCGCTGTACTGGCTCTTGTGCTTCGACTGATAATGATTGGGGATATTCCGCGCGGCTGGAATGTGGATGAGGCGGGAATTGCCTATGATGCGTGGTGTATTGCAAAATATGGTGTGGACAGGTTCAGATATCCTTATCCGGTCATGTTTATGAACTATGGCGGCGGAGGTCAGAGCAGCCTGTACACCTACATGACGGCAATTCTCTTCAAGTTTTTTGATTTTTCACATTTTGTCGTGAGGATACCGGCGGTTATAATGTCAATGATGGTCATGTTTTCGGGAATTTGGTTCTTTAAAACAACCGGGGCGGACAAAAAGAAGATGGTTATATGGGCGCTGTTGTATGCTATCACACCTTATTTTATCATGTCTGCAAGGTTCGGCTTTGACTGTAACCTCATGCTGGGGACAGCCTCCGTCTTTATATCGTGTCTTGCATACGCATTGAAGAAGGAAAAGCCTGTGTACTTTTTCATAGCAGGTATAGCCTGCGGGTTGGTGCTGTACACCTACACTCTCAGCTATATAGTTATGATATTGTTTCTGATTATGATGTTCATATACCTGTTATACATGAGAAAGCTGTCATTCAAGCAGGCATTGTGTTTCTGTGTTCCGTTGGCGCTTATGGCGGCTCCGCTTATTGCAGTGCAGCTCATAAATATGCTTGGACTTGAGACAAGAACGATATGGAAGTTTACGTTAGTAAGGCTTGACGGCTACAGAATCAAGGAGATAGGTTTACCGAAGCTAAGAAATATCGTAAATATGCTCAAGGTCATCTTTTTACATGACTATCTTGGATTTAACACCAATGAGCGATACATGACATTGTATGTAATTTCGATACCTTTTTTTGCGGTAGGCTTCATAAAGGGCATTATAGATTTTATAAAAAGTATCAAAAAAAGAAAATTCAGCGCGGAAGCCGGCGTTTTATTGTGGTTCATAGCAGAGTTTATTATGGGAATGATGCTTAATGAGGCGATTACAAGCAGGATGAACGGTATATTCTTTTCGGTGCTGTACTATATAGTTATCGGAATTGCATTCGTCATAGATGTGGTGAAGAAGGTTCAGCTCAGGGCTGTTATATCGACAGTTATAGCCGTGGCATATCTGGTATTTTCGGTTTCGTTTATAAGATACTATTTCACAACCGAGAAGTATAACAGGTATGTCGGCATGGAGGACGATTACAAGGAGGCAATTGAGTTTATTGAAAGCCAGGAATATCTTAATGATAAGCCGATATATGTGGCAGAGGCCTATATCATGTACATATTCTATCTGGTGAGCCTTGACACACCGCCGTCACCGTACGATATCGATTTGAGCAGCAACACGGAGACTAAGCAGATTGGAAGATATATATTTGGTCTGCCGGAGGAGGAGAATCTCACCTACCATGCATGTTATATCATTGCGCGTTCGGCAGGCGGAGCTTATCCGCTGTTATATCCTTTTGGACTTAGGATTAAGGAATTCGACAACGAGGTGTGCGTTTTTTATCCGGATAATTAAGATTGCAAAATAGCAGGGAAATCTCCCTGCTATTTTTCGTTGTCCGCCTCACGTCTTGAGAACACGCAGCCACAGAAATTCTGTCTGTACAGCTTGTACTCCCTTGAAAGCTCAATCGAGCGCTTATATCCATTTTTTTTCTTGAAATCGGAATATAGGTAGGCAACACCGTATTCGTCCGAAAGTTTTTTTCCAATCTCATTGAGCTTTTCGGCGTCCTTTAGCGGACTTATGCTGAGGGTGGTTGTAAAGTAATCAAAGCCCAGCTCCTTTGCCGTGATGGCAGCTTCCCTAAGGCGCAGTTCATAGCAGACATGACATCTTTTTCCGCCTTCAGGTTCTTTTTCAAGCCCTTTTACGGAATTATAAAATTCACTTGGAAGGTATCTTCCCTCTATCAGTGATACCTTATTATTGACAGGCAGCCCATCAATAAGCCTTCGTATCTCATCCACCCTCTTGTTGTATTCCGTTTCCGGGGAAATATTAGGGTTATAGAAAAGTACGGTTATAGAAAAATACTGTGAAAGATATTCAAGGCAATAGCTGCTGCACGGAGCGCAGCATGCATGAAGCAGCAGGGATGGAACCCTGCCCGGCTCTATATTGGAGATGAGCTGCTCAAGCTCTTTTTGATAATTTCGTTTATTCATTTATAATCCTCGTTTCTGAGCAGCCTGCTGTAAAACTACAATGTAAAATCCATGCAGGCATTTTTCATCTGCAGTTAGTGCTGTGCTCTGGTGATTTTGGTTGACGTACAGCACATTTAGATGCTGACACTATTATATCAGGATTGCGAGAGTGTAAACAAAGAACGAAGCAATCCGATATTTTTGGGAGCAAAATACCTTTTGATTCCTACATCATTATATTCATAGTATGCATTATAAACAATAGAAATGAATATGTATATATTAAAAAGTACCACCACAGTTTTATTTTACAGAAGTTGATGGAAGAAAAAGTACTTTGTTACATGAACAGTTACCATGAAATGAGAAATTACCTGATTAACATAAAAATGCACAGCTAATATGTGAAAGATTGTTATAAATTGTGCAATTTGACAACGAAAGCAAGAAATGAGACAAAAATAGCTAAAAATGACAAGATGTAAATAAAAAAATTAGTTAAAATCACAAATGGGTATATATATTTCTTATGGTAAAGGAGAACAATATGCGAAAATTTATGAGCAGGGCGATTGTCACATTGGTGATAGGAGCTATGCTGACGGGAAATGCATCAGCTGTCAGCGCAAAAGAACTGTATGATGCAAGGCATGTCTGTACAGATGTTGAAGCCGGGGGGCTTGATGCTGCTGTGCAGGACGCTGTAAAGCAGAAGGTAATTGAGTATAATGCAAAGGACTTGGAAGTCGTTACACGCTGGGGGGCTGAAGATGCGACGGACGAGGAAGGAAATTACAAGGTTACTTTTTCAAAGCAGTATTCTCAGATATTTTATTATATTCCGGCAGAAGTTGATGTCAACAAGCTCGTTTCGGTTGAGGTGGAGACGAATGCGGAATACTTTTCAATGAAGCTGTGTGCAGAGCGTGATAATTTTGCAAGTGCCATAGATGTATATGGTGCAACACAGCTTAACACCAAGGATATAAAAGCCGATGCCAAAGCACAGCTCTCAGAAGTAAGCGTTATTGGTTTTATGAACTTACTTGAGGGTGAGCAGACAAAAACAGTGGGAAAAGTGAGATTTACTGTTGAGGAAGGCGAGATCGGAAGCGGTGATGTCGATGTGTCAGATAAGAATGAGTTTACATACGATGCTTCAAAGCTTGAGATTTTAGCATTATGGGGAGCAGAAAAGACAGTAGCAGAGAATGGAAAGCTTAATGTGACATTTCCTAAACAGTATAATCAGGTGTTCTTTAAGATACCTGATGAAGTCGATATGAGCAGATTCATTTCAGCAGCAGTCGACACAGATAGCGGAGAATTATCTGTAAAGCTGTGTGCAGCAGATGCTTCATATACATCAGGTGGAATTGTATATGGAAATAGTACAATAACAGCGGATAACCTGGACGGAAAGGTTGAAAAAGCTGAGCTTAGAGTATTATGTCTTATGAGCCTTAGCCAGACAGAGCTGGTTAAGGAAATTGGCAATATTACATTCAAGCTTGAACCAAAGGCAGAGGATGCTGTAAAGACTGAGTTTAAATACAGCATGACAGAGCTGGAGCAAAAGGCTGCATGGGGAGTTGATGTCGAGGAGGCAGATGGCGGACATAAGCTTACATATAAGAGTCAGTATGCACAGATGTTCTATGTGATACCTGATGAAGTTGATATGACCAGAATAGAGTATGTATCAGTTGAGGTTGATTCAACAGAGGAATTTTCAGTAAAGCTGTGTGCTGCTGATGATGATTTTACCGAGGCTGCGGTTGTCTATGGAAGCAATGTATTAAGAGACAGTAATCTTAACGGAAATGTTCCTAAATCAGAAATAAAGATACTTGATCTTATGAGCCTTACAGCCGATACAGTGACTAAGACGGTAAAGAGCGTTACATTTAAGCTCAAAGAACCTAGTCCTGTTGAAGTAAATGATGGTTCATTTAAGCAGTGCTATAAGGATAAGGCTAATAATAATCCAATTGCCACACAGCGTTACAGTGCTGACCCTAGCGTAATGGTGTACAATGGCAGAGTTTATGTATATGCAACAAATGATGTCTATGAGTATAATGCAGACGGTGACGTGAAGGAGAATGCATATGGAAAGGTAAAGACAATCAACTGCTTCTCTACAACAGACTTTGTCAACTGGACAGACCATGGTGCAATACCTGTTGCAGGTAAGAACTTAGAAGAAGGAGCACCGGAGGGAGCTGCTAAGTGGGCTAATAATTCATGGGCACCATGTGCAGCACACAAGACAATTGATGGCAAGGAGAAATTCTTCTTATATTTTGCTGACAACGGAAGCGGTATAGGTGTTCTCACGGCAGATTCACCGGAAGGACCTTGGACAGATCCTCTCGGAAAGCAGCTTGTAAGCCGACAGACACCGACATGTGATACTGTTGAGTGGTTATTTGACCCTGCTGTAATGGTTGATGATGATGGAAGTGCATACCTCTGCTTTGGCGGTGGTGTTCCGTCCGGAAAGGACGAGCATCCTATGACAGCCAGAATCGTTAAGCTGGGAGCTGATATGATAAGTCTTGACGGCGAGCCGGTAACTATTGATGCACCATATTTATTCGAGGATTCAGGCATCAACAAGATTAATGGCAAATATGTATATTCATATTGTACCAACTGGGCAAGCGGCAAGAAGAATGGAGTTGGAACTGCTGTAATCGCTTATATGACAAGTGATTCACCTATGGGACCTTATACATATGTCGGAACAGTACTTCCTAATCCATCCAATTTAGGCGGCGGTGGAAATAATCACCATTCAATATTTGAATTTAATGGGGAGCTGTATATTGCATACCATACAAGAAGTGTGGATTCACAGGTATTTGGCAAGAGCCGCAACTACAGAAGCACCCATATTGATAAACTTACTGTAAATGCAGACGGAACAATCAATAAGGGTACACCTACAATGATCGGAGTTGAGCAGCTTGATAAGCTTAATCCTTATGTGACAGTACAGGCTGAGAATATTTTCCGTCAGTATGGTATCAATGTATCCGGACTTGGAAACACAGTTGTAAATGCATCGTCAGGAAGCTTTATCGGTGTTAAGGGAGCAGATTTCTCCAAGGGTCTCTCCACTATAACAGTAAGAGCGAAGGCAGAGTCTGATACAAAGATTGATGTAAGGGTAGGAAGCGAAAGAGGAACGGTAATAGGTACAATTGATGTAAAGGCATCTGAAGATTTCCAGGACTTTACAGGTAATTTTGAAGGACTTTCAGGTACAAGAGACCTTTATTTTACATTTAATGGAAATGTAGTACTTGACAGCTGGACAGCAGCAGAAGGTGCAGTTGTTGATGTAGAGGAAGAGGATACCGTTGAAGGTATTCAGTATGACGTTCCTAATCTTAAGGACGTTGTAACGGAGGCTATGGGAGATGAGAATTTCATAGTCGGTACAGCAATATGCCTTAGCGACCTCAAGGATGAGAAGGAAATGGCTCTTGTAAAGAAACATTTCAATGCCATAACCTTCGGTAATGAATTAAAGCCGGATGCTGCATTTGGATATGCAAGCAAGTGTCCGGAAACAGAAAAGGCAACAATAAACGGCATAGAGATAACAGTACCGAAGCTTGATTTTAGCAGAGCTGATGAAATGCTTGAGTATGTATATAAGTACAATCAGAAACATCCGGAAAGTGCTATAAGGATAAGAGGACATGTATTTACATGGCATTCCCAGACACCTGAGTGGTTTTTCCATGTTGATTATGATAAGGACAAGGAACTCTGTTCTAAGGAAGAGATGACTCTTCGTCATGAGTGGTACATAAAGACAATGGCTGAGCATTACATGGGTGAAAACAGCAAATATAAGGATATGTTCTACGGCTGGGATGTAGTGAATGAGGCCATAAGTGACGGCAGAGGGACCTATAGGAATGAAAATGAGAACTCCACATGGTGGAGAGTATATGGAAGCAATGAGTTTATAATCAATGCGTTCAGATTTGCCAACAAGTATGTTCCGGCTGATGTAGAGCTTTATTACAATGATTATGGCGATTGTTCAGCATTAAAGAGTGAAGGTATTGCACAGCTTCTTAAGGATGTAAAGGCAGCAGAGGGAACAAGAATAGATGCAGTCGGAATGCAGGGACATTATCAGACAGCAGGTTCACCATCTGCACAGGAGTTCATCACAGCAGCTAGGAAGTATGCAGCCATTGTAGGAAAGGTTCAGATTACAGAACTCGATTTTGGCGTAAGTGATGCATATGACGGAACAGACAAGACAAAGCAGGAAGAATATACAAGATTAGCATATCGCTATAAGGAAATATATGATGCAGTAAAGCAGTTAAAGTCAGAAGGCATCAATATGTCAGGTATAACTGTCTGGGGTGTAGTCGATAAATACTCATGGTTACAGACATCAAGCAGTGTAGGTGGTGGTGCAACTGAAACAAAGAAGCAGGTCCCATTGTTATTTGATGATGATTATCAGGTAAAGAGTGCTTATTGGGCATTTGTAGACCCTACTAAGCTCGCACCTACGATTCAGGAAGTGTCATTTACACAGCAGATTGATGACAAGTTTACAGCAGGAACAGAGCTTACTATAAGCAAGGCGGATACATCAGCGGCAATTGTCCCTGTATGGAATGAGAATTCAATTAAGTTCCTGGCAAATGTAAAAGACAGTACAGTCGATGATACAGATGCGGTTACAGCCTACGTTAAGCTTGGAAATAACGTAAAGAAAGTAACTGTAAACAGAGAAGATGCAACGGCAACCAAAGATGGATATATTGCCACAGTAGAGGTAAATGATATTACACTTAAGGCCTTTGACGCATTGACGTTTGATGTGGTGATAACAGATGGAACAATGAAGGCTGCATTTAATGACTATACATTAAGCCATGATGAGAAGAGCGATTACTTTGCAAAAGCACAGTTAAAGCCATTTGCCCAGATTGATAAGGGAACTATCAGCATAGGAAAAGACAACAGTGCAATATGGGGCAAGGTAGATAGTATACCTCTCACAGTTAGACTTGGTGCAAAGGCTGATGCCACTGCTAAGCTTCTTTGGGATAACGAGAATCTCTATGTACAGGTAACTGTTAAGGATTCTTTACTTGATGCCACTGCCGAAGCAGCTCATGAGAAGGATTCACTTGAAATATTTGTTGATGAGAATAATCAGAAGACAAAATCGTACCAGGAAGATGATAAACAGTATAGAATAAATTATCTAAATGAGCATTCATTTAACGGATCTAATTGTGTAGAGGAAAATATTGTAAGCAAAGTGACCCTTACAGAGGATGGATATGTAGTTGAGGCTGCAATAAAGTGGACTCATGAGCAGGTTAAGTCAGGAACAAAGATTGGTCTTGAGCTTCAGATTAACGATGCAGAGAACGGAAAGAGAACTGGTACATTAAGCTGGGCAGATACCACAGGCATGGGCTGGTCATCACCGGCAGTATTCGGAACAGTAGTATTGTTTGATAAGGATGCAAAGGAAGATAAGCCGGGTGAGTCAGAGACAGAGACACCGACAGAAAAACCGGGTGAGTCAGAGACAGAAGCACCGACAGAAAAGCCGGGTGAGTCAGAGACAGAGGCGCCGACAGAAAAGCCGGGTGAGCCGGAGACAGAGACACCGACAGAGAAGCCGGGTGAGTCAGAGACAGAAGCGCCGACAGAGAAGCCGGGTGAGCCAGAGACAGAGGCACCGACGGAAAAACCGGGAGAGCCGGAGACAGAGGCACCTACACAGGATGATAAGCATGTTGGCAACAGTGTTCTTGACAGAATTAACAATGGAGACAAGATTATTATAGAGAAGGTTGAAGCTGGAAAGGGAAGCTATCTGCCAAATGATTTTGTCACAGCACTGATAGATAAAGGCTCACAGCTTATACTTGAGCTTACAGGGGCGGATGGAAAGACGCTTGTAAAATATACTTTTGATGGTACGCGGTTTAGCAAGGCACCGGACAATGATTTTAAGCTGGATGTAAAATATAATGATAAGAGCGATGTCATAAGTAAGGCTAAGGAGCAATTGAATGTTCCGGAATCATCACTCTATCTATGCAGCTTTGCACATTCAGGAGAACTGAACGGAGAACTGTATGTCACGGTATACACTCAATATGAAGAAGGAACTGAGCTTAGACTATTCTATTATAATGACAATACCGGAAGTTCAGAGGATATGGGACAGACAGTTAAGGTAGCGCAGGACGGCTCTGCCACATTCAGAGTAACACATTTCTCCTCATATATTCTTGTCAAAGCGGCAGATATAAGAAATGACATAACACCGGGAGAAACACAGCCGGCGCAGCCTGAGACTGATAATCCGGAGAATCAGTATGTAGCACCATCAACAGGTGTAAATATATCATCTGCATTATATGCTGCAGCACTTGTATGTGTAATTATTATGATATGTTCGGCAGCAGGTGTATACAATGGAAGAAGAAGGAAAGAATAATTTAGTTTATATGTAATGTATACTGTTATATTACAGACAGTCATAGACCTTGCAGCCGGAATGAATATACCTTCCGGCTGTGAGGTCTATTAAAAAATATAGTATTAAATGGATATGCTTCGGGTGTCAAAACATGCTGATCTAATTTATGAGTGTATAACGTATTATTTTATGCATATCAGCTCCGCTGTCCGAAGCAGGATGTATTAAGAACATCTAAGCTTCTCCCAAAAGTTGTGATATGCATAAATATAATACGTTAAGATATATACAGCATGTTTTGACACCCGAAGCATGGATATAAAATGGAAAATATGCAATACTATAAATGCTTTACGATAAGTCATAAACTAATATTCTGAAAATTGGCACAATATCAATTAAAAAACTATTTATAATTTAGGTCTTTACAAAACATATATGTTATGTTAGTATAAACAAGCTTTCCAAATGAGCCATAAACAAGCTTTTGAAAAGCTCAAGGTTAATTGTAAACAGTTTTTAGAAAAAAGAAAAAATTCTTAAAAAGTTGTTGACAAAGCCTTGGAAATATGTTAGTATATAACACGTCCTTGCGAGAGGATATGCTGGAAAAGAAAATAAAAACTATAATCCAACAGCTTGAAACCCGGAAGGTTGTGTTCAAGTGCTGGCGAAGAAAATCTTCAAAAAGTTTTTAAAAAAGTTCTTGACACAGCAAAACAAACATGATATACTAATTAAGTCGCTGACACAGCGGCGAACAAGTTCTTTGATAACTGAACAGTAAAACAACCCTGAAAATTCTAACGGGTTTCAAAGTGGTTTCTGCTTTGAAAACCTGAGAATATTCAGAAACGAACAAAACCTTTTTAACAAGGTAAAACGGAGAACGAAACACTTCTTTAATTAAAAGGAAGCCAGAGTAGTTCTGACGGAATTAAACTTTTTATGAGAGTTTGATCCTGGCTCAGGATGAACGCTGGCGGCGTGCTTAACACATGCAAGTCGAACGAGGATTTAACGGAATGCGATTCGTCAAATGAAATTAAATCCGAGTGGCGGACGGGTGAGTAACGCGTGGATAACCTGCCTCCCATATGGTGTTAGAGAAGCTGATCAGCCAGCTAGGGGAAAAGGATCGGGAGATCATCATCCGGCGGTATTTCAGGAATCAGACCCAGACCCAGGTTGCCATCTCCCTTGGCATTTCCCAGGTACAGGTGTCACGACTTGAAAAAAAGATTTTAAAACAGATGCGGGAACAGTTTTAGAATAAAAGAACGGTGGGATACTAAGAAAAAAAGAAAGGAAACGAAAGAGATGGAATTTATCAGACATCGTTGGAAAATGATCCTGCTGATGGCATTGCTTACCGCAGCGATTTTAGGAGGCGCCATGCTTTTCTGGAGCAGCACCAGGGAGAAAACGTATACAGGTGGATTGTTTGTGAAGGAAGAACGGCAGAAAGAAGTTGCGGAAGGCAGGATGTAAACTGCCGGGAATCTGTTTGTGGATTCCCGGCAGCGAAAAGCTTTTTCTAACAAATCTGAGGTTTAGGTATTGACATTTTGATCTTCTGGAATATAATAGAATCAAACATATGAATAAATGTTCATATGAAAAAGTTCGAATAAGAAAAGGAGATTAAAATCATGAAAAAATCTTACAAAATCGAGGTAGACTGCGCAAACTGTGCAAATAAGATGGAGGATGCAGCGAAGAAAACGGCTGGTGTAAAGGATGCAACGGTAAACTTCATGATGCTGAAGATGAACGTTGAATTTGAAGATGGTGCTGATCCAAAAGCAGTCATGAAAGACGTACTGGCAAACTGCAAAAAGGTTGAGGATGATTGCGAGATTTATTTATAATCAGAGAAAAAAAGAGATCCGCAAAACGGATTTTTAAGAGAGCTGCGAAAAAGGAGAAGAGAGGCAGTCGGTATGAATAAAAAGCAGAAAAAGGTATTGGTCAGAATCATCATTGCGGCAGTTCTGATGATCGTATTTGGATTTTTACCGGTAAGCGGATATCTTCGGTTTGGTCTGTACATGATCCCGTATCTGGTGATCGGCTATGACATTTTAAGAAAAGCATGGAAAGGCATTTTAAACCGACAGATGTTCGATGAGAACTTTCTGATGGCAGTCGCAACCATCGGCGCGATTGTGCTGGGCGAGTATACCGAAGGCGTTGCCGTTATGCTGTTTTACCAGATCGGCGAGCTGTTTCAGAGCTATGCTGTTGGCAAGAGCCGCCGAAATATCAGTGAGCTGATGGACATCCGTCCTGATTATGCGAACATCGAAGGAGAAAACGGCTTAGAGAAGGTAGACCCGGATGAAGTGGAGATCGGTTCCATCATCGTGGTCCAGCCTGGCGAGAAAGTGCCTATCGATGGTGTGATCGTGGATGGCGAGGCGTCCTTAAACACCAGCGCATTAACCGGAGAGAGCCTTCCAAGAGAAGCGAAGACCGGTGACGCAGTGATCAGCGGCTGTATCGATATGACAGGCGTGTTAAAAATCCGCACCACAAAGGAATTTGGCGAGTCTACCGTATCCAAGATCCTGGACATGGTAGAAAACTCCAGTTCGAAAAAGTCCAGATCCGAGAACTTTATTTCCAAATTTGCCCGTTATTATACTCCGGCTGTCTGCTATGGCGCGCTGGCTCTGGCAGTTTTACCGTCTCTGATCCAGCTTGTGATGGGAATGACACCGCAGTGGAGCACGTGGATCTACCGGGCCCTGACTTTCTTAGTCATCAGCTGCCCATGTGCCCTGGTGATCAGCATTCCGCTCAGCTTTTTTGCAGGAATCGGCGGCGCCAGCAATGCAGGCGTTCTGGTAAAGGGTTCCAACTATTTAGAGACTCTGTCCCAGACAAAATATGTGGTATTTGATAAGACGGGAACACTGACCAGGGGCGTATTTGAAGTAGTTGGTGTTCACCATAATACCATAGAGGAAGCAAAGCTCCTGGAGATTGCCGCTTTAGCAGAGAGTTATTCTTCTCATCCGATCAGCAAGAGCATCCGCAAGGCATATGGCAGAGAGATCGACCAGAGCCGGGTAACGGATGTGAAAGAGATCAGTGGAAACGGAGTGACTGCGAAGGTTGATGGCATGGATGTGGCCATTGGTAACAATAAATTGATGAAGAGCCTTGGTATTGATGCCATGGAATGCCATCAGGTAGGTACGGTTGTGCATATGGCAGTCAATGGTGCTTATGCAGGTCATATCCTGATCGCAGATGTGGTGAAAGAACATTCTGCAGAAGCCATCCGGGAACTGAAAAAGGCTGGAATCCGCAAGACCGTCATGTTGACTGGCGATGCAGATCCGGTGGCAAAACAGGTGGCTGCTGAGTTAAAGGTTGATGAAGTGTACAGTGAGCTTCTCCCGGCGGACAAGGTAGAAAAAGTAGAAGAGCTTCTGGCTAAAAAGGGAGAGAAAGAAAAACTGGCTTTCGTAGGTGACGGGATCAATGATGCCCCGGTACTTTCCCGGGCGGATATTGGTGTTGCCATGGGCGCTCTGGGCTCTGATGCGGCTATTGAGGCGGCAGATATCGTTCTGATGGATGATGACCCGTTAAAGATCGTCAAGGCGATCCGGATCGCTAAGAAATGTATGCACATCGTATATGAAAATATTTATTTTGCCATCGGTATCAAGGTCCTGTGCCTGATTCTGGGTGCAGCCGGCATTGCTAATATGTGGCTGGCGATCTTTGCAGATGTGGGCGTGATGGTACTGGCGGTGCTGAACGCGGTGAGAGCGTTATTTGTAAAAAAATTGTAATTGTACGGAATCATTAAAAAATGATAATGGAGAGCTTATGACAGAGAGAGAAGAAATGTGTTGTGAGTCCACAGAGGTTCATGAGGAGCTTCTGCGGATCGTCAATGAGACGCTTCCTGATGAGACAGAGCTTTATGATCTGGCAGAATTATTCAAGGTATTCGGAGATTCCACCAGAATCCGTATTCTTTATGTCTTATTTGAAGCTGAGGTCTGTGTCTGTGACCTGGCTGCGGCACTCAATATGACCCAGTCTGCGATTTCCCACCAGCTTAAGATCTTAAAGCAGAACCGTCTGATCAAAAGCCGCAGGGAGGGAAAATCGATCTTTTATTCCCTGGCAGACGATCATGTGCGGACGATCATCGCGCAGGGTCAGGAGCATATTGAAGAATAGGCGCTATCGGATCATATAGTAGATCAGTCCCAATATCCAGCTGGTAAAGGTGCCATAAAGGATCACAGGCCCGGCGATGGTAAAGATCTTGCATCCGATTCCATAGACGTGTCCTTCGGCCTTATATTCGATAGCAGGCGCCGCTACGGAGTTGGCAAATCCGGTGATCGGCACCAGTGCTCCTGCGCCGCCCCATTTGACGATCTTCTGGTAGATATTAAATCCTGTCAGCAGAACGCTTGTCAGGATCAGTATTAGAAGCTGCCATGCAGCCGCTGATTTCTCATCCAGTCCCATGGCAGTCAGCCAGGTGAGAAGAAACTGGCCGGTGGTGCAGATGACGCCTCCGGTCAAAAAAGCGCGGAGCATATTTCTCCAGAGGGGATAAATGGGGGTGACTTGTTTTACATATTTGTTATAATGGTCTTTTCTGATTTCCATAAATTTCTTCCTTTCTTTGATATCGAATCAGACCGTTACTGTTCACGCGTTGCGCAAACAGCAACGGATTTTGCCGATGCTTCGCATGCTAAATCGGCAAAATCTGTTACCACCACTGTATCATACGGCATTTTCAGTTCAGAAAATGCCTACCCGTGTACAGTAACAACCAGACCGTCTTTGATCTGGTCATGGTACGCTCATATCCCGGAAAAAGTAGAGCAGAGATCCGCTCAGTTTTCCCAGTGCGATTGCCAGAATGACATATTGAAAGCCCACGGCCAGACGGATTCTCCGGTTCATTACAGGCAGTGCTTTTACCGTCTCTGCCAGGGACATGACCAGACATCCTACAAAGGTGCCGATGGACAGTCCGGCGATGCCAAGGAAAATCTGGTCTGACAGATCATTTCCCAGTGGGATGGGAAGATCATATAGATTCAGAAGATTCCCCCAGATTCCGCCTAAAATTGTGGCGGTTTCATAGATTTTGGCCTGTCCCGGTGTGCGGCTCCATCCCATCAGCCGTGGAAATACGCCGATCATAGACAGAAAAGCGAACACTCCGGCAGCGATGATACTGCCGGCGCAGATGCCAAAAAAACCTAAGAACAGTTGGCGGGGGAACATGGGATCAATGACCAGTGCTTTAAGAAACATCGACGCCGGACTCCTTTCTTTCTGCGTTCTGGATCAGGGTCTTGCACACATTTTCCTCATACAGACGCATTTCTACCTCCAGAGGCGTCGGGTCTGTGGTGATCTTCCAACGGGCAAAATGGTTAAAGAATACCACGATCCCAAGTCCCAGACCGATGGAATAGGAGATTTCCAGAATCGTAAATCCGTCGGAGCTGGTTCCGGTCACCAGAAGGTAGATCTGGTCAAAGGCATCGGTGACACTGACGTCATTGTTAAAGGTCATAATGGCAAATGCCGCGCCGAAGAAGCTGATCAGGCAGACGGCTGCAGTTTTTAACCAGGCACTTAGATAGCGGGGTGGTCTGGGCTTCTGGAAATCGATGATAAAATCAGTCTCCCCCAGATTCTGGATTTCCAGTTCCGGGTAGATTTCATGGATCTGCTCGATCACTTTCATAACAGAAAACACATAGCGGTCACTTTTCTGTGCCTGAATTTTCAGAAGCTTCATGGTCTTCAGCCTGTTTTTCACAGAAGCATCCACACATTCCAGCTTCGCCACATCTCCAAGT
>ENA-UEPJ01000416-UEPJ01000416.1-human-gut-metagenome-genome-assembly--contig:-NODE-416-length-58331-cov-4.513939_pt1 | contig 58331 bp, 95 predicted proteins | sample MGYA00242890_ERZ507896 | MGnify/ENA primary metagenome ERZ507896 (study PRJEB26167, sample SAMN06115508) | human gut metagenome | host: Homo sapiens | place: China:Qinghai | collected 2015-08-20...
GCTTATTCTGTAGGTGGAAGCATCACATCGTAGTCCGTCAACGCCTCTTTCCGAACGTCTTCTTCGTCCTGAAAAACTCCCATTCCGACAAGCTGCCGCATGAGGTCGTGTATTGCTTCTGTGCGAATCACCCGTTTCTTCTCTGCATAGTAGAATTTCGGGATTTCAAAATAGCTCTCGAAAAACGCTGTCACACGTTGAAGGTAACTACATTCCATCTGTCTTCCCTCCACGCAGTGCGCAAATCAGCGACCACTCTCCATCTGGGATGATCTGCATTGTCTTCCCGTATCCGCTGTGAACTTTGTTGTTGTCGACTGCATCCGGCATCAGAGGTTCGAATACAGTTTGATACTCTGCAAAATCCTCGTTCCACGTTTTCTCAAGCGCTTCAAAAAAGAGTTTTCTCAGGCGTTTGAACTGTCGGCTTCGCTCAAATCCGTCCATTCCCTCCCATTTCATTTTCCACTGCTCCCGAAGCCGTTGTCTCCGCGTTCTGTCTTTTCAAGAGATTCGACCTCAACCAGTTCAGCACGCTCATACGGAATGATAATCAACTGCGCAATCTTGTCCCCTTCCGATACGCAGTACATTTCGTCGCTAGTGTTGACCAGCGTCACCATGATCTCGCCGGTATATCCCACGTCGATTGTTCCGGAGCAAATGATTCCGTGATTCCGAAGGAGGCCGCTCTTGGCTCTGATTGCGCCGAAGTACCCCTTCGGGATTTCGACATGGATGCCGGTGTGGAAAGTGCATCTTCCGCCGGCCGGAATGTAATTTCCCTTTGACGCATATAAATCCATGCCGGCATCGTCCTGGTGCGCATACGTTGGAGTCTTCGCGGACGGTTCTTTCACATAGCGCACACGATTGTCCTCGAATTTTGCATTTTCAAGAAATCTCGCCGCAAGCTGTTCTTGAATACCGTGCATGTCTTCGTGCTGCTGCATGAGTGCGCCCTGCAAAAATCCGCGCCAGTACGCGCATCCAGTCCCATTTTGGTTTGCTTCTGCATCAATTTGTTTCATTGCCGTTTCGACCACTGTTATTTTGTCTTTTTGCATTAACGTTTTCCTTTCCCTGCATAGTTGAATTTCTTTATATACGGATTCCGTTCAGAGAACGGGGTGAAATTCTTCCCGTATGCTTTTTTCAAGATACGGTCTATCTGTTCCTGCTTGTAATCTGCTTCCACGCGTCCAGTCCACGCATCCCCATATTCTTGATCGAGTTCCATAACGCGTCTGGCGATTTTTTCTTGCCGTTGTTCTCCAAACCCTTCTTCATAAAGCGCGATAGAAAAGAAGTCTGCCGCCTTTTGAAAACCGGTGTCAACACCAATGGTCAGTTCAGTTTGCCTTGCAATCGCAAGTTTCTGCGCGTATGTGAGTCCGTTTCCCATTACAATCCCTCCGTATAGCATGAGCGGATTTTACTCCCATTCCAGAGTGAGAATTCCACGGTGTAGAATCTTCTCTTTGGATGAACAAAAATAACCTTTCCGTAGAGTGTCTTCTTTTCACTGTTGAACTGATTTATATTTCGTTCCGGGGCAAAGCTAACGACCTTTTTTACCGTTTGTCCTAACTGTACCATTTTTTCCTCCATCTTTCGGCCGGTAAACCCGACCGTCTTTGTATGCCTTATAACCGGCTTTTATCATGCTGCGGATAGTATCATCTGACGGGATGCAGGATTCATAATCCGTCTCCATCATGCCTTTCCCGTCCAACGCTCTTACGATTTCAAACTTCATGATCTTCCCTCGCCCAGCGGTCATCTATGATCTTCCGCATGGTCGTTTGCCGGTAATCTTCCCGGATAAACGCAGCTATCGGCGCTTCGTCTGGCATGGCCTCGATTTTTTCAACGCACTCATCGTGAATGTACGTTAAAAAGCCGTCGTACCAGATCTCGTCATCCGGATAGATTTCCGCGCCACACCATGCGCACATACCGGTTGCAGTTTCCCGCTGTACATCTTCAAACACTTTTCACACCCCCAGAAGCTTTTTCATTTCAAGGTAGTCCTTGCGGCCTTTTATTACCCGCCGGCTTTCCCCGGACATTTCTACCGGATGGCACTGTTCAATCAGCCTGTCGTAAATGCGCTGACGCCGGATTTCGCCTTCGCCCTTCATCTGCTTTGGGGTGTAATTGCTGGTGATGACCAGCGGCACCTTCGCCCGGTAAAGCGCATCAACGATCATCGTGATATGTTCATTCATGTACTCTGTGTCACGCTCAATGCCCAGGTCGTCGATTGCGATGAGGTCATATCTGGTTAAGTCATCGATGAATTCCTGCTTCCCATCCCACAATGCGCTGATTTGGTTTGTAAGCCGTGGAAAGGTCGTCATCATGCAGCGATATCCCTTTGACACAAGGTCATTCACGATGCAGGCGGCGAAGAAACTCTTTCCTGTTCCGACCGTTCCATAAAGAAGAATTCCTTTTCCCAATCTTCGGAGATAGGGAAAATTCTCGCAGTAGTTCTTCATACCGGCAGTAACATCCGGCCGTGCGCCGTCATCTTTGTCGAACGTGCATTGGAGCATATTACAGTCCGAGTCTGGGAAAGCCAACGTTCGCAAGCTGTCGATTCGCATTGCTTCCTCTCTTGCACGTTTTTCTGCTTCAGCAGCATCAAATGCGGTCCGCATACACTTGCACACGCATGGTACAGTTACCGTCTCCCCGTCCGGGAGTTTTACTTTGCTTTGCCTGAGTCCGTTGCATTTCGTACAGTGAAGAAGCCCGTCTTCGCCCATCTGCGTGTCTTTTACGTCAATCGGAACCTTCCTCGCTACCGACCGCATAACGTTCGAGAATCCAGTTGGGTCTTTAACGGGTTCTGACTTTGCTTCTGTCTGTTTTCTTGCGCGAAGTTCCATCAATTCTTCCATGCTGATGGTCATTTGTAAAAATCCTCCGGTGAACCGTAGTCGGTCGGTGCATTTTCTCGCAGGGATTGTCTTGTCGGCTGCGGTTTTCTTTCAAGCCATTCCCACACTACCCCACGATAATTTGATGCCATGGTTCGCTCAATCACATCAATGACTGCCTGCGCTCCGTATTGGTCAACTCTCTTTTGCACAACCGTCATCAAAGACTGCAAACCACGCGGGGTATAGAATTCTTTTCGCTCGGTTTTGTATTCAAGCCATTCCTGCATTTGAGTTTGAACCATCGAAGGAAGATTAGACATAGCCGCGCTGATCTCATCGGAAACTGGCTGCGTTTTTCCTCCCCTTTCCCCCGTACCCCCTTTTCCTTCTTTTTCTTTATTACTAGAAGTAGAACTAGAATTAGAAATAGAATAAGAGGGTAGATGTGCTGTAGATGTTCCTGTAGATTCTACATCTGACTTTGCATTATCGCTTGTATCTTCTGATTTCAGTTTCTTTGACATCCGCCATTTTGCTTGGCTAATTCTTTTTTGTTCTCGGATTTTTGCCAGTTTATCTTCATTCTGATACATCATCCAATTCGACAGGAGGTATATATCGTCAATGATTTCAACCATTCCTTCGTTGATGAAGAATTTCATGCAGAGGTCCAATTCTTCTGTGGTTCGGTCGATCATGACTGCTATATCGCTGATTGACTGAAACGGAATTTCCCTTGAGTTTATGAGGAAACCGGAGTGGTTGCATTTACCGGCGAAGTCCAGCAGCTCAAACCACACAGCCGTCAGTTTATCGCGGAAACTCTCGCCGCCGATTTTGGCTTTTTTGATTTTCTTGAAGCTCTCACCATCAAACATTCCGACTTTGAGCTTAATCCATTGAACGTTATCCATAGGTTCGAACTTCCGGCGCAACAGATATTGGCTTTGTAAACACCCAATACCCTTTTCGGGCTGCAATGTCCATAATGCACCCAAGGTCTTCCTCAGTCAGGATACCCAAGTCAATCAGAAGTGCGGACGGATCATCGAAATTTTCCAGTTCTCCATTGCCATAAAGTTTTGTTTCAAAATTCAAATTCATGTCTTTCACCTCCCATCAAAACGGCAGATCGTCCGAGTTTTCGTCCAGCATCGCAAATCCTTCCGGGATGTCGGTTGCGGATGCCGGCACAGGTGCTGTATAGCTGGATTTCGACGTTCCGTCTGTCGGCTTACTCCCGCAGAAGTAGACCCGTTCGGCTACAATTTCTGCGTTACGACGCTTATTCCCCTCTTTGTCCGTCCAGTTACGGATTTGAAGTTTGCCATCAACCAAAGCCATGCTTCCTTTGTCAAGATACTTTCCGACAAACTCTGCCGTCTGATTCCATGCGTTCACATCGAGGAAGTCTGTTTCACGCTCTTGTCCTTGAGCTGCATAGTCGCGTTCAACAGCAAGCGTAAAACTTGCCACAGATTTTCCACTCTGTGTCACACGCATTTCTGGCTTCTTTACGATTCTTCCTTGCACAATGATTCTGTTTAACATTTTACACTCTCCCATTTCATTTAGGTTCGCGTGTCGCGCCCACAGACGCCGCACACGCCGTTTGTACGTTCTCCGTGTGTGTTTTCGCGTTCTGACATGGAAACGTCCTCTAAACCACCTCAAACGCTTCAAGAGCGGTCAGCACGCAAAGTACAACTCCTACAAGAATCGCGCACGCTCCAATCAAGAGATTCCCAAATCGTTCCTTTGCCGTCTGTCCAAAGCGTGACAACTGAATGAACAACGTAGCACCTGCGATGCTTGCGATTGCGGAAAGCATCGCAAAAAGCAAGTATGTTTTTCCGTTCATCTGACGCATTTCATCCCCTTTCTGATAAGTTCACGCTGTCTTTTTGTGAATGACTTTGTTGGGGACAGCGACTTTCTGTTGTTTGCGCTCATTGCCTTGTACATGTTGTTTTCGTCCTGATAGGCCAAATATGCTTTGCACCATCCATGACATCCAATTTCGCGTTTTTCGCACCCTTTACACGGTGCTTGAATGACTGCGGCCATATTTCTACGCCCTCCTATCGGCAAAAGTATATCCCGTCCTGATATGCTACGATTTCTGTCCCTTGAATGTACTCTGACTGAAAAACCACGTCTTCTGGGAGTAGCCGTTCTCCGAGCAGTACGCGTTCCGCGCATTTGTACGCTCGTTCTACAGCTTCTTTTTCGCTTGGATTCGACGCACGCTCTTTCCAAATAACGCCAGTCCAGTAGAACGTGTTGTATTGCCTTTTCTGGGTCAGCACCGCTTCCATTGTGTCTGGATACCATTCGCATCGCATCCGATTGAGGATGACATTTCCGACCATGATGCGGGTTTCGTCGCTGCAGTCATCCCCACCAGCCTCGGCGTAAATTGCCCGTGCAAGCAGTTCAAGACATTGCGGGTCATCAACGATAAATCCGCCGGCACCTCCAATGCCGTCTTTGGTATGGGGTGGGTTGCAGAATTGTGAATAGTCAGGTTCTGTTTCGGTATCAGTTTCCTGCTGTTCCTCTTGTGTCAGCGGTGCAGTATCCTCCGGGTTTTCCGGCTCATTCAGGTTTTCTTGGGCAGTAATAGGCATTTCAGTGTTAATTTTTGATTCTGCTTTGTTGGCAAGCGCTTGCTCGATATCGCGCTGAAAAATCATCATTGTGATTGATGTGAGGACGAGGATCACGCAGACACAGAAAAGGAATTTTCTCATGCTACCGGTCCTCCTTCTCTAACTTCTGCATCAAGAAGCTTTTGCTTCGCTCTGTAATATTGGCTATTTTGAACGGACAGCCCTGGATGCGCTGCGTAGTACGCTCGTTTCTTGGCTTTGATTTCTTCCGCGTGTTCAGCGTAATAACGACGATTATATTCGCGTCTGTCCCGGTTTCTTCCTCGTTCCGCGCGGCGTTCATCAGCTTTTCCGTCGTACCATCCAATGTGTTTGTAGCTTGCTTTGTAGCAGCTTTGGCAGCAATAGTAAGTGACTGCTTCTTTCTTGCCATCTCGTTCGATCATTCTCATAAACGGAGAACCCGCGCTTGTAACAACCATCTGTCCGCACGTCCCGCACGGGCGAAGCAATGTCAATCTCCTGTCAGTCTGTCTTCTTACACTCATACTGCTGTACCAACCGCTCAAGGTAGAACTGTGCTTTTTTGAGGTCTTCCACCGGCTTTCCCTTGAACGGATGCCGCCAGATGTACTTGACTGTCTGCCACGCCAATACCGCCGATACCGGGTCGAACCATCCTTCAACCATCGCGTTCAGAGCGTCGATACACTCAATAGAGCCTTGATTGTAATGCTGGGGATGATCTACGGCATTTTCGGCCGGTTTTTCGTCAGCATCCTGATTCATGAATGCGTTGACCTGCGCCATTTGCTTTTTAGCTGGTGCAGGGAGAACCATTTCCTGATTCCAGCATTTCTCACAGAGTTCTGCACTTGCTGTATTTGCATTACACAGGTCAAGCGGGACAGGAAGAATATCTCTATATGCGTGTGGGCAATAACGTATTCCACCGTAGCAGCTTTTGTTTTCCGCGCCCGGTTCCATTTTCAGAACAAATTCTCTCTGTGTCATTTCTTCACGACCTCCGTCCCGTAATATCTGCACCCACAGTCAACCGCTCCGCCGAAGAACGGGCTTGCCGCGTTGAAACAGGTGAATTTATCCCATGAGTCACATCCCATGCAGGTTTTCCGGTCGATTTCCGGTTCCTCTCGCGCGTTTAATGGCGTTGTTCCTTTTCGTTCTGACATTTCTTATCGTCCTCTCGTTCAAAATATCTGCATCCACAGTTGACGAAATCTGCACAATGGGGGCTGTCTCCGTTGCAGCATACCCAGTTAAACGGTTCCCACCACTTGCATCCTTTGCATGTATCGCTCATTGTGTCTTATCCTTGACGAAGTAACGCTTGTATCGTGTTGGGTCTCCAAAACGGTCTGTGGCCGTTTCCCATATATCTTCAACCTCATAGCCGAATTTGTTTTTCAAGTCCCAAATTCGTGCTCCAAGTCGCGTGTTGCCCAGTTCTCTGGTTGCTTCCATCTGCGTGATGGAGCCGTGTTCCCTACAATACGCAACGATTCTCTCGCAGTCGTTCATAACATTCCCCTTTCTAAACGTCCGCCCAATTTCGGCAGAGCATTGCAAGCGAAACGTAGCTAATAGCTTCACTGCCAACCTCTACCCAAAACTTCCCATACATGCTGACAATGCTGATTTTATAGACTTTCCAATGCTTTAGCCCATGGTATCCGGTCTTCCCCGTGTAACGCATCCGGACTTTGCTCGTTCTATCGTTCATCGCTTCACCCTCCTAATTCTAAGTTTACTCATGGCAGCAAATGTTTTTTTACATGATTATGTAAACCCTAGAAAGTGAAAAAATGAGGGTGCAATAGGCACCCTCAAACAACATTATGCTGTTATGAATTGAAATCAACCAGCGTGATTTGCAGCCTTATACTCAATTCAGATTACATCGAACAGGCTCAAATTGTCATTCTGTTGTGAATCGTCAAATTCCTTCAGATACCCAACAGAGTCCCGGTAGTAATCGTTGTTGAGTTCAATAGTATAGCCGCGCCTACCAGCTTTTATGGCCTCCAGTGCAACCGTTCCAAGTCCACCAAACGGGTCAAGCACCAGATCCCCTGGATTGCTATACCGATTGATAAGCCTGTCAACGATATCCAGCTGAAGGGGGCAAACATGGTTTTCTTTTCTGCGCTGACTCTGCGTTGTATTGAGCGTTCGCATTCGGTTAATATCGTCCCAAATCTGGTCTGTCCAGCTCCCAGGAGCGACAACCATAAACGTAGCCGGTAGGTGGCCATCTTTGTCCAATTCTTTCGCCAGTTTCACGTGTTCGTCGTAGTTGTAAACAGAGTCTCGGCTATATTTCCGATATAGTGCCTGAAGTTTTCCCGTGTCAGTATGCAGCAGTTCGTCTTTCGTAATCAGCCGATTTCCGGAACTGCGCCAGAACCCGTGTGCATCGATCTGCCATTGAGCGCGTGTGTATTCGTCCTTCGTCTTGGATACGCGCTCATCCGCATATGCTTTGGAGCGGTCGGTTGGAAGCTTCCGGAATAGCAAGATGTACTCCGGGCAGCCGACGCCCATTTTTGTCCCATCCTTGCACTGTTCAGACCAGCCAAGCCGATATGTCTGATTGTTCTCGCGCACAACATCTGTAACGACCGTAATCATGCCGAAATATGCAAATCCATGCTCCATATAGTGCTTAATGCACATAGCATGAAATGGTTCCATCGTCGGCATACCAGTCCCTGTCGCATTGCCGAAAAGAACACGGTCTTTCACATGGCAGCAGAATACACGTCCAGGCTTCAAAATGCGCAGAAGATTCGGCGTCAGATAGTCCATCTGCTCAAAGAACTTTTCCGTATCCTCATTGTGGCCGAAGTCGTTATAGCTCGGCGTGTATTCGTAATGATTGGAAAACGGGATCGACGTGACGATCAGATCTATGCTGTCGTCCGCCATTTTCGCCGTTTCCTCGCAGCAGTCGTTGTTGACTGCAATCCAGTTTTTGCCCCTGATTTCCACTCTTTCCACTCCTATGCTTCTGGCCATCTCCTGCTTCATGTGCTCTCCAGAAAGGCCGTATTTCTTTACGATCTCACGCATCTGCTCCTGCATATAGTCATGCTGCTTCCATTTTTTCTGCAAAACGTCCCAAATCGGGATCTCTGCCTCCGTATAGATGATGTCCACAATGACCTTCTCCGTTTGCAAGAATCGGTAGCAGCGGTGGATTGCCTGAATGAAATCGTTGAATTCATAGTCAATCCCGACAAAGATCATTCTGTGGCAATGCCTCTGGAAATTGCAGCCCTGTCCAGACAGCTCCTTCTTCGTCGCAAAGAGCCGGATTTTGCCGTCCGAGAAGTCAATCACGCGGCGTTCTCGCTCGTCATAGTCCATCGTTCCGTAAATCTCTACGGTCTCTGGCATAACTCTGTGAATTTCGTGCCGCTCCGCTTCAAGATCGTGCCAGAGGATAAAGCTTGCGTTTGGGTTACTGTCGACGATTTCTTTTGCTAAACGGACTCTTGCGGCTATTGTCTCACGTTTTTCGCGTGATGCCTCCTGAAGATTTGTGGCAGAATCGTTCATCATCTTCACTTGACCATCCCGGTCCGTGATCTTTCCAAATTCGTCGTGAACAACATGCGTTCTGACTTCGAGTCCAGGAAGTTCATATCCCTCGTCAGAATATCCGAGGTCTGACGGTTTTCCAAGGAACAGCGCCCATGAACTGACCCACAGCCAGAATTCTTCTTCACGGTGGGGATAGAGGGTCAGGTTGTTGGTCTTGGTGCTGTCCCGCTTGAAGAACCGTGTAAGGGCCTGTCCGGTGTCCATGACTTCGAGATATCCTGCATAGTGGATGATCTCTTTGTACTTGTTCGGTGCCGGCGTGGCCGTTGCGACCATCTTGTATTTGACACCCTTGAATTTTTGGAGGAACGTCTTATAGGTCTTGCTCCCAAACGAGCGCAGCACCGACGCTTCGTCAAGGCTAGTCGCCGCGAAGTACGCCGGGTCGATATCCCCGTCCCGGACGCGCTCATAGTTGGTAAGCATGATCTCCGCCCCAGCGTTCTCGCGTACCTCCTGCATCGTCCGTACATAAACCGGCTCTTCGTATCCAAGAATATTCACGGCGTCCCGTTTGAATTCCTGCCGCACGCCGAGTGGGAGCACGATCAGTGCCGGCTTTCCCTCATGCTTCGCCGCGTGATGGCAGAATTCCAGCTCCTGCGCGCTCTTTCCCAAACCGAAGCTTTCAAAGAGCGCCCGCCGACCGCCGCGCAGCGCCCAACGTACCGCATCTCTCTGATGCGGCTTCAGCGCCGGATTGATATCTTCCTCCGGAACGGAAAAGCCGCTCACCGGAGCCGTCTCGATTTTTGATTTCAGAAATTCCAAGTATTTGCTGTTCATCTTGTCTCCTATACAAACACAGTGTCATCTAAGACCTGCGCATTGTCCGTGATTTTAACTTTCATATCGTCTGTCAGCGTAATAATGACTTCTGCCTTGGACGCTCCGAACGGAAGGAATCCCGATCTATACTCTTTGCAGACCATCCGTTTCCCATCTTCCATCGTGAACTTATCCCCGCTTGAATCCTTGTACACGCAGTCTGGATTGCACGTTGCGAGTTTTGCGTATCTTCCGATAAATGTCGGGGACATCTCTGCATACTTCGGGTACTCTTTCACGAAACGGTCATATTCCACTGGAAACAGTCTTTTAAATTGGTGCAGGAAATTCGGTACGATTACATCCGCATGGGCCTTGATGATGTCTCCGCACATATTGCGTGGTCTATATCCAAGAACGTTGTCCAAATTGTCCGGTGTCAGCATTGGTCTGTCCACTAGTAAATGTTGATTTGTGAATATCGCCGTTGATGCGTTCAGTCGTCTTCCGTCCAATTTGAGGTCTACGTAAGGAAGATTCAGATACGCCATATCTCCAATGCGAATTACATACCAATAGGATGGGTATCTGAGTTTACGATATTCTGGCGAATGCCGCGCTGCGTCTGTCACAGTGTCATAGCGTTTGCTCTGTTTTGTGCCTCCATCCACTTTTTCAACGCTGCCAAGTTCACACCGTCGGTTGAACGGTATGGTAACGTTCAGGCATTTCCCTTCGTGGTATGCGGAGCATTCCTGCGCGTGATCGCAGCAAATATATTCTGCCCGAAGCCGGTTATTTCGTTTTCCTTCTCCGTATAAAGCAACGTTTATGAGCGGCATTTATTGTCCTCCTTTCCCAAGAGAACAGAACCCATCTTCCGGCATATTAAGGCCGGTCGCGTCACGAAACCCGCACCTAACATATGTCCCACACCACGAAATTTCTGCCCGGCGGCCATCACAGTCCCTGCAGCGTGTAACCTGTACTGCGTCCACTGCCGGCAGTCGGCTGATCTCAGCAAATGCCGCAGCATAGTCTCCCGATGTCCGGCGCACGATTTCGAGCGCGTCTTCCCTGTAAATCAGCTGCTTGTCCATCATGCTTCACCGTCCTTAATTTCAGCCAACCAGAAATTGTGTGCGCAATCCTGACATGACATACCATCAGCAACGGGACCGCAAAGTTTGGCTCCAACAGCTCCGTCGATACATTCTCCAAGCACAGTTGGACAAATATCTATGATTCCGCATTCTCCAATTGGTGCATTCGGGAACATCTTCAAGAACTCACTCTGTCTCGTTCTTTCCGGGTGCTCTTTTGCCCACTTCTCGACCGCAGCTACACATTCCTCTGCGTTGTTGGTGAGATCGTTCATATGGCATCCGCGTCCAATATCGTCAAGTGGACAGCCTACACACGGTTTTCCCGTAATGTTGTTCTTAGAATCAAAAGAATCGCACATTCTCGCATATGCTTTGAAATACGCCACAGCATCCATTTTCTGTCCTCCTACATCCAGACCATATCGCATTTGTTGTCTACGCAGTCCTGCAAGATTGCCTTGAAGTCTCGGAACATTGCGCAGTCGCTCCGGCCGGCATAGCCGTAGCAGATGTTGTCATCGTAGTCCCCGATGACCTTCAGAATTTCCTTGCAGGCTCCGTAACGCGTCGTAGCTTCGCTGTCAGGGGCAAGCAGGAACTTCACAACTTTTACTGGAAAGTGGTTTTCTGCAAGTATCCTGTCTGCTTCCGTGGCCCAATCTTTCCAAAACTTCTCTTCCACTTCCGGTTGCATGATGATCGGCGCGTTACAAAGCTTCTCGTAGTGGCTGTAAAACGGCTCTCCCATGAGTTGAGCCACCTTCCGCCGCAGATTCATGAATCCGCCGCATCCAAGGTCGATTTCCCGACCGGTTTTCTTGCATTTAATCGTTACGCCCATTTTCTTCCCATCCTTCTCCATTTCCGCTGATTTCAACTGTTCCATCCGCGTTTACAAAAGTGTTGCTGGCGTCCCATGCCACATGGCATGAACCGCAGTATGCTGTTATAAACCCAATTCCTTCTTCTTCCGCCCGCCTTCCACGCTTCGCCATTTTCCCATTTTTCAAAATCGGGTATTCGCGCGCATATGTATAAAAGCTGGAAAGAGTCATCCGTCCGCCGCAGTGCGGGCATTTATTTGCCAAGACCCATTCACCGTTCATCGCTTGCCTCCTTTGGCTTCCCGTAGTTGCAGAACCCGTCTGGCACTGGATCATCTAGGCCGTGCCTGTTCGTGCAGTACGGGTCATTTTCTTTATTCACGCCGAAGTAAATGCAGTTTTTGCAGCGCGTTACCACGACGGCATCAACAGTCGGTGCATCATCCAACTGGCAAATGCAAGAATAGATCGCTGTGCCCTCCGCATTTTCTTCTTCGTCCTCGCCGGCGTGCATCTCAGACAACCAGCCTTTCAAAATGGCTTTATAGGCGTTTGCATCAATCAGGCGCATTTCCGTCACCTCCGCCATCTGACTTCTTGGCGCTGCTGGAATGGATCATCGTGAATATCGAAAAAAGAGCAATCCACCAATGTCCAAATCGTTCAGCTAGCCAGCACCAGGCCATAATATTGATGATGTTGTAAGTGAGGCAAACTATCATTCGTTCACTCCGTCCTCCATTTTCGCACCGCAATGGCAGTACGGTTCTTTCCGCTTACATGTTCTTCCGCATCGGTCGCACCTATACACCACATAATTGTGCAAAATAGGTTCATAGATATCGTCATACTCAACAGGCAAAAACGTCTGTTTCTTTTCTTTCAGCCACCGTCCATGCACCACCGGGGCAACGTCGGCGGCGGGCTGACGCAGCAGGAGCGTTTTCACCCGTTGAGGTGTCCAGTTAGGGTTGGATTTGTTGCATTCCTCAAAGTCTTCAAGTGCCTCAGCGCGGCTGATAAATTCTTCAGTCATCATGCAATCTCCTCATTTTTGCTCCGCAATCCTCACAGTAAGATGCACGGTAGTCATCCCATTCGTGTTCTTCACCGCAATTTGAGCAGATTTGCATACCGTCTTCCTCCAGCCATACGCCATACACAATCGGCGCAGCATCGGCAGTGCGCTGACGCAGCAGGAGCGTTTTCACCCGCTGAGGTGTCCAGTTCGGATTGTGAGCGTTGCTGGCTTCAAAATCTTTCAGTGCCGCCTCGCGGCTGATGTATTCGTCAGGCATTTTCTCTCTTCCTCCTCTTCTTCCGACACTCCGGGCAAAACCACCCACTTTTCCCAACGCTCCATCCATAGCTTCTCGCAATCCTCGCGGCAGTAGATTGTGAAACCGTGTGGTTTACCCAGTTATATGTGGCTCCGCACGTATCGCAAGAAAAATAAACGTTATACGCCATCTTGCTTGCCCTCCATTTCCCGCAAAGCCTTCTTGGCTTCTTCGCGCGACAGAAATACGGTTTTTCCGAATTCTTGCATCGGGATGTCACACTCTGTTGTGCGAATCATGTGAATATGCCCATCTGGATCGCGTCCGCGCACTGCGGACGGATGCCCGCAGAAGAATGTCCGAACTTTTGCGCTATACAATTTTCTCACAGCGCCTACAATCCACACCGTATCGCCCACCTTGCACAGCAGCACCACCACGCGCCCGTCCTTGTCGGCCTCGGCAAGCTCGCAGAGGCGGTCAGCCTCCACGCCCAGCGCCTGCGCTGCCAGATTTATCATCGCGTCCTCCGTAAATGGAGCCTTGATTTCCTCCGGCGTCAGCCCCGTGTCCTCGTAGGCTTTCAGCCGTCCGTACAGATCGCGGGCCATCTTGCGGAAAATATCCTTGCCAAAGCCGTTGCTCGTTGGGCCGTTGATCATCACGTTTAGCGTACTGTCCCGGAACTGCTTCCAGTCGATTTCCTTGCCGCCGATCGCGGCGTGCAGAAATCGGTCGGTGCCCGGGTCTACGTTGATATTAGGACTTGTCAGTCGTTCCATGTCTCTTCCTCCACATACCGCCAGCTCTGCGGCGGGCGGGTGATTGGCCTGGGCGCAAGGCCGAATTCTGTCTCCCGCTGCAGACCGGCAAACTCCCACAGATCGCGCGGCGTATCGTAAATCTTGAGGTTGGATATGTGCCAGCCGTACAATCCATTTGCGCCGTTTGCGTATTTTCGCATTTCCGCAGCAGACAAGCACGTGTGTAAAACATCATCCTCGTCCAGCCAAAATCTGCTGTTTGAAAAAAGGTTCGTTACCCTGTTGCAGGTAAACTCCCCGATAACCTTGCCATTCCCCCGATATGCTCCTCCGCATTTAGCAGCCTTGAAAACATCCGCTATTTTATCAGGATGGAGAGACCGTTCCCCTTCCTTCAAAATCCAAAGCATATCAGCGCTCTGCGTGCAGTAGATGTAGCACTTAAACGGCGGAATGAGTTTCGGTCGCGTCTTGCGCACCTCGGTCGTTTTCTCTCCGCTTATGATCTTCTCGCACCACTCCGGGCGGATGCTGATTAAAACAGCTATCATGCCTTTTCTCCTTCCCCCGGCACTTCCGGCAGCGGAAGCCAGTGGGTGACCTCCACGTCTTGCCCCCATGTATCAAACCATTCGCCGTATGCGTAATTTGCAATGAGTGCATCCCCGTCAGCATTTAGCGCAAGCTGCGGCATATCATACTCTGGCGTTTTTTCTGTCACGGAAATCCACCGCTTCTTCTCCCGCAGCGCGTCCCTCTCGGCTTCTGCCTTCGCGTTCTCGGCGGTCAGGCGCTCGATCACGTTAGCAGCCGCAAACTCGATGTATTCCCGCCGATCTTGGATTTCTCCGGCCTTGCAGTTTTCGCACGCGTCGTCGTGTCCAAGCCCCTTCGCGCAGCACCGCAACGCCTGCACGATTTCCTTGTCTGTCATAGCGTGTCCTCCTCCATTCCGTCAAAAATCATCTGGCCGGGCAGTACGCCGTCCTCCATCCACCAGTGCATCACGTCCTCACCTGTTTGCCAGTTGCAAGGCAAGCCTTTCTTTTGCCGTTCCGCAAGCATCCTGTCAAACGCCCGGACATACGCCGCCTTGATCTTCGGATAGCGCGAGAACTCCGTGTTTCTGTGTTTCCTTGCCATTGGGCACCCGATGCACCCCACGCGCTTCCATCCGCATTCATACAGCGGATTCATGCAGATTTCTTCCTCTTTCGCATACCCCCAAACGTCAGCGTCCGTCCAGTCAATGATTGGATTTACAATCCGTTTCCCTTTGAGCTGGCAATTCTCCATCATCCTGCGGCTTTCGTCGTTATCGTTCATCAGTGTTAGGCGTTTTGATATATCCCAATGCAAAACTTCCAGCGCACCGCGGTTCTTCCGTTTCACTGATTCTGCCCAGCGTACACCGGTTGCAATAAATCTGTTTCCTGCGCCGCCCTCTTTAAGCTCCGAGCAACAGTACCTCATCCAACGTGTCGGCGGCATGAGCTTGCGCGGAATCAAATTCCACATCGTCACGTTCCCGCCGTCCGGCGTCCGGTGCGTATCGATGTCGCATTTTACGCCATCCAGCTCCAAGCGGTGGAAGGTATCCCGTACGTGCCATACGGTTTCCGGTGCATCCGCCGTGGTCAGCGAGTGCAAAACCTCATACTGGATACCGGCTTTGCCCGCCAGATGCAAAAGCACGTCCGAGTCCTTGCCGCCCGAGTAGGTAATCACAAGCGGCTGCTTGTATACCCGCAGGGACATTTCAGCTGCAAACCGCAGCCGCTCAATCGCGGTTTGTTCTAAGTCCATCAGTATCCCTCCAATTCAATCCGTATCATTGCGCTTCCGGAAACAGATCTGCTTCCCAAACGCGAAAATGTCAGCTTCGGCCACTTCATCCGACCGGCAGAATGGAAGTCCGAGTTCGTATGCTTTCATCGTTACGAAGAAAGCGCACTCCCTGCAATCTGCCCCAGGTACTTGCTTCAGCAATTCCGGAACCCTGTAGATCTCGACATCCCGGAGTTTTCCATCGATCATTAGTTTCTGCGTTTCATATCTCTTCTTGGGTTCATCTTTCGTCGTACCCAAGAACGCTCTCGGAAGATCTCGGTCAGGCAAACTTCCATCAAGTGAATGCGGATAGACCGGAGTGTTCGGCACATCAACGAGTTTCCCATCTACCATCATTTGAGCGCGGAGAATTTTCTTCCCTGCAAGATCTTCTTTTTGCACATCCGCATGAACAAATACTTTGCGCCAACTGTTGATTGGTTCTCCAACCCAAACCGGTTGCCCATCCATTTTTGCGAGTTCCTGCAGCGTCAATGGTTCGGTCATGTTGTCCCTCCGATTGAAAGCTGGTTCTGCCGGTAGCATTGAAATAGCGTCTGACCCTTATCGTTGAGCATATACGGAAGGAAGATCTCATCCATCTGCACCATCTCGGATTCCAGAATCGCCATCTGCGCAGCTACCCAGTCCTTCACGATGCGCCAAGCGACACGCTCGGCCTGATCGCGGTCGCATTTGACCTTCTGCTTTGTAAGTACATTTCGCACTGCGCTGACGTTTGCTGGCAGTTTGACTCCGCGCGGGCCATTCGGTGTATCAATCAGGAAGGACAGTGCTGTGATATGCCCGTCATTGTCGTAATCCTGCATGATTTTCTTCGCACCGTGCTTGACAAGCTGCCCCTGAATCTCACCAAGCGTCGCAAACACATCGACCTTCGTCGTGTAATTCATGATGGGCATGGTTTAATCCTCCCCGGCCGCAATCGGAAGTGGAATCCAGTGGGTGACATAATATCCGGTGAGTGGAGCATCTTCGATTCCCAGAAGAGCATTGGCAAGGACTTCACTTTCTTTATCTCTTCCGATGTGCCATATCTTTTGTTCGGTGTCAAAAACTGCGGGCGAAACGAACTTCCTGTCATACGGTTCATCTGTGAATGGATTACTTACTGACTCCATGACAGTAACAGTGCAGTTCACCCACCCATATGCAGCTTTAGCCTTCGGAAGGTGGTCTTTGACACTGATCCACTCCGGCATGTGGTCCAGCAACTCGTTATATGCCGTTGTTAAGGCACCTAACGATTTGTCTAGTTCCGCATTATTAGCCGCAAGCCTCCCAATTTCATTGGCTGCAGCTACTGCCAGCGAGCCGCCATGCCGCCTAAGTTCCTGCAAAATCTCTTGTTGTGTCATTTTTCAGTTCCTTTCATCGATTGGTACAAGCCGCCATTCCCACCAGCCGTTTTGCTGACTCCGTTTCCTGCTCAGATAGTATTTTCTGGGCAGTTCCCAAAGTTTGTGGATGCACTGTGCCCCGTACTCTTCGCACGGAACATCACCATCACATTTCTGGTACTGTTCGCAATCCGGGCAAACGAACGTCTGGCAGATATCTGAGCAGGCATCCCGGAAGTCATCTTCTGTGATTCCTTCATCCGGTTCGATGTAGTCCTTCAGCCACGAAGATAGTTCATCACATTCTGCGTGGGTTAGGAAATCGTAGATGCTGCCTTCGCATAAGTAGGTTGCCGCCAGATACTGTTCGCCCTTGCTGATTTCCAATCCGCAAAGGTTGCAGCGATGTGGTTTACGTGCCGTGCGCGTCACTGTTTTCAGATGCTCTATGCTCATATCCGTTATCCCTCTCAAGTGCGTAGTAAATCGTTCCATTGTTAATTGCTCGGACAATTAACTGCATTTGCAAATTCATGAACCACTTTCTATTCCACAGCCTGTCGTACCAGTAGATATTTTCCTGACGTGCAAGCGAGTCTAACGACCATATCTGCAAGCCACGTTTGTATTTGGGTTTACTCATTTCCGTTCCTCCTATTCCCATCCGCCAAACATAGTCGTTTGCTCCATGTCCGGTTCCTTTTTCTGCGCCGCCCTCCGTTTCTCAACCGGCCTGTACTCCCGGTCTGGGTTAAGAACGTCTATCGAGCAAAATTCGAAGTGTGGGCAGCGGTTCAGCCGCGTTATCTGACGGTCAGTTCGAATTTCGTCTTTTGGTTCGCACCAAATCATGTCATCACCTTGAAGATAAGCATTTACGCAGTAGCGGCAGTATTGCTTCATGATGAACCCCCTCACTTGAAAATGACCATTGCGGAGAAGAATTGTGACCAGCCGTATCCAGTTTTTGTAGCGCAGTGCTGATATTGGATTTCGACTTCCTCATTGTTGTAGCTCTCAAGCGCTGCATTTAACTCACGTGTAAGTTCCCTCTCATTGCTTGCAGTAAAAATTTCAACTCTCATTTCTTCTCCTTTTTGTTCAGCAGATAATCGGCGCGTAGCGCCCGCGCAAATCCGTTGTCCGGTGCCTTCCCATTATGGCTTGGCGTTTTGTCAAGTGCCTTTCTACACAATGCCAAACATCGCTCGCAGACTGCATAACCTATGACTGGTGGGTTCTTCCCACACTTTTTACATAGCGTCACGCCGTCCATAAGAACTTTGGGGGTAGTGCCGTTCCGCCACTTATGTTCGTTCGACGCCCGCCGTGATTTCATGGCGCATTCGCCGCACGTCCGGTATCCAGGTCGTGGAGGACGCTTCCCGCATTTTGTGCATAGACCTTCAGCAGCTCGACGTTTCGCGCGCTTCGAAACATACTCAGTTTGGTGTTCTATCCACTGTTTTTTTCTTGGGTATGTTTTCTTCACATAGTCATTGATGCAATCCGGATACGGGCAGTTAAAGCAGTCATTCTTCTTGCATTCCATGTTGTTCAACCCTTGGTATCACAGCTTGTCCCTTCCATAATGGGATGCCAATCGGTTCTCTACTCCATACAGGGAATCGCATGACGGTAAGACCTCGGCTAAGTTGTTCTGGAACCACACACAAATGTGCCTGAATTTCGAGCCGTACTGTACCGTCTTCATTTTTGGACGTAGATACCCAGTCATTTGGAATGTCCCTATTCAGTTCAAATTCACACGTCGCTCCGGTCATGCGTCCGTTGAGCGAAATCGCATCTGTGTTGAACTTTGAAAAGACAAGCGCCATGAATCGGGAAGCAGCATCGCGCTGCGGAAGAGTATCGCGGCAGTTTTGAACATCTGACCATGCGAAGATTCCAGTTTTGTCCGCAAATGCTATCCTGTTCATTTCGTTGCCCCTCCATCCCACAGGAGCGGTTTCCCTTCAGCATCGACCATCACGCAAATGCCACCGTCACCGAGCCGACGCAGATACATCACGTTTGTTTCGGTATCGACGTACACGATAAGAGCGGAATAATTGTCTTTGATGACCCGTTGAAATCGTTGCTGACTGTGTTCTACTACGGTTTCTGTTTTGGTGGCGTTCTTATCACATTCACCTGCCACCACAGCCGCGACAATTAGCAATGCTATAAGCAATATCACAAGCAGAATGAGTGTCCCTTCGTAAATCTTCTCACTGAGTTTCATGCAGATTCCTCCTGATCGTAGATCGTGCCGCACCGATGAAGTTCATTCTGGTCGTATACCACAATGTTCGTGGTAAACCGTCTGTCTGCGCAGTCACGGATGATAAACGATGGGTCAACCACATCAAACTCAACAGAGTACCGATGTGTAGAACTCTTGACACTCAAGATGTCACCCTCGAAGATCTTCTCCCCGTCCCCGTCAACAAGCCCGATGTACTGCCCGATAGTTTCCGGAATGACCTCCACGGCTTTATTGAACGGCTCCCCATTATCGATGAAGAATTTCCCTTCACACGCGCACCCCGTGTCATTCGCGCGGCCAATCAGATAGCCATATACCCACTTGCCATTGTTTACCGACTTGCCCCTGAACGTAATTTCTCGCAACTGTTTTTCCTCCTATTGTCGTTTCACACTTCTACGCATTCGTTCTCACGAATGTTGACCCGATGCCCATTGACCTGAATGACATATCCGATTTGTTTGATGCCCGCATACCCGGCATACCGTTCCGCACGATACAACGCCCCAACTTCCGGCCGAAACTCCGGAAACAGGTCAATCTTCTTTGTGATTTGGATGTCGCAATCCGTGTGCGGCAGCGCCCCTGGCCTTTTGGTTTCATTGCTTGACGGAAGCTGGCCGTGGCACCCATGCGCTACTCGCCACTTTGCTGCACACTCGCAGGAGCAAAACTTATGCTGGTATCCTTTCGGCCTGTATCTTTGCATCCGCCGCACTTTCTTTCCGCACCAGTCGCAGTTAAAAAATTCCCATGCCATATCTCACCGCCGCCTTTCCTTTGAGAAAATCTCAAACGATGTCAGCGAATCCCCTGCCTTGATCTGCCCTTTGCAGAATATCCGCAGATACCCGCACGGCAGACAGTCTATCGACCACGCCGGCAGCGCCATCTTCCGATAATCACACGGTCCCATCCACTCTCCATGTCCGCCATGTCCTTCCAAATCTAATGTTTCTGACGCACCAGACAGCCGCACGACCGGCTCAGGTCCCACACATCCTACAAAGTCCATCCGCCCCCATGTTTCACGGCCCAAACTGTCCTCCATCGGAATGATGACCAGACTATCAAACGCAGGTTCTTTACTGTCAAAACGTTCCCGTCCCGGAACTTTCTCGAAATCTTCCTTGCGCATTTTTCGAATGTCCATTGATTTATCGCCCCCTCTATTTTTCATCATACTCATGCCAACAAATGTTTTTTTACATTCTTATGTCAACCCATCCATTTACGCATACCATCCCGACTCACGCCGCCCATCAGCCGATGCACACTTGATTCATACCTATGCAATATGTGCCCCATGTCCGTAGGACACCCGATATGTTGCCGTAAGGCAACCGCGCAAATTTTATTTTTGAGGTATGCCCCATATCCGTTCCAAAATTTTAACTCAGGTTTGGAAAATACCCCCCCTCCCCCATGTCTATTCAGGCAAAAAGAAAGCGCCGTCCATAGCCGACGTCGCAAAAACATATTCAGGCGTATATGGAATCCGGTTTATTCCACCGGTTGCACCATTCCACACTTACATCATGGATGTGGCAATACCTCCATTTAACCATTACGCCCGTTTTTGGTGTCGTTTCGCGGAACATGGTCAGAGGGGGAAGTGCTTAGGGCGTTCTCCGATTTTGGGCGCGTCCTGGTCTTGTAAAATGGGGGGTGGTCTTTCGTTTTGACGCGGTTCTTGCATTTTTGGGCGTATGTCGTTTACATTATACCCTATAAAGTAAACGACATCGCCCCATTTTTGCAAGTTTACATTCGTTTTCTTGCAAGTTTCCGAACTTTCCGCGACATTTTGTGTGATACGCCCGGCCCGCTGTGGCTTGCCGTTGGTGTGCAATGGGGCGCGGGTGGAGATTTTGCCGGTTGTTTCCACCTGAACAGAGCGGAGCCGGGAACACTTTCCCCGCGCGGCTGTTGTGGTGTGCTGTAAGTGGCTGTTGGCTGGTGCTTGCTTGGCTTGCGTGGTGCTGCATGGTGGTTGGCAGGGATGGGCGGCAGGGGCTGGCGGTGGGTTGGGCGTTGGTGCGTGGGACTATAGAATAGAGTGTAATACTCGCCCGCGCAATTAACGCACGCGCACGCACGCGACGCGCACGCATACGTGCACGCGCGCGCGATATAATATGGAGTGACTGCGGGAGTGTGTGCGGGGCGTGTAGAGGCTGTGCGGGGCTGCTGGGGCGGCGCTTGGGCTTGTGGTGGTGCTGGTGGTTGGCTAGGGGCTGCGGGGGGCCTTGGCAGGCGGTTAAGCCTGCGCAAGGTAGCGGGCGCGGATCTTATCAATTCGGCGCTGTATAGCGCTCTTGCTCATGCCAAGGGCGGCGGCAATGGTGCGGACGGTGTGCCCGTTGGCAAGTGCTCGGATGATCGCGCGGTCGGTGCTGTCGATGGCTGCGGCCTCGATAGCGGCGCGGGTGGTGGCTGCATCTTCGGGGCTGCTGATGGGGGCAGCGGTGACGCTCGGCAGGATGTCCAGCGGCGTTTGTGTGCAGTCGTCGCCGTCTGCGTCGGCGGTGTGGGTGAGTTGGCAGCAATTGGCCGTGTGGCGGTACTCTGCGCGGCTAATGACGTGCACGGCCTGAGTGCAGGCCGCAAAGAGTATGTGTGTGAGGGTGTGCGGCTCGTCGCTCTGCTCGTTGCGCGTGAGGGCGGGAGCGACGCGGGGCCATGCGTCAGCGGCTACGGTCTGCGCGTCGTCCGGGTGCTTGATCCACTCCGTATCGGCTGCGCGTCCGTTGGCCTCGGCGCGGTGCTTTACGGTCCACGCCATGCGGATCAGCGCGGTATACTGTTCCTCGCCGCTCATGTTTTCCCACTCGCGGCGGGCTGCTGTGGCGGCGTGGGCGGCTCTGTGCGCCTCTTTCAGGCAAAGCGCGAACTGGGCGCGGCTGCGGGTTTCCGGGAACTCTGCGACGGTGGCGCGGTACAAGCTCCACGCCTGCCGCATGATCTGTGATTTACTCATTGTGTTGATCTCCTTTTTCGTTTTATTTGATGGGGCGGGGCCGCTTTGGTGCCCGGTGCGGCTCTGCTAAGGTATCCGGGGAAGCTGGTAGTGCGTCAGCCTGCCGGGGTTGCGTCGATTACTGCGGGACCGTCAAACGTCAGCTGCACGCGGTCGCCGCTGCGGTAGTCTCCGGCGTCGGTGTACCATGTCCAGCACTCGCCGTGCGCGTCCTCGCCTGTAACCGCGTCCGTGTCGGCGCTGACGCGCTCCACTGCTACGATTTGGGCCGGGGTGGTGTCTGTGGTCGGCCGCCCCTGCTTGGTGCTTGTGCAGGCGGTCAGGGCGGCCAGAAGGGCCGCTACGCCTGTTCGGCCAGGTATGCGGCGGGGTTGGCCGCTACGGCCTTTATAGCGCGGTTTACTGCGGCTTTGCGGTATCTCCTGTCTGTATCGCTTCCCCAACGGTGCGATTCGCAGTGGCCATTGATCTGCTCGATGTGGTCAAAATTCAGGTGGTTTCGCTCCATGCAGGCGCGGGCCATAGCCGGGCACCACTCGCCGAAGGTTTCGAGCGCGTGCCGCTCGTCGGCGTTGATGTGCAACAAGGGCAGGCGGTGCGCCTGCTGGTTGGTGGTGGCGCTCATGCTCTCACCTCGGCAACGGTGAATTCTCCGGCCCATGCGCGGATGATCGATCCGGCCTCGGTCACGGCGGTGATCCAGCCGCTGACGTTCGCGGCCTTGCGGCAGCGGATGACGTGCCCGCGTCCGGCGTTGTAGTCGATTCGCAGGCCCTCGGCGGCTGCGGCGCAGATCTCTTCGGGCGTGTGCCACTGCGGGCGGTCCGTGGGACTAATGTTGATCGGTAGCATGATATTCTCCTTTCAGTTCTCGGTGAAGTACCGGCGCAAGGTGGAATCTTCCGGGCTTTCTGAATCCAGCCACGCATTAAACGCGCTGGGGTTGCGCTTTTCGAGTTCGTCCATGATCCAGCCGCGCGTGATCGCGGTTTCCGGTGATGTGCTGAGAAATTCCGTTGTTTCCCACGCTTTTAAAAGCTGTTCGTTCGTCAGTTTGGCGATGATTGCCGGAGCTGGTGCGGTTTCGTGTTTCACGGTGTAGGCTCCTTTCAGGTTGTCCCGACGGCGTGTGCCGCCGGGGTGGTCAGTGATTAGATGATGTACAGCGCGCCGTTAAGCTCCACGCTCACGGCTTCCTGCTGCATTTCGGCTTTGATCTGCTGCGCAAGGTTCAGCACGTCCGGCAGGCGTTCGCGGAGCTGGGCGGCGGTGCAGGCCGCGTATACGATTGTCACGGCCTCGCGGACCAGTCCGGCGTTATCGCTGATCCAGTAGCCCGCGCTCGGTTGGGCGGTTGCGCCGCCGAACCAGCCGCAAAACGCGCGGGCGACGCGCTCAACCTGCGCGGCGTTGTCGGTGGCGGTGGCGGGTCCCTGCGTGCCTGGGACGTAGAGCGCGACGCGCTGCGGGAGCGCCAGCGCGCCCGCCTGCTTCATGATCTCGGCGGTGTCCTGCGCTTCCTGCGCGGGTGCTTCCTGCTCCTGCGGCGCGGGCGGCGCGTACTTGCTCATAGCCTGCGCAAGCTGGTTGATGTGCGCGGGGTGGATTTCTGCGGGTTGGTAGATGTTCTTTGCTTCCAGCTCGTCACGGGTCGCGGCGGTCTCGATGGTGGCGGCCCACTCGCGGGAGCTGGGCCAGATTCTGCCGTCCCACTCGCCGACGGTGTTCACGATTTCAGCGATTGCTTCGCGGGCGGTATCGTATCCGATCTGCTCCACGATAGCGGCGACGGTCTCGGCGGGGGTCCGGTCGCTGGTTTCGCAGTAGATGTTTACCACGGTTTTGATGTTCGCGCGGGTGGTCTTGATCTGCTCGCGGCGGGCGGTGATCTCGGTTGCATTCATTTTCATATTGGTTTCTCCTTTCCCTTGCGGGGCGTTCGTTGTTTCATTTGATGGCTTTATTATACTGTATGGTATACCATATGTCAAATTTGGCAAAAAGTTTGGGTAAACCATATTTTACAGTATGGTCTACCATATAGTTTCACCAAAAGTTCCGATTTCTTTGGTTTTGGCTGTTTTTAATGGTAAACCATACAAAATGCAAAAAGGTGCACAAGGGTAAACCATATATTTTGTGTACTTTGCCAATGGTACAAAACGGCCCGCGCCGGTAGAATAAAGGCAAGAGGCAAGCGAAAGCGAGGTTATACATTATATGTCAGTCAGAAACCCAAACAGCAAGAAGACCGACGCAGAGCGCAGAGCGCAGAACAAGTGGAGCGCGGCAAACAAAATTATATTAGCGGCCAAGGTGGGCACGGCCACGGGCGAGGCGTTCCGGGCGTGGTGCGCGGCGCGTAGTATCACAGTTAACGCGGCGCTCTCGTCCTACGTCGCGGACTGCCTGCGGGGCGACGCGGACGGCGGCGCAGCTCCTGCGGCTGAGATCGTCCAGGCGGCGCAGCCGGTAGCAGAGGCGCAGCCGGGGCAGGTGCTCGACGGGGCCGCGCTGGAGTCGGCCAAGGTGGCAGCGGCGGCAGCCGGTGAGACTTTGCCCGCATTCGTGGCGCGGGCCGTCCGGCAGGCGGCGGACGCGGACGCGCGGGGGCGCATTCTTGCGGTAGCGTACAAAAATGCAAGTTTGCCGTCGTCAGCAGATGCAAGCGCGGCGGCTGAATCCTGCGAGGCTCCCGCGTATGATGTCGTGGACTGGGCCGCACGCACGGACCACCTGCGCGCGCTGCGAGAATCCGCCCGCGCGTCCGCTGGAATTTCAAGCCCTGAACAGACGGCTCCCGGAAATTCTGGGGACCTACCGCCTGAACAGGCAGGGTCGAAAACTCCGGGAGACTGACGGCCTGAACAGGGACGCCGGAAAACTCCGGGGCTGATGGACGGGAACCGAAAAACTGAACAGAGCGCCCGGAAAACTTCGGGGTATAGCAGTGCTTAGCGAAAGCCGGGCGCTGCTTTTTCTTTTGCACTCTCTGAAAATTTTTTGCCGATGGCCGGGACAAATTGAAAAATCGCGTAGATATAAAGATAGAAACAGCCGCGCACGAAGCGCGGCCAGTGAAAAGGAGCGAACGAAATGATTATTGATTTGATTCTTGATCGTAAAGGTGGAAAAGAGTATGCCCCCGGCGATTTTTACACCGGCGTCATGGGCTACCTCGACGTTTTCCCGGAAATCGTGATTCCGATTGCTGAGGCCATGGACAATGGCGAAGAATCCGACGTGCAGCGCGAACTCTGCGCTTACGTTGAAAACGGCGAATATAGCCGCGACATCTGCGACTATATCAAGTCTGTGAAATGGCTTGAAAAGGACGCTGAGAAGCTGAATCCGATCTGCGTTGACTGCAAACGACGCGGCGCGACTTGCGACGGCACGACATGCCAAGCGTGGACGGGCTGCGTTTACCGCAAAATATGATACGCCCGGCGGCGCGGTTGTGATTCACTTCCGCGCCCTTTTTATGCGCATAATTATTCAATGTTTTCGATGAACCAAGCAAACCAGAAGAACCGAGGAAACCAGAAAAACCAAAAAAACCAAGGAAACAAACGGACGGATCAAAACCGAGAAAACCAAAGAAATCAGGAATCGGGAAAAACCAGCAAAACCAGCAGATCACCGAAACCAGCTAAACCGAGAAAACTAGAGATTTCAGAAGTTGAAAAATTTTCGCAAAAAGCTGGGACAAATCTGAAATATGTGGTAGAATGAAAGATAGAGGAAATAAACGAAAGGATGAACACCATGATTGCACATCTTTACAGAATCCCATCCGGAGCAAGAAACATCCCGGATAAAATCGTCATAAAGGCCAAGTCAAAGGAAAACTTCCCCGGTACTTGGCTCCACACAGAAATCGAACTGCCCGACTTTATGCAAGTTGCAGAAACGGAGTATGGTGACGGGTTCCTTTTCACGCAGGACGAGACGATCACCACGGTTTACATTGAATCGGCGGAACGCTTGGACGGCGACGCTATCAAGGGAACCGTAAGCATTCGAAGCATAAGCGGGCGCGTTCTTGCGCGGTGTGCCGCAAAATGGCAGTAAAGGACGGGGGCAGCATGAAAAAAGCAGAAGAAATGACGATTGAGGAGATCGTAAGGCGATATGATCTTTGCTGGCTTAATCCAGATAAAATTTGGGCGCGCATACTCCCGAACGAGCCGGCAGCGCGTGCTGAAATTATGGCGAACCTGAGAAAGCGAAAACCAGAAATTTTGGAATACTTTGCAGAACGCGATGCAGCTAAGAAACGCTACGCGCGGGAGTATCAAGAGAAAATCGACGCAATTTCCGGACTCAAAGAGATTCGAGCCGCGTTAGCAGATCTTGAAGCCTGGGACGAAGAATTCAATGCAAATATGGAACGCGGAGATTCCGGCGTTGGTCTCCGTCCACGTCCGCAGTATGACATGGATGCCATGCGCACGAAATATCCACGCGCAGCCGCATTTCTGGAAGCTGAAAAAATGTCGCATTCTCCACACTATGCGAAATCCGCCGCAGGCCGAAAAGCACTTGAGAGTATCGTCAACGGTGGAGACTACGCGCAAGCGCTAAAAGACGCAAATGTTGAGTGGGACGCATATGTGCAAGAACACGTTTGGGATTGATGGGGGCGAGAAATCGCCCCTTATTTTTTCGATTGAGCGGGACAAACGCCGATTTCCGGTAGAAGTAAAGATAGAAAGACAAAACAAACGGAGGTACTTACTCATGACTAACGCAGCAATCATTCTTGATGAATCTATCCGCCTGATGAACGACGGCATTCTCAAAGGCACGGGCCGCTTCCTCGACGTGGTAAACGAGGACGGAAGCACCGAAAAACTCGAAATCCCCGAAGAAATCCACACATTCAACGCTTGGAAGCAGCGCGGCTTTATCGTCCGCAAAGGTGAGCACGCTGTCGCGTCTTTCCCAATTTGGAAGTACGTCACCCGTAAGAATACCCCTGACGAGCCGCTGGAGGCCGCAGAAGCGGCGAACGGGTTCTGCCGGATGAAACTATCCCATTTCTTCACTGCGCGGCAGGTAGAGCCTCTGATTGCGTGAGAGCGCAAAAAGGGGCTTCTTCCCCTTTTCCTTTCCCCCATACCCCCTTTCTATTACCCTTTCTTTCCTAAAATATTCTAAGATACAGAAATAAGATAATAAAGAATAAGAGGGTAGATGTGCTGTAGATGTTCGTGTAGATTCTACAGTGGAGTCTACAGCAAACAGTGAATATACATCCGCGCATATACAAAAAGCCGCCCCATTCGGGACGGCTTACTTTTTATCATAGCGGCACATATTTTATGTGATTTTCCGGGACAAATCCGTTTTTCCGGTAGAAGTATAAGTGTAAAGAAAAAGCAAAAAACGGAGGCGCAAAAATGAAACACTATTACAAATCCAGCGGCCTGCGGATGTTCTTCACCGGCGCAGCCATCGCAGTCATGTTCATCATTATCCTGTGCGCGGACTCGCTCATCGAGTTCATTCTGTGAGGGGGGGCGGCATCATGCAATTCATTGCAAACTACGACGCGAAGAACATTTTCGGCTGTTTTGAAAACGTCGAGCAGCACGCCCTTGCATTTTCCGAAGAAACCGCTGCGAAACTGTTTGATTCAGGCATGAAGATCTTCCGGGGCGACGCAAGCACATTGAACGCCCTAAAGATCTGTTTCACTGGTAGCTTGACGGTCTGCATATACCGCGAAATCGCAGACATGGACAACGGCGTTTTTCGTGTCCGCATCTGGGACAGGCCGGACAGCTACGACGAAAAAACCATGAGCAGGCAAGCACTCAAAAAAATGGTGCTATTCAAAATTTCGCAGGAATTTGCAGAGCCTGCCGAGCAGTCGGCGTAACCAGAACAGGAGGAAAAACCATGTTATACAGCGAGATTATCCGTAGCATCGACGAAATTCTCAGTTATTTCAAATTCCACAACAAAAACCTGACAAAAACGCAGATTGAAAAACTGTATGAACTGCAAGACCTGATTCACGAACTTCGCATCACGCAGGAGAGAAATAAATGAAACGAAACCAGTACCGAAAAACCTTTGAATTTTTCAGCACAGAACAGCAAGCCGCCGCATTTGTGGCGGCTCGCAAAAAGCAGCGCCGCAAGGCGCACATGACGCCGTGGCGGTCCGCCGACGGCAGAGAAAATAAGTTCATCGTCTGGTACTACATTTGAGGGAGAAAATAACATGATCGTTTACGTTGCAATTAACACGTGGGACACGCCCGACAACGAGGGCAGCGAAATCTTGGGCGTTTACTCGAACTTCGAGAAAGCCCGTGCGCAGATCGTGGCCGGAGCCGGAGCCATCCGCGCGGAGTACGACGAAGATTTCTGGGACGAGGATATGTCGTGGGACGAACCCATGAGCATTCACCTCGGACGGTGTGGACGCGACTATATGGAACAGGCCACGGTCTACAGTTGGGAAATCTCCGAGCAGGAAGTCGAATAAAAAAATACTGGCGCAGCGGGACAAATGCCGCTGCGCCGGTAGATATATAGGTGTAAGACAAAACACCATACAGGAGGTTCACAAAATGAAAACTGCTGGATACTGGCCTTGCAGAAATGAGATCATCGCCGCGCACCTGTCCACCCCGCACAAATACGAGCCGTTCACCGAGCTTTTCGACGTGGGCCAGCTCGACGCCATCCGCGACAAATACGGCGTAGACCTTTACCGCGAGTGCTACGCCGACGCGCTGCACGAAGTCATGGAAGCCGCCAACATCATGACACATCTTCGCGCCTTGGGCGTAGAGTGCAAGCCGTTCTTCACCCCGGACGACTGCCACGCGAATTTTATCGCCGTATTTTCCCTCGGCAACACGACCGCCAAACGTATCAACGAGATTGCCAGCAGAGCCGATCTTTGCGTTCTGTTCCAATGTCCAGTCCACTAACAAAAAACACAAAAATGAATGCAAGTTGGACAAAACGCACTTTCCCTGTAGCAATAAAGGTGTAAAGAAAACCAAGAAAACAGGAGGCTACATACAATGACGCAATTCGAAATTTTCCGGGAAATCGCCGCTGCCGTGAACGCAGCAGCCGGTTCCAAGAATCCCAAAATGACCATCGTAACCGAAAGTGAGTTCGGCGGTGTGTACTTTTTGCACATCAACGCACATTCCGCAGATATCAAGCCTTATGCGCAGTACAAAGACGCGCTGACGCTTTACTTCAAAAAGCGCGGTGGCCGCTCAGTCTATGGAATGCGCTTCTATGGTACAAAGCCCGTGGCGCTCTTCTCCGGGTGGCAGGAAACAACATGGGAGCAGCCCAGAAGCTTCCTTTGCTTTGACAAGAATATGTTCTACGGTCTGGCTGATGGATTTCCGCAGGAGCAGAAGATTGCCGAGGAATCCGAGCGCGTTCACCTGTCCGAGATTCAGCAGAAGGGTAAGGTCTACAAGGTTGTCAGCATGAACCCGGATGACCCTCAGCCGCGCATGATTGTCGAAACGTATGAAACTGCCGAACACTTAAAAAAAGCATTTGAGACTTCCGGTGAGTTCCACAGCGTATCGTGCCGGGCAGAATTGCAGGGCGCGCCGAAGCTCAAGAACTTCTGCGGGCCGATGTACGATGGGGAGGACGATCAGGGCCGCGCTGTTATCCGGTACGAGTCGCAGGAAGTCTATGATATTTTGAGCTGCTAAGTTTTTTCGTAGGCTGGGACAAAACCGCTTTCCCCTGTAGATACATAAGTGTAAGCGAACGGCATTCCCGCCCCGGAGGTAACGAGGGCTGAAAGGACATAACATGGAAAGTCGCATCAGGATTAAGGCAACAATGCCGGAGATGTACACTTTTTTCAAGGAAGAAACAGGTGTGCGATTTATGGAAATCCACGATATGCGGTATTCGTCAGAGGAAATCGACCACATGCAGGCAGCCGAACGCAGTAAAACCGTATTCGAATGGCGTGTAATTCTTCGGCATCCCGGAGAAAAAACGGCACTCCGCGGTACATTTACGATTCCCGGCATAACGAAGAAACTGGGAAAGTTGAAAGCGGAGTGCAAAGTTTTTTGATACTGCATCCGATGAACGATTGCGGAGAACTACTCGCTCTTTTCTTTTTTATATTTTTCGGGACAAATTGAGATTTTCAGTAGATATAAAACCAAGAGGACAAAACACTACAGAACATGGAGGAAATCAAAATGTATTACATCATCAACCGCGAGACAGATAAGCTTGAACTTCACTTTTCGAAGGAAGAGTATCAGGCCATGCCGGACGAAACGAAGTCCACGATCAGAAGCAACTTCCTTTTCTCCCGTCGTGGAGGCTGCTGGGTAAGCCGTGCAAAGCGTCCGCACCTTTCCTATGTTGAGCGCATAGCAAAAGACCTGGGCGCGGAGTATCAGGGCAAGACCGGAGAAGAACTGACCTTCGAAGAAAAGATGGAACGGCAGGCAGACCGCGCAGCAGCCAGGGCGGAACGCATGGACGCACGATCTGACGCAGCTGCGCAGCGCGGCGAAGCCCTGCAAAAGCCCATCGAGAACAGGCGCGGCGATATCGCGTTCTTCACGCAGCCGAACATCAACACGTCCGCAGGCCGCGCGTTCACCCGGCAGCGTGAGCGCATGTTTGCCGCGTTTGACCGTGGATTCGAAGAGTTCAAAAAATCCGAGTATTATGCCCAGCGTGCGGAAGTCGCACGCAGAACAGCAAATCTGGAAAATTCCAAGGATAAGGCATTCTGCGACCGCCGCGTGAAAGACGCGCAGAAGAACATCAAGGCCATCCAGAAAAATCTCGACCACTACCATGCCATGCTGGAATGCGACGGAATGGGAGAACAGCAGAAGCACTTCGATGGTACGCCTATCGAGCGTGCAGAGATCGAGCGCTGGATCGAAGACGCAGAAGAACGTCTGGAATCCGAGATTTCCCGCCTCTGCTATTATCAGTCCTGCATCGACGAGCTGGGCGGCGTGCAGTTCAGCAAGGAAAACATCAAGCCGGGCTACGTCGTGAAAATCAAACATTACAACGACTGCACCGTCCTGCGAACTGGCCCGAAGAACATTATCTATCGCACCCCGAACGGATTCAATCTGACTGCCGCATACGCCGAGATTCTGGAAATCGTTAAAGCAGAGGAAACGATAAAGCCGACGCACCCATTCAAGGTTGGAGAAACATTTGAAGTCGGCGCATATGTTGATGGACATCGCGTCAAACAGGTATGGGAAATTGTCAAATCGACCGCAACGACCGTCACGCTGAAAAACCAGACGACAGGCGAGAACATCCGAAGAACACCGAAAATCCGCTGGACGTGTGAGGGCGACAAGTGGGCGCTCTGCATCGGTGACTACATCGACAGCATGTTCTATCATTCCATTTGACAAAAAGTTTGCCGGAGGCGGGACAAAGTTCCCGCTTCCAGTAGATACAAAAGCAGAACAGAAAAACCAAGAAAACTGGGAGGTACATAAAATGGGCTGGACTTGGCAGTGTGCGAAATTCTACGATAGAAGGGGCAACATCGACCGCAAAGCAGAGTGCGACGATCTGTACACATGGAACAATGAAGAAACCGGAGACAAATGCCGCGTTTTGAAGTCCGCAATGGTGGGCGCGACGTGGTATGGTGCTTGTGAGAGAACCAGACCTGGCCAGAAGCCCTACGTTTTCGCCGGTGTATGCCTGACGAGCGTAGACAGCCGCGAATACTGCAACTTTGGTTACAAGGACATGGATGAATCCATGGGGCCTTGTGAACGGGAATGCCCGGTTTCCATTCTGAATTTGCTTTCTCTGCGCGATGACGAATGGGCGTTGGAATGGCGAGAGGATTGCCGGAACAATGCGGCGCAAAAGGCTGCTGATAGGAAAAATCTGAACAGTCTGCAAAATCTCCCGCTTGGTGCGAAAATCACAGTTCAGAAGCGTGGTCAAAACATCGTGCTCGAAAAAGGAAGAATCAGCAACCGCAAGAATCCGGTATGGATTTCGCGGGCTGAGAATGTGTACTATCCCCTGTCCCACATCAAGCGGTACGGTTATGAACTCTGCAATCCCGCCTAAATTTCCGAGTCATGTAGAAATTTCAGAATCCACATGTTAGAATGGGATGAGATTGGAGGGATGCCGATGTTCTACAAACCCGGAGAGTACCGGATAAACCAAGAAAACGAATTTATTTCCGCCTCGACTGGATTGCCGCTGAAGCCCGGCGATCTGGTGGCGCTGGAGGCTGTCTGTGAAGTGAACAACATTTCACCGATAGAAATCTACGGGAAGGAAATCGTTTCGCAGAACCGCGAGGTAGTTGTTGTGAACGGTGTGAAGAAACTGTACAAGTCTGCCGTTGTGCGGATTTGAATCAACTTCGTGAGGTCGCGAATTTGATTGCAAACAGGTCGCAAGTTGGTCGCAACACTCCATTCAGCTATGGGAAAATAGCACGCGAAACGCACGAAAAACACACGCAAGTTGTAAGCAAGTTGTAAGCAAGTTATACGCAAGTTACCATTTCCGCGAGGCCACGAAAATGGTTGAAAACCAAGAAAACCAGAGCCATCCACGTTCGGACGGTTCTGGTTTTCATTGACACATTCAGTTTTTGCGGTATAATGAAGAAAAAGGGGCGCTGCCACAAGCGGTCAGCCAAGGATGCCTATGGGATTTGACCTAACCTTTATGCTGATGGCGGTCATTTCTTTTTGCAGATCTGAACAATCAAACCCGCAAATGCGATGAGTACGGTGGAGAACGAGAAGATCTCAGTCCATGTAGCCATGCGCAACACCTCCTTTATAGGAAGTGCGGACCGTCTGCCACCTCCATGCAGCGCCCCGCCCACCGGAAGGTGGGCTTTTTTATTTTAACGGTACAATAACATAATGTCAACAAACCAAGAAAATTTAAGAACGGGCGGGACAAATGCGAAATGCAGGTAGAAGGATAGTGGGGCGTTCCGTCAGAATTTACAAATTTCGACGGAAGCGCTTGAAAATATGGAATGGTATGGTAGGATAAACTAGGGAGAATTTAAGGAGGGATTTGCAATGGCTCTAATCAAATGCCCTGAATGTGGGCGAGAAGTAAGTGACAAGGCGCTTTCATGCCCTAATTGTGGATATCCAATTTCGCAAGATCCACTTGAATGGGCTATGGATTTTGAAACTTCGCCATCGGTTCAAGCCAGCGAGCCGAAGAAGGAACAACCGGTGAGTGAAGCCGCCATTCCGTCAGGTGGAAGAAACTATAAAACATCCGCAAAAAAGAAAGACCATATGCCTGTAATCGTCATTGGGGTTCTTGCAACAGCGTTAATTACCATCTGGATTATAAATGGCGTGACAAGTGGCAGACCAAAATCATCATCTGAATCAAGCAGAACTTCAAGTACAAGTAGTTCGTCCACGAGTTATTCAGGCTATAGTGGGAGCAGTTCGTCACAGTCTAGCTCGTCCAAGTATTCTTCCGATGAAATCATGGAAGGCGTGTATACTCTTGCTGAGAAATGCGTGAAGAACCACCTGAAATCCCCTTCCAGTGCGAAGTTTTGCAGTATGTCTGACTGCGAATTCCAAAAAGGTGAAGACGGCGTATACATGATGGAAGGAACCGTTGAATCGGAAAACAGCTACGGAGCCATGCTGAAAGAAACTTGGGGAATCATGGCAAAGGTGGACGGGGATAAAGTGTCGCTGGTCATGGTTCAGATTGGCGATCAGGTTTATTTCGACTAACATAGAAGGGAGCAAATCAAATGAAAAACATCAGAGCTTTTGTTATGGGTTTTCTTTTTGCCGTACTCGTCATTGCTTTTTCCATCGGAGCCGTTGCTGTTTCAATGGGTGAAATAAGTATAGACTTCCCCGAATTTAGCGTAACAGGAAAGATTAGTTTTAAATCGCCAAACGTCGAAGTAGACGGAAAAACAATCGTTTGGCAGGGAGGGTCTTATCCTCTTGGGAATGGGTGTAATGCTCCTTCTGGTTTGGTTTATATTGACAGCACTGGCGGAAGGACAACATATCTTCCGATTAGAAAGGTTAGCGAAGCACTTGGCGTTAGCATTGATTGGGACGGAGCGAACAACGCCGTTCTTATAACTAGCGGAAATTCTGACGTTCAATCGGATAATAATAATTTCCAAGCAGGAGAAGAGATCAGCGAAACTTATGACCTTTCAACTGTTGACGGACTGGCCTCTTACATAAATCAAGAGATGGGAACCATCTCTACCCCGTTTGGCGATTTTAAAGCTAAAGTCACAATTTCAGAAAACACTTCATCAATGTTCCCGCAGGATTATGAAGTGAGGACCGAATGCTACTTCCCGTGGTATGATCTCAAGTATTCAATCAAATACACAGATGAGCAAAAAGAAGAAGCAATTTCAACGCTGCGTGCTTATCAGGTAGATGTATATGACTTGGTTTCTCAGTACCTTCCGGGCAAAAAGTTAATGGGCGGATATTATCTTGGATATTACAAGTATCCGAATACACAGGTTGGGTATAAGTCAACAAGGGTGTTCTATTGGAGAAACTTCACAGACGGAATCACGGTAGAATATCCAGATACGTCCATAACATATTTTCACTTCTACAATATTTTCGATGACTATGTGTTTGACTGAAAGAGAGCCGCCTATACGGGCGGCTTTTCTTTTGTACGATATATGTATTTTTCGACGCTTTGCGACACGTTTCGACCGCGCATGTGTGCTATTGTGGAAATACAGTAAATATTAAGCATTCCGGGACAAATCACATATTTCGTGTAGATAGAAAAATAGAAAGAAAATTTTCCTGAGATTGTGAAATTTATGGTTGACTTTGTAGCTACATTATGCTAATATATTTGTAGCAACAAACGGAGGTGTTGAAAATCGTTGCTAAGAAAAACGGCTCGAAACTCGACGGAACCGCAAAGGACTATATGCTCCGCGTGCGCATGGATGCCGAAACCGTCCAGCAGCTTGACGAATGCTGCAAGCATGAAAACGCGGGACGATCTGAAATTGTCCGGGACTTGATCCGCGAGAAGTACGCCAAGATAAAGAAATAGAGTAGAACGTCCTCACCGACCAAAGTTTGCACGTCCTACCCTATCGCCCAAAGCCACAAGGGCTTCGTCTAATCTATTATAAGACGGAACCCGTGTGAAAGTCAACCGCTTTTTCACGGGGATTTTTATACCCTTTTCTAGGTAGACATAACAATGTAAAAAAACATTTGCACCGCTTGTTATGATGAGGGTAGAGGGAAATTCCCAGAACAACGATCAAAGGGGTGTATAATTTGAACAAGTTACAAATCATCAACAAAAACGGCGTGGAAGTCGTAGACAGCCGCGAAGTCGCGGAAATGATTGGCAAAGATCATCGGCATCTCATCAGGGACATCCGAGGATATGCTGAAATTCTCGGAAAAACCATTGAGCCCAATTTTGGGCTCAATGACTTCTTCATTGAATCCAGCTACAAAGACAGCATTGGTCGAACGCTCCCGTGCTACCTTCTGACCAAAAAGGGCTGCGACATGGTAGCGAACAAGATGACCGGTGAAAAAGGTGTCCTGTTCACTGCGGCATACGTCACAGCATTCGAGGAAATGCGCGAAAAACTTTCCGCGCCCAAAGCCATGAGCACGGCGCAGCTTTTCGCCATGCAGGTGCAGATCAACTTGGAGCAGGAGCAGCGTATGAAAGCGCTGGAAGAAAAAACGCAGGCCACGCAGGAAACCGTACAGGAAGCATTTTCTGCGCTATCCTACCCTACTGTCAGCCGCGACCATTGGCAGGATGAAACGCGCCAGAAAATCCGCCGGGTCTGTTTTGAAAACGGCCTGAATTATCAACAATTCACCAAGCAGACCTATGACGAGCTGGAAGCGGACGCGCGTGTAAAGCTCGAAACCCGCGTGAATAACCAGCGGGAGCGGATGAAAGCAGGCGGTGCGAAGTCCGCCGAAATTCAGGCGGTAAACAAGCTGACCGTTATTGCAGCAGACCCGAAACTCCGGGCGATATACTCCGCAATCATTCAGCGCCATTCGGCGCAGTTCTTAACCGAAAGACTTTCTAACATGTGAGAGGAGAAAATACCATGGAAAACGAATTCAGAAAACTTCTTGGAAAAGTCGATGACATGGACGAATTTGTCCGGTTCATGATGTTCTGTTTCAAACGGCTGAATCTCGGCGAAGATGTGCCGGAGATTTGGGCGGCGTGGTGCAGTGAGAAGAATCAAGCAGTCTTTCCGAGAAACTGAACGAAAAAGTAGTTTCTCGGTGGCTTCACAAACATCAATCATCAGGAAAAATTCAGGGGAGAAAATCAAAATGACAAAGAAACAGCCCACAAGCCCCTGCCTTTAGGCATGGGGTAAAGGGCTGCAAGTCTACTTATTGTTGGAGATGAAACATGGAATATTCCTACAAATTTAGGCTGTGCCCAAATGCGGCTCAGAGAAACTTAATACAGCGCACTTTCGGCTGTGCTCGATTTGTGTATAACCACTTTCTTTCTGAACGCATTGCGCAGTATCGAGAGACTGGGAAATCTCCTACACGATTTCAGCAGGATAAGGAACTCACTGTACTCAAGCAGAAACTCGGATGGCTGCAAGAGCCAGATAAATGCGCCTTGCAAAATGCTGTGAGGAATTTAGACGCCACATATAAGAACTTTTTTCGCCGAGTAAAGAACGGCGAGAAGCCCGGTTTTCCAAAGTTCAAAAGCAAGCGCAACCACAGACAGAGCTATAAGTCAAATGGTAGCATCAGAGTTTTTGACAATGCAGTTCAACTGCCGAAACTGGGAAAAGTCAAATGCCGTATCAGTCGAAAGGTTGAGGGTAGAATCCTCTCTGCCACAGTATCACAGAATCCAAGCGGCAAATATTTCGTATCACTCTGCTGCACTGACGTTGAAATCGAGCCATTGCCGAAGACCGGTGCTGTGATCGGCGTTGATATGGGACTGAAAGCGTTCGCAATCACGTCCGAAGGGATGGAATACCAGAACCAGCGCTATTTAGCCAAGAACCAAAAGAAACTTGCCAGACTGCAACGGCAGCTCTCCCGAAAGCCAAAGGGGAGCAACCGACGCGAGAGAGCGAGGATTCAGGTGGCACGGTTGCATGAGCACATCGCAAATCAGCGCAGCGACATGATGCACAAATTTTCAGCGCAGCTCATCCGCGAGAACGATGTGATCTGCATCGAAGACTTAGCACCGAAGAACATGGTCAAGAACCATCGCCTTGCGAAGTCCATCAGCGACGCATCGTGGGGCGAGTTCAGGCGGCAGCTAGAGTACAAGGCCGCGTGGTATGGGAAAAAGATCATAGCGATAGACCGGTTCTTCCCATCCAGTCAGCTATGTTCCTGCTGCGGGTATCGGAATACCGACACGAAGAATCTGGCGGTGCGGGATTGGACGTGTCCTGAATGTGGGACGCACCATGACCGGGACATCAACGCAGCAAAAAATATTCTAAGCGAGGGATTGCGCCTACTGGCCTAGCCTAAACATACGGTAGGGCGGGACACGCCCAAACCTATACGCTCAGGGAGACTGTGTAAGACGCCGCTACGGTGCGACGGTCAGCGAACCGAGAATCCCCAAGCTTTAGCCGTGGGGAGTGTCACAAACACAGATATTCGGTAGATAGCAAACCGTAGAAATACGCAGAAATAGAAAGAGAAAGGACGTAAAATTCAATGAAAAGCAAAAAATCAACCGATCTGGTCTATGTGCCGGAACTCACCCCAGAAGATGTTTTCAGCCATCTGGTTAATCACCACGCAGACGTTGTGCGCGCCAGAAACGCACAGCGGGCCTACAAACGGTATTTGGAACGCAAACACCGCTGTATTGCCTCTATCGTGATCGTCGTATCATCGCTTGCCGCAGCCGCCACGCTGCTCATCACGAGCGGTGTGCTTGCGACGGTTTGAACGGAGGTGTGCGGTTGTACACGTTGTACGACAACTATTCCGACTTCCCCGCTCTGATTGGCACATTTGAGAGTGTCGATCAGGCGCGGGAGGCCGCGCAGAAAATGGATGAGGCAACGGGCGGGAAGTTCTTTCCGAGGCTCGTCAAAGATGGAAAGGTCATTCAAGATTGGGGGTATTGAGGAATGACATATGCGACACTTTCAACCATCGCTTCTCTGCTTGAGAAAGAGAAAAACATCCGGGAAAAGGAATGCGAGCTCCTGCGCGAGAAACTGAATTCTGCGCGTGACACAGCGGACTTTTCTCCGGAAGATAGCGAACTTTCTCGTGAAGTAGAGTTTACCAGAGCCTTATACGAAAAGTCCAGAGAAGGGCTTCTCAAACATGAACGCGCTTGTGAAGACTTCTTTGAGCATGATTTCCGGTAAGAAATTTATTTGGAAGTGGGACAAATCCATTTTTTCGGTAGAAACATAGGTGTAAGACAAAACACCATACAGGAGGCCAAAAACAATGAAGAAAGTCAAGGAATTATGGAACGAGTTCGGCGATGTGCCGATGAACCCAGAAACAGAGTGCATAGAGGAAGCATGGCACGGGTTCCCGGCCGGAACAAATCGGGAGGAAATTTGGCACTGGTTCGAGGAAACGTTCGACGTTCGCGTCGCTGATCTGATGTACGGAGGTATCTGAAATGGGACAGCGTTCACAGATCTATGTCCGCGCGTCCGGGCAGCTCATCGTCGCAAACTACTATCAATGGAACTATGCCGAGCGAATGATTTCGCGTGCTAGATACGGCATTGAGTACATCGATTCGGTCAAGGACTACAGCAACTGGATTTTTCTCCGCGACGTGAACGTCGAACATTTGGGCCGCATCCTGGACGTAAACTTCGACCTCAAGGACTACCAGATTTCGAGCAAGATCATCGAAGAATGGAAGGACGTTTTTCCAGACAAGCCTTTCAATGATGTTGTGTTTGACTGGCAGGACAACAACGACGGCCAGCTGTTCATCGACTTCACGAAAGACGGAAAGATCTCTTATGCGTTCCGGAAGACGGAAGACATGGCGTGCGAAACTCCGATGTCTGCTGCCGAATACATGGAATGGGATCGTCGGAACTGGCTGGATTGTGAGTCCATGACGAAGGCCGAAAAAGCCACCTGCCGCCGCAACATTGCAGCTATCGATAAGATGGCCAGACTTATGACCGCAGAGGAATTGAAAGAGTTCGTCCATCATGACTACGGGTACAAATCCGTTCGGGAGGCAGACTGACATGACCTTTAGAGATTTCTGTACAGGCTTCCGCGATTACTGGCCTAACTTCGTTGCAAAGCACTGGAACTTCTCACAGTGCAGAAACGGATACAGTGCCGGGTACACGCCGAAATATCCAGAAAAGACAGCAGCGGATTTCGACGTATTTTATAACACTTGCGACGGCTCATGGACACTCTACGCTGAAACAGCGTGCGTCCCGATTGTAAGAAGGTTTGAATCCTTCGACAAACTTGCGAAGCAGGCTTGTGAACCCGCAAAATGCCCGTAAGTTCCCGCAAGATACCCGCAAAAAGCGTAGATTTTCCGGGACAAAACCAGAATCCCGGTAGAACAGTAAATGTAAGCAATCACACAACAACAATTATTTTATGGAGGTAATTCAAAATGGCAAAGGCAACTAAGGAAGCACAGGAAACAAAGGCGATCAGACGGTACATCAAGCTCACGTTCATCGAGCCGGTGCTGGGCACCTGGCCGAGCAACGAGAATGTGGCGCGTGACTTCATCGCGTCCAAGTCTCCGGACGCAAACACAATCGAAGATGAGGTTGCAGCAATCGGCGCGGAAGCTGTAGCTGATAAGGCAATGACGGTATTCCCCCGTGTCGATGGCAAGCCCGTATTCTGGGATTACCAGATTAAAGGCTTTTTCAAAGACACTTGCAGCGCCCTCGCCCGTGCCAAGTACACAAAGTCCAGCGGCCTGAAAGCGTTCAAGAAGGTCATCGACGGTATGATCTTCCCCTTCCCCCGCGCAATTTCCATCAACGTCAACGGAGAAATCGGCGAATGCCAGCGGCCGCTCCGTGCGCAGACTGCGCAGGGTGAGCGCGTGAGCCTCGCAAACTCCGAGGAAATCCCGGCTGGAAGCTCGATTCAGTTCGGCGTAACACTCGCAGACCCGGCGCACGAAGCACTGCTGATGGAGTGGCTGGACAATGGATTCTTCCGTGGTCTCGGTCAGTGGCGTAACTCCGGCAAGGGCCGGTTCGTCTACAAGATGCTCGACGAGGAAGGCAACAACCTTGGCGGCACGGCAGAGAAATTCGGTTACATGATGCAGGAGGCGAACTTCTTCCCTGAGGAAAAGGCGGGCTGATAGGCCCGCCAAACGGGGCAATGGCTGAGGACAGCGCGGCCTGGCCCAGAACGGCGAAGGCTTGGGTGCGCCTTGCTCCGCCCTGCGTGGCATTGCAAAGGAACGGCAGAGAGTTGAAAAGCACAGCAGCGGAGAGGTGGAGCGCCGCACGGCCAAGAACTGCATAGGATAGGCTGAGTTCTGTTTTGGAACCAGAAGAACAGCAGAGGCTTCGCGGGGCGATGCGTATCTCGGCAACGCAAAGGAAAAGCGGAGACTGGCGTAGCGCTGAAATGGAGCAGCTGGGAGACGTTTCGCATAGTGAAGGCGAAGTATTGAGAAGCAGTGACACGCGATGGCTGGGCATCGAAATGAGTCGCCTCGATGCGCCTGGAAAAGCAATGGCATTGACGGGCCAAGGCACGCGCAGCAACGGAGTAGCAAAGAATAGAAAAGCTCAGAAATGGCGAAGAGCGGCGAAGTATTGTTGAGCAAAGGAATGGCAAAGTAAAGAGTCGCCGCGCACAGAAACGCAAGGGCGAAGGACTGAGCGGCGAAGCATTGTTTGGCAAAGGCATTGAGATGAATCGAAGCGCGATGGACTGGCATGGAGCCGCGCACAGAAACGCAAGGGCGATGCGGGGTTGGTGACGTGAAGCAAAGGCATTGCTTGGGACAGTTACGCGGAGCAAAGGAAGAGCAAAGTATGGCAAGGCATAGATAGCAACGGAAACGCGAAGCGCTGTCTTGCGTTGAAATGGCGATGGAATTGCACGGATTCGCATGGCACAGCAACGGAAGTGTATCGACCTGATAATCATAGCGACGGCAAAGGACAGCTGAGAATATCGTTGAAATGAAATGGAAGTGTATCGCGCAGTCAAGCAGAGCGGCGGATTAGTTGAGCAACGGGTAGCCATGGAACAGCGGTTCGGAGTTTAGTAGAGCTAGGGAAAGGCAAGGTGCGGTCTGGCCATGGAATGCAATGGCAAAGCGCGGTGACAGTGGGAACAGCAACGGTGAAGTACGTCAATGCTTCGAAAGGCCAGGGTATAGCATCGATTTGATCTGCAACGGCTGGGCGGTGATACGGATTGAGTCGCTACGCGGTGAAACGGCATGGCAAGTCATGGAAGTGTTTTGAGTTGTGCAGCATTGAAGTGGTGCAGGTTGGCTACGTCAAGCAGCGAAATGCAATGGAAAAGCGACGCCCGGTAACGTGACGCTCGGCTTTGCCAGGGGAAGCAAAGGCAAAGGAGAGGCTGGTTGACATAAGAATGTAAAAAAACATTTGCCCCTAGGAGTATAATGAAAAATGTAAGGAGGATTTCATATGGGATTTCCAAGCGCCTATGAAAAATTCCGGTCAGCAATGATTGCATACGAAGAAAACCTTCGAGCGATAGGCCGTTCTGAAACAACAATTCAAAACGAAGAGTTTGTGTTCAAAATGTTTTCCGATTTCATGTTGGAAAACAAATTGTGGGACAGACGCGAAGAAAGCTTCACGGACATTCAAGCATGGCGAGATCAGCTGCGCAGGGATGGCAAGAAGCCGACTACAATCAGGCAATACCTGACGGTTCTTTCCGCACTCTACAATTTTGCTTCTTCTGATGAATTGGGGGAAAACCGATGGTATGACAGAAATCCAGTTTCAAAACTCCTGATGCCAGACACAAGAAAATTGGAGAAACGCCCGTATGACCAGCTTCTGACCGACGAACAGGTTTTGCTGCTATGGAGGAATAATCCGCCGAAAGGACTCAAGCGTCCATATCTCTGGCCGAGAAACTACGCCATTGTTATTTTGCTTCTGACAACAGAAATCAGAAACAGTGAACTTCTGGCGCTAACTCCGAACGATCTCGATTGGGAAAACGCAGAGTTGACCGTCGAACACGGAAAAGGAGACAAATTCCGTCAAGTGGACTTTCCTATCATCGCCCAGACTGCCATCCGTATGTATCTGAACAGCGGAATCCGACCAGTGACTGTCGATAGCACAGATCCGCTTTTTGGGACAGAAGCGACATTCAAATTCAAAGGTGACAACAAAGGCGAAGAATGGCACGCAGGGACTCGGCAATGGCTGTCAGACGTCGTTCGGAGGCATGTAAAGGCTGTAACTGGTGTAGACATGATTCGTTCCCACGATCTGCGGCATGTCGGAGCAAGGCTCGATCTGAACAGCGGAATGACCTTCGAGGAATTGCAGGCAAAGCTTGGACACGAGTCGGTGTCTACGACGCAAGTTTATTCTGGAAAACTGACGAGTCGAAAAAACAGACGCTTAACAAAAGTAGTGCAGGATGAAAAAGAGCGTCAGGCGCGGAGAAACATTGACAAATTGGAGGCTGCCGGCGATGATTTTTTCGGAACACTCCGGTTGAAACAAATACCACAGCCGGGAATAGCGTGATAAAAACCAAGAAAACTAAAGACTTTGGGAGCAAGAATGTCGGGAAGAAAAACCAAGAAAACTAGAGTTATCCGGGCTTGAAACAAGCCTGGATACATGGTGGAACAATGGCGCACTGGTTGGTTCATAATCCACTCGGTATCGGTTCAAATCCGATTTCCACCACAATGCCGCAGTTTTTTCGATTTTTCTGCGGCACGGCATATGGCCTCCTTTCTAATGAAGAAAAGCGTCACCCACGTAAGCGCAGGCGCTCGCCGGGACATGTTAGAGATTCCGGTGCTCTGATTTGAGAAGATCAGCTGTGGGTTTCGACTAAGAGCGCACCCGTAACCGTGTAAAACGGGGTGCAATACCCAGCATTGGTGTAGCGGTAGCACATCAGTCTTCCAAACTGAGAGCGCGAGTTCGAGTCTCGTATGCTGGTCCATGCGGTAGAGTGTAGCGCAAAGAAATTTCACAAGAAGTAGCGAGGATAGGCCGTCCACCGGATTTGCAACCGGTGTGCCCGAAAAATTACACTCGCTGAAGGTAGCTATGGACTGTATCATTTCTTCGGTCATGCGCGGCCGAGCACTCTATCGCAACCACATGGGTATTGCGGCGGACCCAGGGAAAGTGTTGAAGTTCCAAAGGCTTGGTGAAATTGATATATCCGGCCAACCGCTCGGCCTGTAGGTAGTGCAAGTACGACAGGGCGCAGATTTACAGTAGCTGGCTCCGGCTTAATGGTTAGAGGAAACGGATGCGACCGATGCACCGGCGCAGGGCTGAAAAGTTCCGTGGTCAATCCCTCTTGGCTTCCAGACGGTTCGCTGTGAGGCGTGAAAGATGGAAGAAAAACTGGTGTGGCGACGCAGACCAACGGCGCAATGCCGCGTCTAGGCGTTGAGTAATGGCGGTTCTGGGGGCCGAGAGTGGATGACTGTGAAAAATTAGGGAAGTGAGTAAAACGATGGGCGAAAACAATACCGCGTACTGCATCAGGTGCGGTAAGAAGACGGAGTATTCGATAAAGCTTCAGCGCATGAGAGTGAATGTTTGTGGGGTGCGTTTCAGCTATATTGAGAATAGACCCTGTTGTATAAGTTGCGGAGAAGAAGTCTACGTTCCAAAACTTGAAGACCGAAATTCTGCTGCTAGGAAGTTTGCGTTCAACCAATCGCTGGAAAAGCTCAGAAACAAATTTGACTCAAATGGAGGTAAATCATGAGTCTGGATATTCGTTACTTAACCAACGGCACAAAAAACGTCTACGTTGTCGTAGATAGTGCATCGCGCCCGGTTTCTGTCAACTACTACGAAACACGGGATGAGATTCCAGTTCAGATCCGGCACTATGCGCCGGAAGGAAATCCGATGTTCGTCGGGCCTGACGGAGCAAGGAACCTTTTCGCAATGAAGGCTCTGTACCCAGATTTGATGAACGAACGATGCTCTCTACCGGAATTCGTAGGACTCCCTTGCATCTTTGAATCATGCCAATTATGTTGGCAAGCGTGCAAGGGCAGGTACACGGGGTCAGGAACATGAACGATATCAGGTCGGTTGATTTCAGCGACGCGCAGATTAAATCGCTCCTGTTTGATGTGTACAGTGCAGGCTTTGAAGCCGGATATCCCCGATGTACAGACATACACACTGGTTTCAACACATGGTATCGTGATGTAATTCAGAAAGACAATCTGCCGGTCTATGCGGCACTTGACAGTACCGACAAGGACGTGCGGGATGCAATCGATAGCGTATGCTGTATCAAAACAATCTTGTATTCAGGCCACTATGAACGCATCCGGTCGCAGCTTGAATTTGCAAAAAAAGTATTGAAAGATTTCATCGCCGAAAGGTGTTGAGATACCATCCGAGTTTGGCTAGTTCGCATAAGCGTGCCGCTGTGTAGAAAATCGGAACCCATGAAAGTCCTCGTTGCGCTGGTACGCCAAACACAACAGCGCGGGCAAAAATCGTTGGTGAATATCGCGCGTAACACGCAACGTTGACTGCTGTTCAATAATTCGGGAAACAGACAAAGAGCAGGCTTGGTTAAAGGCTCATGGTGCGGTGACGAAACCAATTCCGCGCAATATAGGGTGGCGGTCATCCTTGGAGGTGCAGCGGGGTCCGAGTCCCCAAACGGTCAGGTTCGACTCCTGAACGTGCATGGTGCAAAACCTCCAACTAATACGGCAGATGAATTCGAGCGGCCTCGGAGCCTGTCTTGAAAACAGTGCGCGGCGAAAGCCGTGGGGATCGACACCTCCATCTGCCGCCAATATGGAGCCGTAGCGCAGTTGGTAGCGCGCCTGATTTGGGATCAGGAGGCCACCAGTTCGAGTCTGGTCGGTTCCACCAGTTGCCGGGTCGCTCCCGGCTGATGTGGGCGGTTCCCGTCTCACCCCACAAAGAATGACAATGCCCGCTGAAAACTGCGCTTGTCTTGATGCGTCAAGACCGGTTTGACCTGACGGAATAGGGGCTGCTGATCTTCGGACTGTAGTTGCCGGTAGCGTGTGAAAATCTAAGCGTGGAAGACGGTCAAAATGGATGCGTGGCCGAATGGAAAAGGCAGCAAGGGTATGCGGTGCAGGAAAGCGCGGCACACTCAAACATATTGGGGTTGAAGCAGCCACCTCGGACGGGAATAAAGCTCGTCGCATACTGCCTGCACCATGCGGGGTTCAAATCCCCGCCGCATCCACCAAAGCGCCCTTTTGTGGGAGTCGTGGCGCTTTCTACAAATAAAGTTCAACCCTCCGCAGCCACTGCGTCAGTGTGGCAACACGCGGCATTTGGTAAAGGGCAGCGACGAGCAACTGACCCGAGGCAGTTCGATTCTGCCGAGCCGCACCAGCGAAGTCCGCAAATCTGCCTGGTTAGTATCAGCTGCTACGGGAAATTCCTACAAGTTTACGGTAGGGCGGGACACGCCCGAACCCATACGCTCGTGGAGACCATGTAAGACGCAACTACGGCGCAACAGTCGTTGAAACGAGAATCCCCCGGCTTTAGCCGTGGGGAGTGTCAAGCGGATAAGGCGCTTCGCACCATGCCCGCCATCGGATGACTTCCCCCGATGGAATGAAACCTCCGCATCTGGCAGCGGTGTCGTCGGGTTGATATAGCCGATAGCGAAGTTTGGGAGTAAACAAGCGAAATGGGAACTCCCCACTCAGATCGTCCATCATGAGGATAACAAGGTGGAGATGGAGACAAGGAATCATCAAATCATGCTTTAATCGGAAATGCCGCTTACTCGACCGGGGCCTGCTCTGGTCGAGGTTACAGGTTGGTTCGGCGGGACGCCGCTGCATGAGCCTGCATACAGGGGTATCGCCAAGCGGTCTAAGGCATGGGACTTTGACTCCCATATTCGCAGGTTCAAATCCTGCTACCCCTGCCAGCCGCCCGTTGGGGTTCTCCGCGCGAGATCATAACAAGGTGGATTCATAAACCCTGCACAGCAGGCCCGCCGCTGGCCGGCATCGGGCATACCGCAGGGCCACCGGCTAAAGACGCTGTACCCGCAGTGTCCAAGGAGAACGAGGCACAATGCAGCTGTATGGGCCAGAAAGCGGGATAGTCGCCACGCTGCAATATATGATGGTGCCGCATTCACAGGAATACTGTGTTGCGAAACGGCTAAGTGGAGTTTGATGAACAGCCATCATATCCCCTGCGCTTGATGCGTGGGATGCCGGAACCAACAGAATATAGTGGTGGAAACCCACCGGGGCGAGGTAACACTCGTGCCGACAGCGCAGTAAAAGTCGTTTGCGTGTTTCGGCCAAAAAGGTAAAGGTCAAGCGGATATAGACCTTCGTAGAGACGGCACAAGTCCATTCTGGAACGTCCCGTTCAGCTTGCCGGGAAAGACTCACTAGTGGTCGAACTGGATGAATCCGCACTTGTTCGTAATGCTTGGGGCGAACTGAAATCCACCAAGCTAGGCAGCACCTTTGGGAACGCTTTCAGGACTGCTGATAAACAAGCGCCGGTGTGCAACCACCTAATTTTCCGTTGGTTTGCGCGCAAAACCTCACGTCCGGTACGTTAAGCCGGTCATAGATGGGCCGTTAGCTCAACGGTAGAGCAAGCCGCTCATAACGGCTCGGCCGTAGGCTCGACACCTACACGGCCCACCATTCATTCTTGAGAAAGGAGGATTACACATGAACAAGGAAGAACTCGTTCAGGCAGTTTCCAGCATTACCAATATGCCGAAGAACGCCAGCCTTGAAGCTGTCGATGCTGTTTTTGAAGCGATTGAAGAATCTCTTATTTCGCACGAAGATGTCACCATCGCAGGCTTCGGTAAGTTTGTTGCGAAGTACCAGAATGCCAGAGATGCGCGGAATCCGAAGACCGGTGAAAGCATCAAGGTTCCAGCCCGTTTTTCGGTCAAATTCTCGCCGAGCAGCATTCTGAAAAACGCAGTCGCGAAGTAATTCATGGGGCTTCACAGCCCCTATACATATTGAAAAATACAGAAAGGATACACTTCTATGCAGGATATAAGAATCCATAGGGGCGACATTTTCTGGGTTCGTCAGGACTATGCTGCTGTCGGGTCAGAAGCGAGAAAGAATCGCCCAGCAATCATTGTCAGCAACGATAAGAACAATACATATTCCGAAACTGTAGAAATAGTTTATTTAACAACTGCCGAGAAAAAACCGATGCCTACACACGTTTCCATTGAAACGATGGGCAAGCAGTCTACTGCGCTTTGTGAGGCTATCTACACAGTTGACAAGGAACGTCTGGAGAACTACTACTGTACGTTGACAGCTGATGAAATGAAACTTGTCGACCAGGCTGTTCTTGTTTCCCTAGGGCTTACCGTCCACCCTACCTGCACCGTAGATGTATCTCAATCGTTGGAACCAGAAAAGGTACGTGTTCCGCTCAACGAGCCATTCGGATTAGAAGACGCATATCGTGTGATTCAGAAGGAACGCGATACGCTGCTTGCACAGAAAGAAATCTATGAGAAGATCTGCGCCGCTGCGCTGCCGCGTTGGCCGAAGGATATTGAGGTGGGAGAATGATCTACCTTGATCATGCTGCTACTTCGCCCCTACTTCAATGCGCAAAGGTCGCCTTCAATGCAGCATCAACGGCAGTGTGGGGGAATCCAAACTCTTTACATTCTTTTGGGCAAAGTGCCAGAAATGCGTTGGAAGCTTCCCGTGAAGCTGTAGCGCAGTGCTTAAAGTGCAACTCAGATCAAGTGTTCTTTGTTTCATCCGCGACGGAGGCTTGCAGAATCGCGATTGAAATTATGCTTGGTAAATGCCGTGAAGTTACTGCAAGTCTCGTAGAGCATTCGGCTGTATCAAGCATTACCGATCACATACTTATCAGTCGTACAAGCAATGAGTTTCACGGTTTCGCTCATATCTGCACCAACAACGAAACCGGTGAAATCTATGATTTAAGAAGTGCCTTTTCAGGGTATGATTTGACGTTCTCCGACTGTACCGCAGCCATGGGGAAGCAAAAAATCAACTTCCGTGAAAGCGGAATAGACTTCATTTGCGGAGGTGGTCACAAGTTTGGTGCTCCGATTGGAATCGGCGTGTTGATCGCGCGAAATCCGGAAGCAATCACAACGAATTTCCATTTTGGAACGCCTTCTGCTCCACTTGCAGCCGCATTTGCAGAAGCGTTAGTGTTCAGGACAGACCATATAGAAGAGTTCAAAAATGCAGCAGCCACCTTGCATGACCGCCTGATTGATGGTATCATGAACGAAGTACCGGACGCACAGCTTAATGGGCTGCTTTACAAGGGAAATGAAATCATGCAATCTCCGTACATTGCAAACGTTTCCTTCCCGAACATCGAGAACCACGCACTTGTCCTGCGTCTTGCGGCTGACGGATTGATGGTTTCATCCGGTGCGGCGTGTTCTAGCGGAGATAACGCCCCGTCCCGTGTGCTTCTCGCTTCCGGATATTCTGAGGAACGCGCACGTTCGGCCATCCGGTTCAGCTTAGATTACAAACTCAACCCGAATGCAAATGATATGGGCTATAACTGCGGGCTGAACCTCGAACGATATATCGAAATCGTTGATGACGCAGTAAAAATCGTGGTGCGGAATGTGCGAGAGTTAAAAAAACTTTTCCCAAAGCGGGACAAAACGTGAAATATCGGTAGAAACACAATCAGAAGCCCATCATGGGCAAATCAAAAATTATAGGAGGCAAACACAATGGCAATGGATATTCAGGATATGGTGGCTGCAATGGCAGCGAAGAATGAGGCATTCCGGGGGAACGAGATGGTTCCTGAGAAGGTCGAGGTATACAGCAAACTCAAGGAACACGCGGCAGCGATTTCCAAGGCAATGCGTACCCCGTGGCACGCGGATGATTTGGAACTGCGTGAGCAGAATACGTTCGTCTACGTTGACTTCCCTCTTCCAGTCAGTATTCTCAATGACAGCATCCGCAATCGCATTTCAGAAATGTACAAGCTGGCAGATATGGTGACGCTCGCCGATGTCAACTGTCGGCTGCGCATGACATTCACTGTCGCAAACGTTTGGAAGGAATGATTGTGCATGGAAGGTAAACTCCGAACGAACGTAATCAGCAAGCGCTATACATTCCATGTGATGTACCGGGAAAAAGATGCTGAGTTCATCACTGTCGAGGCAGAAAGCGTAGATGCAGCAGCGTTAAAGCTTCCGGAAGACCGATTCTGTTCCGTACTGATGTCAGAGGAAGACTGCGCAGGCTGAGATTTTTTTGGAGGGATTGCGATGAGGAAATTTTTCGTCAGGAAGCCAAACGGGCAGATTACGGCAAGCGGAAGAGGAACCCCAATGACGCCAACGTATTCTGTTGCTATGGAGCTTTGTCAGCTATGCGGAGGAAACGTCATCGGCCCAATTCACACAACGCCAAACACACTCCGGTGGCTTGAAGAAAATCATGGCTTGTTTGGTATGCCATGCGGCAGAGACTGGGATCACCAAAAAGAAATCATCTATATGGGATACAGAATAATCTTTGATTCAGGTGAAGACGGCATCATGTATTTTGATGAAGATCACGACTAATATGCAAAGAACCGAGGGAGTCAATTATCCCCCGGTTCTATTTTGCTCAGAAGCAGAATGCGAAGCTTACGCCGAGGCTGCTTGAGGCATTGGACGCGCCCGCCTGGCCGTTATCTCTGACTCTGCAAAACATACCGCCGCTGGCTGATGACCGTTCCCACCAGAATTCGTCAACGCCTTCTCTCTTCTTGATCTTCGGGTTGCCCGCCTTGTAATAGTCGTATTGGATTCCTTCTCCGGGTACAGAAGAATGATTCGTCCCAAAAACCTCCACCTCGCTAAGCAGGAACAGCGTGTCCGATACTGTCTCAATCGTCGTGCTGTTGCCCCCCTCAGATGTCTTCTTGTTTACCGCGTGGATGCCGTTCTTCACCTCCGCCGGCATCAACGCCAGAATCGCAGGCAGATAGGTCAGGCGCATATCGGTGTTCTTCCAGCCGAGACCGCTCAGGTCGGTGCTGTACATCTGCTTCGCTTCGCTGTAACAATCATGCAGTTGGAATGTCAGTGGAGCCGTACCTGAGCCGTCCGTATAGACATCATGATTTTTGCCGATGATATCGATCTGATAATTCGTACCGTTGATCGCCATTGGTTTGCTGTCGCCCACAGCCCAGCTGTCAGGAACGTTTCCGGACTGGCACGCCGCAATGATCGTCTCCCAGCTGTTTGCCGCAAACGCGTCCGCGAGCTCGATCAAAGGCAGCTTCATGCTCTGAGTCCCGATGCTGACGGTCTGTGTCTTAGTGACGTTGTTCAGTGAAGCACTGACGCTCCACTCACCTGGTTCGTAGAGTGTTAATGTGCAACTACCGCTGGTGTCTGCCGTCCCGGAAACTGTCGTTGTGCCTTTTGATGCTGAAACAGATGCCCCCGCGCTCGTTTCCACTGCGATTTGATATACTCCGCCAGATGAGTCAGGTATTTCAATGGCTTTTCCACTGACCGAAACCACTTTCCCTCCAACTGTCAATAATCTCATGGTTATTCATTCCTCCATCAATTTGATGCCGCCCATACACCATTGACGACTTTCAACGTTTTCCCATTGTCTGATGCGGTAACTGGGACAGCCGGCATATAGTCCGTCCCCGGAATCGCTGCAGCAAGTGCGGTCGGGTTTCCATCTGCGTCAACAGCAGTCACTTTAAGCAATGAGCCTGCTGTCATTGCCTTTTGAATGTTGATATAGTTTCCTGTCACAGTGTCTTCCAGAAGCAGAACTTCATCAGTCGCAGGAACATCAATGTTCAATCTCGCCTGTTGTTTTTGTGCACTTGTAAGGCTCTGCGCAGTGTATTTGAGGTCATGAAGCATGACTTCTCCGGTTTCTCCGTTCACAGAAGCAACGGGGTACGGAGGGGGATTTCCATTGCCGTACAAACTGAGTTCTATGGAAGTCTTATTTCCTTCAAGCGTAACGCCATTTACCTGTGGCCTGTTTTGCAATCCATCGTAGTCCGTTGTACCGCTTCCGGAGTATTCCACAAGAGCACCTTCTAGGGTTCCAGCAGCTTGAATATTTCCGGTTCCATCACCTTCCAGAATACCCTTGACCATGATTTTCTGCTGCTTCTCTGCAAGCTGAGTTGGGGTTACGTAGGAACCAGACAAGACAACTGCACCCGTCTTCCCATCAACAGAGGTAACAGGTGCGCTCTGAAGGTAATCTGTTCCGGGAACAGCGGCTGTTACACCGCCGTTCCCGTCCCCTTTCAGAAGCCCAGCTGCTTCAATCGTGTCTTGTTTTCCAGAAAGTTCATCAGCAGAAATTGCGCCGATGTTGTTTCTTGCCTGCGATTGTTGTGCCGCACTCAGTATTTGTGCGACATAGAGAACAGCGTTTTCGGCGCTACCACCTCCGCCGCCAGACGATGGGCTACCGCCAAGGATGCTCAATGAACCATTTCCGCAAATGACGGCGTTTGTCATGCTGGAACCAAACACAAACACAGTGACTTGAGTCCCAATCGCAGCGTTTTCCATACTGCTCACATACGGGAGCGCAATTTCCCCATCGAACGGACGTTGCACCGTGATTTTTCCATCCAGTGCCGGTTTCGTAACTTGAGCGCGGAAGTACCACACATTGGAACGTGTCAGTTCTTCAATTTTAGGTTTGAAATATTCCCATAGTCTGTCCGCAAACCGTTTCATTTCCTGATTTTCGTCCATTGTGTGTTCCCTCCGCTATCACAGTTTCCTGACGTATTTTTTGCTGACGTATCCTTCTTTTCCGCTGGCTGTTCGCACATAATACCAGTTCTTCGTCTGGTACCCATACCATGTGACCAGTTCGCCAAACTTGAGTACGAATCGGATTTCGCTGCTGGTAGTAGCGGCAGCACGAAGGTTCAGTCCACTCGCTATGACTTTCAGTTTGACACCTTTCGATGCTGTTTTGTCCGTTTCTATCCAGGTTTCCGACTTTATTGGTTTCGTCTGCGCGTAATTGTTTCCGTATTGCCGCTTGCTCAAGTAGTTTCCGCTTCCGCCCTTCAACCAGATTGCAACGAATCCACGCAGTTTGCTCGGACGCGCCCACACTTTTGAGGGGATGACGTAGCTGCTGGACGAGCCGCCGTCAAGATTGATTGCAAAATCGTACTTCTCATTGACGAACTTGTTTGCAACAACGTCCATGGGGACTTGCTTTTCGGTGACAATAATCCCAAGAGTCTTTCCACGCAGTCCCATCGCCGTCCGGGACTTGTTGCCCTCTAGCCCTCTGGGGACGCTAAAATCCTTCGTGCCGTTTTGAACCATAGCAGGGTAGCCACCAACTGCATCTGGTGATGTGACGGCTCCACGCGGTTCCTGAATGGGTGTTTTGTAGTCCTTGAAGCCAATGAACGGTTGCCACCCCTGATATTCCATGGTTCCCTTGTGCTTGACGCCAGAGGCCGGCGTGTATTTTCCGTAGTTGAACAGCTCGGCGTTGATAACGATGTCTGGATACCGGCCATTCCATTGTGCGCGAATTGCTACGCTGCCAGTCGTCTCGCCTCTTGCGTCGCTCATTTTGACGTGTTCGATGCGGTCAATGCAGGAGAATGGGATTTCTGCAAAAATGCCGCCTTGGAACTCTGCGTAGGTCACAGAAGTAGATTCCGGGTTTGACGGTGGTGTCGCGCTCTGCGCCGTGTTTGTGACGAGTTCCCATTTCGGCCTTCCAACGCCGCCGATAGCCGAAGAATTGCGGAAATACCACTTCTTGAATACTCCCCCGCCATTCGCAATCACGACATTGCTTCCAGCTCCTGTGTTTCCTTCGATGGTATAGATTTTCGTGCTATCCACCTTGTACACAAGTCCGGTATGTGTCATGTTTCCGGGATTTCCGAAAAAAATCTGATCGCCCGGCTGCACATTCGCGAGAGTGACAGATTGACCGGCAGACCGGTAGTAGTTGTACGATGCCGTACATCCTGCACCATACGCGCCCTTCGGTTGACAGGTCATCTTCATGCCAATGTCGAATCCAAACGCCGTGATGAAGCACCAGTCAACGAACATATCACACCAAGCAAGCCCTTGTTTTGGAGCATGATACGTCCCCCATTTCGCATGATCGCGGGCGTATTTCGTGTAATTGTTCCAGCCGGCATTTGCCGTCTTATCGTCAAGCTGCGCATTCGAAGCTTTTTCCAAATACCCTTCTTCAGCCTCTGCTACGGAGATAAGTTTCTTTTGTGCATCCTGAATCGTCATTTTAACGTTCCTCCTTCCATACGGATGCAGTGATTATTCTTGGTCATCGTGTGTTGGTTTGTTCTTGTCTTCGCTCTTTGCGCTTTGGTATCCAAAGTAGAACGTGAGTACCATAACGATGATAGAATAGAAATCTTTCGGTTCCACTCCGCCCTTGAGCGCCATTACGACGAATGCTGTGGTAAGCAAGATTGTAACGAGAGATTTGACCTTGAATAAGTTTTCAACGACAGTTTGCCACCAGTTGTTGTTCATAATAGTTTCCTTTCTCAGTCTTTAAGAACTGACTCAATAATTCGTGCCGTTGCGTCGAGGCCGTACTTGTCGGCCAGTTCCCGGACGAATTTTAATGCGTACTTGCTCCGGTTTTCGTTCTTTGCTTTCCAGAAGTAGAACGCAGTAGCACCACCGCATTCTACAATCCAGCCACAAAGAACAGTTGCAGCAGCTGTTTTGTCTTCAACAGCCAAAAAGATGATTATGAAGACACCCAGCATCAGGTATGAGAAAATTAAGATTTTTTTGCTCCATTCCATGTCACGTCACCACTTCCCATTCGTCCACTTCCCTCTTGATCTTGTCGATGAATGAATTTCCCTTCAAGGCTTTATAGGCTTTGTACGAATACTCGAAGTTCTCGGCTTCATACTGCCGGATTTTCTGTGCATCCTTGTTCTTATAATAAGTGTGCAGCATATCCGCACGAAGCTGACACTTCATCCCAGCTTTGACTGCGCTATCTCCCATGACCCACTCTCGGATTGGCCGGACAAGAATCACCAGTACAGTGCCAATCGTAGTAATACCACCGAAGACGGTCACGATGTCTTTGAAAATATCCATTGTTTTTCTCCAATCGTTTTGTCTGTATAGGCAAAGAGAAAGAGAGCAGTGAACGTAGCCCTCTTTCGCTTCGATCACAGCCCTCTTCGGCTCTTCTACACCGCTCTTTCGGCGCAGGAAATGATTCTGTTTTATTTTGCAATGGGGGGGTGGAATCCACTTGCCGCAGAAGAAGTGGATGCAGGCGCTGATTCCGTATGTGGATTCAATGGAGGATTTGCACGTTTTTGTTTCGCTGCTGTTGGCATCGAGCATTCTGCGAATCAACCATCTGTTAATCATCTTCTATGTCCTTTCTTGTCGAGCGTCTTTTGACGCTATCAATTTGTCGGCTTGTCTTCTTGAACTGCGTTCCTTTGCAAAGCCAATACCGTTTTGTTTCCCCAATTACATAGAATGTTTCTCCTGTTTTGAGTCTAAGCACGAGCTGTGAATATTTTTTCTCCCCCATCTGTATGCACCTCCCTTCTCATTCCGGCCAACTTGTAATCGTCGCGTTTGGGAAATCTACAACCGATACTGCGTTAATGGTCATTGTTCCATTGGTTGCAAGTGGCCGAGTGTAGCCTTGAATCAGATGTCGTTCGACCGGAGAACCGGGTTTGTCTGTCCGGACGATTTCAACAAGGTTATTCTCCGAGATGTGCATCATCTGTATGCAAGAAATTGATACTGCCTTTTGTAAAACTGTCGCGCGTTTCAATTTCCACTCTGCCAAGTCACGGCACTGCGTTGTTGTGTAATACCCGGAAGCGGTTTCTCTGTACGTCTTTCTGCCTATGATATTAACGTTTGTATCACTCGCTGGGTCGAGATTCTGCGCACGGCCGGCAGCTTGCGGATTGTCATCTTGCTTTTCTCCGAGAACAATATAGTCGTTGAACACTTCGGTGTTTTTTATCGTGTATGTTGTTCCAAGAAGTTGTGCTTCATCTTGTGAAAACCTCCACAAAACAGGCTTGTTTGCATCCACAATATCATCTTGCGATGGGTCAATGCGGAGTGCTCCCGTTTGGTCATAACCAATCCAAGCGTTCACCATTTCTGAAAGCCCAAGGCATACGTCAGCGAACGTACCATCGTCACTGTCTACCCGGAGCGTATAGGGGGAATCCGTCAAGTTTGCTGTCGTCCCGTCCGGCAATGCTTGCGTTTTCCCTTTGTAATAGCTGGTAAATACGGGCGGAACGTGGTCAACCAGATATCCGTTTCCCCTATCAAACCGCAAGATGGCTTCTATCGGCTTAAAGATATTTGTCCCAACTGGAACCTCGTATGTCGATTCAAGCCTTCCAAACAAGCTTCCATCAAGGTATGCCCATTTATCAACCAGCGGAAGAGAAACCGTCCGGATATTTGGGTTGAGCGTTTCCTGCGGCTCCGCAATATAAAACACCCCCTGCTGGATGTAATACTCATATCCGCTGGAAAGCACAAGTCCTTCGTCAATGGCGATTTGCTGCCCGAACCAGATGTTATTGACGTTGTAATCATATTCAGCGTCAACGTTGGAGAGCGTAACGTTTGCCGTTCTGCGTTGTCCATTCTGCAAATTACATGTGATGGTTCCGCCTTGGATAAACGTTCCACTTCGTTTGTTTTTTGGATTATTATCGATTGCAAACGCCGTGCTTCCGTCCGGTTGCAGGAAACGAAGTCTGCACAGTTTTGTAAATGATGTGCGGAGTTGGCTCATGTAGTCATTCATGCGCCATGAAGATTCCATCATTGAACCCGGTTGAATGAACTGCTGTGGACCCCATGTTGGGTATAGCGTAACTGCTGCATCCTCCGTATACAATCCACCGAGAGCATATACAGCTCCCCCGCCTACAGAAGTGGCCCATGCAGATTGCGCGTATCCAATTTTTGTGAAGAGTGCTCCTTCCAAAGAAAGAGGAACGCCTTTCACTTTTGTTGCTGTTAGCACTGAACCGGTTCCATCGTTTCCGGGAGAATACGTTATGGGATACGTTTCCGACGGGTCTATCGTATTTTCTTTCCAGAACGGGTATAGCGTGATATCGGCATCTTGTGTGTACTGGCCGCCAAGCGCGTATGATTTTGCTCCGCCGTCCAAAGTAGACCAACCGGTTTGTGTGTATCCTTCCCGCGTAAAGATTGCACCTTTTAGTGTAACCGCTGTACCGGCAGTTTTTTGTTGGATTTGGTTTTCTCCGGTTCCGTTGGCTCCATGCAGATATGATATGGTGAACGTTGTTCCGGCACGTTTTGTGGCCTTCGCCGTAAGCGTTATGGGGGCTGTGAGGTCTGAGAGTGTGAAAGTTTGTGTACTCGATACCTTTTGCCCAGTGCTGTCATACCATCCATCAAATTCGATTGTGTATCCGGATTCGACCGCCAGTTCGCAAGTTATTGTTGAACTCAGCTGAGTTGTTCCGTCATATAAAATATACGGTAATCCGAGAACCTCCGTTCGCACAGACGCAACATTATCGCCAGCGTAGATGACAATCGCATACTTATACCACTCTGCATACATTGTCCAATCTGAAGTTTGAACGTTAAATGGGCTTCCAGGAGCATATCCCATTACGTTGCCTGTGATGGGGTCAACTGTAAACCATACAAACGCTGTATAACCATCACGCGTTGGAACCAACTCGCTCAAGGTTACTTCTTCGTAATCATATGCAGTTTGTGTAGCCGGCGTAGGATATCCGCCATTAGCGTTATATGTGACAGTATGCCGCTGTAGTGGTTCCCACTGGGCTATAGCTCTGACATCTGCATTGCCAACTTGAATTGTACCGCCCGGCTCTACATATCCAAGTGAAGTACCGCTTTCCTGAAAGATTTCCCAATTCACGAATCGGTAGCCTGTCAACCCTGGGGTTTGTGTCGTAACGGTAATATAAGGCCCGTTCACGTCATAGGGGAATTTTTCTCTTAGCCACAGTGTTGACCCAGTGCTTGTCCTGTAGTAGCTAAGTGTATAGGTGGTTTCTTGCCACACACAATACAGGTTCCAGTTTTGGTACATCCGGATTTTCATGCCAGGGTCGAACTGCTCGGACGTGGCGGTGGAATCTGTGCTGTAGCCTAAGAGTTTGCTGGAATACTTCTCAAAGCCGCCCGACGGAAGTGTGTAAAAACTGTCATAAGCAGCAGTATCATAAAGATAGCCAGACCCGCCGTTTGCGTCTATCGTGATTTCGTAACCAGAATTAATAGAAAGCGGCCCAAAATAGGTGGAGTTTAAAACGTCAGTCGCATAGATCTGATACGCTTTGCCTCCAAGTTCAAGGCCATTGAATGTAACCTCAAAGTTATTGTATACATCAGTCGAGGTTAAAGTGGAAATGTTAACACCGCCAAACCTGAGTTCGTAAAGGTATTCATTTGCATCTGGCATCCCGCCAGTGACATTGACTGTTACAGACTGCGCTTCAAGAGCTACAACGTTTATCGCCATAGATGAACTCACCTCCCCTATTAGTTAGGCCAAGCTCCATCGCTTTCCGTGATGATGATTCTTGCTTCAGACGCGTCCCCAATTTCTACCCACGGGATTTTAACGGTTTGCGCCTGCGCCGCAGAATTATCCATCGTTCCGGACTCGATTGCTCCGCTGATTCTGATCTTCATCAAATC
>ENA-UEPJ01000426-UEPJ01000426.1-human-gut-metagenome-genome-assembly--contig:-NODE-426-length-57579-cov-10.875239_pt1 | contig 57579 bp, 58 predicted proteins | sample MGYA00242890_ERZ507896 | MGnify/ENA primary metagenome ERZ507896 (study PRJEB26167, sample SAMN06115508) | human gut metagenome | host: Homo sapiens | place: China:Qinghai | collected 2015-08-20...
GCAGGTCGCTGGCACTCATTCCCGGCGAGGACAGCTTCACCGTGCTGCCGCCCAAGCTGACCACCCTCAAGCTGTATATGCCCCTGACCGCCGATCTCTACGAGCGGAACGAGTACGGCGAATTTGATGACAGCAGCACATTGCTGGAGGGCCGTGAGCTGCGGGGCTATCAGGATCAGATCACGGCGGCACTGGTGAAAAACCGGATGCCGGAGGAGACCGAGCGAGGTCTCATGCATTGGTATGACGAAGCCGACAGCGTTGACCGCAAGGTACGCTCTGCCGTCTTCACCGTGGAGGTGCGTGACCGGCAGCTCTGGGGCGTGGCGGAATGCCGCGTCGCCGGGGAATTGTCGGACACAGAGCTGGAAGCCTTAAAGGAATACCTTACTGGACAGGCATCGGACGGCTGGGGCGAGGGCTTTGAGCAGCGGGATATCCTTGTGGATGGCGGAAGTGAGCTGTATGTCCACCTTTGGAATTCGGACGAGTGGAGTATCCAAACGGAGCAGGAATTGTTCGCCCCCAAGCTGGCGGATGGATTGCCGGAGCTATGCTTCTCCACCCTCCCCGGCACCGGCGAGCTCATCTGTATCAAGCGCGATGAAAGCGGCTACTACCCCAGCGATTGGAACACAGACGATCCCGCGCAGAACCGTGAGATAGCGGACTATAACAATGAGCGGCTTGGCGTGACGCGGGAGCAGCGGTTGGCAATGGAGTGCGGCAGTATGCACGGCTGGGGCGTCCCTGGTGCTGACCCGAAAACCTATGAGCAGAACGGGATGAAAATGGGAGGGATGACCCTTGGGTAAGAAAATACTGCGTGTGTATCTCGCTAAAAACGATACGCCGTATAGCGCAGCCTATGCAAAGCTGGAGCTGCCCGCCTCCCCGTGGGAGCTGTGGGACGCAATAGAAAAGGTGCGGCTGAAGGATGGCGAAGAGCTGTACGTGGAAATCGAAGATTACTACGATTTCAGCTGTCTTGCGCCCCATTTATCGGGGTTGGATATCACCCTCATGGAACTGAACAACCTCGCTGCCCACTTATCCGAGCTGGATGAACTCCAGCAAATTGGCTTCAACGGCCTCCTCCAAATCGCGGTGGAGAGAAAGCGCTGGGAAAACGCGGGCATTCTCACTGTGCAGGATATGCGGGATCTGTCAGTTTCCGCAGACTGCTGCCATGTGGCCGATGTAACAGACGATGCGCAGCTTGGTCGATTCTATGCGGAAAACGACTTTGTACCGGAGGTCAACGGTCTTCCGAATGAGCTGTTCGAAATGCTGGACTTTGCCAAGCTCGGCAAAAAGATGCGTATAGAGGAAGGGGGTGTCTACACCGGAAATGATTATGTGGTGCAAAGCCGTAACCTGCGTACCGCTCCGCCTTGCCAAAAAGGTCTGCCTCAGAAGCCGGATTACCTTTTTCGCCTGATGCTTGGATTGCATCCCGACATTGGTGATGACCGCACGGTGACGTTGATCCTTCCCGCAGCAGAGGCGGAGCTGCTGGACGCACAGGAACAGCTCGGTGTGGAGGGCTGGGAAGGCGTCACAGTCATTGATTATGACGGGATCATCCCCTATGCGGCGGAATTCACCGACCTGCCCATGGAGCTGGAGGAATTGAATGCCTTCACCAAGGCCGTGCGGGACATTCCGAGATCCGAGGTGCCAAAGCTGAAGGCTCTGCTGGAGCAGTTCGAGGTGCAGGACATCGAAACGGCGATGCTCCTAACGGAGCATCTGGCCGATTACATCCTCATGCCGAACCTCAGCTCACCGCAGGAGGCGGCGCTGGACCAGCTCTGCTTCATCATGAACCGTGAAGAAGCCGTTCGGCTGATCCCGTATGTGAACCTCTTCAACTACGGCGAGACAGTCATCCATGCGGACAACGCCGCCCTCACATCCTACGGTCTGCTGCACCGCGCGGACTATGAACCAATGCTCTCACCCATACAGCAAAAACAGGAAAAGGAGATGACGATGCAGTGACCAGGGAACAGATCCAACACGAAGGTGACCGGCCGCTGCCTTGTGCAGCACAGGAGGCATTCCGATGCAGACCGGATGCTATGAGCGATGACGAAAAGACGATCCTCTCCGCCATCGTTCTGCAAAAGGGCGAGGCGGAGGCTGCGGAGATTTTCGCAGAGTCACCGGAACAGCTGAGTGATTACACGATCCTCAAGGGCGTCAACAGCTACGCCGCGCTGGGCAGATACTACCTCGCCAACGAAACTACCGTCCCGGAGGAGCTGTACGAATACATGGATCTTGGCGCGCTGGGCTGCCGCTATGAGGACGAGCATCCAGGCGTGTTCATCGGCAGTGATTATGTGCAGTATCCAGCCGCCGAACAGAAACAGTCGATGGAAATGCAGGTAATGTAATCCCGTCAGGTCCCCGTCATGACCAAAGTGTAAGATCATTGTGGCAGGCACTGCTTTGCAATGTATGTAATGAGATCTTCCGGCGTGATCGTATCACCGGTGTGAGGTATCTCGCGCCATCTCTTCTGTACGGCAGGGTCAGGATTGCACATCGCGGCAATCATGGCAAGCCGGATCTCTTTTCGCACCTCTTCCACGGTAGTGTGATGTCTGCGGGCAACCTCCAGCAGAGCAGCATCGGCATTGATCTTCTTTTTCTTCATGGTATCACTCCTATTGCTTTTTAGAACGGGTATCGTTCTTTTAGAACTACAATAGCATAGGAGTTTTAGGGAAAAGTGTCGAACGCAGTCGAAAAAACAGAGGTTTGCTAAAAAGCAAACCTCTGCACCGGTGTTACCGCAATTCGTCGATCAAAGTGTCCAGCACATTCATCACCTTGCGCTGCCCTTCTGGGGACAGGGCTTTCAATCGCTCGGAGAGCTCTGTGGCGTGAAGCAGCGTTGCCGCATCCAAATTATCCTGAAGCAGCTCGTCCGTTCCTACCTTGAGTACATTGGCAATGGCGACCAGCTTATCCAGCTTTGGTGCTTTGACTCCGCGCTCGACCACGCTCATATGGTCAACGCTGTAATCAACAGCGGCAGCAAGCTCTTCCTGCGTCATACCGGCACGCTCACGGGCGGCTTTGATTCGTTTTCCCAATGCGATCTGATCCATATGCAATCTCCTTTTGAACGGAATCCGTTCTTAAATTATATTGGAGAAGCTATTTGTTTCACAGGAGCGCACAGAACGGTGGCCGTTCTAAAAGAACGAAACAAGCAAAACAATACACCAAGGGGCCGTATTCCCGGACGGGGAAAAGCGGCCCCTTCTTTTTTGCGCTGATTTGACCTCCTGCTCCGGGATAACGGGCCCGGAAAGGAGGAACTGTGCCGATCAACAAAGCCCTTGCAGAGTATCTTGAACTCTACCACAAGGGCGAGGCAAACGCCGTCACCAGCCGGGAGCTGGAGTGTGCCTTCCGAATGCGCGGCTCCGAGCTGCGCCGGGAGATCAACGCCCTGCGGGGCGACGGCATCCCCATCTGCAGCTTTGAGGGCGGCTACTATTACGCCGCCACCGAGGAGGAGCTGCGGCGCACCATCCGGCAGCTCCGCAGCCGGATCAAGAAAATCGCATTTGCGGAGCGCGGCCTGTCCCGCACCCTGCCTGACTATGAGGACACCGGTCAGCTCTCCCTCCCACTGGAGGGAGGTGACACTTCTTGAACAGCTTTATTCCCTGGGTGGGCGGCAAGGGCAAGCTGCTGTGGATCATCAACAAGCTGATGCCGGACCGCTACACCCGCTTCATCGATGTGTTTGGCGGCAGCGGCACGGTGACCATGTGCCGTCCCATCCAGCGCGGCTGCATGGAGGTCTACAACGACTTCAACGGCAATCTCACCAACCTGTTCTGCTGTGTGAAGAACCGCCCCATGGCACTGCTGGCGGAGCTGGGCTTCCTGCCGCTGAACACGCGGGATGACTTCAATGTCCTCTATAAGTTCTTCTCCAAGGGCGAGTTCACGGACGACTACCTACAGGAGGAGATGGATCTGACGGAGGTCTACCTCAAGCCGCCCGACGCCGAGGCCATCCGTGCCCTCATGCTGGAGCGTGCGCCCCGCGGGAGCATCCGCCGCGCGGCGGACTTCTTCAAGCTCATCCGCTACAGCTTCAGCGGCGGCGCCAAGTCCTTCGGCGGCAAGCCCTGCGACATCCGCCGTTTCTTTCACCTGATCTGGGAATGTTCCCGCAGGCTGGCGAATGTCATTGTGGAGAACAAGGACTTCGAGGAGGTCATCCGTCAGTACGACCGGGCAGGTGCCGTGATCTACTGTGACCCGCCCTACTACAAGGCGGAGAGCTGCTACGAGGTGGAGTTTCCCCCGGAGGATCATCAGCGGCTCCATGATGTACTGGTCACCTGTGAAGGGTACTTCATCGTTTCCTACAACTACCAGGACTACATCTGCGAGATCTATCAGGACTGCTATATCTTCCGCACCTCCCGTCCCAACAGCATGTCCCAGACGGCAGGCAGCGAATATGAGGAGGTCGTCATCACCAATTATGACCCCCGCAAAGCCTGCTGGCAGCTCTCTATGGATAGTCTGCTGGGCGGCGATGGCGACACCCGCTACGAGCTGATCCATGAGCCGGAGCATCCCTTAAAAATCTGAACAATAAAAGGAGAAGCAGCATGAAATTTGTAAAATACAACGACAACAAGAGTGTCACCATCCCGCCCGCCGTTCTGACCGTCTGCGGGCTGGAGGACGAGGGAAAGCTGGAAATGGCCGGCGCCAAGGGTGCGGTCATTTTGTCAAAGAGCGAGATGACCGCCATGGAGATGGTGCGCACGATCCTCGCCCTGACGGACCGCGCCGGTCAGCTGATGCGGGAGCTGACAGACCTTTGCGGCAGCTGCGAGGGCTGCACCGAGGGGCACTGCACCTTCCGCGACGCGGACATCGAGGAGCTGATCCGCCCCGCCGTCACCGTCCCTGATTGGGCAAGAGCGGAAGCGGACATCGCGCCTGACGCCAAGCTGGACTGCCATGTGGACGAGGGCTCCGGCGTGATCACCGTGTGCGAGACATTTTACGACCACGACCTCTCCGATATTCCCGCCGAGCTGCTGGAGGCCCTGCGCAAGTCCGGCTGCTGCCTGTCCGTACTGGAGGATATGCTGATGGAGGACGATGTCATCTACGATAAGTGATACCGTAGGCATTCAAAGAAGAAACGAGGCGAGAGATCCAAATGAATGAAACCTATCTCTATCCGTATTCCGCTGCTGAAGCCCGTAAGCGGAATGAGCTTTCCCTTTGGCGGGAGAGCCACAAGACGAACATCGCCTGCCGTGGTGCTATCGAGGACGCCATCCGCCAGAACTTCGATGGGATGTACCTGAACGAGGACTGCCTCGCGCCGGTGCTGACGGCATACGGCTACAAGCGCACGGAACGGGTGCTGGCAGCTACGCTACAGGAGCTTTCCTGGGATGGCCGCTTCAGCCCCGCCAATAAGCAGTGGGCTGAGCGGCGCTACATTCCGCAGGATGAGCGTCACAATGCCGCGATCACTGTTCGGAGCCACCCCGCTGTGCTGGATGGCTTCGTCAGCTTCTACCGCAAGGCGGTGCAGGCGTTAAATCTCTTCGGCGCGGAGCATTGTGTCGGTGACCGCGCCGAGCAGGACTTCACCGGCAAGGTGCTGGTACTGTCGCCGGATACGCTGAAGGAATCCTGCTGGAGTCAGGCGGATCAACTCTGGTATGCCCATGACGGCTTCGGATGCAGCCCCCATGCCATTGGCCGCTCGGTGCGCTGCACCTGTCTTAGCGATGGGGAGATGACACGCTGGAATCGGCACGAGTTCATCGGCGTGCTGGACGAAAAATATCTACCCGATTGGGCGCGGGAGAAGCTCATGGAGCTGACCGCACCACGGCAGGAGGAACCGGCCACAGGTGAGATGAAGCTGGAATGATCGGAGGTGAAATAAGTGCAGCGCATCTTCATTGATAACCATGACCGCGTCCTCTATTACAGCAATCCTGCCGGATACATCGCGGGAAAGGAGGCGGTGGTGGATACCATGTTCCAAACGCAGGAGCTGGAGCGTTTTCTGCAAAAGCAGTCGCTCACCATCCGCTGGGAGGATGGAGTCTATGACCGTCTCCTGCTGGGGCAGAGGGGCGGCCGCTTCGACCCGGAGGCTCCGCCCCTGAAAAGCTGCCGTGTGTGGCAGCTCACGCGGGACAGCCCCATCAATATGCGCTTCATCCCGTATGAAGCCCTGCTGGAGCGTTTCGGACAGCCTGACCGTAAGCACTACGAAACAGTCTATGACGGTCTGGTCGGGACCAATGACCCGGAGGAGATCTACACGCTCTTCCGCGACCCGGTTCCCGGCTACGACGGCCGACCCATCGGGATCTCGGATGTGCTGGAGCTGTACGACGCCGACAGCAGCGAGTTTTACTACTGCGACCGTGTCGGCTTCCGGCAGATAGAGTTCGCGCCGCGGCAGGAAATGTATCTGTGTCCGTGAATTGAGCACCCGGACGGGTGCTTTTTTCATATCAACATCAGAAATAGGAGGAAAGAAAAATGCCCAAGAACCAGGCCAAAGCAAGCACCCCCGTCCCCGCGCAGGAAAGCCGGCCCCCCGTGTCCTTCGATGTCCGAGTCTATCCCGTGAAGGACAGCAAGTACACCCTCGCCAACGCCAATGTGGACATCAACGGCGTATTTGCCATTCGCGGCGTGAAGGTCATCCGCAGCGAGAAAGGTCCCTTTGTTGCCATGCCGCAGTATAAGGACAGCCGCGGAGACTACCACGACATCTGCTTCCCCTGCACGAAGGAGGCCCGCCAGCAGTTCAACGATGCGGTGCTGGATGCCTATGAACAGTCGCTCCGGCAGGCCCAGCAGCCGGACAATGCTCCCGCCGCGGAGCAGACCATGTAAGTCACCCACAATACAAAATATATCATTTAGGAGGAAAATGTCATATGAAGAAGTTTATCAAGAACACCGTCAATTCTATCCGCATCAACGCCATCCGCCTTGCCACGACCCGCCGCTCCGGTGAGGGCTACATCGACACCGCCGTCAAGATTCTAATCGCCGTGGTGCTGGGCGCTCTGCTGCTGGCGGGTCTCTACGCTTTGTTCGGCGATGTGGTCATGCCCACGCTGAACCAGCGTATCAAGGATATGTTCAACTACGCCGGCGCGCTGGGCGGCTGATCCGTGGCATCCGTCCTGCAGGGGACGCTGTTCCTCATCGGACTTATGAGCGCGGCATGGACGGATCTCCGGCGCAGGCAGATCTATGACCTTTCCGGTATCGTCATCGCAGGGGCAGGGCTGATTTCCTTCAGCCCCGCCCGGCTTCTCGGCCTGACGCTGGCCGTCCCATTTTGGCTGGCAAGCCGGAGAGGACGCGGCGGCATGGGAGATGCGTTCCTCATCGCCGCCTCCGGCTTCCTGCTGGGTCTCCCACGCGGAGGTGTCGGACTGGTGCTGGCACTGGTGCTGTACTGCCTTTTCTACCTTGCAATAGCCGCCCTGCACAAGATCCGCAGGCAAGAGCGTCCACCGGAGAGCTATCCATTCGCGCCATTTCTTGCAGCGGGCTTCTTTACCGCATATATCATCTAAGAATAAGGAGGACTTGCTCCATGAGTATTTTCAAAAACCGCACGGTCATCGGCGTCATCTGCATTCTGCTGGCGCTGGTGATCTGCTTCGGCATCACGCCGCTGTTCAATCAGAGCATCAGCCAGAAGGCGGAGATCGTCCGCGTCACAAAGGACATTCACGCCGGCGAACTCATCACCAAAGACATGGTCACCACGGCCGAGGTCGGCTCCTACAATCTCCCCTCCGGCCTTATGACCGCGAAAGACAATGTAGTGGGCAAATACGCCAAGGCGGACCTTGCCGTTGGCGATTATATTCTCGCCGCCAAGCTCTCGGACGCGCCTGCCGCCGAGAATGCGTATCTCTATAATCTGGATGGCACGAAGCAGGCCATCTCCGTCACCATCAAGAGCTTCGCCACAGGACTGTCCGGCAAGCTCCAGAGCGGCGACATCGTATCGGTCATCGTGGCAGACTATCCGGAGGATGGTGAAACCACCATCCCCGCCGAGCTGCAGTATGTGGAGATCATCTCTGTTACCGCCAGCACCGGCTATGACGCCAATACCGGCGAAGCCACAGGGGAGGAAAAAGAGCTTCCCTCCACCGTGACCTTCCTCGTTCTGCCGGAGCAGGCCAAGGTGCTGGCGGAGCTGGAGCAGGTCGCCAAGCTCCACCTGGCGCTCGTCTACCGCGGCACAACAGACGGCGCAAGGCAGTTCATCGAGGCGCAGGACGCGCTCATTGAGGAGCTGTACGCAGAGCCGGAGGAATATCTCATTGAGGAGGGCGAAGCCGCCGATCCCGCCGCAGCCACACCGGAGAGTGAGGTGACAGGATGAATTTCAGAAAGGCCAGCATCTTTCAGCGCGACACAGAGAAACCGGAGGAGCAGAATGACAGCGGCGGTATGCTGGCGGTCTGGGGCAGCCCCGGCAGTGGAAAGACAATAACGGCGGTGAAAATCGCAAAAATGCTCTCCGCCAGAAAGAAAAATGTCATCCTTCTGCTCTGTGACATGGCCGCTCCCATGCTGCCGTGCATCTGTCCTGCGGACGCTCTGGAGAGCAAAGGCTCTCTTGCCGGCGTCCTGGCAGCCGCCCGTATCAGCGAGAACCTCATCAAGCATAACCTTGTCACCTTTAAGCGCAACAGCTGCCTTGCGGTATTGGGGCTGCTCGAACGGCAGAACGAGTACAGCACTCCGCCCTTTACGCAGAAGCAGGTGGTAGAGCTGCTGGACGGCCTGCGTCAGATCGTGCCCTATGTCATCGTGGACTGCGGCAGCTACATCGCCAACGACATCCTCTCCGCCGTGGCGCTGATGGAGGCGGACAGTATCCTGCGCCTTGCCAACTGCGACCCCAAGAGCGTCAACTACTTTGCCAGTCAGCTCCCGCTGCTGGACGGGCCCGAGTGGGACATGGACAAGCAGTATAAGGTGGCATCCAATGTGAAGCCCTATCAGGCAGCGGACCACATCGGCAAGGTGCTGGGCGACACGACCTTCGTGCTGCCCTATTCGCAGGAGCTGGAGGAGCAGTATCTGGCGGGCAACCTTCTTGCCGACCTCACCCTCAAGGACAGCCGATCCTTCCGCAAGGAGTTAGAGCGTATCATTGCGGAGGTGTTTTAATATGGCTCTTGGCGAAAAGCGAAACGGTTCGGTCTTTGCCACAGCCGCGCAGCGGCGGGACGCGGCGGAATATCAGGTCACCTCGGAGCCGGAGGTCGTCCCTGTAGTGGTGGACGACACGCCGCAGCGGACTCTGAACACCGACATTGGTACGCTCGGACGGGCGCACAACCTGTTCTTTACCCCGTCGGCAGAGGGCAGGGACTTCAATTCCGTGCTGCAGGAAGTGCAGGAATACATCTCCGGCGCCTACGCCGCACTCATCACCGAAGGCGGCGAGGACTCCAAGGAACAGCTCATGCGTTACATCACCAAGTACCTGCAGGACCAGCGTATCGCCGTAGCAGGCATGACGCAGACGGAGCTGGTGGACGCCATCTATTCCGAGATGGCGGAGTTCGGCTTCCTGACCCGCTATATCTACGCCGACGGCATTGAGGAGATCAACATCAACTCGTGGCGGGATATCGAGGTGCAGTATTCGGACGGTCGAAGCGAAAAGCTCACGGAGCACTTCGATTCGCCGGAACACGCGCTTGCCGTCATCCGGCGAATGCTCCACGCCTCCGGCATGGTGCTGGACAACGCCAGCCCTCTGGTCACGGGACACCTGACCCGCAACACCCGTATCGCCGCTATGAAATCCCCCGTGGTGGATGAGGATGTGGGCGTTGCCGCCTCCATCCGAATCGTCAACCGCCACAATCTCAGCCGTGAGGATCTGCTGCGCAGCGGTACGGCCACAGAGGAAATGCTGGACTGGCTTTCCGTATTTTTACGCTATGGGATCTCCATCTGTGTGGCGGGAGCCACCTCTTCCGGCAAGACCACGGCGGCAGGCTGGCTGCTGACCACGATCCCCGACAGCAAACGCATCTTCACCATTGAGAACGGCTCCCGTGAGCTGGAGCTGGTGCGGGAGGAAAACGGTAAGGTGACCAACTCGGTGGTCCATACCTTGACACGTGACAGCGAAAATGAGCGTCAGCGGATCGATCAGATTGCGTTGGTGGATATCTGCCTGCGCTTCAACCCGGACATCCTGGTGGTGGGTGAGATGCGCGGCGCCGAGGCCAATGCCGCGCAGGAGGCCGCCCGCGTGGGCGTGGCGGTGCTGACCACCATCCACTCCAACTCCTGCGAGGCGACCTACCGCCGCATGGTGTCCCTGTGTAAGCGAGCCGTGGATATGTCGGACGAAACGCTTCTCAGCTATGTGACGGAGGCATACCCCATCGTGGTCTTCTGCAAGCAGCTGGAGAACAAGCAGCGCCGCATGATGGAGATCATGGAATGTGAGATCCTGCCCAATGGGGATCGCCGCTACAACACGCTATTCCGCTATGTCATCACGGAGAATCACATGGAGGACGGCAAATTCGTCATCGAAGGACATCACACACAGGTGAACGAGATCTCCGTGAGTCTGCGCAAACGCCTGCTGGAAAACGGTATGCCCAACGAGGAACTGCAGGCTCTTTTGGAAACCAAGAAGGAGGTGAACGCCACTTGACAGCCCTGCTGCTGACTGCGTGCGTCGGCATGATCACCGGCGCATTTCTTATCTTCCGTATCTCGCCCATGGATTTCACGCTGGGTGTGTTCCGCCGGTTGACCGCCGGGCCCAAAAGCATCCGGGATGAGATCAACGAAACCACTCATCGCAAAAAGCCCGGCTTCTTCCGCCGTGAGATATCGGAAGCGCAGACGATCCTGCAAGCCACCGGCAAGGAGGAACGCTTTCCCGTGCTGTGCGCGGCATCCCTGCTGCTCTTTGCCGTGGGTGCGGGCATCGCCATCATCGTAAATAACCTCTTGCTGGTGCCGGTGCTGGCGGCCGGCATGATGTTCCTGCCCTTTTGGTACATCAAACTCACGGCCGGACACTACAGGAAAGCTGTTACCGCCGAGCTGGAAACGGCGCTTTCTATCATCACCACGGCCTACCTCCGCAGTGAGGATCTGCAGACCGCCGTGGAGGAGAACATCAACTACCTGAACCCACCTGTGCAAGGCGTGTTCCGCAGCTTCCTCACCCGCATCAAGCACATCGACCCGGATATGAATGCGGCGTTGGCGGAGCTGAAGTCTGCCATTGACAATGAGGTGTGGCGGGAGTGGTGCGAGGCACTCTCCGCCTGCCAGTATGACCACAGCCTAAAAAGCACCCTCAATCCCATTGTGGCAAAGCTCTCGGATATGCGCATCATCAATGGGGAGCTGGAGAATCTCGTATTTGCTTCCCGCAAGGAATTCATCTCCATGGCGGCGCTGGTGGTGCTGAATATCCCACTGCTGTACTTTCTCAACAAGGACTGGTATGCGACCTTGATGACCACCGTACCCGGCAAAGCGGTGCTGGCGGTTTGTGCCGCCGCTATCTTTCTCTCCTTTGCCAGAGTGGTCAAGCTGACCCAGCCCATTGAATATCGGAGGTGACGGACATGACGATCTTACTGTTCCTTTTCGGCGTGGCCGTTGCCGCAGGTCTGTTCTTCATCTTGGCGGATATCCTGAAGCTGCCCCGTCTCTCCACGGAGAAGGCCCTCCTGTCCGCAGGGCGAGCCGAGAAAAAGCGGATGAAGTCGCTGGACGCGATCTTCCTTGGCTGGGCCATCAAGCTCTCCAAGTTTATCCGTATGGATGAATACAAGAGACACCGCATGGAGCGCACGCTGAGTGCCGCCGGCATGGACATGACGCCGGAGGTCTATTTGGCCTATACCATCCTCAAGCCTGCCGCCGCGCTGCTGGCGGTCATTCCGTGTCTGCTGATCTTCCCTCTGCTCTCGCCCATCGTGGTGCTGCTGGCGATATTGCTTTACTTCAAGGAGAGCCGTAAGGCAGATGAAATGGTTGCAGAACGCCGCGAGAAGATCGAGGGTGAGCTGCCCCGCTTTGTTGCCACAGTGGAGCAGGAGCTGGGAGCCAGCCGCGATGTGCTGACGATCTTGGAAAACTACAAGCGTCACGCCGGTCCCGACTTCGCCCGTGAGCTGGATGTGCTGACGGCGGATATGCGCTCCTCTTCTTATGAGGCGGCACTGGTTCGTTTCGAGGGCAGGCTGGCGTCGCCCATGCTCTCGGACATCGTGCGTGGGCTCATCGGCGTCCTGCGCGGGGATGACGGCCGCGTTTATTTCCAGATGCTCTCCCATGACATGAAACAGCTGGAGCTTCAGCGGCTCAAGGCGCAGGCAGCGAAGATCCCACCCAAGATCCGTGTGTACTCCTTCGTCATGCTGGTCTGCTTTATGCTCATCTACATTGTGGTCATCCTCATGCAGATCCTCACCTCGATGGGAGGGCTGTTCGGATGAGAAACAAATGGAAGAAACGCTCCGGCGAGGGCTACATCGACACATGCGTCCTCATCCTCTGCGCCATGCTGGTGATCGCATTGGCGGTGAAGGTGCTGCCGGTGTATGTGGCGAAGCAGCAGCTTGACACCTTCGCCGCCGAGCTGGTGCGGGAAGCCGAGATCACCGGCAGAGTCGGGAGTGAAACGACCTCCCGCGCGCAGGTGTTGTCAGAGCGGTTGGAGATCGACCCGGACATCCGCTGGTCCCGTACCGGCCGCATCCAGCTTAATGAGGAGGTGACGGTGACGCTGACCATGGATGTGGACATCGGCTTTGGCAGGCTTGGCAGCTTCCCCATTGAGCTGACGGCACAGGCCAGCGGCAGATCGGAGGTGTACTGGAAATGAGAAAGCTGCTTTTTCGCTCCCGTTCCGGTGAGGGCTATCCCATGGTCATCGCCGTGACCCTCTGCCTGCTCATGCTCTTTATGGTCATAGCGGAATATTTCCGTGTGAACATCATCGTGCAGGGCGTGCGGGACGCGGTGCAGCAGGCGGTCATTGCCACGGTCAATGAGAATTATGACGATGTGTACCACTCTGTGCGGGAGGGCTATGCCGCGGGTTGGTTCCCGGAGGGGGACGGCGAGTGGTTCGAGTCCATCGACGCCGGTGACATCTATGGCAACCTGTCCTATATCCTCGGCCTTACCACAGATGGCGAAGGATACATGAAATACGCCGGAAATGAGCTGGAGTATACGATCTCCGACCTGTCCGTACATATCTCCAACAACGCCATCGCATCAGGCCGGAGCGAGGGATATCTCGCAACCGCCACCCTCCATCTGGAGGTCCCCACCCGCTTTGCCGAACGGGTGCTGCCGCCCGTGAGCCTAAATCTGCAGGTGCAGGCCAAGTATATCCCGAAGTTTTAGTTCTTTTCGCTTCTTGCAGTAGACTTCCGAAGAAAGCTGTGGTATGTTCGGGATAAGAAGAAAAACCACTGACCCCTACAAAGGAAGGAGTTCGATTATGACAGAGAAAACAAAACGCATCATCCTCATTGCGGCAGGCGTCCTGCTCTGCGCGGTACTGGTGGTGGGGATCGTCAGCCGCCTTGCGGCGGTGCCCATGCCCATCGACCCCGCCATCCCGGACGATGTGCCGGACACGAAAGATCCGGTAGTGAGTATCAGCGATCCAGAGGTAAAGGTGGATAGCAAGACGGATGGTAAACAGCATGATCCCGGCAGGGATGCTGACAGCTCCGGCACAGAGCAGACCATTCAGGGTACGCCCACCAAGCCGGACACGCCGGAGCATCCCGGCAAGACGGAAAAGGACCATGTGCCGGATGATGTGCCGGACGCGGACCGCAACAAGGAAACGCCGCCCACCTACAAGCCGGAGCAGACTGAGGGGAAGCCCCAGCCCACAGAGCCTGCGGGCGGCAGTACCAATGATGCCGGACAGGTATATGTCCCCGGATTCGGCTACATCACGCCCAGCGGTCCCAACACAGTCATCGATGGGCAGGACATCTATGAGAACGGCAACAAGATCGGTATCATGGGCGGCTGACCTCGCCCTTCCAAGAGAGACACGGCTGAGAAACGGCCGTGTCTCTTTTTATCTTCACGACTGGAGGAATGCGTATGAAAAGGATCATATCCCTGCTGCTGGCATTGGTGATAGCGATATCCGCCGCTATTCCCGCCTATGCCACAGGGGACGGTAACATGGACAGCGGCGGCAGCGGCATGGGGGACGGCACAAAGACCAACTACTGGAATCCCGGCATGGACGGAGTGAGATTATCTGTCGTTCATGCTGACAACAGAGCAGTTATTGGAAGTGTGGTGGATTGGAGCAATCAGAAGCCCAACGCAAACATTGCTCATTTCGGAAAAGTGTCCAAGCTCTCCTATAATGCTGGGAGAACCTTATCTCCCGCGGTGGGTGGCTATGTCTGCGTGCAGCCAACGCAGAAGCTGCCCAAGATCATCTCCACCGGCAGCAGTAAAGCCAGCATCGCCGCGATTCGCAGCTATTTCACCGATGAACAGGTCATCCGAGCGATTGCCGGATATGTGGGAATCGACTTTGATTCGCTTCTCAGTGGAGATTACAGAATCGTAGTGGAGCCGCTGGCCTATCTCTGCTACAACGGTCAGCAGTTTGCCATGACCGCCACGGAAGCGGCTCTGTATGACCAAATCGTCAACGGCGATATCAGAAAGAAGCTGGGAACGCTCACCCATAAAAATCTGCCGCTGGCGATTTTTCTGGAGGAAGCGGATCTCGGCTACACCGCATGGTCCGGCAGCCGCACGGATAAGGCGTCCAACGGCGACATCATCTCCTCTCTTGGTATCGGCATTGTCCGCTTCAATGAGGTGACCACGCCGCCCGAACCCGGCGAATATGACTACGAATACCGTACCAACACAGAAGTTATTACCTCTGTAGAGGTGCGCGGCGGCCAGTCTGACCCGGACAACCCCGTATCGGTACGCTTTAACATTCAGGGCAGGACTTACACTGTCAGCAATGTCTACTACCCGGACGGCGACAGCCAGCTGGCGTGGGTGCGCTGGCGTACTCCCGCGGAACCCTGCGTCATAACGATTTCCGTCAGCGTGTACGGCGGCGGCTCGGCGCAGGGTACCATCACCTGCAATATCGTGGATCTGGACGGCAACGACCCGCCCAATCCCCTGGCGGATGACCGCAACGATGCTTTCCGTCTGTCCTCTATTCCAGAGAAAGAGCAAGTGACTTCGGCGTCCTGGGGCATCTGGTCACCATGGTGGCAGGAGAATTGGGAGTGGGTAGAAAACTGGCAGAAATGCTGGCACACAGACCGCTGGACGGATGCGGACGGCAAAACCCACACGGACCGCTGGTACCATTGGGTGGACAACGGCTGGTGGGAGGATCACGGCTGGTGGGAGTTTGACTACAACGGCTACTCTGCCAGCTTGACCGGCAGTATGAAGATCACGCCGGACGAGAAGAGCCCCACGGCGACCACATCCACGCTGAAAAGCGGCTATGGCGTTCAGGAGAAGGTGACCGCAAAAGTCACCACAAATCAGAGTGCGGCGGTGACGGCAGCGCAGAACGCCGTGACCTATTTCCCGGAGTTTGGCTACGAGAACTATTGGCGGCTGCTGGAGGCAGATATCTCCGGGCGAAGCACGACCTTCCAGTTCAAAGCCAATCCCTACAGCACCTACAACCGCCGTACCCACTTCACGCCCATTTGGTATCCGGACGGCCGCTACACACCATACACATGGCTTCTGGATTGCTGGACGCCGGCGGGAATGCTCTCCATGAACCTGACAGGCAGCGTCACCATCCGGGGGAATCTTTGGGAGGAGTGGCATATTGCTCCCGCAAAACAACGATAGAAACGGAGGAACTTATGAGAAAAAAGAGAATCCTGATCCTGACTGCCCTCATGCTGCTTCTGTGCTGTGCTTTTTCCGCCACGGCCTTTGCCGCAGGCACAGGCGATGTGGCCGGTGCGGTGGAAAGCACATGGCAGACGGCATCCGGTCAGATCAAGACCGTGGTGAACAATGTGGTCTTTCCCGCCATCGACCTGATCCTGGCGGTATTCTTCTTCGCCAAGTTGGGGACGGCCTATTTCGACTTCAGAAAAAGCGGCCAGTTCGAGTGGACGGCGCCCGCCATTTTGTTCGCCTGCCTGGTGTTCACGTTGACGGCTCCGCTGTACATCTGGCAGATCATCGGGATTTGAGGTATAGGCAATGACATTTTACGAACAGGAGCTTCGGAAGATCATCGGAGAACGGTACCCTGACGCCACTTATGTGGGCAGAGCCTGCTATGTCCGGTTGGACGAGATGAATCGGGCAAAAATCCAGTTTGTCACTACCGGCATCGCAAATCAATACAGCGCTCTGCGGCTGACGGTACTGAATCGTCAGGAGGGTGATGTAGACAATCTGCTGCTTCGCTTTTCTGACTTGTTCGGCAAGAAGATGGTGAATAATCCCAATTTCCGAAACGGCGTGGAGCCGCACATTTGGGATGACTATGGAACGGTGAGCTGGTATGTGTATCACCCCACCCGGCAGGACTATGAGATCCTGTCCGATGCGGTATCAGACTATCTGGAGGTATTTCAGGATATGAGTCAGTCCGCTGACCGGGCGTGGGAGCAGACAATGTAACAAAAGTGTGATTTGAAGGCCGTACCAGCTGTACGGCCTTAGCCATATCCCAAAGCAGCTGGTGCGGCCTCACCCAGAATAGTGAGGTGAAACCGATCAATGTTCATTTGGGATTTTGTTGCCGCCAAGGTGTTAGGCCAGATCGTGGACTGGTTCTACAGTCAGATCGTGGGCTTTCTCGGCAACTTCTTCGCAGAGATGGGAAACATGGGCGCGGAGCTCTTCACCATGGATTGGGTGCAGAGCATCGTGCTGTTCTTCTCCTATTTGGCATGGGCACTCTACGGCACAGGATTAGTGGTGGCCTGCTTTGAAACCGGCGTGGAGTATTCCAGCGGCCGCGGCAACATCCGTGAGACCGCTCTCAATGCCATCAAGGGCTTTATGGCTGTCAGCCTCTTCACGATTGTTCCGGTACGGCTTTATGAGCTGTGCGTCTCTCTGCAGGGGACCTTCACCGCGGCGCTCACCGGCTACGGGACTTCCATCGGCGATGTGGCCGGAGAGGTCATGCAGGAGTTCAACGCCGTGGAATCGATATCCGACCTGACGGCCGGGCCGCTGCTGGGCTTCGGCAGCATCACCAGCGGGATCATGATCCTGTTCTGCCTTATCCTCATGGCGTATGCCGTCGTCAAGGTTTTCTTCGCCAATCTGAAGCGCGGCGGTATCCTGCTCATCCAGATCGCCATGGGAAGCCTTTATATGTTCAGCGTCCCTCGTGGATATACGGACGGCTTTATCCAATGGTGCAAGCAGATCATCGGCTTATGCCTGTCGGCGTTCCTGCAGGCGACGATCCTTGTCGCCGGACTTATGGTGTTCAAGGATCATGCCCTGTTAGGGCTTGGACTCATGCTCTCTGCCGGCGAGATCCCCCGTATTGCGGGAGCCTTTGGACTGGATACCTCCACCAAGGCAAACCTCATGAGTGCTGTCTATACCGCGCAGGCCGCCGTCAACACCACGCGCACGGTCGTACAGGCGGTGGCGAAATGAGCAGACTGACGATGGGCAGCTTGTTCGATGGCATCGGTGGATTCCCTTTGGCCGCGATCCGCAGTGGCATCACGCCGGTGTGGGCATCGGAAATTGAAGCCTTTCCCATTGAGGTGACAAAGCTGCGCTTCCCCGACATGGTTCACGTGGGCGACATCACAAAGCTGCATGGTGCGGAACTGCCGCCCGTGGACATCATCTGCGGGGGCAGCCCATGCCAAGATCTGTCCGTTGCCGGCGCAAGGGCAGGTCTTGCCGGAGCGCGTTCCGGCCTTTTTATGGAGCAGATGCGCATCGTGCGCGAAATGAGGTTGGCAGAGAAAGCCCGTGGCCGGGAGAGCGTCAATATACGGCCGCGCTGGATGTGTTGGGAGAATGTGCCGGGTGCTTTTTCAAGTGGGACACCGAAGTATGAGGATTTTCGGATCGTGCTGGAGGAGATCGTGCGGATCTGCTTTCCCAATGAGCTTATCCCAAGCCCCTATCCTTACGCATGGCCCGATGCCGGTGAGCTCACGGCAGGCGGTGCGTTTTCTCTTGCATGGCGCTGTCTGGACGCACAATTTTGGGGCGTCGCGCAGCGTCGCAAGCGCATTTTTCTCCTTGCTGACTTCGCCGGACCGCTTGCGCCGCAGCTTTTATTTGATGTATTTGGCGAAACGGAGAACCGCGGGAAGGAGATCACATAGATGTACCGATTCGATGCAAACGGGCAGCTGACGATGCTTGAATTGGAAGCAGCCGAAGGGGCCGGGGCTCCGCCCAAGCGCAGACCGGGCAAGCCGGACTCCGAACTGGTTTCGATCCCGTATTTCCACCTGGATCTGGTATCCGGTTCTGTCGACCTCTTCGGGCAGCGCCACTGGGAGCTTCGGTCTCCATGGCGTAAAGGTAAACGCCCCCTCAATACCGGGGCTGCGCCCCGTATTCCGATCCGAGTCCCGCTCTCCGGCATACTGGAGGCAAACCCGGCACAAAAGTACTATCTGTCAAAAACCGCCTGCATTGGCATTCTGCGCCGAGCCTTTGAGCGCGGCAAGGAATTGCCGCAAAAGCTGGAACGGGCATTGAGAATTCAGGCGGGGCTCATGCGCCCAGACGGACAGCCCACAGGATTAGAAGCGTACCACATCAACCAGCGAGACGAGGGCATCGACCTGCACGGTGTGTCCGGCGCATTGTTGGCAACGACAAACATGCAGATGCAGACCTTCGTGACGCAGCCGGACGAAGCTGTGGAGGGCTTTGACGGCTACAACGGCGACCTGACAGGCGATGTAGCGGCCACGCTCGGCGTCAACTGTGGGATGTCCACCGGCAGAAACGGCATCATGGCCTTTGCCGCCAATCAGCGGGATGAGGTGCGGGATCTGCGCGATGTGGCGGGCGCGTTGCAGGCACAGCCGGGAATGAAGCAGCAGACCTTCGTCGCCGGTTTTTCTGCCGGGGCAGGTGCCAGCGCGGGAGGCATTGGATACAACGAATCGGTTGCTCCCACACTCAAGGGTAGCCCCGGAGGGAACTGTATGCCGTCGGTTTTGTGCCTCAACGACCAGGGCGGCAGCGTGATGAATTGCTCTGAAAATATATCCGGCACGCTGCGGGCACAGGAGCATGGACATCAGCCTCTTGTTTACGAAAATCACGGCATTGACAGCCGCTACACCGGCCCGCACATGGTAGCCCCTACCATGTCCGCACGATACGGCACGGGCGGCAACAACGTGCCGCTGGTCGAGCAGGAGGCAGATGCCATCTGCATTGCAGGCAATACGGTCGACCGGCAGCCGCAGAACGGCGGCAACGGTCTTGGCTGTCAGGATGACTTGGCGTATACTTTGACCGCCACAGACCGCCACGCGGTCTACAGCCGCCAGCGTGTGGATGACTTTCGGCATAATGATGTGGCAAGTACCCAGAGTGCCCGTCAGTACAAGGACGCAACCGACCTGATTTGCCAACAGGCAGAAGCCTGTGCCCATCTCATTCGCCGCCTCACGCCGCTGGAGTGTGAAAGACTGCAGGGCTTCCCGGACGGCTGGACGGACATCCCCAACGCATCGGACTCCGCCCGCTACAAAGCCCTTGGCAACAGTGTGGCGATACCCTGCGTGGAGTTTATCTTGTCGCGGATCGCCGCCGCGCTTTTATGAAGCACAGCGTTGACATCAGGGGTTAAGTCGGGGTATAATATCCCTGAAAGACGAGGTGACAGACATGGATAACAGGGAGCAGCTGAGGCGCATCACGGAACTGACCGAGCAGATCGCCGGACTGCCGAAGGGGTATCTTTCCAAAAAAACCATCGGCGGAAAGGTCTATTACTATCACCAGTGGTCGGAAAACGGTGTCAAGCAGAGCCGCTATCTGCACGACAGTGAGATCGCGCCGCTGGCAGATAAAATCGAAAAGCGCAAGGAACTGCAGGCGCAGCTGCGCATGCTGAAATCACAGAAAAGCAGACGAAATGAGGCGACAGGTATGAAATGCACCTTTATGCATAAACGAACCCCCGTGGCAGAGCTGGAGCTGGACGATGTGACCGGCTTTATACAAAAAATAGGCAGTGTCTACGCACCGGAGCATCTGCCTATCGGCATCCCTGTGCGAAACGAGATCGCCGACCGTGCGGCGTTTAACGACTGGTGGCGGGATCGCTCTATTCCGGCAAGCCGCAGCGGTGTGCGGGAAGCACTGGAATCGTTGGGGGTGGCAGACACCAAAATGCTGCTCATCCGCTGCTACGGGCTGAGCCTCTCGGATCAGTACTGGATCTGCCCGGAAGGTGCGGAGCTTCGGTGGGAGGACATCAACTTTTTCCAAAATGATTTCTCGGAGGACATCGGAGATGTGCTGTTTGGAGAACGAAAGAAGAAGGACGCGCTCAATTTCAGTTCCCCCGACAGCACATCGGACGGCAATCTGAAAAAGCGGTGGAAGATCATCGATGGGAAGCGGTGCCTGATCAAGGGCGGCAGCAACCCGTTCCGCCAGCAGCCGTTCAACGAGGCGATCGCCTCCGGCATCATGGAGCGGCTCGGCATTCCTCATGTATCGTATACAGTCATCTGGAGCAAGGATGCACCCTACTCGGTCTGTGAGGATTTTGTTACGGAGAATACGGAGTTGATCCCGGCGTGGAGGCTGCTGCAGGCGAAAAAGCAGAAGAACAGCACCTCCCGATACCGTCATCTACTGGAATGCTGCGAGCTGCTCGGCATCGGGAACATTACGCCGTTTTTAGACCGGATGCTGGTGCTGGACTATATCATCGCAAACGAGGATCGCCACTTCAATAACTTTGGGGCACTGCGAAACGCGGAAACGCTGGAATGGCTCGGTATGGCTCCGATCTATGACAGCGGCTCCTCCCTTGGCTATGATAAGATGCCTGGTCAGATGCGCTCGGAAAAGGATGTGGTCTGCAAGCCCTTCAAAAACCACCACGCCGAGCAGCTGAAGCTGGTGACCGACTTTGATTGGATCGACTTTGATCGCCTCTCCGATGTAGACGAGCTGATCTCCAGCGTACTGTCTTGCGAGGAAGCTGCCGACTATATCGATGAGGGACGTATCCATGCGATCACGGAAAGCGTGCAGCGCCGGATCGGTCATCTGCAGGAGCTTGCGATGACGCAGACGCCACGGCAGCTCGATACCACCGAGGACGATGTCCGAGAAGAAGTTGCCGCGGATTACGCGCCGAAAATGGAACTGTAATACAAATACAGCGTAAGAGTAATGGATCAGCCGCTTTGCGAATCGCAGGGCGGCTGATCTTTTCATCCGCTTTCCTGTTGGCTGCGGGCAGCGTAGCCGCTTTGGTGGTATCGCTTCTGTTTTGCCATGCTTCTTCGTTAGACTTGGTGAATAGCTTTCCGCGCCTTCTTCCGGTATGCTTTGCTTGCAAAATCGAGGAAAGGAGCAGAACCGATGGAGGGAAAAAAGAACCTCTGCGCCATGATATCCACCGAGCTCCATGCAAAGATCATGGCAGAAAAAGAACAGCTGGAGCTGAACACTCTGGCGGAATATGTGGAGCGCATCTTCACCGAACACTTTGAAGGAGGGCAGATCAGCATGAAAGCAGAGCGCACCTTGGCGGTACAGATCCCGGCAGAGCTCTTCGAGCGGCTGAAGGAATATCTGGCAGCCCGCAACCTCAAGCAAAAGCAGTTCCTCATCCAGCTCATCGAGAACGCGCTGGATGACACGGAAGCGGAGTGACCAAGCATCATAGGAGGCCGCGGGAACACCCGCGGCCTCCCTCATTCTCATTGGAGGTGATCAGCCATGTACATTTACCCGGACAACCTGTCCGCAAAGGCCACGCTGTGGCTGTGGGAGCTGCGGGACATCGGCATCATCGGCGTGGGACTTCTTCTCTCTGTCCTGGCACTGACCCAGACAGGCATCGCCCTGCCGCTGGTGCTGACGGCGGTCTTCGCCTTCCTGACGATCCGGCATGAGGGCACCAGTATTCTGGACTTCATCCGCTATGCCGCGGCGTTCCTGCTGACCCGACAGCAATACTATGAATGGAGGCTCGATACATGAGCAGAAAGCAGAAAAAGAAAGATGCCCGTGAGCAGTCCACCCGGCAGCTCATGGGCATTGATGATATTACCGACTATGGCATCGCCACCCGCATGGGAGAGCTGGTATTCTTCATTATCAAACCCACGAACATCTCCGTTCTGCCGGACGCCGGCGTGGGTGCAAGGATCTATGCCCTGCTCAATGTGGTCAAGGGCATGGCGGAGATCGAGATGCTGGCGTTAAATTCCAAGGAGTCCTTCGAGAACAACAAGGCATTCTATCGCCAGCGGGCAAACGAGGAGGAGCTGCCCGTCATTCGAAAGCTGCTGGAGCAGGACAGCAAGCACCTGGATCGTATTCAGGTGCTCATGGCATCCAGCCGGGAGTTCTATATCCTCGTCCGGCTGCAGGGAAAAAAGGAGTCCGATGTGTTCAGCTACCTCTCCCGCATCGAAAAGAGCATTAAGGATAACGGCTTCACCGTCCGCCGTGCCACCGAGGAGGATCTCAAAAGGATGCTGGGAGTCTACTTTGAGCAGAACGTGACCACCGAGCGGTACGAGGATCATGATGGCGAACGCTGGGTCCTTTTCGGAGAATAAGGAGGGATATCACTTGGCAGCAAACAAGAAAAAAGCTACAGCAAGGCACACGGAGGACACACCTGTCAAATCCTTCTTGGATATGATCGCACCCTCCGTGGTGCAGTTTAATCCCGACCACTTCATCTGCGGCAACACCTTCCGCTGCGTGTGGGCCCTGCGGGAATATCCCACCCAGACCGACGAGCAGGCTCTGCTGCGGCATTTGGGAGAGAAGGACGGGATCACCCTGCGTATCTATACCCGGCAGCTCACCCCGGCCGAGGAGGATCGTATCCTCCACAACGCCGCGAATAAAAACCGCATGAACAAATCGAACCCCAATGACTTGCGGCAGACCATCATTGCAGAAACGAACCTGCAGGACATGATCTCCATGGAGGGCAGCCGCCACCGCAACAAGGAGCCGCTGTTCCACTGCGCGGTCTACATCGAGCTGACAGCCCCGGACTATGACGCGCTGAAGCTGCTCCAGACCGACGTGCTGACCGAACTGGTACGGAGCAAGCTCAATGTGGACAGGCTCCTGCTCCGCCAGCAGCAGGGCTTCTGCTGTGTCAGTCCCGTGGGCTACAATGCCTTCGGAGCACAGTTTGAACGTGTGCTCCCGGCCAACTCCGTGGCAAATCTCTATCCCTTCAACTACAGCGGTAAAACGGACGCAAAGGGCTTCTATGTCGGACGGGACAAGTACGGCAGCAATATCCTCGTGGACTTCGACCAGCGTGACGAGGATAAGACCTCCGCCAACATCCTCATTCTCGGTAACTCCGGCCAGGGCAAAAGCTATCTGATGAAGCTCCTCATCCTCAATCTGCTGGAGTCTGGCAAATCCATTATCACGCTGGATGCCGAGCATGAGCAGCAGGAAATGTGCGAGGCCGTGGGCGGCTGCTTTGCCGACCTTATGGCCGGTAAGTACATCATCAATGTGCTGGAGCCGAAGTGTTGGGATGACGGCGGTGACCCCGAAGATAAGGCCGCACCGGAAGCCTTCCGAAAAAGCACCCTGCTGGCGCAGCACATTTCCTTCCTCAAGGACTTCTTCCGCGCCTACAAGGATTTTTCGGATGCCCATATCGACACCATTGAGATCATGCTCTCCAAGCTGTATCAGAAATGGGGCATCACAGACCGCACCAACTTCCGCCGGATGCGGCCGGAAAGCTATCCAACCCTCTCCGACCTCTATGACCTGATCGAGTCGGAGTACAAAAGCTATGACATGGCCGCTCACCAGCTCTACACCGAGCAGATCCTGCGTGAGGTGCTGTTGGGGCTGCACTCCATGTGCAAGGGCGCGGACGCGCAGTTTTTCAATGGGCACACCAACATCACCTCCAGCCGATTCTTGGTGTTCGGTGTCAAAGGACTGTTGGGCGCGGCAAAAAATGTTCGCAACGCCATGCTGTTCAATATTCTGTCGTTCCTGTCGGACAAGCTGTTGACTGAGGGCAATACGGTGGCGGCACTGGACGAGCTATATATCTGGCTGTCTAACCCTACGGCCATTGAGTACATCCGAAACTGCCTCAAACGTGTTCGCAAAAAGGAATCCGCCATGCTGCTGGCTTCGCAGAATCTGGAGGACTTCGACCAGGAGGGTATCCGTGAGATGACAAAGCCGCTGTTCAGCATCCCTCCTCACCAGTTCCTGTTCAACGCAGGATCTATCGATAAGCGGTCTTACATGGAGATGCTCCAGCTGGATGAGGCGGAATACAATCTCATCAAGTTTCCCCAGCGCGGTGTCTGTCTGTACAAGTGCGGCAACGAGCGATATCTGCTGGCGGTACACGCCCCTGCATACAAGGAAAAGCTGTTTGGCACAGCGGGTGGCCGCTGATGGCAATAACCGCGGGTATGATCGCCAAAGCCGCGGCGACAGCCCTTTCCAACGAGAAGCTCCGTAAAGGGATCGGCTGGGGGCTGGTCGCTGTTCTCTCGCCCGTCATCCTCCTGATCGCCGCGCTGTGCTCCATCGGCACAGGCGGTGCGGATCACAACAACCAGGCGGTAGCCGCAGCCTTCTATGGGACGAGCTACTCGACCGAGGTGCCTATGGCATTCCGCTCTCACATTGAGGAGATGCGCACCGCGTTTTCTCTTCTGGATTCGGCGGTCGCCTCCGTCAATGGGCGGACGGAAGGCGGAAACAGCCTTGACCCGATCCGAGTCAAGGCTGTTTTTTATGCTCTCTGCTTTGGCGAGGATGCTCCCGGCAGACGGACGGCGAACCGCTTTGTGGAGTGCTTCTACACTTGGGAAACCCGTACCCGCACGGTAGATATTGAGAACGACGATGGCACGGTCACCAGCACGGTAGAAGAATACATCGTCGCTGTTCCGGTCTCACTGTATCAAGCGTATGCCAATCTGGAAGCAGAGCTGGGCCGGACAATCACGGAGGATGATAAGAGCAACATCAACCACATCTATACCATGATTGCCGGCACCGCAGGCGGCGGCAGCTATGATGGCAGCTTTATCGCCGGTGGTGATCGAAGTGTAGAACTGGACATCTCCGCCTTTGTTGATCCCGCCAATAAAAATGCAGCCGACCTTGTGACCTACGCCATCCACGCATGGGAGTCCGGCTGGGGCTATGTCTGGGGGACCTATGGCAATGTGTTGACGGAGTCACTCCTTGCCTACAAGGTATCGCAATACCCGGACGGTGTTGGCAATCATGAGGGCATCATCCGCACCAACTGGCTGGGCGGCAGGACCACCGACTGCGTGGGACTTATCAAGGGTTACGGCTGGCTGAATGCTGAGACGATGGAGATCCAGTATGGCACCCATGGCATGCCGGACATCGGTGCAAATCAGATGTACTACAACGCCACGGAGTCTGGGGCCATCGATACCATGCCGGACATCCCCGGCCTTGCGGTTTGGCATGAGGGACACATCGGTGTTTACATTGGCGGCGGTCAGGTTGTTGAGGCCATGGGTACCAAGTACGGCGTTGTCAAAACAGAGTTGGCTGGCCGAGGTTGGACGCACTGGCTGAAGGTGCCGTATATCAATTATGACTGAGGAGGAACGAATGGAATTTCCAAAAGATGAAGTAAAGAACAAAATCAGCTGGACAAAAGGCGCAGACATTACTGACGGATCGCCGCGATACACCTTCGAGGGACGCGACCCCGCCACGACCTATGAACGATTTCAGGTCGTTATCTATACAGAGCGGGAGCGCCGATATGCACACGACCCCGGAAGCCTCTGTAATCACTATTATGGTTATGTGCGTGACGACAAAATGGAATGTGCCGAAACCATCGGACCGTACTATTCTGTCCGGGAGGCAAAGCAGAGAACGCTGGAATTGTTCAATTTGTTTATGCAGCAATACGCCAATCAAGAATTAGACAGTGCCACATCGGAATCAGCGGTTCACGGACATGATGATCAGCAGAAGCATTTTCAATACCAATGGGCAGTGGGAACACCGCAGAGGAAGTATGCAGACATGCTGGATAAGCTGATTCCGCAGCACGATGGTCACACCACTTCCGCGTGGATCACATTTGCGGAGGAACTGGCAGACGGTGTGGAAAACGACTTTGAGCGAGAAGCGGTCTCGCTGGTCGCGGCCTTTCAAGAGATCTCCGAGCGATTCGATCCCAAAGTGGTGAACACGATCTATCAGACCATCCATGTACCGGACAACACCCTGCTGAGTATCGAGATCATACCGGCAGCAGAGGCCGCAGAGCAGGGTGCGAGTGTACAGGAGATTTCCGACATGGCGGCAGACGGGCTGTTCGGAGGCGGTCCAATGCCCACGCTGAAGATGTAGGAGGAATGAGACATGGCCTATGTGAAAGTAACCCCACCGTCCGTGGTCTATCATCTGACGAGGATGGAAAACCTCGACAGCATTCTGGATGACGGTCAGATCAGCCGCTTCATGGACAGCGAGTGCTGGTTCTGTGAGAGCCTCGGCAAAATGAAAGCGTACATGGAACAGACCGTAATGTGTGAGGGAAAGCCCTACTATGCCGTGGGCGGGCAACTCTGCCGCTATCCTAAATTTGTGCCGGAGGACTATGTTCTTCTCAAGCTCACGCCCTGCGGCTACGAAGATAATTGGTACCGCTGGAATCAGGAGATCCCTCCCGGCAGCCCGAAAGAGCTGGTGCAGGCGGCGAAGGAATTTTCAGGGCTGAAGATCGGCTACCGCGGCGACCTCACCTTCCGCAACGCGGAGGTCATCGATGTGGCGCTATTTCTTACGGAGGAGATCGTGCAGGGCGAGTCGGTACAGACCACATCGGAACTGCAGGAGCTCCTATTTGAACACATCGAGCGTGAACAGCGGGAATACACCGATTCCCTCTACCGCATGACACAGGGGCAGCTCATTGCCAACGCCGGGGAGATCGAGGCAACCCGGATTTGCTATAATGCCCTGCTCACCGCAGTTTTTGAACGGGAGCAGTTGATCCTGCTTCTCTCTAATGACAAACCGCTGACCTCTGTAAGAGAGGCGTGGCAGGCAGAGCAGGCTGAAAACTATGACATGGAGTTCAGTCACACAATCCTACGGTTCTGCGAGGACATCTGGCAAGCGCAGCAACCGGAAATAACAATGTGAGAAACGAGGGGAATATGGACGATATCAGAAATACCTCTGCTCTCTTCGTCGGTGGACAAGATACAGCGCCCCATACAGAGCGGACGGCACGGGAGCTTTGGCAGCTTCTGTTCCAAAAGACAGAGAACGAGATGGCAGGGTACATGAACCGGCTCGACCAGCTCTCTCGTGACGAATTGATTCAGGCTGCAGATGAGATCTCCGCCATGATGACCTGCCACTCCGAGCTGATGGCGTTTGGAGAAAATCTTTCCCGCAAGAAGATGATTTTTCTGCTGCAGCAGGAGAAGCCACTGGAACTTCTGAGTGAGGCTTGGATGGAGCATCAGACTGTGGATGTGGGCGAGACCTTCCAAAGTCTGCTCACAGGTCTATATGACGAGACACGGCAAACGCAGGTGCGTGATATGGTTTATGCAATACAGCCGAAGACTATTGAGGAACTGCTGACAAGCTATCCGGATGATTACTTTCAGCTCATGACGCCGTGCGGTTTTGTGGATCTGACTCCTTCCGAAACGGAGAAGCTCTTACACGGCGAAGCGACTATGGCACATCCCGGAGTCAGCGGATGTCAGATGCCGGTCGAGGCGCAGGAACTTCTGGAGATGGAGGTGCTGTCCTTAAAAAGAGACGAGCATGGTTGCTGGTATGCACTGACCGACCACCCACAGCAGAAAATGGAGCAGGCTCCGCAGGAGCCGCAGACGTTGTGATCGGAGGTGCGTTACATGAACATGGCTCGTTATGAGCAGGAAACCATTATCAACTTCAACGAGGAAGAAAAGACCGCCGGTATTTACACCCACAACAAGGTACTGCGTCAGAAGCTGGCAGCACTGGCGCGGGACAGACCGGAGGATTGCAGGCTCGTCAAAGCGTCCCGCAGCGGGCGGGCAGTTGACTACACCATTCCAAAATCATGGATAAAGATCGTACCAAACAGGGTGCTGTCTGATGCTGAGAAGATGCAGCGGCGCAATGCCATAAAAAAGGCTAATTTTGCCCTTGATAATGCCGGACGTCCGCAGGATTGAAACCTCGTGCGACCATCGGAGGGTAGTTACACCACCCACAACACAAAAACGCTGAAAATAGCATATAGAAGGAGGACACGCACATGAAAAAAGCAACTGTCACCGTTACCTTTGACGATGAGAAGCTGGGCGCACTGGAGTTCTCGCTCCGCAAGGAACACTCCTCTGTGCAGGAGCACTTGGAGGATGCGCTGAACGCTCTATATGAAAAAACCGTACCGGAGCCACTGCGGGAGTATCTGGACAGCAAGGCCGCTCCCGCGGCGGTGAAACCCAAGCGTCCTGTCAAGCCCGCCGCACCCAAGCCGCAGAGCAGTGAGCCGAAGCCTGCGGCTGTGAAGGAGGGCAACTGAGATGGCGGATCATGTAGACATCACACTGTGGATCGACCGGCGTTGGAAGGATGCCATCGAGAAGCATCTCAAAGGTGAAACCCTGCAGGAGCATCTGGAAGATGTGCTGGATGAGCTGTGCAACCAGCTCCCAGAACGTGAGTACAAACGCATCAGTGCCGAGATCTACGCGGAGGATGCCGCGCGGCGCACGGAGGAAGAAGCAGCCCGCACCTACGCCGCCTACCATGTGACGGAGCGCGGGCAGGAGTGGTACTTCAAGACCTCGCCCGGTGAGGAGCTGTTGGTCGCCTGCAAAAAGCTGCGCGGCTATATCACCGCAGAGAAAGGCACTGCGCCGGACAAATTTATCGGAATGTTTTTCGGCGGGCAACCCATCACAGCAAAAGAGTTTGACGCCCTGACCGCCCTTCGTATGGAGAACACCGGAAAGGTGCGCGGCGTGTTCGATGTGAACTTCGACAAGCGAGAGTTCTCCGCCGTACACATCATGGACGGCTGGCGAACCTGGGCGATGCGGGATGTCTCCCCGTCCGTCTACCATGCCACAAGGTCGCGCTTTGCTTCGGCGGATGAACAGCTCTCCAAACTATTGGAGCTGCTGGATGGCATGGAAATCACCTCGGCGGGACATCTCTCCGCGCGGAATTTTTCCTTCAGTGATGAGATCATGATGGATGAGGACGGTAAGCTCAATTTCTATGTGGAGGCAAGCTTTGATGTAGACGCCGCCTTCGGAACCTTCGTCCTCACCGACAAAAACGATGACTGGCTCAACATCTATGCCAACTACGACATCGCGGAGGATAGACCCTGCGACACGCTGGAGCTGACGCTCTGCAAGGGTGACGGCTCCGAGGAGAGCTGGAGCTATCCGCTCAACGCAGCAGAGAAGGATGTCCTGCTGCGGAAGATGGATGCGTTTTGCATGGAACAGACCGGCATGAGCCTGCGCGAGTATGCCCAACAGCTTCACGAGGAGCAGGCACAGACTGCGGAGCTGCAGCTGTGATCGTAAAGGAAAAGAAAGCGGAGTTTCTCTTGGCTGGTTATCCTAACACCGGAACAGGAGCAGCGCGATTCACCGGTGCTGGGAATGGGAAATCGAATACGCTGCCCGGAGAGCCGTGCCAACTGGCGTGGCTCTCCCTTTTGCACCCGCGGCTTATCTAAAAGATGCGGAACACCGCGCAGGAGCAAACCATGTAATAACTGCGGTTTCCATTGGCTTTTCACAAAACCAGCCATGGATTTTTTGTTGCTTTTCGTGGATAGCTTTTCTCCCTGCGCCGTGCCATTGTGTTTGCACGGGCATTGCCCGAATCAAAAATCAGGAGGAAACAAACATGACAATTGATACCGCAAAGGAACTGCAGATGAATATCGCAAAAGAGGGACTGGCATTGCTGGTGCTCCACCCCACCGCAGATGTGCAGCTCCACCGAGAGTGCATCTCCCACATTGGGACGGCATGGGACATCCCCGTTGGTGACACACAGGAGGTCATCTCACTCCTGGACCGCGAGCTGGATGCCATCCACGCCGCAGAAAAAAATGGCACGGTGACACATGTGCTGCCGGAGGAAGAACTGCCCATGAATGCCAGCGGACTTGAAACGCTGGATAACATCTGGGATCTGTTTGAAACATCACTTCGTGTAGACAGCCCCTACGCCAGGACGAGGCTGTTCGAGATGGCAAAGTGGCTGGAGGAGTCTCAGAACCTGCTGGACTGGATCGAAAAGACGCCGGCGGAAAAGCAGGCATGGATGGAACAAGTCAGCTGACCACACCACACAGGAGGAGCCGCCCCCCCCAGAGGGCGGCTCCTCCCTGTTTCGCCAGCTATGCCCCCTGTGAGCCGCTGTGTGCGGCTTTGGGGGCGAGAGTGGCATCCCTGTACCCCGGACAGGCATCGGCGCTGTTTGCCCCCGCTTTCGCCCCGCCTATGGGGAACTGTGCTGGGAGCCTGCCTGTTCGATAAAAGCACAAGATAAACGCCCGCAGTCGAAAACGACCGCGGGCTGTCCACAAAGCCCCGCAGTGCGGGGCTTTTTCACAGGTCACAAACCAATGTCGGTTTGAGGCTCTGCAAAGATGAACCGATGTCGGTCCGCGGGAGGAGTGCAGCGTTTGCAGGGCTTTCCGGCGTTTTTGACCGATGGCAGCGGAAGGAAGGAGAAAAAATGGAGGACAATAAGAAATGCACTACGATCTGGCTGCGGCCCAGCGTCATTCGCCGCATGGACGCATGGATGGAGGAGGCGAACTGCAGGAGCCGCAGCGAATTCATTGGAAAGGCGGTCCGTTTTTACATGGGCTATCTGGGAACGGAGGACACCTCCGAGTATCTCTCGGACGCGCTGGTGGCGACGCTGCGCGGGATCATCGCGGACAGCACCAACCGCACCAACGGCATTCTATTCAAGTGCGCGGTGGAGCAGGGCATCATGGCGCACACCATCGCTGCCCACTTCCAGGATACGCTGGAGGATCGCCGCGCCCTGCGCGGGTATGTGGTGGACGAGGTAAAGCGCACCAATGGTCAGATCAGGTTCGAGGATGCCCAGGATGTCCAACGGCAGCTGCCGGATGACACATGGCGAGATTGATATTTATCTCTCCATACATGAAGGGCGGCAGAGATGCCGCTCGGCTGGCCCATCGCACCCGCTACTTCGCCACCCGTGAAGGCGTGCAGCTCCTCAAGGATGACAACGCTCATCTTCCTGTCACGAAGAAACAGCAGCAGTACATCCAGCGTCTGCTCCGCAGCTTCCCAGAGGCGAGGGAGCTGCCGGAGCATGAGGACTATGCAAACACACCCAACCGGCAGACTGCCTTTGCGCTCATCGCGCAGATCCACGAGGACTTCATTGAACCCATGGATGGCCGGGAAAACTATCTTGACTATGTCGCAAACCGTCCCGGCGTAAAAGCGTTGGGCGAACATGGCCTGTGGGATGCCCATGGCAAGGTCCCGTCGCTGGAGAACGCCGTGGCAGAGGTGGCGCGGCACACGGGAAATGTGTGGACGCCGGTCATCTCCCTCTCCCGTGAGAACGCGGAGCGTCTGGGTTATACCGACCTTAAAAACTGGCAGGAGCTCATCAACGCCTCCATCACAGACATCGCCAAGGGCTATAAGATCCATCCGGATCATCTGCGCTGGTATGCTGCACTCCACGAAAAAGAGAAGCACCTCCATGTCCACATGGTCATTTTCTCCACCGACCCAAAGGAGGGCTTCCTCACCAAGCAAGGTATCCGCAGCATCAAGTCCGCGCTGGTCAGCACGATCTACCGGAACGACCGTCTGCACATCTATGAGCAGAAGGATGAACAGCGCGGCCTGCTCCGGCAGGAGGCGGAAGCACGGATGGCAACGCTCATCGAGCAGATGGCAACCGGTAATCTGCAAAGCGATAAGCTGGAGTTGTTGGTGACGGATCTCGCCCAGCGGCTTCGGGAGGTCAGCGGCAAAAAGGTCTACGGTTATCTGCCGCCTCGTGTCAAGCGCATTGTAGATGAGATCGTGGATGAACTGGCAAAGGACGAACGGGTGTCGTCCGCCTATGCTCTATGGCAGGAGCTCCGAGAGCAGCTTTGCATTGACTATAATCAGACACCGCCGCAGCGAGTACCGCTGTCGCAGCAAAAGGAGTTCAAGGCTGTGCGCAACATGGTCATCCGGGAAACGCTCCGGCTTTCGGAGATGCACTTCACCTTCGAGGATGATGCCATGCAGGATGAGCCGGTGCCGGAAGAACCGCCCGTGCCTCCAGATCCAAGTGCGGAGCGGATGATCCATCAGCGGGCTCGGTTTTACCGCAGAGCAAAAAGCATATTAGATGCTGCGGACGCAGATCCCAGCGAGAAGTCAATGGCATTGGTCACACTCCACCGTCTGTGGGAGGAGGGCTATACCATCGCGGCACACCAGCTGGGAAAGGCATATCAGGACGGGCTTGGCATATCGATTGACCGAAAAGCGGCGGCAGAGTGGTTTCAAAAATCGGCGGAGGCCGGTAATCCTTGCTCTGCATACGCGCTGGGCAAACTGCTGCTGGAGCAGGAGCAGAACTCACAGGCCATTCACTGGCTGCGGCAGGCAGCGGAGCAGAACGATCCATACGCACAATACCGGCTCGGCAAGCTGCTGCTCACCGGCGCGGAGGGTGTGCCGAAGAATATAGATGCGGCCATTCAGCTTCTGAAGGGCTCTGCCACCCAAGGGAATTCGTTTGCCCAATACACGCTGGGAAAGCTCTATTTGCTGGGACAGGAGGTGCGAGCAGACCGCAAAGAAGCTCTGCGCTATTTCGCACAGGCAGCGGCACAAGGCAACACCTACGCTCAATATTTCATTGACCATCAGGAGGACTTCTTCGGTGCGGCGGTGGGAACCGCTATCCTTCGGATGCTCCATCAGATGAGCCGCATATTCCGCGAGAACGCCGCCCAGCCTGCCATCTATGCAGGGATGCAGATCGACAAGAAGCGTCGCCGCAGATTGCAGGAGAAGCGCATGGCAATGGGACACAAGGCGGATGACCATGAGGATCACGGACTGACGCAACAGACACAATAAGGGAGGGACTATGTCAAAGTACATTCCGTTTACAACCGAGCAGAAAGAACGAGCCGCATCGGTGGACTTGGAGGAGTTCCTCCGCCGCCGAGGAGAAAAGCTCATTACCTCCGGCAGGGACAAACGCCTTGCCAGCGACCACAGCATCACCATCCGCGGATGCGAGTGGTACGATCACGCCAGCGAACAGGGCGGCAGAGCCATCAGCTTCGTCAAGCAGTTCTATGGACTCAGCTACCCGGACGCCATGTCTCTGCTCCTCGGCGACGATCTGGGTGGGAGTTACCCTGCGGCAAGGGAGAAGGAGCCGGAGCCTGCAAAGCCCTTCACGCTCCCAGCGCAGAGTGAGTCCATGCGCCGTGTGTATGCCTACCTGCTGCAAAAGCGTTGCATCGACCGCGAGATACTCAATGCCTTCGTGCGCAAGAAGCTCATCTACGAAAGCTGTGAAAGATCCAGGGACGGGACAAAGGAATACCACAACGCCGTGTTCGTCGGATTCGATGAACACGGCGTTCCCCGTCATGGGCATAAGCGTGGGCTGTATACCATGGGGCAAAGCTATCGCGGCAACATTGAGGGCAGCGACCCGAAGCACAGCTTTCACTATCTCGGCGGTGATGACACGCTCTATGTCTTCGAGGCCCCTATCGACCTGCTCTCTTACATCTCCCTTTTCCCGGTGGGGTGGCAGGCGCATAACTATGTGGCCTGCTGCGGGACATCCTCCATCCCCGTGCTGGAGATGCTGCGGCAGCTCCCCCAGCTCCGGCAGGTGTATATCTGCCTGGATAATGACGCTGCCGGTCATGCCGCCAGTGAGCGTATGGCGAAGCTGCTGGAGGAGCGTGGTATCTCCGCAGAGCGGCTCGTACCGCAGCAAAAGGACTGGAATGACGATCTCAAGGCAGAACAGGAAAACAAAATGGAAAGGAGCGAGCTATGCCAAACCTTCTGCTGACAATGTGGGACACGATCAAAAGCTCCAACATCGGGATATTGGTCGCGGCAGGGCTGGGGATGTTCGCTATCATTGGGGGACTCTCCATGCTGTCCTACCACTATACACTCAGCGGCATCAAGTCCCGCACCGTGGGTGACGGACAGCACGGCACGGCGCGTTGGGCGACCGACAAGGAGATCCGCAAGACCTATGCCCACGTGCCGTTCAAGGTCAGAGACTGGCGCAAGGGAGTAAGCCTTCCCACAGAGCAGGGACTGGTGCTGGGCTGCAAGGGTAAGAAAGATGAACTGACTGCGCTGGTGGACAGCGACGACAACCATTGCCTGATGATCGCCGCCTCCGGCGCGGGCAAGACGGCGTTTTTCCTCTATCCCAACTTGGAGTATGCATGTGCATCAGGTGTCAGTTTTCTGGCTCTGGATACCAAGGGTGACCTCGCCCGCAACTACGGCTCTATCGCCAAAAAGTATTACGGCTACAAGCATATCTCCGTTATAGACCTGCGCAACCCCACCCGCTCGGACGGCAACAACCTGCTGACGCTCATCAACCGCTATATGGACATCGCCAGAAAACAACCGGACAACCTCGCTGCCCGCGCCAAAGCCGAAAAGTACGCCAAGATTCTTGCCAAGTCCATCGTAAGCCCGGAGGGAAACTCCGACCACGGGCAGAACGCCTTCTTCTACGATGCGGCGGAGGGCTTGCTGTCTTCCACGATCTTGCTGCTTGCAGAATTTTTGCCGCCGGATGAGGAGCACCCAGAGGAACGACGGCACATCGTGTCGGTATTCAAGCTGGTGCAGGATCTGCTGGAGCCGGCGCGTGGTGCTCGGGGACGCTCCCGCTTCCAGCTGCTCATGGACAAGCTGCCGTCCGAGCACAAAGCACGCTGGCTGGCAGGCGCCGCACTCAACAGCTCCGAGCAGGCGATGGCATCCGTCATGTCCACGGTGCTGTCCCGGCTCAACTCGTTCCTCGACAGTGAGCTGGAGCAGATCCTGTGCTTCGACAGTGCCATTGACGCCGAAATGTTCGCTGCCGAGAAATCCGCCATCTTCCTCATCCTGCCGGAGGAGGATCAGACGAAGAACTTCATGGCGGGCTTGATGATCCAGAACCTCTCCCGTGAGCTGTTCGCGGTAGCGGATGAGAACGGCGGCAAACTGAAAAATCGTGTTATTCTCTTTTGCGATGAGCTGGGGACCATGCCACCCTTTGACATTTTGCCGCTTTTCAGTGCCGGACGCTCTCGCCGCCTGACGCTGGTACCCATTATCCAGTCCATGGCGCAGCTGGAGAAGAACTATGGTAAAGAGGGCGCATCTATCTTGATGGACAACTGCCAGGATGTGATCTGCGGCGGCTTTGCGCCCAACAGCGAGGCGGCGGATACCTTCTCCAAAGCCCTCGGCAGCCGCACGGTGCTCTCCGGCTCTGTGAGTCGCGGGAAAAACGATCCCAGCCAGAGCCTGCAGATGATGGAGCGACCCCTGCTGACGGCGGATGAGCTCAAGTCCATCCCCAAGGGCAGCTTCATCGTGCAGAAGACCGGATGCCACCCCATGCGTACCCGCCTGCGCCTGTTCCTCGAATGGGGCATCACCTTCGAGGAGGAATACCGTGTGGAGGAACAGGCGGCCAGAAGGGTCTCTTATGCCGACCAGAATGCGCTGACCCGCGCCATCGTGCGGAAGTATCCGCCCAAGCTGGCGGAGCGGCAGACCACTCGCTCCGTTAAGGGCGAGGGGCAGCTCCACGACGCGCCTGTGCAGGAGATGGTGGTGGCGGAGGACATCGACTATGACCGTATGCCGCACAAGCGCACCCCTTATAATCTTCCCCGACAGGAGGTGAATCGGTGAGCTACTTTGACAGCATTTATGCCGACACGCTCCTGCCGCCCAGGGCTGTATCCGTCTATATGTACCTCAAGGATCGGTCCAATAGCGCAGGAAGCTGCTGGCCGGGGATCAAGACGATTGCGAGAGATATGAACCTCTCCCGCAGCACGGTCAAGCGGGCACTGGCAGATCTGGAGCAGCACGGCTATCTTGCCAAGCTGCCCCGATACCGTCCCAATGGGAGCAACACATCCAATCTCTATACGCTGAAATAAATGAAAAGTGGATCGTACAGCGCCCTGGTACGATCCACTTCATTAAGCCAAAAAACAAAAATCTCCACGCCAAGGGGTAACTATACCTGTTTGCTGAACCGAGGAGGGGTTCAATATGAGCCCACCAGAACAGCCCACTCTATCGGAGATTAAGGCAGAGAAAGAACAAGTGTATTCTCTTTAAACAAAGGCACTATGCGCATAGGTAGAGGGAGCGCATCCTGAATTGAAAACCATCTTCTACTATGGACGAATTTACATTTTCCGAGGGCCTTGGTATAATAAAACAAAGCGCAATTTAAGATGTTTGATGCTTCTCGAAGCTGTCGCAGAGCACTCTTTTTCAGCACACTCTGCGGCTTTGGGAAGACGGCGCTTTGTGTTGCCCGCATGCGGCATACTGCCCACCTGTCTTATGGTGCATTTTAATACGCGGCATTCTGATTGACGGATGGTTTGGCTGAAAGTTTGACTTTTGCCTAACTAAAGTTTGCTATGCAAGCGATGTAAAATGGATTATAATAAGCATGGTATAGAGTAAACAGATAGGATGAAGACCATGGAAGAAAATGTGATATATCCGCGCTCTCAAAAAGAATTGATCTGTGTAATGGAAAAGGCGTGTAAAGAGGGACGCCTGCTGGAAACCATCTTGGATGAGTTTGCAAGGCAGCCTTTTCATATGTCCGCGCTGTGGGCCTGTAGAAGCTACTTTTATCAGCTTGACGCAGAGGCGTGCAGAAGCCATCCGGCGCTGCCGCCGCTTCTCGCGCTGCTTTCGGCGATGGAAGGAGACTTGAATAAGGCAAAGAAATATGTGAGTATTCTGGGGGAAACGCCAAGGCACTGGAAACCGCAGGACTTTTGTGAAAGAGACTATTATCGGATCTATGCGGAGCTGGTCATGCCATACACAAGCGATGGTATGTTCCTGCGAATCATGTTCTTTTTGGTAAAGACAGGCATGGTACCGGTCAGGTCGCTCACGCTGTCTGCCAGCCGCCCCAGCATATTGAACGGATTCCGGGATTTTACAAGATTCGGACCGTATCTGGTGCGGTATAAAGATACAATATCCGAAACAGTGCATCAGCTGTATGGCAGCGTCGGGAAAAATGTATATGATATCCTGCTTGCGGAATGGTGCTATCAAAATAATGATTGCTTCAAATCGCTGATACTTGTGACCGGAACGATCCCGCTGATCGAGCAGGAGAGCGATATGCGCTGCCTGTTTGTGGCTCTGGCATTGCAGATGAGGCTCCTGCTCATGAACGGACAGGCGGCTACGGCAAAGCCGCTGGTTGAAAAAATCCGGAATCGTATCCACGAGACAGGCTGGGAAGAACTGACCTCCAGCTTGAATGCCCTTGAATGCCTTGCGGCCTGCTATGACGGGCAGCAGGAGAGCGTTGTCGAGTGGCTTGAAAAAACCGCTCCCGATGAGAACGGGGACATCTATATGATGGATATGTTTGCATGGCTGGTGAAGGTACGATGCTATTTGCAGGTGGGAAAAAATATGGCGGCCTATGTTCTGGTCAGGCAGCTTATTACTCTTTTGGAGCCGGGAAAGCGTTATATGGATCTATGTGAGTGTCACATGCTCCTGGCCATCATTTGCCATAAAGCAGGCGATAGGGAACGTATGTGCGAAGAGCTTGAAACAGCCTTGGCACTGGCAAAAAAATACCGGTATATACGTTTGCTCTCAGACGAGGGTATCTGCATGGTGCAGATGATGTCTGTTTACCAGAGGGAAAAGGGCGCGGACGCCTTTACCAACCAGATCATGGAGCTTGCGGGGAGCGTGAGCAGGTACTTCCCCAATTATCTGCGAGCACCGGCGGAATATTACGAAGCGCTGACCGCAACGGAAAAAAAGGTGCTGCGGCTGATGGCGCTTGGAATGAGCAACAACGAGATTGCAGAGAAAATAGGGCGGAAGGCGGGCACGGTGAAGTTTCACAGCAACAGCATTTATCGAAAGCTCCGGGTGCCAAATCGGCAGCAGGCAGTCGACCGCGGGAAAACGATCGGCCTGTTGTAGCACGCGGCGGCTGCGAAAAAGAGAATATATAATAAATAGACCGAAGACTTATGATGAGGGGGCGCGCCCCCTCATCCCGTGGGTACCCACGGGATGATGCCTTTCTGAAAACCTTGCGGCCTTGCCCGCTGTGGTCAAGCGGACATAAACAAAACCCAACCACAATACAAAGCTGTGCCTGTGCTAAAACGGGCTGAATATAAACCCTATACGCATATCCTAAAGGAGGATCTTATGAAAAAACGAGTATTGAGTATGCTCATGGCGCTGGCGCTGTGCCTGACGCTGCTGCCCACGGCGGCACGGCGGAGGACCCCTATCAGATCACCGGCGCGGCGGAGCTCATCTGGCTGCGGGACGCGGTGAACGCCGGTGAGGCCAATACCTGCGCGGAGCTGCAGCAGGACGTGGAGTATGTGGATGAGGTCTGGACGTCCATCGGCACCAGCGAGCACCCGTATACCGGCACCTTCAACGGCAACGGCCACACGATCCGTGTGTGGCTGAATGGCTGGGGACAGGCCCTGTTCGGCTATGTCGGCGCGGACGCGAAGCTGACGGGTATCGCCGTGCAGAAGCACCAGAGCGAGAATTATTCCATCAGCGACAGCGCCCCTCTGGCGCGCAGCAACGCCGGCACCATCACCCACTGCCGGTACAGCGGCGGCAAGACGGAGGACCAGTTCCGCGGCGGCGAGGTCGCGTATCTCCTGAACGGCGGCACGGCCCGGGACGACTGGCGGCAGAACTGCTACGCCGGTGACAGCAGCGACGCGACCCCCGTGCTGGACCGGAGCCATGCCCAGGTCCGGAAGTCCGGCAGCAGCTATGTCAGCCTGTATCCCCACGTCCACTGCATCTGCGGCGGTGACGCCACGTCCGGCGGCCATCCGCAGCACAGCGACGTGACCTAACCCCACATTCAAAGGAGGCACTTATGAAAAAAAGAGTATTGAGCCTGTTCATGGCTCTGGCGCTGTGCTTCTCCATGCTGCCAACGGCGGCGCTGGCGACAGAGAACACCACCGAGCCGAGCACCCAGCTGACCGAAACCACCTCCGTCCCCGAGGAGCCGGAGGAGCCAGAGACCCCGGACCAGCCGGAGGAGACGAAGACCCCCGACCAGGGGGAGGAGACGAAGACCCCCGACCAGGGGGAGGACACGAAGACCCCCGACCAGGGGGAGGACACGAAGACCCCCGACCCGTCGGAGGAACCTCCCCAGGACGAGGAACCCCCTGCGGCAGAGGAGGTCGCCCCGGTCGGGGCGATGTTATCTGCGGCTGCGACGACGGGGGAGGAGCATACGCACTACCTGTGCGGCGGTGACACCTGCAATAAAGTGGGACATGCCGACGAGGGGACCGCTACCACCTTCCAACCGTGGGACGGGAGCAACACCAACGGCGCATTCTATTTGACCAAGGATTGGACTCTGACCAGCACGATCACTGTGCCAAAAGGCAGCAGCCTGACCCTCTGCCTGAACGGCCACAGCATTACGCTGGGTAGTCAGTCGCATAATGTTGATTCAGGTAGCTATGATGTCTTCTTGGTCCAGCGGCGCGCGACCTTCACCCTCTGCGATTGCAAGGATAAGAACGGTAACTATGGCACGATCGGACACTACAACCCTACAGAGAACCAAGGCCCCGGCGTAAACGTCGCAGGTACATTCAATATGTACGGCGGCAAGATTTTTCAGAACCAGGTCAAATCTTATGATGGAAACCGCAGAGGCTACGGCGGCGGTGTGCTGGTTTCCCGCACAGGCACCTTTAATATGTTCGGCGGCGAGATCACCGGGAACACGGCAAAGTCCGGCGGCGGCGTGTATGTAGATGGCATGTTCAGCATGAGCGGCGGCACCATCTACGACAACGCCGGAGAACGCGGCGGCGGTGTGTATGTCACTCCCTACGGCATATTCAACATGAGCGGCAGCGCGGCTATCACCGGCAACACCGGAACCTACGGCGGCGTGTATGTAGAAGGCACGTTCAGCATGAGCGGCGGCACCATCTGCGGCAACACCGAAAGCTCCGGCGGCGGCGTGTATGTCGACTACAGCGGCACGTTCAACATGAGTGGCAGCGCGGCTATCACCGGCAACACTGTAACCGGAGACGGCGGCGGCGTGTATGTACGCGATATCGCTAAAAAGATGAACGTTTCCGGCGATGTAAAGATCGAGAACAACTGGAAAGGCGGCACCCTGAATGCCGGCACCGGCCTGTATGAAAAGGGCAACGGCAGCGCCAACAACCTTTGTCTGGGCACAGATAAATATGTCATCATCACTGGGGACGGGGGCCTGGGGAAGAATGCCCGTATCGGCGTTACCACGGCTAAAGCACCCACATCCAATGGGAATATCCTAATCGCCACCGGCGCGACGAAGGAACTGTCCTACTACACCAACATCTTCACCCCGGACGTGCAGAATCAGGGCTGCGTGATCGCCAAGAATGAGGATAACCTCTCGGTGCACCAGCATAGCTGGGGGTACACCGCGAATGGTGCGACCATCACCGCCACTTGCCGGGTGAGCGGTTGCCCCAATCCACACGGCGGCAGCGTGACCATTGCGGCCCCCACCGAGCTGACCTACAACGGCAGCGGCAAGGCCGCCGTGGTGACCGCAAGCGGTGACGATTGGCAGGGTCCGGCGGTGAAAGATATCTCCATTGGCTACACCAAGACGGGCAAGCAGGGTCAAGAGAAATTGGAAAACAGCGCGCTCCCCACGAATGCCGGCACCTACACCGCCAGCATCACCCTGGGAGGACAGACCGCCAGCGTGACGTATGAAATCGGCAAAGCTACTCCAATGGCGAAGGACTTCGTCTTCGCCGCCCCTGGCAACCTGAACTACGACGGCAATTCCAAGATAGTAACTGTATCTTCCACTAAAATCAGCGTGGACGATGTCACCGTGAAATACTATCAGGGTGACAAGCAAGTGGAGAACCCCACGAACGCGGGCGACTACACCGTCAAGATTGACGTGGCCGAGAGCACGAATTATGCTGCGGTCAACGACCTGATGGCGGATGGCTGGAAGTTTACCATCGCGAAGAACACAACTACGCCGGACGTGACGCTGAGCGGCGACATGGTCTATAAGAAGAATAAAATCGAGCCTACGGTGACTGTGACAGTCGATGGGAAAACACTGACCAAGGATAAGGATTACGAAGTCACCTACGGAGACAATATGAACGCCGGTAAGAACGCGGGCACCGTGACCATCACAGCGAAGGGCAATTATGACTTCACACAGATTGTTAAGATGTTCGACATCACCGCACAGATCATTCAGGTCACTGCGGAAAACAAATCCTCCCGCGTGGGGCAGGACATTGTTGAACTGACCTATACGCACGCCGATGGACTGCCTTACGAAGGCGACACCTTCTCCGGCAAGCTGGAAACGACTGCGGACAAGGATAAAGCGGGCACCTATGGCATCACGAAGGGCACGCTGACGCTGGGCAGCAACTACAACATCGTCTTCACGCCTGGCACCTACACCGTGGAGGATAAGCTGCCGCAGGACAGCTTCGCGTTTAAGGATGTTGTGGACGGCAAGGTGACCAAGACCTATGGTGACGCTGACTTCACCGTCGCCGCCACCGACGAGGCAGAGGGCAGCAGCGTGTCCTATGAAAGTACCAATACGAATGTTGCTACTGTGGACAGCACCGGCAAGGTGACGATCCACGCCGCTGGCACCACGACCATCAAAGCCACGGCGCATGAGACGAAGGACTACGCTGAAAAGAAGATTTTCTATACCCTGACAGTGAAGCCGAAAACGCTGACTAAGGACGACCTGACCTACTCCGGCCCGATCACCAAGGTCTACGACACCAATACCAATGCGCCCACTGGCCTTACCGTTTCTGTAAAGTCCGGGTCTCTGGTTGGTTCCGACACCCTCGCTGTCACCGGTATGCTGAAATACAACAGTGCCAATGTCAACGAGGCAAATAAGATCACCTTTACCCCGGATGCCATCACTACCGGCAACTATGCGCTGGCAGCCTCCGAGGTGCTGACCATCACCGGTGCGAAGATCACGCAGGCCACACCGACCTACACCGTTCCCACCGGTCTGACTGCCAAGTACGGCCAGACTCTGGCGGATGTAAACATTGCTGCTACCACTGGCTGGAGTTGGATGAACACCGGCACGGCTGTTGGTACCCCCGCCACCAAGAACTTCCCGGCGAAGTTCACTCCCACCGACGCCATCAACTATAAGACGGTTGAGAACATCGATGTTTCTGTGGCTGTGAGTAAGGCAACCGCCCCCACACTGGCGGATATTCCCGTCAGCCAAAAGTACACCGTGACCACCGAGCAGAGCAAGGACATTGGCCGTGCCGGTATGCCCGAGGATGCAGGCAATCTGACCTACACGGCCGGCAGTTCTTCCGTTACTACCGGTACTGCCACTGTGAGCAGCTTTACCGTGGATAACACCGGTATGGTAAAATACACCATCACCGGCGGCACGAATGGCGCAATCATCAATCTGCCCGTGACCATCGGCTCCGACAACTATGCGGACGCCACCGTCAATGTGGTCATTACCCTCACGGCAAAGGACGACCAGGCGGCTCTGACTCTCACCGGCGGTACCACCGTGGTCTACGGTCAGACCCTGCAGCTGGGTACCAGCGGCGGCTCCGGCACCGGGGCTGTGACCTACGCTGTGACCAATGGCACCGGCGAGGCGACCATTGACGCCACCGGCAAGCTGACTCCCGTCAAGGTCGGTATAGTAAAGGTAAAGGCGACCAAGGCAGAGGATGCGAACTACAATGCCCTCACCAGCGCGGAGGTGGAGATCACCATCACCAGAGCGACCCCCACTGGCGCACCCAAGTACACTGCTATCACCACCAGCGGCAAGACGCTGGCGGATGCTGGCTTGACCATTACCGGCAGCACGCTGAACCCCAACGCCGGTACGCTGGTGTGGGTGGATAATGCAGGCAATGTCCTGCCCGATACCACCGCTGTGGCGGCCAATACCACCTACAAGTGGCTCTTCACTCCCACCGACACCAACTATACGACGCTGACCGGCTCCATTGAGCTGTATCACAAGTCCAGCAGCGGTGGCGGCGGTTGGTATTACACCTACCACACCATTAAGGCAACGGCCGGCACGAACGGCTCCATCTCTCCCTCTGGCTGGACCTCCGTCCGTGACGGCAGAGACCAGACCTTCACCATCACCCCGGATAAGGGCTACGCCGTAGCCAATGTGCTGGTGGACGGCAAGAGCGTGGGTGCTGTGAAGTCCTACACCTTCAAGAATGTCACGAAGGATCACACCATCGAAGCCATCTTCATGAAGTCCAACGGCAACCCCCAGACCGGCGTATTCGTCGATGTAGCGGAAGGCAGCTACTATGAGGAAGCGATCGATTGGGCAGTGGAGAAGGGCATCACCAACGGCGTGAGCAGTAATATGTTCGCCCCCAACGATCCCTGCACCCGCGCGCAGATCGTCACCTTCCTGTGGCGCGCGGCCGGTTCTCCCGCTCCCAAGAGCATGAGCAGCTTCACGGATGTTCCCGCTGACGCCTTCTATGCCAAGGCTGTTGCCTGGGCTGTCGAAAACGGCATTACCAGCGGCACAGGCGAGAGTAAGTTCAGCCCCAACGCTACCTGCACCCGTGCGCAGGCGGTGACCTTCCTCTATCGTGCCTCCGGCAGCCCCGCAGTCAGCGGTAAAGCTGAGTTCAGCGATGTTTCCACCACGGCCTTCTATGCAGACGCAGTGGCGTGGGCAGCGAAGAAGGGCATCACCACCGGCATCGGCGGCGGACTGTTCGGCTCCGACAACGATTGTACCCGCGGTCAGATCGTGACCTTCCTCTGGAGGGCCATGGCTGAGTAAATCAAGCAACTGCCAGATCATCTATTCGCTGGCATCATTCCACAACAGGCAAAGGACAGCGCGGCGGACGGTCAACAACACCGGCCTCCGCGCTGTTCCCTTTTCGCCACAGGAAACTCTGTATGCCATTCACAACCAATGAGCCATGCCGCCATCCCACGCGGCAGGAGAAAACACTATGAAAAAGATCACTCGATTTCTGTTTTGCACTTTCGTCGCCATTATGCTGATGGGGACGGCGATCAGTGCCACCGCTTGTCATCAGAAAGAGGAATATCCCAGCGTACCCGAAGTGACCGAGCCACAGCCCACCGGCGAGATCATCCCCACCGTGGACCGGCAAAAGGAGCTGAAGGCCGCCAAGAAGAATAACTCCGATACCGTGGCGTGGCTGTATATGCCCGGTGCCGAGGTGGACGACCCCGTGGTGCAGGCAAAGGACAACGCTTACTACCTGCAAAAGGACGAGAACGAGAACTACAGCGAATGGGGCTGCTACTACGCCCACTGTGACAACCGTTTGAGCAGCCGGAGCAAGCTGGACAGGAATACCGTCATCTTCGGACACTCTGCCAGCAACTGTGACCCAGACGGGCCAAAGCTCACGAAGCTCCATCGGTATATGGATGCGGACTATGTGAAGGAAAACCCGTATGTCTACCTCTCGGTGAAGGGAGAGGACATGGTCTTCCAGATTACGGCCTGCTTCATCACGGATATTGACTTTGATTACATCGCTCCCGACCCCACAGGTGAGGAGCTGACAAACTTCTTTGAGCAGGTGGCAAAGAAGAACTGGCTGGAATTTGACGGTGTGACCTTCGGCGAGGAGGACACCGTGCTGACTCTTTCCACCTGCTGCCGGAAGTACGATGAGTACAATACCGGCAACCAGCGGCTCGTCCTCATGGCGAAGCTGCTGCCGGAGGGTGCTATAGCGCAGGACTTCACCGTGCGCCTTGCTCCAGAACCGGAGATGCCTTAAAAAGACCAAAACGGAATACGATACCCCCTTGAAAAAGATCCGGCAGGCGTTCGACTGCAGGCGGTGCGGCGGCCATAAGGGCTGACACATCCCCTGTCCAAGCTAACGGAAGAACCATCATGTCGAAAGCGGGAGAGATTGCTGTATCGCAATCTCTCCTTTTTTCTGCCGTGATCTCCCGGCTTATCCGCAGGTGCCTCACTTGCACGGCAATGAAAAAACATTGGCTCAATGCCAGGACAGGCGGTTTTTATGGGGTATCCTCACATCCGCGGTACTGTCGCCGCTGCCGAATGGCAGCCTTCCTTCATTCACCTGTGGCCGGGCATCGGATGCCCTGACTTTTTGCGTCCTTTTGAGGATACCCCGCCTCCGTCCGCCATCGTTACCCTCGAATATCCTTATGCCCACAGCGGTGTCGCTGTGGGCTTTTTTGCGCCCTGTGCGCGACCCCGCTGCCGCGGCCCGCCACCCGTTTCTGAGATTTGCAGCCAACCAAATTTCAGAATACGGAGGAACCATATATGGGCTTTAATTACGCGGCAGAAAAGAAGAAGTTTGAAACGCTGTGGGCAAGACTCCGGCGTGAGTATAGGGCGGCCGGGATGTCCGATACCGCCATCCAGAAGATGCATGACTTCGATTGGGAGGTATTCAAACAGGAGAGGATCTATCGCCTACATACGCAGGACTTGGGCATCGGCATCTTTGACGAGCCTTCCGCCGAGCAGGAGGACAAGTCCGCATTGATGAAAAAGTTTCTGGAATCGGTCAGCCGCTGGGACGATTACACGACGGCGTCAAGGTACGGCTGGATAGAGGGAATTGGTGACCAGCGGTTGGTGAGGGTGCTGAAAAGGCTTTCGATTTCGGAGAAAGAGCTCTTGACCAAGTATTGCATTGAGGACAAGACCCAGCAGGAAATTGCAGCGGAAATGGGTCTCTCCCAGAGAGCTGTCGGCAAGCAACTTCAACAACTCAAAAATTTTTTCAGGAAATTTTGAAAAAAGGTTCTAAAAATCGCGTTCTCGCTGCCTACCACATGAGGGGATCTTTTTCATGATCTCTCTGAACCTTGAAAAAAACCGCCCAGGCGGTCATATCCGGTGACTGGAATACCTTTGCTGACGGCGCGAGCGTCAGACCGGGTGCGCGAGGACCACCTGTGCGGAGCATTCTCCGCATATTAGGACGGCCAAAGGAAGGTGCAGAGCGATACCCACTCAGGTCAAATGCAGCTTTGGCAGACTGCTTCGCCATGACCCCGTCAGCTTACAATGATACTCCTGTACGCAGCTTCGAGAGAACCTCGGAGGGGTGAAACTCCCGTGACGCGCGCCAGCGCGGTTCCAGCCGCCGCCCTTGCCTGGGGAAGTAGTGTCGAATACAGGCAGCAACGCAAGAGCAAGAAGGCCGCTCCGCAAGGAGCAGTTCCGTCCCGATACGGAGCGGCCTTTTCTGCTTTGCGGCAGAAGTATGGGGATCGTCCACCTCCTCTTTCTCTTTTCCGCCATCCATTCTCTTCTCTCTTTTAATCCTCTGAACGGCCTGCATTCAACCTCCCTCCTTATCCCCCCGGACGATCCTCATATTTGTGCCGCAAGGTACGACTCAAAAAATAGGAGGGCATTGCCATGAAAAAGAGTTCTATGTTTGAAAAATATCCCGATGTTGTTGAGGTGGATGACCTCCGCAAAATGCTGGGTGGAATCAGTCGACGACTGGCGTATCGCCTCTTGGCTGAACAGGAGATCAGATGCGTCAAGGTAGGCAGAGCCTACAAGATCCCGAAGGTATGCGTAATCGAGTACCTGATGGGTGAGGATATGTGCCGCATCAATTTATCATGAGCCGAATTGACAGATCGTTTAGAAAACACGAGGTCGTTTGCCGAAAAGCGTAGAAAAGTCGAGTGGTATTTCTCCACTTGGAGTATAGCTATTCCCAACGCATTGTGGTATGTTTGGGATGTCAATGGCGGGCAATACGATCACCTGTTATAGAATAGGAGGACATTATGATAACAGGCTGCCTGCAGCAAAAAAACGGTTTTTACTATGCGGTTCTTTACCTGAAGGTCAATGGCCGCCGCAGATGCAAATGGGTACCCATGCGGCTTCCCGTCGAGGGAACCAGCGCACGCAAAGCCCAGAAAGCATTTGATGAGATCCGGCTCCAGTATGAGCGGGAGGAAGAAGAACGGCTGGATCGAGAGGCAAAAGCAAAGGAGCTTGCAGAGAACACGCATCCCGATGCCTTGCTCCCGTTTACCGAGTACATGGAAAAGTGGCTTCAATCGACCCGCAGCTCACTTGCAACGGCGACCTACCAAAGCTACTCTAACATGATCAAAGCAAGAATCCGGCCATACTTCGCGCCGCTGGGACTCCAGTTGCGGGAAGTGACCCCACAGCACATTGAGGACTTCTACCAGAGCATTCTGGCAGACGACTGCACGACAAACACGGTCATTCATTATCACGCAATCATCCGAAAGGCACTTCAGACAGCGGTTAAGAAGGATATCCTGCTCAAGAATCCTGCCGACAAGGTAGACCGTCCCAAGAAGAATGTGTTCCACGGTAGCTTCTACAGCGAGGAAGAGATGCTTACCCTGTTCGACGCAGTGTCTGGTGACCCGCTGGAATTGTGCGTAAAAATTGCTGCCTACTATGGCTTGCGGCGGAGCGAAGTTCTCGGACTGCGGTGGAGCGCCATCGACATGGAACACAAGACGATCTCCATCAGTCACAAGGTCATCGAAGCAGAGGTGGATGGAAAGTTCGTCCCGATGGGCGAGGATGTCCTGAAAACCAAATCCAGCTTCCGAACACTACCTCTGATTCCAGCAGTAGGAATCATCCTGCTGGAGGAGAAAGAGAAGCAGGAGATGTATCGGAGACTCTTCAAAAAAAGTTACTGCCGGGACTACCTCGACTACATCTGCGTTGACCAGTGCGGAAAACTTCTGCGTCCGAACTATGCAACGGAGCATTTCCCGTGGCTCATCGAGAAGTATGGGCTTCGCAAGGTTCGCTTCCATGATCTTCGTCACACCTGCGCCAGCCTGCTTCTCAGCAACGGTATCTCCATGAAGCAGATCCAAATCTGGCTGGGTCACAGTACCTTCTCCACCACGGCAGACATCTATGCACATCTCGACTACTCGGCACAGGAGGCTTCGGCAAACGCCATGAACGGTATGTTCAACCGCCCTGAAAAAGAGGAACAGCTGGCATAAATAAAAACCTGCAGTGGAATCACCACTGCAGGCTCTGGCGGAGATGGAGGGATTCGAACCCCCGGACGGTTTGACCCGTCAACTGATTTCGAGTCAGCCTCGTTACGACCACTTCGATACATCTCCATGCTGTATTTTCAAGGCTTTGCGGGTTTCCGGCTGATTGAGAACCAGGTGTAGAAATCGTAAACAAAGCGTAGAAAAACCGTAGATATTCAGTTTTGAAAAAGTGTAGAAAAGCGGAAGAAGCCAGAAGTATCAAGGGTTTGCGAGGTCACCCCGGAAAGCGACCGACACGATTTCGAGTGCGGACCCTTCAACCGCTTGGGTACATCTCCGTATATTTCCGTCTGCTTTTGACTCGCAAAATCTTTTGGAGAGAAAAGCAGGAGAGAAAACATAAAAATATTCGATTTGGAATTTTGAAAACCCGGAATTAGCAGGGGTTTTCGGGGGGACGAAAAGGACAGGCCCGCTGGGAATTTCGAGTCAGTCTCGTTATGACCACTTCAATACCGCTGCACAGAACTGAGCTATCATACCACACTTTCTGCCGCGGCGCAACACCCTTTCCGGCATATTTTCCCCCACCCCCTCATTTTCTGGAACAGGAGGTGTCATCCATGGAAAATCCTGCCCCTGCCGTATTCCTCTGCGGTGCGCCGGAGGACTACGCCAACTACCGCGCCGCGCTGACCTCTGCGGGTCTGCGCCCTGTGGTGAGCCGCAGCCTCGCGGCCGCCCTGGGCTGCGAGGCCCTGCTGCTCCCCGGCGGCGGAGACATCCATGGCTCCCTGCCGCCGGAGGAGTCCTTCCTCCTCCATGTGTTCTGGGACGCCCATCGCCCCATCTTAGGCATCTGCCGCGGCATGCAGGCCCTTAACGTGTTCCGCGGCGGCACGCTGCATGACCGCATCGCCGGTCATCAGCAGCCCTCCGGCGATATGTTCCACCCCACCTGCGCCGAAGGCCCACTGGCGTCGCTGCTGGGCTCCTGCCCCACCGTCAACAGCAATCACCACCAGGCTGTGGCCCGCCTGGGCGACGGGCTCCGCCTGTGCCAGTGGAGCGCCGACGGCATCGCCGAGGGTCTGTACGCCCCACAGCGTCCGGTCCTGGGCGTCCAGTGGCATCCGGAGCGCCAGAGCTTCGGCCTCCGCCGTCCCGATGCCGCCGATGCCGCGCCGGTGTTCCGCTGGCTGAGAGGCGCATTGACAAACGCCGGTGCCGCCCTGTATAATGACGAATAACAGCCCGCGCCGTCGGGCCATTGACATGTATGAGGTGGAACCAAATGAAAAAAATCAAGGCATTCCTGCGCCGCAAAGACATCATATTCTCCGCGAAGCGTTATTTTATCGACGCCATGGGCGCCATGGCACAGGGCCTTTTCTGCACGCTGCTGGTAGGCACCATCCTCAACACCATCGGCCAGCAGTTCCACATCGGCTTCCTCAACGCCGTCATCGTCACGCTGGGCAAGGGTGACGGCGCGGTGAGCTATACCATCGGCGGCCTGTGCTCGGCTATGGTAGGCCCCGGCATGGCCGTGGCCATCGCCGGTGCGCTGAAGGCGCCGCCGCTGGTGCTGTTCTCCCTGATCCCCGTGGGCTTTGCCGCCAACTATATGGGCGGCGCAGGCGGCCCGCTGGCCGTGCTGTTTGTGGCGCTGTTCGCTGCGGAGGTAGGCAAGGCCGTCAGCAAGGAGACCAAGATCGACATTCTGGTGACGCCCATCGTCACCGTGCTGGCCGGTATCGGCCTTGCGGCGCTGATCGCCGCCCCCGTAGGCACGGCGGCCTCCGCTGTGGGGCAGGCCATCATGTGGGCCACGGAGCTGCAGCCCTTCTTCATGGGCATCATCGTTTCGGTGGTCATCGGCGTGGCGCTGACGCTGCCCATCTCGTCCGCCGCCATCTGCGCGGCATTGGGACTGACGGGACTGGCCGGCGGCGCTGCCGTGGCGGGCTGCTGCGCCCAGATGGTCGGCTTTGCCGTTATGAGCTTCCGCGAAAACCGCTGGGGCGGTCTGGCGGCGCAGGGCATCGGCACCAGTATGCTGCAAATGGGCAACATCGTCCGCAACCCCCGGATATGGATCCCGCCCACGCTGGCCTCCGCCATCACCGGCCCCATCGCCACCTGCATCTTCCGCATGGAGATGAACGGTGCGCCGGTGTCCAGCGGCATGGGTACCTGCGGTCTGGTGGGGCAGATCGGCGTCTACACCGGCTGGGTCAACGATGTGGCCTCCGGCGCTAAGGCCGCCATCACCGGCACGGACTGGCTGGGTCTGGTACTGATCTCCTTCGTCCTGCCCGCTGTGCTGACGTGGCTCATCGCCATACCCCTGCGCAAATGGGGCTGGATCAAGGACGGCGACCTGAAGCTGGACCTGTAACCCCCTCCCTCCTGCCTGAAATTCAGACAGACGGCGAAAATTGTCCAAAGCAGACGGATTGCAAAATCTGCCGGAAACAGGTATTGTCTTAGAAAACGATACAAGGAGGCTGCCATGGCACAGGCCACCAAAAAACGCATTATGGACGGCTTTCTGGAGCTGTTGGAACAGCGTCCGCTGGACAAGATCTCCGTGGTGGACATCGCTGACCACTGCGGCATCAACCGCAACACGTTCTACTATTACTACTGTGATGTCTACGCCCTGATACGGGAGCTCATGGAGGTCCGCGCCCAGCAGCTCATCACCGACAATCAGGAGGACCTGAACTGGATAGAGATCACCCGTGAGGTGACGTCCTTCTTCCGCACCCACCGCCGCACGGTGTACCACCTGTTCCACTCCAGCCAGCGGGACCTGCTGGAGGACCACATCTACGACGTGACCTATGCCTGCACCGAATCGCTGGTACGCCGCACCGCCGCCGGCCTTTCGGTGTCGGAGGCGGACTTGCGGGCGGTGACGCTGTTTTTCACCAGTTCCCTGCTGGGCATGATCTCCCGCTGGCTGCGCTTCGGCATGAAGGACGATGCCGAGCAGCTGGGCGAGCGCACCGGCATCCTGCTGGAGGGCACGCTGCGCCGCATGCTGGAGCGTGCCTGCAGCACGGGGAGGGACGCATGAGAGGCTTCTGGATCGCCGTGGCCTACCTGCTGGTGCTGGCCGTCCTGGCTCACCCGCTGGGACAGGCCCTGCCCCGCCGCTGGTTTGACGGCGGCCGGTTCCCCTACCGGTGTTACAAATGGGAAAAACAGGGCAAGCTCTATACGCGCATCGGCATCGAGCGCTGGAAGAAGCTGGTACCGGACATGAGCCGCTTCCTGCCGGATATGGTGAAAAAAGAGGTGGACCCCGCCGCCGTCACCGCGTCCCAGGTGGAGCTGCTGGTACAGGAAACCTGCGTGGCCGAGGCGGTACACACCGCCTCCATCCTGCTGGGCCTCGGCGCCCTGTGGCTCTGGCCCGGCTGGGGCGGCGTGGTCCTCTGGCTGATCTGGTTTCTGCTGGCCAATCTGCCCTTCATCCTCATTCAACGCTACAACAGGCCGCGGCTCATGCGGCTGCACGCCCTGCTGCAACGGCGGGAGCAGCGGAAAGGAACCCATGAACATTCTGATACTGACCTGTAATACCGGCGGCGGCCATAACGCGGTGGCCGCCGCCCTAACGGAGGCGTTCCGCCAGCGGGGCGCGGACAGCCGCGTGCTGGACGGCCTGTCCTTCGTCTCCCGGAAGGCATCCAAATTCGTCTCCCGCTGGCACACGCGGTTTTACCGGCACTACCCCCAGCTCTATAAGGCGGGCTACATGTCCGCCGAGGAGGAGGACGGCCGCCCCGCCCCCAAACACAACCCCGTGGAGACCTACCTGTCCCGGGGTGCCCGCCGCCTGGCCCGCTACCTGCAGGCGGAGCGGTTCGACGCCGTGGTCTGCGTCCACGTGATCCCCGCCCTGATGATGACCATGCTGCGGCAAAACGGCGGTGCACCCATGCCCTTCTGCTTTGTGGCCACGGACTACACCTGTTCCCCCACCGTGGGCAGCTGCACGCCGGACATCTGCGTCATCCCCCATGCGGAACTGGCGGAGGAGTTCATCCACTGCGGCATCGCGGCGGATACGCTGCTGCCCGCCGGTATCCCCACCCGTTCGGTATTCGCCGCCCCGACGGACCGCGCTGCCGCCCGACAGGAGCTGTCCCTGCCCGCTGAGGGCCGCCACATTCTGCTGATGAGCGGCAGCATCGGCTGCGGCCCCATGTCTGCCCTGGCCCGCCAGCTGGACGAGCTGCTGCCGGAGGGCGACTTCGCCACCGTCCTGTGCGGCAGCAACCGCCAGATGCTCTACGCCATCCAGATGCGCTCCCTGCTGCGGGTACAGGCCGTGGGCTTCACCTCCCGCGTGGCCCAGTATATGGACAGCGCCGACCTGCTGGTATCCAAGCCCGGCGGCATCAGCATCACCGAGGCCGCCTGCAAGGGCGTCCCCATGCTGCTGGCGGATCTGGTAGGCGGCTGCGAGACCCGCAACCAGGCGTTCTTTTCCGCCCACGGCTGGGCCGCCTCCTGCGATACCGATGCCATCGCCGACAGCGCCCTGTCCCTCCTGGCCGACGACGACCGGCGCCGCCGGATGGTAGAGACCCAGCGCCGCAGCTTCGACGGACAGGCCGCCCAGCGCATCGCCGACGCGGTGCTCTCCCGCTGCGGCAAAGCCCGCGTCCTCCTGTAAGTGCATACGCAGTCGCCGGCAGCTCTGCTGCCGGCGCTTTTGCGCAATTTATACAACCCGTCTCTTGCATTTCTCCGCATCTGTCGTATATAATGGAAAAAAGATCGGTTTTGTTCATCGGCAGGACATACTTTCCTGTTACAATGTTGGTATGAGATAAAAGGAGGGCATCGCCCATGATGATCGAAAAGAGCGGCAGCATCCGGCTCCGTGACATCCCCGTGGCCGGAAACCTGCCGCCGGAGCAGCAGGCGCTGGCCGCCGGTATGGTTCGCGTGACCCATCTGTACCGCAGCGCGCTGAAGGTAGCTGTCACTCAGATGGAGATACTGGATGAGGAGTTCGCCCGCATGTACGACCACTCCCCCATCCACCACATCGAGTACCGCATCAAGTCGCTGGACAGTATTGTGGATAAGCTGAAGCGCCGGGGCTACGAGATCACCATCGACAACATCTACGCCCACATACAGGATCTGGCCGGCATCCGCGTCATCTGCAACTATCTGGATGATATCTACTACCTCCGCTCCCTGCTGACACGGTTCGATGCCTTCAAGGTCATCCGTGAGGTGGATTACATCAAGAACCCCAAGCCCTCCGGCTACCGCAGTCTCCATCTGGTGGTGAATGTTCCCATCGTCATCTCCGAGGGCACCATGGTCCTGCCGGTGGAGATCCAGCTGCGTACCATCGCCATGGACATGTGGGCCAGTCTGGAGCACGAGCTGCGCTACAAGTCGGACCGCCAGTTCACCGACGAGGACGCCACCCGCCTGCGCCTGTGCTCCGATGCCATCAGCGAGATCGATCAGGAGATGCAGGACATCTACCAGGACAAGCAGCCCCGCTATCAGGCTTGATGATCGCACAAAAAGAGCGCGTACACCCGCAGTGTACGCGCTCTTTTTCGGTCTTTCTCATGCCGCGGCGCGGAACGCCTCCACGCCCAGCTGGCTCAGCACCCCCATGATGATCCCCGCCAGCAGTACGCCGCCCACGCAGGCCAGCACGCTCTTCTTGAAGTCCATATCCAGAAGGCTGGCCGCCAGCGTGCCGGTCCACGCGCCGGTGCCCGGCAGTGGGATGCCCACGAACAGCAGCAGCGCCCAGTACAGCCCGCGCCCCGCCTTTTTCTGCAGCTTCTGTCCGGCCCTTTCTCCCTTTTCCAGAAAGAACGCGAAGAGCTTCCCGATGACCGGCTTGCCGCTGCCCCACACAAGCACCCGCCGCGCAAAGAAGTAGATGACCGGCACCGGCAGCATGTTCCCCGCGATGGCGACGCAGTATGTCAGCCACAGCGGCAGCCCAAACCCCACACCGTAGGGGATGGCACCCCGCAGCTCGATAACGGGCACCATAGATACCAGAAAGACGATGAGACAGTGTTTCAGCATAGAGCGGCGCTCCCCTTTTTCCAGATATTGTCCCTTATTATACCCGCTTTTCCCCGCTTTGGCAAGAACGTCAAAGACCCGCGCAAAAGCCCCCGCAAAATTTTACCGGCTTTTCGGAAATGCCTGTCGACAAATCCGTCCTCGTCCTGTATACTGATAATAGTCATTACGATAGATAATGGGAGGGTGTGCGCGTATGGGCATTTCGGATGTCATATCGCTGCTGGGCGGTATCGCCCTGTTCCTGTTCGGCATGTCCCTGATGGGCGAGGGTCTGAAGAAGGTGGCCGGCAGCAAATTGGAACTGGTGCTCTACCGTCTCAGCAGCACGCCGCTGAAGGGTGTTCTGCTGGGCACCGGCGTCACCGCCGTGATACAGTCCTCCTCCGCTACCTCCGTCATGGTGGTGGGCTTCGTCAACTCCGGCATGATGAAGGTGCGTCAGGCCATCGGCGTCATCATGGGCGCCATTCTGGGCACCAGCATCACCGGCTGGATCCTGTGCCTGTCCTCCATCTCCGGCGGCAGCGGCCTGGTGCAGCTGCTGAGCACGGAGGTGCTCACCGGCATCGTGGCCGTGGCGGGCATCATCCTCCGCATGTTCTCCGCCAAGACCTCCCACCGCCACGTGGGCGAGATCCTGCTGGGCTTCGCCGTTCTGATGTACGGCATGTCCGCCATGTCCGGTGCCGTCTCCCCTCTGCGGGAGAGCGAGTCCTTCATCCGCATCCTGACCTCGTTCTCCAACCCCCTGCTGGGTATTCTGGTGGGCATCGCCTTCACCAGCATCCTGCAAAGCGCCTCTGCCGCCGTGGGCATCCTCCAGGCCCTGTCCATCACCGGCGCCATCACCTTTGAGATCGCCTTCCCCATCATCATGGGCGTGGCCATCGGCGCGGCGGTACCGGTGCTGCTGTCGGCCCTGGGTGCCAACCTCAACGGCAAGCGCACCGCCTTCGTCTACCTGCTCATCGACGTACTTGGCGTGGTCATCTGGTCCCTGGTGTTCTACACCCTCAACGCCATCTTCCGCTTCCCCTTCCTGACCAGGATCATGACCTCCGTCAGCATCGCCTTTCTGAACACGCTGTTCCGTCTGGCCACCGTGATAGCGCTGCTGCCCCTCATCGGCCTGATGGAAAAGCTGGTGGTCTTTCTCTTTCCCGACAACGGCGCCCAGGCCGAGGACCAGGACATGGACCGCCTGGAGGAGCGCTTCCTCCAGCACCCCGCCCTGTCTATCGAGCAGAGCCGTCTCGTCACCAACTCCATGGCCGAGCGCGCCGCCGGCAACCTGCTGGACGCCATGGCTCTGCGCACCGATTTCTCCGAAAAGGGCTTCCATGCTATCAGCGAGACGGAGTCCCTTATCGACCGCTACGAGGACAAGCTGGGCACCTATCTCATGAAGATCACCAGCCGCTCCCTCTCCAGCGCCCAGAGCGAGGAGGTCAGCAAGTTCCTCCACACCATTTCCGACTTCGAGCGCATCTCCGACCATGCCCTGAACATCTCTGAAACGGCCAAGGAGATACACGACAAGAACATGGTGTTCTCCCCCGCCGCCCTGCGGGAGCTGGAGATCATGGAGTCCGCCCTGCGGGAGATCCTGACCATCTCCATTGCCGCCTTCGTGGCCAACGACATCCAGCAGGCCGCCCGCGTGGAGCCGCTGGAGGAGATCATCGACGGTCTGTGCGATGAGATGAAGTCCCACCATGTGGACCGTCTCCAGTCCGGTACCTGTACCCTGGACCAGGGCTTTGTGTTCAACGACCTCCTGACCAACTACGAGCGCGTGGCCGACCACTGCTCCAACATCGCCGTGGCCATCATAGAGCTGGAGTCCGACTCCTTCGATACCCACGAGTACCTCAGCAGCGTCCGCGCCATGAAGTCCCACTCCTTCGCCCGCTACTATGAGGAATACCAGCAGAAGTACCACCTGTGATATAAAACTACCTGCGCTGTAAAAAAGATACCGCCTCCCCCGAGGCGGTATCTTTTCTTTTCAAGCAGGCTCAGTCTCCTACTCCTGCTCCATGCTCCCGTCGCCGCCCATCAGGGCAGTCATCTCGCGGATGCGCTCCAGCGGGAACGGCGGCTGGCATAGGGGCCGCATGGCGATGCTCATGAGCTTCATGGGGTTGTCATCCGCTGCCGTGCGGTTGGAGTGCAGCGCGCCGCAGCGTCTGCACCGGTGGATGACGGCCCACTCACCGTCCCTGCGCACCCATACAGCCACCGGCTCCATGATTCCGCCGCAGTCGGACGCTCTGTCCCCCGGCTCCACGTCCACATGCAGACTGCTGAGGCAGTTTGGGCAGTGGTTGCGGTGCTGGCTCCCTGCATTTTCCGGTGTGCAGAGCCTGCCGCAGACCTTGCAGGTGAAGGCATCGCGGCATGCGTGGGTCTTGTAGTAGCCCTTCTCAAAGGTTTTGCGCTTATTTTCGCGGTTCATGCTGTTTCCTCCTGAAGATGTGGTCACGATCTCGCGGGAGGAATGGCGTGTGTGTAGATTTGCCAGACCTCCCGATCAGGCCACACGCTCCGGTAACGATTTGATACTCTTCAAAAAAATCTCCTTCAAATGTTGTTGTCTCCGCCTGCCGAAACGGAACAGGCGGAAAAAGGGAGCCATCCAGAGGATGACTCCCTTTTGGCGCGGAAGGAGGGATTTGAACCCTCGCGCCGCTTTTGACGGCCTACTCCCTTAGCAGGGGAGCCCCTTCGGCCA
>ENA-UEPJ01000430-UEPJ01000430.1-human-gut-metagenome-genome-assembly--contig:-NODE-430-length-57339-cov-6.776396_pt1 | contig 57339 bp, 46 predicted proteins | sample MGYA00242890_ERZ507896 | MGnify/ENA primary metagenome ERZ507896 (study PRJEB26167, sample SAMN06115508) | human gut metagenome | host: Homo sapiens | place: China:Qinghai | collected 2015-08-20...
ATATCATGCCTCCGATGTGCCGCCATATGGTCTCTCCTCATTGTAAGTGAAGAGATTATAACATACTTTTGAATTTGGCGACACTATCTAGTCAAGAGCCAATATTTTTTTCGTACGGCCATCCTGCGATGGAACGTTTTTCCCCTTGGCGCAAGCGCTGACAAGGACAGGGAATTGTGGCATGGTCGCGGTATGAAGACTGCAAAGCATTTCACGACCATCGACCAGATCTGGGAACACCTGGACGGTCTTGGTTTCTTCCACATGGACCTGAGCCTGACGCGCATGGAGACCGCCCTCTCCCGCCTGGGCCTTTCCCGCCCGCCCTTTGTGGTGGCCCAGATCGTGGGCACCAACGGCAAGGGCTCCACGTCCGCCTTTCTGGACAGCCTGTCCCGCGCCCACGGCTGCCGCACCGGGCTCTATACCTCGCCGCACTTCCTTTCCCCCTGCGAGCGCATCCGCATCGACGGCGTCCCTCTGCAAGAAGACCTGTGGCCCGGGCTGGCCACGGAAGTCTACGCGGCGCGACCGGACCTGACCTATTTCGAATTCCTGACCGTGCTGGCCATACTGGCCTTTGCCCGTCAGGGCGTGCAGCTGGCCGTCATGGAGGCCGGGCTGGGCGGCGCCCATGACGCCACCACGGCCCTGGCCAGCGACCTGACCTGCTTCGCGCCCGTGGCCATGGATCATGCCGCCATCCTGGGCCCCACCCTGCGAGACATCGCCCTGGACAAGTGCGGCGCCATCCGCCCCCGCGTGCCGGTGGTCAGCGCGCCCCAGTTCCCGGCTGCCGAAGAGGTGCTGCGCCGCCAGACCGAACAGCTGGACGCGCCCCTGCACATCGTCGATCCCCTGCCGGGCAACATGCCGCTGGGGCTGGCCGGGCCGCACCAGCGCATCAACGCCGCCGTGGCCCTGCACGCCTGGCAGGCTTTGGCCCCGCGCCTGCATGTGACGCCGCGCCCTGATGCCGTGGCACGGGGACTGGCCCGGGCCTTCGTACCCGGCCGTCTGCAGTCCGTGCCCGCCACGGACCAGCATCCGCCCCTGCTGCTGGACGGCGCCCACAATGCCCACGGCATGGCCGCCCTGCTGGCCCATGTGCGCCAGTCCGGCCTGCGCCCGCGTGCGGCCATCTATTCCTGTCTGGGCGACAAGGACTGGCACCCGGCCCTGATGCTGCTCAAGCGGGCCCTGGGTGACGCGCCGCTCTTCATCCCGGCCCTGCATAACGAGCGCGCCGCCGACGCCGCCCAGGTGGTGGCCGCCGCCAACGCTGCGGCCCCGGCCCATGCCACCCTGCTGCCCGACGTGCGCAACGCCCTGGATGCCGTGCGCGACCTGCCCGGCGACGACAGGGCCCCGGTCATCATCAGCGGGTCCCTGTACATGCTGGCGGAATTTTACGGCCTCTACCCCCATCTGCTGGAACAGCCCGCCTCCGCCCGGGGCGCCAAGGAGGACGCATGAATCACCTTTTCCGTGCCCTGCCGTCCATGGACGCCAGTCTGGATGCCCTGCTGACGGCGGACAAGGCCCTGCATGACCTGCCCCGCCCCCTGATGCACGAGGCCGTCACGGATTTCTGGAACAGCCGCCGCGACGACATCCGCGCCGGTCGCGTACAGGATGCCGCCGAACTGGCCCTGGAGGCCCGCCTGCCCGAGCTGCTGGCCTTCGTCCGCCGCAAGACGGCGCCGCGCCTGCGTAATGTCATCAACGGCACCGGCGTGGTCATCCATACCAACATGGGACGTTCCGTGCTGGCCCGGAGTGCCCAGGAGGCCGTGCGCCGGGTCATCTCCGGCTACTGCAACCTGGAGCTCGACCTGCACAGCGGCGGACGCGGCAGCCGCTACGTCATCATCGACGAGCTGCTCCAGCGCCTGACCGGCGCCGAGGCCGCCATGGTGGTCAACAACAACGCCGCCGCCGTCCTGCTGGTGCTGGATACCTTCTGCAAAGGCGGCGAGGTCATCGTCTCGCGCGGGGAACTGGTGGAGATCGGCGGCAGCTTCCGCATCCCGGAAGTGATGGAAAAAAGCGGTGCCCGCCTGCGCGAAGTGGGCGCCACCAACCGCTGCCACCTGCACGACTACGCCGCGGCCATCAACGAAGACACCCGCGCCCTCATGCGCGTGCACACCTCCAACTACCGCATCGTGGGCTTCCATTCCGCCGTGCCCCTGCCCGATCTGGCGGCCCTGGCCCGGGAACACGGCCTGCCCGTCATCGAGGATGTGGGCAGCGGTTCCTTCATGGACTTTTCTTCCGTGGGCCTGCCCAACGAACCTACGGTGCCCGAAGTGGTGGCCGGAGGCGCCGACGTGGTGACCTTCTCCGGCGACAAGGTGCTGGGGGGCCCGCAATGCGGCCTCATCGTGGGCAGCCGGGAGCGCATCGAGGCCCTGAAAAAGAATCCCCTCACCCGCGCCCTGCGCTGCGACAAGCTGACCATGGCCGCGCTGGAAGCCACCCTGCGCCTTTATTGCGAGCCCGAACGCGCCCGCCGCGAGATCCCGACCCTGCGCGACATCTGCCGGGCCCCCAAAGACCTGGCCCGTGCCGCCCGCTCGCTGGCCGCCCGGCTGCGCCGCGCCCTGGGCCCCGCCTGCCGCATCAGCCTGCGCCCGGATGTTTCCCGCGTAGGCGGCGGCGCCTTCCCGGAACGCGACCTGCCCACCACCCTGGTCTGCCTGGAGCCCGCCGCCATGAGCGCCACGGCCCTCAAGCAGGCCCTGCTGGATACCACGCCGCCGGTGCTGGGCCGTCTGGAAGAAAGGAGCTTCTGCCTCGACCCGCGCACGCTCCTGCCCGAAGACCTGCCGCGCCTGACGGCCCTGCTCAAACGGCTGCTGGCCGGCTAAAGCATATTTCCGCCCGCACCCCGCTCCACAGCGCCATGCGGGCCATGCTTCCCGGCCATGCACCGACCGGAGCATCACGCCCTGCCGCGGCTGCCGGACCTCCGGCCAGCCGGGCACCGGCTCCATGAAAAGGCAGCCGCAGTACCGCTGCCTAAAGGATACTGGATATGAAAAAAGCAGAAACGCCTTCCCTCACCTACAGTCCCCGCAATGCCTGGGACGTGTACACCACCGCCACCCAGAAGCGCCAGATGGACGCTCTGGTCAAGCGGTACATGGATTTCCTCAGCAATTGCAAGACCGAGCGCGAGACCGTGGCCTATGTGCAGAAACGCCTGCAGGAAGCCGGGTTCAGCGAGGACTTCAAAAAGAACACCGTGTTCCGCAACCTGCGCGGCAAGGCCATCTTTGCCGCCCGCAAAGGCAAGATCCCGCTGCAGAAGGGCGTGCACCTCATCGCCGCCCATGCCGACAGCCCCCGTCTGGACTTCAAGCAGCGTCCGCTGGTCGAGCAGCCCGGTGTGGCCCAGGCCAAGACCCACTATTACGGCGGCATCCGCAAGTACCAGTGGCTGGCCCGGCCTCTGGCCCTGCACGGCGTGGTGGTGCTGGAAAACGGCAAGAGCATCAGCGTGGCCATCGGTGAAAAAGCCGGAGAGCCCGTCTTCACCATCGCCGACCTGCTGCCCCATCTGGCCCGCAAGCAAAACAGCCAGCCCCTGGCCGAAGTCTTTGACGGCGAAAAGCTGAACATCATCCTCGGCCACAGCCCGGCCCCCACCGCCGCCAAGAACAAGGACATCAAGGAGCCCATCAAGCAGCACGTGCTGGAGCTGCTCAACGCCAAGTACGGCATCCGCGAGGAAGACCTCGTCACCGCCGAGCTCCAGGTCGTGCCCGCGGGCCCCGCCACCTATGTGGGCTTCGACAAGGGGCTGGTGGGCGGCTACGGCCAGGATGACCGCATCTGCGTTTTCACCGCCCTGGAGGCCCTGCTCAACGCCAAGAACACCAACCGCCTCTGCCCCAACATGGCCGTCATGTTCTGGGACAAGGAGGAGATCGGTTCCGACGGTGCCACCGGCGCGGCCTCCCGCTTCCTGCAGTACTGCTTCGAAGACCTGGCCCGCGCCTGGGCCCCGGGCATCCCTGTCTCGCAGGTGCTGCTCAATACCCGCGCCCTGTCCGCCGACGTGGACGCCGCCTTCGACCCCGACTTCCCCGAAGTGCACGAAAAACAGAACGCCGCCCAGCTGGGCCACGGCCCCGTCTGCTCCAAATACTCCGGCTCCGGCGGCAAATACGGTGCCAGCGATGCCGATGCCGAGTTCTACGGCTATGTGCGCGGCCTGTTCAACGCCCGCAACATCCCCTGGCAGCCCGCCGAACTGGGCAAGGTGGACGTGGGCGGCGGCGGCACCGTGGCCCTCTTCCTGGCCGCCTACGGTATGCAGGTCATCGACTGCGGCCCGGCCCTCCTCTCCATGCACAGCCCCTTCGAGCTGGCCAGCTGCGTGGACATCCTTGCCACGGCTGAAGCCTATAAAGCCTTCCTCGAAGGTTAGTCCGCCGCTGCTGAAGCGGCATCATTGAGAGGGGGCGGGGACGTTTTTTGTGGCAGATTGTCAAATGAATTGCACCGCAAGCAGGATACCCTTTTCCCGCAGCTGCTCGACAGTCGAAAGATAACCGAACTTCTTTCTTGGGCGGTGGTTTATGAGAGCCACCGCCCTTGCTATCTCTTCATTGGTCAGCCGGGAAAAATCCCTCCTTCGGGGAAAGAACTGCCGCAACAGGCCGTTGCTCTGTTCGTTCAGCGCACGTTCCCCCGGACAGCCCGGATGGCAGAAGTAACTTTTTACCTGAAGGGCCTCATTGACCTGCCGGAAGCCGAAGAACTCCTTGCCCCTGTCATAGGTCAAGGTATGCCGATAGCGTGCGGGGACGCAGGAAAACAGCTCCTTCAGGCAGGAAGAGACGCACTCCACGTTTCGCGTCCGGCAAAATGCAGCCATGAGAAAGCCGCTTTTGCGTTCCACAGCCGTCAGGATATAGCCTGAATGCCGATGACCATGTATGAGATCGCATTCCCAGTGACCATAAATATTGGCGCCTGGGCGGTCGTCTATGTCCGGCAAATCGGGCAGATAGCGAACAGCGGACTTGGTGCGCCTGGAAAAGACTTTTCCTGGCCGCTTCAGACGAAGATATTTCCCATACCCCTTGAAAGGCCGTACCTTGCTGGAATCGCTGTCTTTCTGTATCCAACGGTAAATAGTCTTGAAACTTATCAAGGGAAGGTTGAGGCAGGCGGCCTGCAGACGCAAGCGCCCCGCGATCTGTTCGGGAGACCAGCGTTCCCGGAGTTTTTCCTGGACGTAGGCCACCAGCTCGGGTGTACGCCTGGAAGCCTTTTTGTCCTTCGTGTTCCGCCAGACAGCCTTGCGTTGCGCCATATCCGCCTGATATTTCCCGTCTTTCCCGCTGTTGCGTTTCAGCTCCCTGCTGATGCTGGAAGGCGCGTAGCCCAAGATCCCCGCTATTCTCCGAATGGAAAGATTCCCGGCAATGAGGCTGGCTAGTATTTCCCGATGTGTTTGTGTAAGCTGGTGATGACCCACGACAGTCTCCTCATTGTGAGGTTTGTTTTTTTCCAACCTTGACTGTTGTGGGTCTTCCTGTTTTACGCAAGCCCCGTGTTGCGTTTCAATTTACAATCTGCCCAAAAAAGGTCCCCTTTCCCCCTCGCCTGTCCTGACAGCATCAAAAAAGGCGGCCGGAAGACCGGCCGCCTTGGCGGGGAAAAGGGGGACATTCCCCGATGGGGGTATCCGTTGCCATGACCGGGGGCAGGCCCGGTCATGACACGGTTTGTCGTTGTTACAGGGTGGCAGCTTCCTCGACGGTCTCGAAGGCTTCGATGATGTCGCCGATCTTGACGTCGTTGAAGTTTTCCAGGCCCACGCCGCATTCGTTGCCCTTGACCACTTCGCGGGCGTCGTCCTTGAAGCGCTTGAGGGAGCTGATCTTGCCGGTGTAGACCACCACGCCATCGCGGAGCAGGCGCACGCCGGCGTTACGGGCGATCTTGCCGTCGGCCACATAGGAACCGGCGATGATGCCGACCTTGGGCACGCTGAAGGTGTTACGGACCTCAGCCTGGCCCAGGTAGACTTCGCGCTGCACGGGAGCCAGCAGACCGGCCATGGCGCTCTTGATGTCATCCACCAGCTTGTAGATGATATCGTAGAAGCGGATATCCACGTTCTCGCGTTCGGCGATGTCCTTGATGCGCGAGGTGGGACGCACGTTGAAGCCGATGATGATGGCCTGCGAGGCGGAAGCCAGCATGATGTCGGATTCGGAGATGGCGCCGGTGCCGCCGTGCACCACGTTGATGCGCACCTTTTCCGTGCTCTGCTTGTTGAGGGCCTCGGTGATGGCTTCCAGGCTGCCCTGCACGTCGGCCTTGAGCACCAGGTTGAGGGTCAGGGTCTCCTGGTCGGAGGCGCGGCGCGACAGGAAGGTTTCCAGGGTGACCTTGGATTCGCTGGCCAGATCGCGTTCGCGCTGCTTGGTAGCGCGCATTTCGGCGATACGGCGGGCCAGCTTTTCGTCGGCCACGGCGAAGAACTCTTCACCGGCTTCGGGCACGCCTTCAAAGCCCTGCACTTCCACGGGGATGGAGGGACCGGCTTCCTTGACCTTCTTGCCCTGGTCGTTCATCAGGGCGCGCACGCGGCCGGAGAACTGGCCGCACACGAAGTTGTCGCCCTGGTGCAGGGTGCCTTCCTGGATGAGCACGGTGGCCACGGGGCCGCGGCCCTTGTCCAGCTTGGCTTCCACGATGCGGCCGTGGGCGGGCTTGTTGGGGTTGGCCTTGAGGTCCATGATCTCGGACTGCAGGGCCACCAGTTCCAGCAGGTCGTCCAGGCCCTGACGGGTCTTGGCGGAGACCTTGGCCACGATGGTGTCGCCGCCCCAGTCTTCGGGCTGCAGGCCCATCTCGGACAGTTCACGCAGCACGCGGTCGGGATCGGCGCCGGGCTTGTCCATCTTGTTGACGGCCACCATGATGGGCACACCGGCGGCGCGCGAGTGGTTCACGGCTTCGCGGGTCTGCTCCATGACGCCGTCGTCGGCGGCCACCACCAGGATGACCAGGTCGGTGACCTGGGCGCCGCGGGCGCGCATGGCGGTGAAGGCCTCGTGACCGGGGGTGTCGAGGAAGACGATCTCGCCGCGCTTGGTCTTCACATGGTAGGCACCGATGTGCTGGGTGATGCCGCCGGCTTCGCCGCTGGTGACGTTGGACTTGCGGATGGCGTCCAGCAGCGAGGTCTTGCCGTGGTCGACGTGACCCATGATGGTGACGACCGGAGGACGGGGCTTGAGATCTTCGGGCTTATCCTCCTGCTGGGGCAGCAGGTAATCTTCTTCGGAGAAGCCGGCCTTTTCCACTTCGTAGTCGAATTCGGCGGCCACCAGGGTGGCGGTGTCGATATCCAGCGACTGGTTGATGGTGGCCATGACGCCCAGACCGAAGAGCACCTTGATGATCTCGTTGGCCTTGAGGCCCATCTGGTGGGCCATGTCGGCCACGCGGATGGCTTCGGTCACGCGGATCTTGCGCTTGGCGGCCTTGAGCGGCTGGGTGGCCTGCACGGCGGCGGGCTTGCCGGGCTTGCGGCGGCCGCGGGTGCTGCGGTTCATGCGCGGCGCGTCATCATCGTCCTGATGGCGGCCGAAATCGCCCTGCTGGAAATCGACGGTGCGGCGGCCCTTGTTGCGCTTTTTCTTGCTCTGGCCGTCGCGGCTGTCCAGGGGAGCGGCAGGCGCGGGAGCGCTGTAGCCGCCACCGGCGGGACGGGGCGCACCGCCGCGGGGACGGTCACCGAAGCCGGAACGGTTGCCGCCGGGGCGGCCGGAACGGTTGTCACGACCGTCGCGGTCACGGCCGTCACGGCCGCCGTCGCGATCGCGTCCGCCGTCGCGGCTGTCACGGGCGGGCGTGGCACCGGGCTGGGGACGGGAGATGACGCGCACCTGGGGAGCCGGGGCCACCACGCGGGCGCGGGTGGGCGTGGCTTCGGCGGGGCGGTCGTCACGGTTCTCGCGGGCCTCGCGCTGGGGCAGCGTGGGCGCGGAGGAGCCTTCGGGCATGGCCGAAGCGTCAGGACGGCCGGCGCGGGGCTTGGCGGCCTTTTCCGCGGCGCCGTTCTCGGCGGCTTCCTTGGCGTTGATGGCGGCCAGCACGGCGCTCTTGCGCACTTCGGGCTTGGCTTCGGGGGCCTTTTCGGGCTTGGGCTCGGCCTTGGCTTCCGTCTTGGTCACGGGAGCGGCGGCCTGGGCGGGCCGGATGATACGGGCCGTGGGCGTGGTATCGGGGCGGCTGATGACGCGGGCGCCGGCCGGAGCCACCACGCGGGCGGTCTGGGGCGTCGCCTTTTCCACGCGGGTTTCGCGCTTGGCTTCGGTCCTGGGTTCGGCTTTGGCTTCGTTCTTCACGGGTTCGGGCTTGGCTTCAGGAGCCTTTTCGGCCTCGGGGGCGGCCACCACGCGGGCGGCAGGCGTTTCCACCGGGGCGACGGGTTCGGGAGTCTTTTCGGCCTTGGGTTCGGCCTTCACAGGTTCGGGCTTGACCTCGGGAGCCTTTTCGGGCTCGGGGACGGAGATCACGCGGGCCGCGGGCGTCTCCACCGGGGCGGCCGGCTCGGGAGCCTTTTCGGGCGCGGCTTCGGCCTTGGTCTCGGCCACGGGCTGTTCTTCGGCCGGGGCTTCGTCCTTCACGCGGCGGCGGCGCACGATGACCGTGGGCTGATCGTCCTTGCGGTCGGCCTTGCGCTGGCGGTTCTCGGCCACACGGTCGCGAACCCCGCTCACTTCTTCCATGGGGATGGAGCCCTGGGCGCTCTTGACGTTGAAGCCCATGGACTGCAGCTCCTGCAGCAGTTCCTTGGCATCCATCTTGAGCTCAGTGGCAAGATCCTTGATTTTGATTTTACTATCCGACATTACTTTTCCCCCTTGCGCCGTCTGGACGGTCTGAACTTGGCGAATCGTGCCGCGCAGGCCGGATCGTCACACAGGTACCAGCCCCTGCCCGGACTGGTCTGCGGCGCGTCGATAATCAAATTTCCGTGCGCGTCGCGCACGTGGCGCGTCAGTGCCGCCTTGGCGAAACGGCGGCGGCAGATGACGCACATTCTCACTGGCCCTTCGCAGCCCTCGGCGGGCGCGTCGGGGCTAGTCTTCATCACCATCCTGGACTTTTTCGCCGTTGCCGGCGTCGGTCGTTTCTTCCTCAGCGGCCCGGGGTTCGGGCTCGGCCACGGGGGCCAGGAAGTTGATGGCCGAACGCAGGTCGGCGATGCGGCTGTCCGAGATGGCCAGCTTGTCGGACAGTTCCTCGTCAGTGGCCTGACGCAGCAGGTCCAGCGAGGTGTAGCCCGCTTCCAGCAGCTGGTTCATGGAGACTTCGGCCACACTGGCCACCTGCTCCAGACCGTGGCCGATGGCATTGGCCTCGTTGTAGCGGGTCTCGGTGAAGATATCGACCTTCCAGCCCAGCAGGCGGGCAGCCAGCTTGACGTTCTGGCCCTTGCGGCCGATGGCGTTGGTCAGCTGGTCATCGGGCACGATGACTTCCAGCAGGTTCTCTTCTTCGTCCACCACGATGCGGGAGACCATGGCCGGGGCCAGGGCGTTGCGGGCGTAGGTGGCGATATCGGGGCTCCAGACCACGATGTCGATGCGTTCGCCGCGCAGTTCCTGCACGATGTTCTGGATGCGCGAACCGCGCACGCCCACGCAGGCGCCCACGGGATCCACATCACGTTCACGGGAGAGCACGGCCACCTTGGCGCGGGAGCCGGGGTCGCGGGCCACGCCCATGATCTGCACCACGCCGTCGTCCACTTCGGGCACTTCGCGGCGGAACAGGGCGGCCATGTAGTCGCGGTGCGCGCGGGAGACGACCACCTGCGGGCCGCGGCCTTCCTTGCGCACGTCGATGATGATGGCCTGCACGCGGTCGTTGCGCTTGTAGTGTTCGCGGGGGATCTGTTCCTCGCGGGGCAGGATGGCTTCGGTGCGGCCCAGGTTGACCACCCAACCGCCCTTGTCGCGACGCTGCACGATACCGGAGACGATCTCGCCCATGCGGTCCTTGTACTCGTCGTAGATGATCTCCTGCTCGGCGTCGCGCATGCGCTGGATGATGACCTGCTTGGCGGACTGGGCGGCGATGCGGCCCAGGTCTTCCACCTTCACGCGGAAACCGACTTCGTCGTCGATCTGCACGGAGGGATCATGGGTGCGGGCTTCGGTGATGCCGATGTGGGTGTCTTCGTTCTCGACCTCGCCGTCTTCCACCACGATCTTGAACTGGTAGACTTCGATGTCGCCGGTGTTGTCGTTGTACCGGACTTCCACATCCATATCTTCGCTGAAGCGGCGCTGCACCGAGGTGCGCACGGCATCTTCAAGCGTCTTGATGAGCATGTCGCGGTCAAGGCCCTTGTCTTTGCTGATCTGGTCAATGGCCTTTTTGAGTTCAAGGTTCATTGCTACCTCCGGCTGCCGCACAGGGCGGCATAAATTTCCTGGTGTACCGGCCGGGGCCGGAAACCGCCGTCACGGGCGGGTGATGACGAAGCGGCCTTGCGGCCGCGTGAGAGGACCGCAGGGCGTGCCCGTGCGGTTATATGTCTTCGGCCTCGTTGCGGCCGGGATGCTTGCTCTTGCCGCTCTTGCCCTTGCCCTTCTTGGGGGCGTCGCCCTGGGGCGCGGCCTTGGCGGCCTTGCGGGCGGGCTGCTTGCCGGGCTTCTGCGGCTGGCGGAAAATATGGATGCGGCTGGCGCGGCGCACCATGTCCCAGGGCACCAGGACCTCGTCCATGGCCTCGGGGCAGATGTCGCCCTCGGCCGAGACGCTGGCCGGGGCCACGCGCACGGCGCTGTCGGTGACTTCGCGCAGGACGCCGCGCCAGGCGCGACGGGCCGCGGGGGCGTTCTCGGGAGCGTAGGCGGAGACCATGCGCAGTTCCACCATGTCGCCCACATAGGAACGCATCTGGTCGAGAGAGAAGAACAGACGGCTGAAGCCGGGCGTGGAGACTTCCAGCACATAGGCCTGTTCGATGAGGTCTTCCACTTCGAGGGCCAGACCGAGCTGGCGCGAGATCTCCTCGCACTGGTCGATGCTGGCGGAGCGGGCCGTCATGATGTCGGCGCTGCCCTCAAGGGTGTCGGCGGGATCGCTGACGGCGGACAGCGCGGCCTGGGCCTGTTTGACCTCCAGCGGCAGGTCGACGAACACACGCACCGTGGTGCGGCCTGCCTGGGCGATCTCCACACCCCAGATTTCAAGACCCTGAGCCTGGACCAGGGGCGTGGCCAGACGGGTGACGGTTTCCTTGAGGCTGTTTTCGCTCATGTCCCTTCCTGGGCGTCTGCCCGGTCGCAAGTACAAAAAAAAGGGGGCCTGTTGAGGCCACCCCGTTGTGAACGCATGTTCTGCATCAGGATGATGCGGCAGTGACTGCCGCGCCATTTCGGACAACCATATAAGGAAAGAATCAGGGGCCTGTCAAGCCTTTTTCATGGCCTGGGGCGGAAAAATCCGCTTTTGGCGCGGATTTTTCAGGAAAGACCGCTGCGGACAGGCCGGGCATCCAGTGCGGCGCGGCCCCGTGCGACTTCACTGGGGAGAGGTGGACAGGGGCGGTCCGCCGTCCCGGACTCCTGCGAGCGCAGGGCATCCCGTCTCCGGTCCTGCGGTGGAGGGCGGCAAGGACGCGCTGCCTCCCCTGATAAAGCGCACTGGGGAGGGGGAGTTTGAGGGGGAACCCCTCTCGCGCCAGTAGCGACCGGATGGCGGCCCGCAGGGCCGTGCCCGTTGGCGACGCAGGAGCCCTACGGGCATCGACAGCAGAGATGCGACCGGATGGCGGCCCGCAGGGCCGTGCCCGTTGGCGACGCAGGAGCCCTACGGGCATCGATAGCAGAGATGAGGGGTTCCCCCTCAAAAAAAACCCTAAAAAGCCGTCAGCAGCGGCCCTTTCGGCGCCGTGAGGCTGTCGGCCAGTTTGCGGTGGGCGGCGGGCATGGCCAGGCTCTCCAGCTCTCCGCGCTCCAGCCAGCGGCAGGCCGTGGCCGCCGTGAGCACGGGGGGCTCGGGCGGCCGGGGCGTATCGTCCGTGACCAGCTCCAGGGCGAAGCAGTGCAGGCGCACCCGGTAGGTAGTGTAGCCGTGGCGGATGATGCCCAGCGGGGCCGTCACCCGGACGGTGAAGCCCGTTTCTTCGGCGAATTCGCGCACCACGGCCTGTTCCGGCGTCTCGCCGGGCTCCACGCGGCCGCCGGGGAATTCCCACAGACCGCCCCAGGCACCCTGGGGCAGACGCTTCTGGACGAAGACGCGGTCGTGGCTGGAAAGGACACCGGTCACCACCTCGATGGGAGTGATCTCCGCCTTTTTGCCCGGCACGGGGCGCTCATGCACGATGCCCAGATGCAGGGCCGTGCAGAAACGGGCCAGGGGACACTGGCCGCAGCGGGGCTTCTTGCCGCAGACCAGGGCGCCCAGCTCCATCATGGCCTGGTTGTGGCGGCGGGCCTCGCCTTCGGGCAGGATGCGGCGGGCCAGCTCCGCGATGCGTGCGGCGGCCGGGCCGGATTTGACCGGGCTGTCCACATCGAAGACGCGGGCGATGACCCGTTCCACGTTGGCGTCGATACAGGCCACGGGCAGGTTGAAGGCGATGCTGGCGATGGCGGCGGTGGTGTAGGGGCCGATGCCGGGCAGGGCGCGGATGGCTTCGGGATCGGAGGGGAAGACGCCGCCGTGTTCCTGCATGACCAGACGGGCGGCGGCCAGCAGGTTGCGGGCACGGGAATAGTAGCCCAGGCCCTCCCAGGCGTGCAGCACCTCCTCCTCGGAGGCGGCGGCCAGGGCGTGCAGGTCGGGGAAGCGCTCCATCCAGCGCAAAAAGTAGCTGACGCCGCGCTCCATCTGGGTCTGCTGGAGCATGATCTCCGAGATCCAGACCTCGTAGGGCGTGTAATGGCGTCGCCAGGGCAGGGGCCGGGCATTGGCGGCGAACCAGGCGAGCAGGGCCTGCTGCAGCTCGGGGAGGTGGTCTTCGGGCGGACGGTGGCCGGGCGGCGGCACGGCACCGGTGACGGGGACAAGGGACGGCAGCGTATGCTGGCCGGTGGTCTGGCGGGATCTCATGGCCGCAGTGTAGCCGCGCGGGCCCTTCCTGTCACCCCGCCGGGGTGGAGAGGGGCGCATTGTCTTTGCCGGCCGCTTGTCGTATAGAGACGGATGGCCGCCGTGTTGCATGGCCGCCGCAAATTTCCCTCAAGGAGTTACCATGTCCAATCCCACCGTGCTGCTGGAAACGACCTCGGGCGACATCCTGATCGAGCTCTTCCCCGACAAGGCTCCCGACACCGTCGCCAACTTCCTGCAATATGTGGATGACGGCTTTTATGCCAACACCATTTTCCATCGCGTGATCCCCGGCTTCATGATCCAGGGCGGCGGCCTTGGCCCCCGCATGGACGAGAAGGCCACCCGCGCCCCCATCAAGAACGAAGCCGACAACGGTCTTTCCAATGACCGCGGCACCATCGCCATGGCCCGCACCATGGATCCCCACAGCGCCACCGCCCAGTTCTTCATCAACCTGGTGGACAACGATTTCCTGAACTACAGCGCTCCCGTGCCCAGCGGCTGGGGCTACTGCGTGTTCGGCAAGGTCGTGGAAGGCATGGACGTGGTGGACAAGATCGCCAAGGTCAAGACCAAGAGCGTGGGCTTCCACGAGAACGTGCCCACCGACATGGTGCTCATCACCGGCGCCAGCCGCTTCGAATAGGCCGCGGCCTGTTCCTCACCGATTCTGGACTGTCAGCCCCACGCCTGTCGTGGGGCTGCCGGATTTTCAGGAGGAAACATGAAAAAATGGCTTTTGTGCTGCTGCCTGCTGCTGGCCCTGCCCCTGGCTGCCCAGGCGGAAGACGAAAAGATCGACCCCGCCAACTACATCTGCGCCGAATTCGTGGCGCAGGGCGCCGTCAGCCAGGATCCGCCCGTCTTCCAGGCCCTGCAGATCGACGGCTACGTGAGCTCCAACATCGGCTATACTGTGGCTGATCCGCAGGCCATCAACGTGCTGGTGCCCCAGGCCTACCTCATGTGCCAGGAGCAGCCCACCGCCGTGGTGGCCGAGATCTGGGAGCCCCTCAAGAAAAAGCTGCCCCGCCCCATCAGCGGCGAATGGGAAGCCGACGTGACCAAGTGCCGCGCCTATAACGAACATCCCGAGAACGGCAGCGGCTTCGTCATCTGGCTGGATGCCTACAACCGCCAGTACAATGTGACGGAAAAGTCCATCCTGGCCAAGCAGGAGACCCTGGACAAGTTCCTGGCCGCCTGCGCCAAGAATCCCGATGCCTTCATGATAGACGTGCTCCAGGAGACCCTGGGCAACAAGTAAGAAGTCGGGATCTCTTCCGCAAGAAAAACGACAGGACCGCCTCCCCGTATGCCTTTGGGCTGCGGGGATGGCGGTCCTGTTTTTTTCAGGGATGTGCTGCGGTGTCGCCGCAGCGGCGTATGTTCCAGGGGCAGGCCCCGGGACGCAGGGGGCGAAGGGCCGGCGGTCAGGCCATGCCCGTCACGGCAGCGCTCCGCAGGGGAGGCTCCCGAAAGTTCGTCAGCCTATTCCTGGACGAAGGGATAGACCCGGACGCTCAGGGGGTGCTTGCTCTTGTGGGACATGGCGGAGATCACATAGGTGTACTGGCGGCTCTGGCCCGCCGGCGGGCAGGGGCCGGTGTAGACCCGCGTCAGGGCGCCTTCGGGGATGATGCCGGTGCCGTCGTTCTCCCAGTTGCCGCCGCCCAGCAGGCGTTCCTGCGGCTCGTTCTCCAGCAGGCGGACATCAAAGTAGTCCGTGCCCTTGGGCACGTTGGTGACCACCATCTCGGGCGAGATGCGCGAACAGCGGTGCAGGGCGCGCAGCTTCACGTCCACCTGCATGTCAGGGGGCGTTTCCGGCTGGGCGGGGGGCTCGCTGCTGTCCTGCCACAGGCCGCAGGCCGAGAGCATCAGGGTCGCGCCCAGCAGGAGCGGAGCACGGTACAGGTTTTTTCCAGAAAAACGCTTGCGCATGGGGGGCCTCCGGGTATTTGCTATTTCCAGCCTTCGCAAGCTATACTGGATAGTCACCAGAATGACAATAGGATCAGCAGTCTGACGAGCCCTGTGCGCTCCGCCAGGATTGCGTGGACAACAACTCAGGAGAAACCCATGTCCCTTCTTGCAGAAAGCGTTTCCGGCTATCTGGAAAATGCCTCCTGGATCCGCCGCATGTTCGAGGCCGGCGGCCAGTTGAAAGCCCGCTACGGTGCGGAGAACGTCTATGACTTCAGCCTGGGCAATCCCGACCTGCCCGCCCCCGCCGCCGTGGGCGAGGGCCTGCGCCGTTTTGCCGAACATGCCGGTGAACCTTTCGCTTTCGGCTACATGCCCAATGCCGGTTTCCCCTGGGCGCGCGAACAGCTGGCCGCCCATCTGAGCAAGGAGCAGGGCGTGGCCCTGGAGGCCAATGACGTGCTGCTCACCTGCGGTGCCGCCGGCGGCCTTAATGCCTTCCTGCGCGCCGTCATCAATCCCGGCGAGAAGATGCTGACCTTTGCCCCGTATTTCGTGGAATACGGCTTTTATGTGGGCAACCACGGCGGCAGCCTCCAGGCCATCATGAGCAAGCCCGGTACCTTCGAGCCCGACCTGGACGCCCTGGAAGAAGCCATCGACGAGAAGACCCGCGTGGTGCTCATCAACTCGCCCCACAACCCCACGGGCGTGGTCTACAGCCGCAAGGCCGTCACCTCCCTGTGCCGCCTGCTGGAGAACAAGAGCGAGCAGTACGGCCATCCCATCTGGCTCATCGCCGACGAGCCCTACCGCTTCCTGACCTACGACGGCGTGGAAGTGCCCTCGGTGCTGCCCCTGTACCAGTATGCCGTGGTCATCAGCTCCTTCTCCAAGAACCTGTCCCTGCCCGGCGAACGCGTGGGCTATGTGGCCGTTTCGCCCAAGCTGGCCGACCGTGCCAGGCTCATGGCCGGTCTGACCCTGACCAACCGCATCCTCGGCTTCGTCAACCCGCCCGTGGTGGGCCAGCACATCATGGCCGCCGCCCTGGGCAGCCAGGTGGACGTGGAGATCTACGCCCGCCGCCGTCAGGCCATGGCCGAGGTGCTGACCGATGCCGGCTACAGCTTCCAGATGCCCGCCGGTGCCTTCTACTTCTTCCCGCAGGCCCCCGGCGGCGACGACGTGGCCTTCGTCAACCGTCTGGTGGAAGAGCGCGTGCTGGCCGTGCCCGGTTCCGGTTTCGGTTGCCCCGGCTATTTCCGCCTGGCCTTCTGCGTGGACGAGACCGTCATCCGCAATGCCGCCGAAGGCTTCGCCCGCGCCTACGCCGCGGTGGCCGGCAAGTAACGTCTTTTGGGAGCGGGAGGGCGTGCGCCTTCCCGCCCTTTTTGTCTCCTGCGTCTTCCGGAGGTATCGTGTCCCGTCTCCTTTCCCTTTTTGTCCTGCTGTGCTGTCTCCTGCTGCCTGCCGCGGGCATCCTGGCCCGCGACATCGGCCCGGACGAGGCCCGTCAGGTGCTGGCCCGGCCGCCCGTCGGTCTGGTGGTGCTGGACATCCGCACCCCGGAAGAGTTCCGGGACGGGCATCTGCCCGGCGCCCGCAACCTGGATTTCTTCGTCCCGGATTTCCGGCAGCAGCTGGAAGCCCTGGCGCGCAAGGACGTGCCCATCCTGCTCTACTGCCGTTCGGGCAACCGCTCCGGGCAGGCCATGCGCCTGCTGCGGCAGTGGGGCCGGGACGACGTGCTGCACCTTGCCGACGGCTTCCGCTCCTGGCGGGCCGCCGGGCTGCCCGAAGAATAACGTCCCGCACGGCCCGGCCGTGCCCTCTCCTCCATGGATACTGCCTTATGTCCGCTTTCATCCCCTCTTCCCTCTATGGCGTCATCGGCTGGCCCCTGGCCCAGAGCCTGAGCCCGCTGCTGCACAACACCGCCTTCCAGGCCCTGGGCATCCCCGCGGCCTACATGCTCTGGGAGCTGCCCCCGGAAAAACTGCCGCGATTCGTGGACAGCATGCGCCTTTTGGGCATCCGCGGCTGCTCCGTCACCCTGCCGCACAAGGTGGAGATCCTGCCCCTGCTGGATCACCGCAGCGAGCGCGTGGAGCTCATGGGCGCCGCCAACACCCTGTACTGGCGGGACGACCGGCTCTGCGGCGAGAACACCGACGTGACCGGCTTCATGCATCCCCTGCTGGAACGCGGCCTCGACCCGGCCACCCCGGTGCTGGTGCTGGGCGCCGGAGGGGCCGCCCGCGCCGTGGTCTGCGGCCTGTGGCTGCACGGCTGCCGCCGCATCTTCGTGACCACGCCTTCCGACCGTTCCCATGCGCCGCTGGTGGAGCGCTTCGGCGTCACGGCCGTGCCCTGGGCCGAGCGTTATGACGTGGCGGCCTCGCTGCTGGTCAACACCACGCCCCTGGGCATGCACGGCAAGGCCGAGGACCAGAGCCCCTATGATTTCGACCGGGCCCCGGCCCCGGCGGACGGCGGTGTGCCCGTGGCCTACGACATCGTCTACAACCCGCTGCGCACCCTGTTCCTGCGCGAGGCACAGGCCCGCGGCTGGGCCACCATCAGCGGCCTGGAGATGTTTTTCCGTCAGGGCGAGGCCCAGTTCCGCCTCTGGACCGGGCAGGACATGCCGCAGGCCGCCCGTCTGGCCCTGGAACATCAGCTGGGCGCCGCGCGCGCCTGAGTCAGGAGGGATACCATGCACAAGATCCTCGTCCTCCACGGCGTCAATCTCGACATGTTCGGCAAACGCGACCCCCGTCATTACGGCCATGCCACCCTGGCCGACATCGACGCGGCCCTGCAGGGGCTGGCCGGTGAACTGGGCGTGGCGCTGGAGACCTTCCAGACCAATCACGAGGGCGTGATGGTGGAACGCATCCACGCGGCCCTCACGGACGGCACGGACGCCATCGTCATCAATGCCGGGGCCTGGACCCATTACAGCTACGCCATCATGGATGCCCTGGGCATACTGTCCATCCCGGTGGTGGAGGTGCACATGTCCAACGTCCATGCCCGGGAGGAGTTCCGTCACCATTCGGTGCTGTCCACGGTCAGCGCGGGCAGCATCGCGGGCTTCGGTGTGGACAGCTATCTGCTGGGCCTGCGCGCCGCCTGTTCGTTGCTGGAACGCAAGGATGCCTGACGTGGCGGGAAATACCCGCCAGCCAAGACTTTGCGAACTGTGCGGAACGTAAAAAACATGTGTGCTTTGGCTGGATTTTTTCATGCAGACGCGCTAGTCTGCTACAAATTGGTATGTCTTTGTCCTTCAGACTCTAACCTTGAGAGTTTCCATGAACGACGCCATTGATCTGACCCGAAAGCGTGACCGCGACTTCACCGCCGCGGTGGAAGCGCAGAGCGGGCAAAACGTCTCCACCTGCTACCAGTGCGGCAACTGCTCGGCTGGCTGTCCTGCGGGCTTCGTCTATGACCTGCAGGCCAACCAGATCATGCGTGGCGTGCAACTGGGCCTGAAAGACCAGGTGCTGAACTCCCGCTCCATCTGGATGTGTCTGTCCTGTTCCACCTGCAGCCTCCGCTGCCCCAACAACATCGATGTGGCCGAGGTCATGGAGACCCTGCGTCACATGGCCCGCAAGGAAGGCCGCGTGGCCGTGCCCAAGGTGGAAAAATTCTGGTTCTCCTTCCTCGATACCGTGCGCAAGTTCGGGCGGACCTACGAGATCGGCACCATGGTCCTGTACATGTTGCGCTCCCTGCGCGTCTTCACGGACGTGGACCTGGCTCCCCAGGCCCTGGCCAAACAGAAGCTGGGCTTCAAGCCCCATTCCATTCCCAACGGCGGCGCCGAGGCTGTGGGCCGCATCATGACCCGCTACAAGGAACGCGCCAAGCGTGAGGGGGTGCGCCCATGAGACTTGCCTACTATCCCGGCTGTTCGGCCAAGGGCTCCTCGGCCGATTACGAAATGTCCACCCAGGCCGTGTGCGGCGCCCTGGGCATGCGTCTGGAAGAGCTGCCCGACTGGAACTGCTGTGGTTCCACGCCCGCCCATGCGGTGGATACCGAACTTTCCGCGGCCCTGTGCGTGCGCAACCTGGACATCGCCGCCCGCACCCAGGCCGACATGGTGGTGACGCCCTGTCCGAGCTGCCTCTCCAACCTGCGCCATGCGGCCAAACGCATGGAAAAGCCGGAGTTCCGCGCCCGCGTCAACGAGCTGCTGGACAACCCCGCGGCCGAGAGCTTCCCGCCCGTGACCTCCGTCATGCAGGGCATCGCCCAGATGTACGACGCCAAGGCCATCGCCAGCCGTGTGAAGCGCAGCCTGCGCGGCCTCAAGCTGGTGGCCTACTACGGCTGTCTCATGAGCCGTCCGGCGGAACTCATGCAGTTCGGGGATCCCGAGAACCCCACCCTCATGGAAGAGCTGCTGGGCGCCTGCGGCGCCGAGATGCTGGACTTCCCGCTCAAGACCGAGTGCTGTGGCGCCTCCTTCGGCATCCCGGAACGTCCCATGACGGCGCAGCTGTCGGGCCGCATTCTCGAAGTGGCCACCAACATGGGCGCCGACGCCATCGTGGTGGCCTGCCCCCTGTGCCAGATGAACCTGGACCTGCGCCAGAAACAGGCCATGAAGGGCGTGGACCGCTATTTCAATATGCCGGTGCTCTACTACACCCAGATGATGGGCCTTGCCTTCGGCATGCTGCCCAGCGAACTGGGCCTCGACAAGCTGGTGGTCAGCGCCAACGCCCTGGTGGAGCGCATCCTCGACACCCAGCGCGAAGACGCCCAGAAGGCCCAGGCCCCCGAAGGAGATAAAGCATGAGAATAGGCGTTTTCATCTGTCACTGCGGCAGCAATATCGGCGGCACCGTTGATTGCGCCAAGGTCGCCGAGACGGCCCGAGCCTATCCCGATGTGGTCTACGCCGTGGACCTCATGTACTCCTGCGCCGAGCCCGGCCAGGCCGCCATCGAGGCGGCCATCCACGAGCACAAGCTGGACGGCGTGGTGGTGGCCTCCTGCAGCCCGCGCATGCACGAGCCCACGTTCCGCCGCACCGTGGAACGCGCCGGCCTGAACCGCTACATGTTCGAAATGGCCAACATCCGCGAGCACGTCTCCTGGATCGGCAAGGACAAGGTGGCCAACACCAACAAGGCCGCCGAACTGGTGGAGATGGCCGTTGCCAAGCTGCGCAACAACAAGCCGCTGTTCTCCAAGTCCTTCGACATCAACAAGCGCGTGCTGATCATCGGCGGCGGTGTGGCCGGCATCCAGGCCGCCCTGGACTGCGCCGACGGCGGCGTGCCCGTGGTGCTGGTGGAACGCCAGCCCACCATCGGCGGCAAGATGGCCAAGCTGGACAAGACCTTCCCCACCGTGGACTGCTCGGCCTGCATCCTGGGCCCCAAGATGGTGGACGTGGCCCAGCATCCCAACATCACCCTGTACGCCATGTCGGAAGTGGAAGACATCTCCGGCTACGTGGGCAACTTCACCGTCAAGATCCGCAAGCGCGCCACCTATGTGGACTGGAGCCTGTGCACCGGCTGCGGCGCCTGTACGGAAAAATGCCCCAGCAAGAAGACGCCTGACGCCTTCAACGAATTCACCGGTCCCACCACGGCCATCAACATCGCCTTCCCGCAGGCCATCCCCAAGAAGGCGGTCATCAATCCCGAATATTGCCGTCAGATGACCAAGGGCAAGTGCGGCGTGTGCGCCAAGGTCTGCCCCACCGGCGCCATCAAGTACGACATGCAGGACGAGGTCATCACCGAGGAAGTGGGCTGCATCGTGGCCGCCACCGGTTACGACCTCATGGACTGGACCATCTACGAGCAGTACGGCGGCGGCAAGTACCCCGACGTCATCACCTCCCTGCAGTACGAACGCCTGCTGTCCGCCTCCGGCCCCACCGAAGGCCACATCAAGCGTCCTTCCGACGGCAAGGAGCCCCAGAGCGTGGTCTTCATCCAGTGCGTGGGCTCGCGCGACAAGTCCATCGGCCGTCCCTACTGTTCGGGCTTCTGCTGCATGTACACCGCCAAGCAGGCCGTGCTGACCAAGGACCACATCCCCACTTCGCAGTCCTACGTCTTCTACATGGACATCCGTGCCCCATCCAAGCTCTATGACGAGTTCACCCGCCGGGCCATCGAGGAATACGGCACGGAATACATCCGCGGCCGCGTGTCCAAGATCTACCCCGACGGCAATGGCCAGTACATCGTCAAGGGCGTGGACACCCTGCTGGGCCAGCCCGTGGAGATCCGCGCCGACCTGGTGGTCCTGGCCGTGGGTATCGAAGCCAGCAAGGGCTCCCCGCAGCTGGCCGAGAAGCTGCGCATCTCCTACGACAGCTACGGCTTCTTCATGGAGAGCCATCCCAAGCTGAAGCCCGTGGAGACCAACACCGCCGGCGTGTTCCTGGCCGGTGTCTGCCAGGGCACCAAGGACATCCCCTCGTCGGTGTCCCAGGGCTCGGCCGCCGCGGCCAAGGTGCTGGCGCTCTTTGCCCGCGACAAACTTGAAAATGACCCGCAGATCGCGCAGGTGGACAACAAGCGCTGTGTGGCCTGCGGCAAGTGCATCCGTTGCTGCCCCTTCGGCGCCATCACGGAAGTGGAATTCCGCGGCGAGAAGAAGGCGCAGGTTATCGAAACCGTATGTCAGGGTTGCGGTGTGTGTACCTCCACCTGTCCGCAGGGGGCCATCCAGCTTTCGCACGCTACTGACAATCAGATCCTTGCGGAGGTGAATGCCTTATGCCAGTGCTGAATGGCAAAGAACTGCGGATCGTAGGCTTTCTTTGCAACTGGTGTTCCTACGGCGGTGCCGACACCGCCGGGGTCGCCCGTGCCACCCAGCCCACCGACCTGCGTATCATCCGTGTCCCCTGTTCGGGCCGCATCGACCCGCTGTTCATCGTGCGCGCCCTGCTCAACGGTGCGGACGGTGTGCTGGTGTCGGGCTGCCACCCGCGTGACTGCCACTATTCCGCCGGCAACTACTATGCCCGCCGCCGTCTGGAAGTGCTCAAGCAGTTCCTGCCCGTGCTGGGCATCGACGAGCGCCGCTTCGAGTACACCTGGGTCTCGGCTTCCGAAGGCCAGCGCTGGCAGCATGTGGTGACCACCTTCACCGACCGCATCCACAAGCTGGGCCCCGCGCCCCGCTTCGAGGATCCCGAGCCGCTGCTCAAGGTGGTGGACATGGCCCTCACGTCCCTGCGTCCGCTGGGTACCGGCCAGAACGCCAAACTGGACGAGCTCAAGGCCGCCATCAAGGCCAAGCTGCCCGAACTGGACTGCGTCATCGGCTGGCAGCAGGGCTACGACGCCGTGCATACGGTGCCGCTGTTCATGCGCACGCCCGAAGACGTGGACAAGCTGGTCTGGGGCCCCTTCAACGTCAACAACCCCGCCACCTACCTGCCCAGCTTCAAGGGCAAGAAGGTGGGCATCGTGGTCAAGGGCTGCGACTCCCGCTCCGTGGTGGAACTGTTGCAGGAAAACCTCATCAACCGCGACGACGTGACCATCTTCGCCATGCCCTGCGAAGGCACCCTGGACATGGCCCGCGTGGACAAGGAGCTGGGCCGCTACAACAAGATCGACAGCGTGGTCTATGACGAGGCCGGCGTGACCGTCACCGCCGACGGCAAGGAACACCGCTTCTGCATGACCGAATGCGCCCAGGGCAAATGCTACGGCTGCACCATGCCCACGGCCCAGCTGGCCGATACTCTGGCCGGTGCGCCCACCACGGTGGAAGGCACCCCCGGCACGCCGCCCGAGCTGGCCCTGCTGGACTCCATGACCCTGCCCGAACGCATGGCCTTCTGGCGCGGCCAGATGGAACGCTGCCTGCGCTGCTACGCCTGCCGCAACGCCTGCCCCATGTGCGTGTGCCGCGACTACTGCGTGGCCGAGAGCCGTGATCCCCACTGGATGACCCAGGAAGACAGCGTGCGCGAAAAACTGTACTTCCAGACCATCCACGCCCTGCACCTGGCCGGCCGCTGCACCGGTTGCGGCGAATGCCAGCGGGCCTGCCCCGTGGGCATCCCGATCCTGGCCCTGCGCCAGCAGATCGGTCGTGCCGTGAGCCAGCTCTTCGACGGCTACAAGGCCGGTATGGACTCCGAGGCCGTGCCGCCGCTGCTGGGCTATGAGCTGGAAGAAAAGAACATCCATGAGAGGGAGTGGAAATGAGCATAACCCGTTTCGTCACCGCTGACGGCCTGCCCGCCTTTCTGGCTCACCTCTCCAAGAGCGCCCGCGTGCTGGCCCCGGTAGAGAAGCCGGGCAACAAGACCGCGGTCGTGTTCGAGCCCTGGAAGGAAGGCAAGCCCTTCACCCTGGCCAAGGCCACCGTGCCCGCCAAGGAAGCCGTGCTGCCCCAGTGCGAAGTGCTGGTGCGCTACAGCAAGACCAAGGATCCCAATGATCCGGGCAAATGCACCATGACCCTGGACGATACGCCGCAGGCCGAGCCCACCGTGGTCTTCGGCAGCCGTCCCTGTGACGCCCGCGGCTACGTGACCCTGGACCGGCCCTACCTGCACGGCCCCTTCGCGGACCCGTACTACAAGGCCCGTCGTGACCAGCTCACCGTCATCACCCTGACCTGCCCCAGCGGTTGCAGCACCTGCTTCTGCCACTGGGTGGGCGGCGGTCCCACCTCGCCGGAAGGTTCCGACGTGCTGATGACCGAAGTGGAAGGCGGCTATGTGCTGCAGGCCATGACCGACAAGGGCGCGGCCCTGCTGGAAGGCAGCAGCCTGGCCGACGGCGCCGACCGCTTTGCCGATGCCGAGGCCGCCCGCAAGGCCGCCTGGGCCAGCCTGGAAAAGGCGCCCAGCCTGGCCGAAGCTCCGGCCAAGGTGGCCGCCCGCTTCGAGGATGTGGAGTTCTGGCAGCAGGAGACCGACCGTTGTCTGTCCTGCGGGGCCTGTACCTACTTCTGCCCCACCTGCTACTGCTTCAACATCACCGACGAAGGCGACGGCCTCAACGGCCGTGAGGGCCGCCGTCTGCGTACCTGGGACAACTGCATGTCGCCCCTGTTCACGCGTGAAGCCAGCGGGCACAATCCCCGTACGGCCAAGGCCCTGCGCATGCGCAACCGCGTGTCGCACAAGTTTGCCACCTATCCCGAGAACTGGGGCGCCTTCTCCTGCAACGGCTGCGGCCGCTGCGTGAGCAACTGCCCCGTGCATCTGGATATCCGCGCCATCGTGCTCGACGCCATCAACAAGTAGGAGTTCGTTCATGGCTACCAAGAAAACTACCACCCGGAGCAAAAGCACGAAGCCTGCCGCCAAGCCCGCAGCCAAGACCAAGAAGGCTGCCGCTGCGGCTGCCCCGGCAGAAGCCGCGGAAGTGGCCGTGCGCGGCACGGACAGCCCCGTGCTGAAGGAAAGCCATGCGCCCGTGGTCAAGGAAAGCCCGGTGCCGGCCGAAGCCGTGAAGGCCGAAGCCCCCGCCGTGGCCGAACCCGCCCAGGCTCCCGCCGTGGCTGAAGAAAAACCCGCCCGTACCCGCAAGAGCAAGGTCGCTGCCAAGCCCGCCGAAGCTCCCGCGGAAGAAGCCCCCAAGGCTGAAGAAAAGCCCGCCGAAGCTCCCGCCCCCGCGGCGGAAGCCAAACCGGCCGCCAAGCCTGCCGTCCTCAAGCCCCGTGCCGACGGCGGCATGCTGCGCGAGATCACGCCCCGTCCCCAGCAGGCGGGCAACCCCTACAAGCCCATGCTGGCCACGGTGGTGGAGACCATCCAGGAGACCGGCAACATCAAGACCCTGCGCGTGGTCCTGGACGATCCCGATCAGATGGCCAACTTCACCTATGAGCCCGGCCAGGTGGGCCAGCTCTCGGTGTTCGGCGCCGGTGAATCCACCTTCGTCATCAACACTCCGCCTTCGCAGAAGGAGTACCTGCAGTTCTCCGTCATGCAGGCCGGTGAAGTGACCTCCGCCATCCATCGCCTGAGACCCGGCGACAAGGTGGGCGTGCGCGCCCCCCTGGGCAACTTCTTCCCTTACAATGACTGGAAGGGGAAGAACATCTTCTTCGTGGGCGGCGGTATCGGCATGGCCCCCATCCGTACCATCATGCTGCACGTGCTGGAGCACAAGGCCGACTACGGCAAGGTGAGCCTGCTGTACGGCGCCCGTTCGCCGCGCGACATGGCCTTCAGCTACGAGCTGGAGGGCTGGCTGGCCAACCCCGACCTGGATTGCACGCTCTGCATCGACAATCCCTACGAAGGCTGGCCGCACAAGGTGGGTCTGATCCCCAACGTGCTGACCGAGCTGAACCCCAGCCCGGACAACTGCGTGGCCGTGCTCTGCGGTCCGCCGATCATGATCAAGTTCACCCTGCAGGCCCTGGAAAAACTGGGCTTCCAGCCCGAGAACATCGTGACCACGCTGGAAAAGCGCATGAAGTGCGGTATCGGCATCTGTGGCCGCTGCAACATCGGCAGCCACTATGTCTGCGTGGACGGCCCGGTGTTCACCATGGCCCAGCTCAAGGAACTGCCGCCCGAACTGTAGGCCGGCATCTTTGCTGCGTTTGAAGGAAGGGGTCTTCGGGCCCCTTCTTTTTTTGTGCCCTGACCGGGGAGCGTCCCGGTACGACGGCGGCAAAAACGCCTGTCCGGGAGAGGTGTCCGTCCCCCCTGCCGGGCACGGGGAAGAAATGCCGTGATTCCGCTGGGCAAGATGTACTATATCACGATTTAATGACTTAAAAGTCACTATTTTGTGACAATCAATCGTGATTATCTTTTTTAAACATGATGAAATAATTTATTTTTTTTAACTGGTAAATTTTCCTGAAAATTGTCTGTCAAAAAGCGTGAATTTTCATCCGGGGACGTTTTCGTACCCTTTACAGCCCCTTTCCTTGTGCGTATATCCCCCTTGCGTAAGTACTCAACCTCCCACCGACATAAGGAGAAAAAATATGGAAACCAGCGCTCGCAATACTTTCTGGGGCACCATCAGCTCCGTGCGTCCCGGCGCCGTCAATGACGAGATCGAACTGACCATGCCTTCCGGCACCAAACTGGTGGCCTCCATCACCAAGGCCAGCACCGAACGTCTGGGCCTGGTCGAAGGCAAGGAAGCCTGCGCCCTGGTCAAGGCCAGCATGGTCATCCTGATGAACGATGCCGACCAGTACATCCTCTCCACCCGCAACCAGTTTTGCGGTACCGTGAAGAGCGTGACCCCCGGCGCCGTCAACGGCGAAGTGGTGGTGGACCTGGGTGCTGACGGCGAAATGACCTCCATCATCACCATGGGCAGCATCAGCAAGCTGGGCCTGGCCGAAGGCAGCAAGGTGACCGCCATCGTCAAGGCCACCAACGTGATCATGGCCGTCAAGAAGTAAGTCCTGTCGCTACGCGATATCCGAGGGCCGTCTCCGCAGGGAGGCGGCCCTTTTTTCATGTTCGCTGCGACGCCAGATGTCCTGTTGTCAGGGAAGAGGGCGTGCCCGTGCCCCCGGCCTTGCCCGGCCGGGAAAGGTCGGGGAGGCCCGGAAAAGGAAAGGCGCCTGGGCAGGGACGGTAGTGCTGCCCGGGGCCACAAAAAAAGGCTGCCCGCGGGCAGCCTTGAAATGTCGAATCCGGGAAGGGATCAGCGGATGGCGCAGTTGCCGTCACGGCAATCCTGCGAGGGGACCACGGGCGTGGCCTGGAAGAGGACGATCTTGGTCTCCTTGCCGACCTTGTTCAGGACCATGGTATAGCGCATCAGGCCCTGGGGCAGGGGGGGCGTGGCCGAGCCCTTGAGCTCGCCGTTGGCCGTGACCAGGGTCACGTCACCCATGACGGTGCTGCGCATGTTGCTGAGGCGGATACGGTCGATGACCAGCTTCCTTTCCTTGAGGCTCGCCAGGAAGTGTTCCTTGTCCTGGATATGCCCGTTGGCGCTGACATGCCAGTAATTGGGGGCCAGGAGCTTGTCCAGGGACTCCACATCACCGGTCATGAGGGCCTCGGCATACAGTTCGGTCACATCAGCCTTGGCCAGGGCCGCACCGGCAAAGATCAGGCTCAGGGCCAGCGATACAAGGAACATACGGAACAGCTTCATGATGCATCCTCCTTTGGAGCTAGGGATGGACGGTACCTGTTATAAAAAACGATACGGGGCATCATGAAAGCTGTCAAGTTGCGTCCCTTGTCAGGCCCGGCGCCGATTTGCAAAACATGCCCGGCTGGCATATATTGATGTTCTTCTTTTTATTCCCTGACTTTTAGCAAGGATACAGCATGCTCACCAATATTCTGCAAAGCATCGGCAGAACACCTTTGCTGCGTCTGAACGCTCTCGGCGCAGATCTGCCCGGTACGGTCTGGCTCAAGCTCGAAAACCGCAATCCCGGGGGATCCATCAAGGATCGCGTGGCCTTCCATGTGATCGACAAGACCATGGAGTGGGGCGACATCGAAGCCGGCGGCACCATCGTTGAGGCCACCAGCGGCAACCTGGGCATCGGCATCGCCCTGGTGGCTGCCGTGCGGGGCCTGCACTGCGTGCTGACCATGCCCGATTCCATGAGCGTGGAGCGCCGCAACCTGCTGCATGCCCTGGGCGCGGAACTGGTGCTGACCCCGGCCGCCGAAGGCATGAAGGGGGCCATCAAGGTCGCGGAAAAACTGGCGGAAGAGCGCAACGGCCTGCTGTTCGGGCAGTTCTCCAACCCGCTGGCCGTGGAGGCCCATTACCTCACCACCGGCCCCGAGATCCTTGCCGACAGCGTGGGCCATATGGACGTGCTGGTGGCCGGTGTGGGTTCCGGTTCGTCCATCACGGGCACGGGCCGCTTCCTCAAGGAGAATATCCCCGGCTTCAAGGTCATGGCCGTGGAACCGGCGGAATCCCCCGTCCTTTCCGGCGGACAGGCCGGACAGCACGGCATCCAGGGCATCGGGGCCAATTTCGTGCCCTCCATCCTGGACCGCAGCCTGCTGGACGAGATCATCCAGGTGCCCACGGCGGAGGCCATGGCTACGGCACGCCGCCTGATGCGCCTGCAGGGCGTGTGCGCGGGCATCTCCACCGGCGCCAACGTGCTGGCCGCCCTCAGCGTGGCCGCCCGTCCCGAGATGCAGGGCAAGAACATCGTGACCTTCGCCTGCGATACCGGCGAACGTTACATGTCCACGCCCCTGTTCCGTCAGGACTAGTTTTTGCGGGAGGCCCCGGGGCCTCCTGATGACGAGCTGTAAAAAAGCCCCCTCCATGAGGGGGCTTTTTTTGTGGCCTTGGTGACGACCATGCATGGCCGGGTACAACGCGCCGGGGGGCCAGGGAGGGCCCTTGCCTCAGGGCCGTCGCCGGGCAGTCCGCAAGGGTATCTGGAGGGATACGGGGTCTTTTGCGGCATCTGCGCCAACGCCGGGGGACCTCACCAGGGCACAGCCGAGGCCTTCCCCCGTTGGGCGTCACCGGATCCTTCTTAGCCCGCCTGCTGCAGCAGATCGCCCAGGAAGGCGTAGGCGAAGATAAACGATGACGGAAGGCCATCCCGCAGGGCAGGGCCCGGCAGGATACGGCAAAGGGGACGTGACGGCCTGTCAGCAGGCAGCGCGCATCACGGACGTCCGGCCCATGACGGGGATGGACGAGCGGGAAGGATGCAGGACATGACGACGTGTCCGGAAGATGATCCGGTCACGGACGGAGCCGTACTGGGAGACAGACGGCGGAAAAAGGCGGGAACGGGACATGGAGACCTCCTCGCAGGGCTGGTGCCGCCTGCGGGAAGGTGGACGCAAGGCAGGCGATCAGCGTGACGGGACAGATACCTGGATACTGGGAGGGATGGGACTGTCAGATGACATGGGAACTCCTTGCGTGACATGGCCGTCAGCTCGACGGCCCGTTTCCTATGGCACAGATAGGAATAGAAGTCCAGCAAAAAAGCCGGGATAGCGATGACGTCACAAAAATATCGTCACGGCGCAGGGCTGCAGGGGGCTTTCCGTCGCATGCGTGTTCCCCGGCCGGAAGCCAGGGCCTGCGGCGTCTGCCCGGACAGGGAGAGGCCTGTTTGTCCGGGCAGGCATCCTGCAAGAGCGGCAGGCGGCAGCCTTAGCCCTGCACGGCATTCCGGCCGCTGCGCCAGAACTCGTGGAGCCGTTCCACCTGGCCGGAGCAGAGCAGGGGCATGGCCGCGTTGATACGCTCCAGCGGCCAGTCCCACCAGCGCATCTCCAGCAGCATGGCGATCCGTTCCTGGCTGAAGCGTCGGCGCAGCTGGCGGGCGGGCATGCCGGCCACCACGGCATAGGGCTCCACGTCCGCGGTCACCACGGCGCGTGCGGCGATGACAGCGCCGTCTCCGATGCGTATGCCGGGCATGATCATGGCTTCCGTACCGATCCAGACGTCGTTGCCCACCACGGTGTCCCCGGCGCGGACGAAGCCGTCTACGGCCCCCTGGAAGCCCGCCTCTTCCGGCATGTAGAAAAAGGGGAAGGTGGCGATCCAGTCCATGCGATGGCCCTGATTGCCCGCCATGATGAAGCTGGCGCCGCTGCCGATGGAACAGAAGGAACCGATGATGAGCTTGTCCACGTCATCGCGTTCCGGGCTCAGATAGCGGGCGCAGTCGTCGAAGCTGTGGCCGTGGTAATAGCCGGAGTAATAGCTGTAGCGGCCCGCACGGATGTTGGGGTTGCGGATCTGCTGGTCCAGAGGGACGCCCTTGAAGGGACTTTCAAAAAAATTCATGGCGTTTCCTTGCGGGAGGGCAGGGGGGAGAAGGAGTTTTTTGAAGCATTTCGTTCCTTTTCCCGGAGCATCGCCGTTCCTGACGGCCACGGTCTTGCGGCCACCATCCGGTCAGCTCCCCCCTCCCCAATACGTTTATCCGGTTGCGTATGGCGGTCCCGTCTTCGGGCAGCGGGGCTGTCGTCGTGCGTTGCCGCGAGCGCGCCGGGAGTCGGGAGAGCATGGTAGCCGGGGCCTGTGGAGGATGCAATGGCTGTGGCCGGTCGGACCACGGGAAGGCGGCGTATCCATGCACGCAGAGCGTGCCGCAGGCACGACAGCCTGCCGTATCGGAACAGGGCCGCAGCGGACGGGCTTTCTGAGATCGCTCCTCTGTGCGAGGATGGTCGAAGCAAAAAAAAAGCCTGTGCCCCGTTTTGGGACACAGGCAGGAAAAGCAGGCTGGTGAAGGGGGAGTTTTGGGGGAAGCCCTCTCGCATCGACAGCAGAGATGCGACCGGATGGCGGCCGCAGGCCGTGCCCGTTGCGACGCAGGAAGCTACGGGCATCGACAGCAGAGATGCGACCGGATGGCGGCCGCAGGCCGTGCCCGTTAGCGGGAAAGACGCCTCACGGGATCACCGGCAACGAGGAGGGGGCTCTGAAACTCAGCGCCGTTGGCGATACGGGCCCGACGGACATCGCCGGCAGGATGCGGGGTAGCCTTTCTTCCTCCAAAGCAGGATGCCCCGGCCGTTATGCCTTGCGGGGCAGACCGGCGCGCTGGGCAAAGCCCATGAGGGCGTGGGTGAGTTTGGCGGCGGTGAAGTCCGCATGATGCAGACCCGGCAGGGGAGCCAGCTCCACCACGTCCATGCCGACCATGCTGCGGCCCTGCAGGCAGCGCTCGATGAGCAGCAGGGCCTGATGCCAGAACAGGCCGCCGGGCGAAGGCGTGCCCGTGGCGGGCATCAGCGAGGCGTCCAGACCGTCCACGTCGAAGGTGATATAGAGGCGGCGGGGAAAGTCCGCGGGCAGGGGCTGTTCCGGCAGGCCCTGGCGGAAGAGGACGTCGGCGTCATAGTGCAAGACATTGTACTGGCGGCGCACCTCCACTTCTTCGCGGCAGAAGTCGCGCATGGCGAACTGGGCCAGCGGCAGGCCAAGGTCGGCCACGGCCCGGTGCATGACGCTGGCGTGGGAATAGATGGAGCCTTCATACTGGGAACGCAGGTCCGCATGGGCATCGAACTGCACCACGCCAAAGGGCTCGCCCGTACGCGTGTCCTCGGCGGCCAGGGCACGCAGGGCGCCCAGGCTCACGGTATGCTCGCCGCCCAGGATGACGGGCAGGGCCTTGCAGCGCAGGGCGTGGGCCGTGGCGGCTTCGATGCGGTCCAGCACGGTCTCGATGGGGGCATCACAGTCCACGGCAGGGGCGGTGTACAGGCCCGCTTCTCCCGGAGCGCTGATGCCGTCCCAGGCCTCCAGCTGCTGCGAGGCGGAAAGGATGGCGGCCGGGCCGTGGGCGGTGCCGCCCCCGTAGGAGACGCTTTGCTCCAGCGGGACGGGGATGATGTGGAAGGCGGCCTGTTCCGGCCGGGCCGGTTCGTATTCCGAGGCCAGGAAATGGCTTTCGTCGAATTCCTGATGACAGACGGTGACGGGGCTGGACATGCTCGTGTCTCCAGACGGAAAAACGGCCTGCTGGGGGGGCAGGCCGTTTAGGTTGAACTGTCAGTAAGAAAGGAAGGTACTTAGCTTACTGCATAAGGCGTGCCAAAATATCCAGCGAGGAATGTTTTTCTATCTTGCTGTTTTTGTTGTTTTTATTGTTCGCTATGAGCGAAAAGGCCGTTTAATTTTTTTTACATAAGCCCTGCCGGAACCATACGGGGGGACAAAAATATTGCACACTCCCCTTTCCAGGGGGGGCCGGTCAGGGCTGCGGCGGTCCGGTACGGCCGCCGGCTGCGGTACTTTCCGGGCATTTTTTTTGCCCTTTCCGGGCAGGTCGGGCCCTGGGGACACGCCGTCCTGCCTCCCATACTATGGGGAGCGGGGCCGCTGCAAGAAAAAAGCGGGAGCGGTCAAAAAAGCTGGCTTCGGGCGCGGTAGCACCGCCTTGCCGGTTCAGGGATTTTGTCCTTGGACCGGCCATGTTTTGGGAGAGGCGTGCGGGCGGGAAAGACGCTTGCGGAAGCGGTCTGGGCCCTGTCCGGGCAGAGCTGCCATAGCCGCCGGACGGCAGCGGGGAGCCCATCGCGGCAGAAGGCCGCCAGACACAGGAAAAGGGCCCCGGAAGACCGGGGCCCTTGCCGACGTTGGTCTGTCAGGCCCTCAGGCCTGGGCCATACCCGTTAGGGCAGCATCCAGGAAAGGGGACCAGCCTGCAGGTAGGCCAGCACGCAGAGCACCAGAGTCATGCCGATGCTGTGACCGATGGTGAAGCGGAAGAGCTTGCCTTCCTGACCGGCATTGTTGGTGGCGGCGGTAGCCACGGACAGGGACTGGGGCGAGATCATCTTGGCGGTCACGCCACCGGAGGCGTTGGAGGCCACGGCCAGTTCGGGGCGCATGCCCACGGCCAGGGCGGTGTCCTTCTGCATGCCGCCGAACAGGGCGCAGGAGGACGTGTCGGAACCGGTCAGGAACACGCCCAGCCAGCCCAGCAGGGGAGAGAAGAAGGGGAACAGCCAGCCGGTGTGGGTGAAGGCCAGACCCAGGGTGGAGCTCATGCCGGAGTAGTTCATCAGGTAAGCCAGGCCCAGGATCATGGCGATGGTCAGGATGGGGAAGGTCAGCTGCTTCAGGGTACGCATGAAGCAGGCGATGGCCTTGCCGTAACCGTACTTGGGCATGAAGGGCACGGACACCAGACCGGACAGCAGGATGGCGGTACCGCCAGCGGACAGCCAGTTGAAGGTGAACTTGGCGCCGTACACGGCGTCAGCCTGCACGATGGGGGCGGTCTTCATGACTTCGCCATCCAGGCCGGGCCAGGAGATGTTGAACACGGTGCCGGGCAGGCCGTTGAGGATGGCCTTGAAGGAGCCCAGGCCCCAGAAGAACACGAACACGGCCAGCACCAGGTACGGGGCCCAGGCGCGCAGCACGACGGCCAGAGGATAGCCCTGGCCTTCCAGGTTGGAGGGAGCTTCGCCTTCGAAGCGGAAGATGCTCTTGGGCTGCCAGACCTTGAGCAGCAGCATCAGGGCCACGATGGTGGCGATGGCGGAACCGATGTCGGGCAGGGTCGGGCCGTGGAAGTTGGCCAGCAGGAACTGGGCGCCGCCAAAGGCCACACCGGCCACGATGATGGCGGGCAGCACTTCCATGGAACGCTTGAAGCCGCACATGACCACGCAGACCCACAGGGGCACGATCAGGGACAGCAGGGGCAGCTGACGACCGGCAATGGCGGAGACGGTCATCTGGTCAAGGCCGGACACCTGGGCGGCCACGATCAGCGGCACACCGATGGCGCCGAAGGCCACGGGGGCGGTGTTGGCGATCAGGGCGATACCGGCGCCCCACAGCGGGGTGAAGCCCAAGCCCACCAGCATGGCGGCGGCGATGGCCACGGGGGTACCGAAACCGGCGGTACCTTCGATGAAGCAGGAGAAGGCGAAGGCGATGAACAGGGCCTGCAGACGACGGTCGTCCGTCAGGCGGGCCAGGGAGTCTTTGATGATCTCGAACTCACCGGATTCCACGGTCATGTTGTAGACCCACACGGCCGTGATGACGATCCAGACGATGGGGAACAGGCCGAAGCAGGCCCCCAGTGCCACGGAGTTGACTGCCAGGCCTACCGGCATTTTCCAGACCAGGATGGCCACCAGCAGGGCGCCCACCAGACCGGCCACGGCGGCGATATGACCTTTCGCCTGCCGGAAAGCCAGCATGTAGAACAGAATGATCAGCGGTACGGATGCCGCCAGTGCCGACAGGCCGATGCCTCCCAGAGGTTCGTAAACCTGAGTCCAAGCCATCTTTCTCTCCCTTCTACTAGAAAAGCGTGCCGTCGGTCCGTCCGGCCCCTGCCCGAGGACAGGCGACACAAATACATCCTTAACGCTAAGATTATGCTGGCAATGATGAAAATGCAATAGGTTAGAGATAAAAAGGGGGCTATTTTCGCTTTTTTTCGGTAAAGAAAATTTCTTTTAATTTATTGAATTTAATAACTATTTTTATGTTATGAAATAGTTCATGAAATATTTTTTCAAGCTTTTTCTGACAGGAAAATCCTGTAAAAAAAGCCCCTTCCGGGGCTCTTCCTGTCTGCGGATCAGCGCTGCCGTACCGGCAGGCGTTCGGCCAGCAAAATACTTTCGCTGTGGGTCTCCCGGTTGGCGTCCCGGCAGTGCAACACACGCCAGCGCCGCGGCTCCAGACGGGCCAGTCGTTGGGCAAGGGCGGCCTCTTCGGCGGCGCCGCCTTCATGGCCGGTATAGCAGTGCAGGCTCAGGCAGCCCTGCGGGGCCAGCCGCTCCAGCAGGGCATCCACGGCCGCCAGACTGCCCGACGCCGTGGTGGTGCAGCGCTTGTCCGTGCCCGGCAGGTAGCCGAAATTGAAGATGCCCGCCAGCAGGGGGCGTTGCCTGTCCGCTTCGGACAGGGCGTCCAGCAGCTCCGGCAGGGCCGCATGGGAATGGAGGACGAGACGGATGTCCGTCGTCCCGGAAGGGAGGGGGGACAGGGCGCAGGCCGCCGCTGCCGAGGCACAGCAGCGCGCCGCCATGCCTGCCTGCTCCAGTCGTGCCCGGCTGGCCTGCAGGGCGGCCTCCTGGATGTCCAGGGCCAGCAGCAGGCTGCCCGCCGGGGCCTGACGGGCCAGGAAGAGGCAGTCGTGGCCGTTGCCGGCCGTACCGTCCAGCAGCAGGGGGGGCTGCCCGCCGCCGTTATCGCGCCAGGCCACCAGGGCCTGGAGCACGGCGCTGTGCGCCACGGCGTCCAGAAGCGAAGGCCGGGGCGGTCGCAGGACCGTCCCGGCGCGGAATGGGCTTGCCGCCCCGGAGGCGGCCACAGGATCTGCCATGACTAGTGGGTGGTGCCGTTACCTTCGGCGCGCGGCGCGGCCATGCGGGTGGCCAGTTCCTTCACCTGGTCCGTGGAACACCACTGGGCGAACAGTTCGCGCCAGCTGCCGAACTCCATGAAGTTCTGGTCCAGCTGGTTCTCGTGCATCTGCACCCAGGCGTTGAACAGCTGCATGCGGGTCTGGAAGGTGGTGCTGTCGAACACGGTCTCGGCCATGCGCTGGGGCATGACCTTGCCGTCCAGGTGTTCCATGACGAAGGAACAGACGGCCTGCTGCGACAGGGCAAAGCTGATCTCCTTGCCGTTCAGGCTCTCGGCCAGGGGCAGCAGATCGGGGTACAGCTCCTTGATGCGCTGCATGCCCTGCTCGGGGATGGCCACGAACAGGGGCTTTTCCGCGCCTTCTTCCACCGGCGCATCCAGCTTTTCAGTGAGGAAATAGAAACGGATCCAGTTCTCGAACATCACGGTTTCCAGGATGCGTAGGACGGCATTCTGGAATTCTTCTTGAGGCGTAGGCATGGAAAATCCTTTGTGCAAAAAATTTCAAGCTACTTTACGATTCCCGTCCGGCGGCGTCAACTGGTGGAGGGATTTTCCTTTTTTTACTGAAAGGGAGACCGGATAGGGGAAGGATGCGCCGAGGGCTGGAGCCTGTGGAGGGACGGCCCACCGCGGTCCCCCCCCGCGGGATGGCCCTGTGGGCTCCTCTGGCCTGCCCAGCGCCTTTATGCTAATCTGTAACGATGATTGATTACGCGCACGCGCTCAACAGCGCCCAATACGAGGCCGCCACCTGCGGCGACGGGCCGGTCCTGGTAGTGGCCGGCGCCGGTTCCGGCAAGACCCGCACCATCACCTACCGCCTGTCCTGGCTGGCGGATCACGGCGTCCCGCCGGAATCCATGCTGCTGCTCACCTTCACCCGCAAGGCGGCGCAGGAGATGCTGCAGCGGGCCGCGGCCCTGTCCGACCATGCCCTGAGCCTGGTGCAGGGCGGGACCTTCCACTCCTTCGCTTTCGGCGTGCTGCGCCGTTACCGTCCCGACTGGCTGGAGGACCGCCCCTTCACGGTCATGGACAGCGCGGACATCAACGCGGCGGTCAAGGCCTGCAAGGACGATCTCCGGCTGGGCAAGGGCGACCGCTCCTTCCCGCGCACCCAGGCCATCGTGGGCTTTTTGAGCAAGGCCCGGAACAAGGAGATGCGCCTGGACGAGGTCCTGCAGCGCGAGGCCTTCCACCTGCTGCCCTATGCCGAGCCGCTGATGCAGCTGGGCGAGGCCTACGATGCCTACCGCAAGGAAAAGGGCCTGCTGGACTACGACGATCTGCTGTTCGAGCTGGAGCATCTGCTGCGTACCAACGAGCGCGCGGCCGAGAACCTGCGCCGCCGCTACACGCACATTTTGGTGGACGAATATCAGGACACCAACCTGGTTCAGGCCCGCATCGTGCGTCTGCTGGCCGGGCCGGAGGGCGAAGGCATGCCGCCGGGCAACGTCATGGCCGTGGGCGACGAGGCCCAGTCCATCTATGCCTTCCGTGGCGCCAACGTGCGCAACATCCTCGATTTTCCCAAGCTTTTCCCCGGGGCCCGCATCATCCGGCTGGAGGAGAACTACCGCTCCACCAAGCCCATCCTGGACGTGGCCAACAACCTGCTGGAAAACGCCACGGAATCCTTCCGCAAAAAACTGTTCACCCGCAAGGAGGGCGGCGCGCCGGTACGCCTGGTGACGCCCCTCAGCGACATGAGCCAGGCCAAGCTGGTGGTGCGCCGCATCGAGGACCTGCTGACCCGGCACCTGCCGCACGAGATCGCCGTGCTCTTCCGGGCGGGGTTCCATTCCTACCATCTGGAAATGGCCCTCAACCAGGCGGGCATCGCCTTCCGCAAGTACGGCGGCCTGCGCTACACCGAGGCGGCCCACGTCAAGGACGTCATGGCCTACGCCCGCCTGCTGCTCAACCCGCTGGACATGCCCGCCTTCTCGCGCGTGGCCGAGCTGCACGAGGGCATCGGCCCCAAGACCGTGCTCAAGCTCTATAACGTGGCCCAGAGCGCCGACGGCCCGGCCCTGGACAAGGCCTGTGCCCGCTTCCCCTCCTTCCGCGAGGACCTGCGCTTCATCGCCGAGATGCGCGCCCGCCCGCTGCATCCGGTGACGGCGCTGGAGCTCATCGTGGACCATTACCGCCCCGTGCTGGAGAGCCGCTATCCCGAAGACTGGCCCCGCCGCCAGCAGGGACTGGAAGAGATCCTGCAGATGGCCTCGGGCTACAACGATCTGGATCTGTTCCTGGCCGATCTGGCCCTGGATTCCCCCGACGAGGAAGACGAGGACAACGAGGGCCGCATCACCCTCTCCACGGTGCACTCGGCCAAGGGCCTGGAGTGGAACGCCGTGCTGATCATCGACCTGGTGGAGGACCGCTTCCCCTCGCGCCACGCCTTGGCACGGCCCGAAGATTTCGAAGAAGAACGCCGCCTGATGTACGTAGCCTGCACCCGCGCCCGACAGGAGCTGGACCTGTATTCGCCGGCCACCATCTACAGCAAGGCCGAGCAGGGCACGCAGCATGTGGCCCAGAGCCCCTTCGTGCGCGAGCTGCCCGCCGGGCTGACCGAGGAGTGGGTGGAAAGTTACGGCGGCGGCCTGAGCAAACGGGCGCGCGGCGGCATGTTCGCCGATCCCTTTGGCGGCCGTCCGGCCCCGTCCGGCCCCGGCGCGGGCTTTGGTCGCGGCCGTCATGCGGGCCTTGCCGCCCCTGCCGGGCTGAGCCCGGCCCAGCGTCTGGCCGCCACCCGCGCCCTGCAGGATGCCGATGACTGCCAGCTGCCCCCGGACGAACGGCCGGGAGGCACCGCGGAGGGGCGTCCGGCTGCTGCGCCTGCCGCTCCCGCCGCTGACGCTGCCGGAGGTTCGGTGCTGGCGGCCGCCGGGGCCGTGGCCGCGGGCAAGCGCCCCTGCTTCTGTCGCCACAAGATCTTCGGCCGGGGCAAGATCCTCGGCCTCATGCCCCCGAACAAAGTACAGGTGAGTTTTGCCGGTTTCGGGATCAAGGTCATCCTGGCCGACTATCTGCAACTGGAGGACTGATATGTCCCAGCCTTCGCGCGCTTCTGAAGACAGCATCCTTGCCTGTCTGGCCCGGCATTTCCCGGCCACGCATCCTTCCCTGCTGCTGGGCAGGGGCGACGACTGCGCCGTGCTCAAGGCCGGCACGCCCCTGTGCGTGAGCAGCGACCTTTTTCTGGAGGATGTCCACTTCCGGCGCTCCTATTTCACGCCCGAAGAGATCGGCCACAAGGCCCTGGCCGTCAATGTGAGCGACATCGCGGCCTGCGGCGGCCGCCCGCTGGCCTTCACCCTGGCCCTGGGCCTGCCCGATGACGTGGATGCGCTGTGGCTCGACCGCTTTTTCTCCGGCATGGCCGCTCTGGCGCAGGAACAGCGTCTGGCCCTGGCGGGCGGCGACTTGTCCCGCAGCCCCTTCCTGCACGTGAGCATCACCATCTGGGGCGAGTCCTACACGGGCGGGGACTTCCTCGTGCGGGGCGGCTCCATGCCCGGGGACAGCCTGTTCGTGGTGGGCCGTCCGGGCCTGGCCCGCGTGGGCCTGCAGGTATTGGAAAAAGAAGGCCGGGCCGCGCTGGAGCACTGGCCCGCTGCCTGCGCCGCGCATCTTTTGCCCGTGCCGCAGGTGGATGCCGGGCTCATGCTGGCCCGTGCGGGCGCCAATGCCCGGCCCCCGGCACTGATGGATCTTTCCGACGGCATCATGCGCGACCTGCCGCGCCTGCTGGGCCGCACCGGCGAGAGCCGGGCCCGGCGCGAAGGCGACACGGGCACCGCCACGGACAGCGGCCTGGGCGCGGCCATCCTGCTGCCGCAGGGCATGCTCCATCCCGAAGTGGTGCGCCATGCCCGCGAGAACGGGCTCAATCCCGTGCACGAGGCCCTGCTGGGCGGCGAGGATTACGCTCTGCTGGGCTCCTGCGCCCCGGACATGCTGCCCATCCTGCATGCGGCCATCCCCGGCTTCATGAGCATCGGCACCATCACCGATGACGGGGAGCTGACCTGCAACAACGAGCCGCTGGACGCGCTCCAGGGCTTTGACCATTTTGCCGTATCCGCGGAGGCCTAGCCATGCCCTTTCCTTGTTTCCATCAGCGTCAGGGCCGGGACATCGCCCTGGCCGCCCTGCCGTCGTCCATCGTCCGGGAGCTGGCCGAAGTTTGCCGTGAAGCCTGGCACGGCGGCATGCTGGCCGGTTGCAACGGTAACGCCAGCTGCCGCTGGCAGAGCCCCGAGGGCGAGCGCATCGTCATCACCCGCAGCGGCGCGGCCAAGGGGCGCCTGACGCTCCGGGACCTGTGCGTGCTGGATGCCCGGAGCGGCGCCACCCTGTACGGCGGGCCTTCGTCCAGCGAAGGCCTCATGCATCTGGAAGTCTATGCGGCCCGGCCCCGGTGCGGGGCCATCCTGCACACCCACCCCCGGCAGCTGCTGGCCCTGGCCCTGAAACTGGAGCGCCAGCCGGACTGGCAGGATCGCTTTTTGAAACTGCCGGTCTTCGAGTCCGGCGTCTGGCGGGCCCGGCTGGGCTACGCCCCGGCCTTCGAACCCGGTACCCGCGAGCTGGCCGAGGCCGTGGGACAGGCCGCCCGCGATTTCGAGGCCGTGTGGATGACCCGCCACGGCCTGTGCGCTTCGGCCCCCTGCCTGGGCCAGGCCCTCACCCTCAGCGAAGAACTGGAACATCTGGCCGCCATCCAGCTGCTGGCCGGATCGTGTTAGTTGTTTGAGGGGGCCCCTTCGCTGTCGATGCCCGTAGCTTCCTTTGTCGCTAACGGGCACGGCCCTGCGGGCCATATTTTGAGGGGAGGGGAGCCCCCTCTGCTGGCGCGAGAGGGGTCCCCCCTCCCCTCAAGCTCCCCACCCCCTCCCCAGCGCGCTGTTTCAGAACGACGGCCCCGGACTGCCATGCAGTCCGGGGCCGTCGTTCGTCATGGCTCTGGGCAGGTGCCGGGCATCCTGTCGTTATGGGGAGACATGGAGAAAAAGGGGCGGGCCATCCCTTTGTCCGTAGCGGTGAGGCAGCCGCAGGCCGTACCCGCTGGCGACACAGGCATCTGTGGGCGTGGGCACGTCTTCCTTGCCGGGCAGCGTCGGGCGCGAGGCATCAGGGGGAGGAGCCTCTCGGAAAAGGCCTATTCCACGCCGGTGAGGATGAATTCCAGCATGGCGTCGGCCAGCAGGGCCGCGGCCTCGGTCACGCGCGGGGCCAGGGGCGGATATTCGAGGATGTCGGTCTCGAAGTCGCCCACCAGCACCAGATTGCCCAGCACGCGTTTTTGCATGGGCTTGCCGCCAAAGCCGCCCATGCCCGAGGCACTGGCGATGCGGCGGCCCGAGAGCATGACCTTTTCCACCAGCAGGCGCTTGTCCGCCGCGCCGTCCATGGCTTCCAGCCACAGGGGGCAGCGGGCCACCAGCTCGTCCACGTTGGCGGCGTCGATGCGCAGGCGGCAGGTCTCCACCCGGGCGTCGGGGTTCAGCTCCCGCACCAGTTCGGCCAGGGCCTCCACCTTGGGGCGGCCCAGATGCCGGGGCCAGAACTGCTGCCGGTTGAGGTTGGACGCGTCCACCACGTCATCGTCGATGAGCAGGAAATGCTCCACACCGCTGCGGGCCAGCATCAGGACGGCATTGGAGCCCAGACCGCCCGCACCGGCCACGCCCACCCGGGCGGTCCGCAGGGCCTCCAGCCGGGCCGGGGAAAGATAGCGCGTCAGGCCCTGACGCAATACGTTCTCACTCATGGCAGACTCCCTGAAAAACGGTTTACGGATGGATGCGTCCAAACTTCATCCTGAAACAGCCCTTTCCGGGCCGCATCCACGGAATGGACAGGGACCCGGCCACAACGGGCGAACCCGGCCCACATGAAGAGGTGGACTGCCCCGCCCCCGTATGAAAAGGAGGGACGTCTTTCCGGCGGAAAGACGTCCCTCCCGAATAAAGCGCGCTGGGGAGGGGGCCCCCTCCCCTCACAACACTCAGCCTAGGCGTGGGTCAGGGTGGGGTCTTCCCAGTCCTTGATGACGGCCTGATAGCCGTTTTTGGTCAGGTCGGCGATCATCTGTTCCACGCTGCGGTGGTCGGTGATGTCGAACTGGCCGCTGTTGTCGGCGTGGGTCTTGCGGCCGCCCACGGCGGTGGACACACCGGCCGAGACGCGGGTCACGCCCAGCGGGATCAGGTGGTCACGCATGAAGGCGCTCTCGCGGCTGGAGCAGGTGATGGACGAGCGCGGCAGGAAGCAGCGCAGGGCCGTCACATACTGCACGAAGCGGCGGTCATCGAGGGCGTGCGGGATGTCGAAACTGCCCTCGTGCGAGCAGATGCGGGGGATGGACAGGCCCACGTCCACGCCGGGGTAATGGCGCAGCAGCCACCAGGCGTGCAGGCCGGTGGCGAAGGCATCCTGTTCGAACTCGTCCAGGCCCAGCAGGGCGCCCAGGCCCAGGGAGCGCATGCCCGCGCGGGCGGCGCGTTCGGGGGCGTTGAGACGGAAGGCGTAGTCCTTCTTGGGGCCCACCGGATGCAGCCAGTCGTAGAGCTCGGGATTGTAGGTCTCCTGGAACATGGTCATGCTGTCCACGCCGCTTTCCACCATGAGGCGGTATTCGTCCTCGGTCATGGAGTAGACTTCGATGCCCACGCTGGCGAACAGGGGCTTGATGCGGCGGGCGACCTCCGCGATGTACTCGGGCGAAGAGAGCTTGCGGGCATCGCCGGTGAGCAGCAGGATGTGCTGCAGGCCCATGTCCGCGATGGCCTTGGCTTCGTCGTAGGCCTCTTCGGGGCTCAGGTGGCGGCGCGGCTGCTTGTTGTTGGCGTTGAAGCCGCAGTAACGGCACTGGTTGGTGCAGTAGTCCGACACGTAGAGCGGCGTGAACAGGTTCACGGCCCGGCCGAAGTAGCGCAGGGTCAGCTCATGGGCGCGCTGGGCCATCTGCTCCAGCAGGGGCGCGGCCGCGGGCGAGAGCAGGGTCAGGAAGTCGGCGGGCTGCAGGTAGTCCTTGCGCAGCACGGCGCGCACCTGGTCTTCGGTGGCGCTGGCGGCTATCCGGCTGCGGCGTTCGCGCGGCCAGTTGTTTTCCAGATATTGCTGAAAGTTTTCCATGTCCGCCCCCGACCTAGCGCAGGAAGCCCGTCAGCGGAGAGGAGGCCTGGGCGCCTTCGCCGCAGGCACGCACGGCACCGGGACCGGCCAGCCAGGCGGCGCGACCGGCTTCCACGGCCTGACGGAAGGCACGGCCCATGAGCACCGGATCGGTGGACGAGGCGATGCCGGTGTTCACCAGGCAGGCGGCGGCGCCCATCTCCATGGCCTCGCAGGCATGGGAGGGCAGGCCGATACCGGCGTCCACCACGATGGGCAGGTCGATCTCTTCGATGAGGATGCCGATCATCTCGCGGGTGCGCAGGCCGCGGTTGGTGCCGATGGGCGCGCCCAGGGGCATGACGGCGGCGGCACCGGCATCCGCGCAGGCGCGGGCCACATAGAGGTCGGGGTTGATGTAGGGCAGCACGGTGAAGCCTTCCCTGGCCAGGATCTCGGTGGCCTTGGCGGTCTCGTAGCCGTCGGGCAGCAGGTGGCGGGTATCGGAGATGACTTCGATCTTGATCCAGTCGCCGCAACCGGCGGCGCGGGCCAGACGGGCCAGGCGCGCGGCCTCTTCGGCGGTGCGGGCGCCGGAGGTGTTGGGCAGCAGACGCATGTGGGAGGGGATGTGGCCCACGATGCCCTGCTGGCCTTTTTCCACGCGGCGCATGGCCACGGTGATCACCTGCGCGCCGCTGCTGGCGCAGACGTCGGGGATGAGGGCGTCATTGCTGTATTTGCCGGTACCGATGAACAGGCGGCTCTGCAGTTCCACGCCGCCGATGATGAGGGGATCGTTGTTCTGAAAATCGCTCATGATGGTCTCCTGCGGCCGACCGGGCCGCGCGGTGCGCACTGGGCGCAGAGGAAGAAAAAACGTCGTCGTGCCGGCGGCTAACCGCCGCCCACGAACTGCACGATCTCCAGCACGTCGCCCTCGTTCAGGGCGGTGGCCGCGAAGTCCGCGGCGGGCACGATCTGGCCGTTGTGTTCCACGACCACGGCGGTGGCATCGTGTTCCCGCTCCCGCAGCAGGGCCGCCACGGTCAGGCCTTCGGCACAGGTACAGGCTTCGCCATTGATGGTGAGTTGCATACTGCCTCCACAAAAAAACCCGTCCACCTTGCAAGAGGGCGAAACGGGCACGTTGGGCGCAAAAAGAGCGCACGTTGCCAGCTTCCCTTCGACAGCACTATCTGCATCAGGTGCAGGACCGCACGGCGGCCCTAGGGGTCAGGGTCCTTGCACCCTTTCTCAGCCCGTAGGCTCCCCCAGCCGGAAGCAAAAAACTAGTCCCGGGACAGAAATATTGCAAGGGGGATGGCCCCGGCTTGCCGATTTTCCCGGTGTCCGCCCTGCCAGAGACTATGCCCGGGCCATCTGCTTCTCTGTATCATGCTCTGCTGCTGGCAGGAGCCCGGCAGACCGTCCTGTCTCCCACAGGGGCAGCGGCCTGTATCTTCAGCCTTCAGAGACCGTTGTCCCGGGGCGTCTCTTCTCTTGCTGCCGTAGCTGTCAGCGTCCCAGGCGGGCACGCAGCTTCCGGATCTTTTCGTCCATCTCGGCGCGGCTCATGCCCAGCAGCTGGGGGATGAGCAGGGCCGTAAGCGCGGCGGCCAGGGTGTAGACGACGCCGGAGATCAGGAAGCGCAGCAGGGAGTCGATGCCGCCCAGGCCCAGCATGAGGGTGAGCTCGCGGCAGGCAAAGGCCACGGCGGCCAGCACCAGCACACACCAGATCTCGTGCAGCATGATGGGCAGCAGCCGGATGGGCACGAAGCGCGAGGCGCGCCAGAGGCAGATGTTGACGGTCACGCACTGCACGGCGATGGTCTTGATGGACAGGCCCACGGCCCCCAGATGCAGGCCGCCGTAAGCTTCGGGCGCCAGCAGGAACCAGGCCGTGGTCATGCCGTAGAGGCATTCCAGCAGGGTGAGGTTGCGCAGTTCGCGGGTACGGCCCGAGGCGTGGAACACGGAGCTGGCCAGCTGCAGATAGGACTGATGCAGGGGGTAGAGGGCCATGATCTGCACGGGCAGGATGGCGGCGGTGAACTCCGCGCCCCCGAAGATGCGCACCAGGGCCGGGCCCTCGGCCATGCTGAAGCAGGCGAAGTAGGCGGCCACGGCATAGATCAGGGGGGCGAAGCGGTTGACCAGGCGGCCCATGAGCTGGAGGTCGCGCTGCCCCCAGGCGATGGAGAGCTCGCGCATGACCAACGGCGTCATGGCCGAGACGAACATCAGACAGGCCAGACAGACCTTGTGGCCCAGGGCGAAATAGCCCTGCTCGGCGCTGCCGTCGAACCACTGCAGCAGCCAGCGCTCCGCGGCGGCCATGAGGAAGATGAGCAGGGCCTGGACGAAGAGCGGATGGCTGTAGGTGAAGAATTCGTGACGGTAGGCCTTGTTGCTGTCGGCACTCAGGCGCAGGCAGAAGGTGGCGTCCGGGCCGCCGTAGCAGCGCTCCCAGTGGCGCCGGGTGACGATCCAGTAGCCCAGGGCCGTGACGCCCAGCATGGCGTATTGCTGGCCGAAAAGGCTGAAGATGTTCAGCCAGTCCAGCAGGAACAGGCCGATGAGCAGGAACACGGCCGAGAGCGAGACCACGGTGCGCACCATCTCGGACTGCACGGTGGCGCCCACGGCATCGTTCATGGAGCGGAGCACGCGGCCCCACCAGGTCAGAAAGGCCCAGATGGCGGCCAGCGGGGCCAGCCACAGGGGCACGTCGGGCATGAGCCAGTTGCCGACGAGGGGCACCTGCATGGCGCCGGCGATGAGCAGGCTGATGACGGCGATGAGCAGGCTGAGCCGCATGTAGAAGCTGATGAGGCCCGTTTCGGACTGGCGCCGGGACAGGGCATTGTAGAAGCAGGTGGACGTGCCCATGTCCAGGAACATGAACAGCTGCTGGAAAAAGTTGGTGGCAAAACTGTAATTGCCGTACATGGCCGGGCCCAGGGCACGGGGCAGGATGGCTTCCATGGCCAGATAGACCGGCACGGAAGCCACGTTGGCCAGCAGCTTGCATATATAGCGACGCGCCAGGCTTGGCGTGGAGGGGGGAGTCGTCCTGTTTTCCATGCGGGAAAACCTAGCCCACTTTGCGGCGTGCCACAAGCCGGGAATGGGGCGCGGTGTGCCCTGCGGACCGGCTGCCTGCCGGGGACAAGTGTTTACGGCCTCCGGCTTTTTGCGTATGAAAAAACATTGAGCGCACGCACAAACAGCGCACCGGAGGACGCGGCCCAGCCGCTCCGGGAGCGGCCGCCTTACCGGCGGTCCCGCCCCGCCCTCAACGCCACCATGCGGCGGGCTGCCGCGCCGCTGCCCCCGTGACGCCCATGCACAAGATCCCCGCGCGATCCTTTTGCGGCCTTCTGCCGCCGCGCGGGCCGCTGACAAACGTCCAAAGGATACCGTCATGGAAGAGAACAGCAAAAAAATGAAATCCGGCCTGGAAAAGGCCCCTCACCGTTCCCTGCTTTATGCCCTGGGCCTGACCCGCGAGGAAATGGAACGTCCTCTGGTGGGCGTGGTCAACGCCGCCAGTGAAGTGGTGCCCGGGCACCTGCACCTGGGCAAGCTGGCCGAGGCCGTCAAGGCCGGTGTGCGCATGGCCGGCGGCACCCCCCTGGAATTCCCCGCCATCGCCGTGTGCGACGGCATCGCCATGAACCACGAAGGCATGCGCTTCTCCCTGCCTTCGCGCGAGTTCATCGCCGACTCCATCGAGATCATGGCCCGCGCCCATGCCTTCGACGCCCTGGTCTTCATCCCCAACTGCGACAAGTGCGTGCCCGGCATGCTCATGGCCATGATGCGCCTGAACATCCCCTCGGTGCTGGTCTCCGGCGGCCCCATGCTGCCCGGTACCCTGACCCCCGGCAAGCAGGGCGACCTCATCACCCTGTTCGAGGGCGTGGGCCGCGTGCGCAACGGCCAGATGAGCGAAGAAGAACTGACCCAGTGGGAAGAACGCGCCTGCCCCGGCTGCGGTTCCTGTGCGGGCATGTTCACGGCCAACTCCATGAACTGCCTGGCCGAGACCATCGGTGTGGCCCTGCCCGGCAACGGCACCATCCCGGCCGTGCATGCGGCCCGTGTGCGTCTGGCCAAGCAGGCCGGCATGCGCGTCATGGATCTGGTGAAGCGCAACATCCGTCCCCGCGACATCGTCACCCGCGGCGCCGTGGAAAATGCCATCGCCGTGGACATGGCCCTGGGCTGCTCCACCAACACCACCCTGCACCTGCCCGCCATCTTCCATGAAGCCGGTCTGGACATCGACCTGTCCGTCTTCGACGAAGTGAGCCGCAAGAGCCCCAATCTCTGCAAGCTTTCCCCCGCCGGCCACCACTACATGGTGGATCTGGAGAACGCCGGCGGCATCCCGGCCGTCATGAGCGAGCTGGACAAGCTGGATCTGATCCGCAAGGACTGCATGACCGTCACCGGCAAGACCGTGGGCGAGAACCTGAAGGAACGCAACGCCCGCATCCTGGATACGGACGTGATCCACACCATCGACAATGCCTACTCCAAGGAGGGCGGCATCGCCATCCTGCGCGGCTCGCTGGCCCCTGACGGCGCCGTGGTCAAGCAGTCCGCCGTGGCGCCCGAGATGATGCGCCGCGAAGTGACCGCCCGCGTGTTCGAGAGCGAAGAAGACGCCATGCACGCCATCCTCGACGGCAAGATCAAGCCCGGCGACGGTGTGGTGGTGCGTTACGAAGGTCCCAAGGGCGGCCCCGGCATGCGCGAGATGCTGTCCCCCACCGCCGCCATCACCGGCATGGGCCTGGGCAAGGACGTGGCCCTGTTCACCGACGGCCGCTTCTCCGGCGGTACCAACGGTGCGGCCATCGGCCACATCTCGCCCGAAGCCGCCAACGGTGGCCCCATCGCCCTGGTGCGTGACGGTGACCGCATCCTGGTGGACATCCCCAACCGCAAGCTGGACCTGCTGGTGGACGAGGCCGAACTGGCCCGCCGTCGCGCCGAGCTGGTGCCGCCGCAGAAGGAATGCCCCTATCCCGTGCTGCGCCGTTACGCCAGCATGGTGAGCTCCGCTGACAGCGGCGCCATGTACAAGAAGGTCTAGGACGTTTTCCCGGCCAGACCAGGCGCCTGCAGGAGGGACGGCGCCGTGCCGTCATCCCCTGTGATGCCGTGCCTGTTCCTCCCGGGCATCCGTCCGGCTCTCCGGGACCGGTGTGATGGCCGGAAAGCCGGAGGCCGTCCGTTCTCCGATGGTCCCGCATTGCCGCCGCTGCAGTGCGGGACCGTTTTTTCAGGCAGGAGTTTCCTGCCGTACAGGTGCCATCATGGTTTTCTTCCACGCTCTTCAGAGTATCTTTGGCCTGCTGCTCATCGTCTCGCTGGCGTATGTGCTGGCCCGCAAGGGCTGGTTCACACCCGAGACCCAGATCTTGCTGCCCCGGCTGGTTTCCTCCGTGGCCCTGCCGCCCTATCTCTTTTATACCATCACCCATTCTTTCGGTCGGGACGACCTTGTCCATCTGCTCTACGGCTCGTTCTTTCCGCTGCTCAGCATCCTGATGACCTTTGGCGTGGCGTTGCTGGTGGCCAGGGCCACACGCGTGGAGCGGCGGCACTTGGGCCTGTTCTGTACCAGCTTCGCCACGTCCAATACGGTCTTCATCGGCCTGCCGGTCAACATGGCCCTGTTCGGCGAGGCTGCGGCCCCCTATGTGCTGCTGTATTTCTTTGCCAACACCACCTTTTTCTGGACCATCGGCAACTATGCCATAAGTCACGACAACGAGGAACTGCGCGGTCATGACAGCGTGCTGGACAACGTACGCCACGTGTTCTCGCCGCCCATGCTGGGCTTTTTGGCCGGGGCGGCCCTGACCCTGCTGGATTTCCGGCTGCCGGGCTTCGTCCAGAATGCCGCCCGCTATCTGGGCAATCTTACCACGCCGCTGGCCCTGATATTCATCGGCATCTGCCTCTACAAGATGGATCTGCGACATCTGCGCCTTTCGCGGGACCTGATGCTGGCCTTGCTGGGCAAGATGGTGGCCTGCCCCCTCATCCTGGCAGGCATGCTGTATTTCGTTGAGCTGCCCGAGCTTATGGAAAAGGTGTTCATCATCCAGTCCGGCCTGCCCTGCATGATGCAGATCTCCATCCTGAGCGCCTATTACAAGACCGATGCCGAATTCGGCGCCCTGATGGTCAGCCTGTCGACCATCCTTTCCGTCATCACCATCCCCATAGCCATGACGCTGCTTTCGCTGTAGCGGCAAAGGGATATTGGCAAGAGCGGAACCGGATTTTTTGAGGGGGGAAGGAGGGACCTTTACGCGCGAGCTAAAGGTCCCTCCTTCCCCCCTCAAGCTCCCCCCATCCTCCTCCAAACGCGCTTTATCGGCCAGGCCGCTCCGTCAGGCGCGGTCTGGCTTTCTCTCCGGCTGGACCATCACTCCTGCTTCTGCCCGGCCCTGCCACGTATGGCCTGCCTTCTCTATGTATTGAGCGCGCCGCTTGGGCAAGGTCGCCATCCCCACCATCGAGCCCCCGTTCCAAGGCTTTCCATTCCCTTACTCTTCATCCAGCAGACTGCCCCACGATTTCTCCAACGCCTTTCTCCATCCATTGAGCTCGCCGCTTTGGCGGCGTACGCCGAAGGAGTGGTGCCGCCCCGCCTACGGCGCGCCGTGATGAAACCGGGGACCTGACGCGGGGCACGGCGGGGCAGGAGGGCTGGGGCCGCGCAGGCCCCCCCCCTTGCCGCTTCGCCGCGCAGGCGACCAGGCCCTGGGCCCGGGCCGCGGCCGTCCATTGGACGGCTGGCTGTCGCGCTATGGCTCCTCCTAATCCCGGGCAGGGGGCACTGCCCCTTTTACTCCGCGCTGGGCGACCACGAAAAAAGGCGCGCCCGCCGGAACGGACGCGCCTTGAAAGGCGATGCCTTGACTTGGGACTAGAAGCCGAAGCCGTCGGAGTTGGCGCCGCTGGTGCCGAAACCGAAATCGTCCGGCACGCCGCCTTCTTCCTGGGCGGGTTCTTCGGCGGCGGCTTCACCGGCCACGCCGGCAGCAGCCACACCCACGGTGATGTTCTTCAGGTTGTCCTTGATGGCGTCCTTGATGCTCTGCATCAGTTCGTCATGGTTGATGGCGACCTTGCCCTGGAATTCGGCCACCTGACGGCGCAGACCGCCCATGTCGGTCTTCATGGTCTTGATGGTGTCTTCCAGCTTGTCGCACTTCTTCTGCAGTTCTTCAGCCTTGCCCTGATAGGGGGCCAGGGTCTCCACCTGCTGGCGCAGGGTGGCGATCTCGGCGCGCTGGCTGACCATGGTGCCATGCATGTCGTCCATCATGTCGAGCACGGTGGCGACGGCGTTCTTCAGGCAGTCGTCCATGGGGGGCAGGGAGATGGTGTCGCCCAGCAGACGGGCACCCTGGTTGACGAAGTCGCCCCAGTTGTCACCGTCTTTGTAGTTCATGTCCAGGAACTTGGGGGACAGCTTGGCCAGCCAGGCAGCGGCGAAGGGAGCCACGGCGGCGGCGCAGGCGTCACAGACGATGCTGCGACCGGTGATGTAACCGGCGATATCTTTCACGTCCGCGCCCTTCTTGGCGACGGCCAGGGCCAGGACGGTTTCCACAGGGAACATTTTGCGAGCGGTATCAGACATTTTCGGCCTCCTCCTCGGAGAACGGTGTTTTGCAGTGTGAGCCTGTGCGGGCCGTCGTCACGGGGCGACGGCCCGGAAGACCATCCTAGTAGCCGCGTCCGTACATGCGGACGAACAGCAGGGCCGCGGTGCGGTACACGAAGTGACCGAGCTTGGACCACGGCAGGTAGGCAAAGAGCATCCACACAAAGACCAGATGCAGATAGTACACCACAAAGGCGGGCTGGATGGCATCGGCCAGGCGGAAGACCTGGGACAGGATGCCCGTCACGGCCACCAGCCAGATGATGCCCAGCAGGTACCAGTCATACCAGCTCGAACCCTGATGCTTGGGGTTCAGCTTCAGACGGCGGGCGGTGAGCATGGCCAGGCCACAGACCAGCATGATGGCGCCGAGGTTGGCTAGGATCTTCACAGGGTACAGCAGCGGCATGGGGGTCTCGATCTTGATGAGCGGGATGATCTTGCCGCCCCAGTGGCCCAGAGCCACAACGGCCGTCACGAAGGCCAGGATGACGAAGCTGTAGACCAGGATCATGTGGCCGGCCTTGCGGTTGGGCACATAGGTACCGGTCTTGGGACCAGCTTCGCAGTCGTCGAACTTGCGGTGGGTGACCACTTCGTCGATGAGCACGTCCAGCAGGTGCCAGTACCAGGCCTTGGTCTTGCCAAGCACGGTCAGGCGGCCTTCAGGCTTGAACATGCCCCAGAGCTTGCGCACGCCCTTGTAGAGGATGAAGCAGGCCCCGAAGAAGGTGATCATGAAGATGGGGTCGATGGTGTAGTCACCATAGAACACCTGACCGAACACGATGCGGCCGTCGGCGGCGCGGGGGAACCAGTTGCCGTCATTGAAGCCGGCGCGGATCCACCAGATGAAGAGCCACAGCAGGGCCGGGATGGCGAAGAGGAAGGGCAGGCCGGAGGGCTTGCTCATCCACTTGCCCACGATGGTGGGCTCGGTCAGATCGCGGTAGACCATGTTGCGGGCAGCGCCCATGACGTCGGCGGGACGGGCACCACGGGGGCAGAGGTCCGCGCAGTTGCCGCAGTTGTGGCAGAGCCACAGGTCCACGTCGGTGGCCAGCTTTTCCTTGAGGCCCCAGGACGCCCACACCATTTCCTTGCGGGGGTAGGGAGCGTTTTCCGGAGCCATGGGGCAGGCCACGGAGCAGGTGGCGCACTGATAGCATTTTTTCAGGCTTTCGCCGCCAGCTTCCATCAGCTCCCGCGTAAAGGTGGAATCCGGCTTGAGAATATTCTGTGCCATTGCAGCCTTCCTCCTACATGCCCTTGAACGGGTTGGGGCCGAGTTCCACGATGCGAGCGACGAATTCGTCGATCATGTCCGGCACCTTGTCATATTCGTCGATGGCCACTTCGAGCTGGTCAACGCGCTCGGGCTGCACGCCCAGACGGTTCAGGGTCTCGGCGATGTTTTCCTTGCGGCGGTTGCAGATCTCGGAACCCTTGATGAAGTGGCACTGGTAGTCTTCGCCATATTTGCAGCCCAGCAGCAGCACGCCGTCGAAGCCCTTGCTCATGGCGTCAGACACCCAGATGGCGTTGACGGAGCCGAGGCAGCGCACGGGGATGATGCGGCAGTACGGGCTCCAGGCCTTGCGGCGCATACCGGCCATATCCAGGGCGGGGTAGGCGTCGTTTTCGCAGGCCAGGATGAGGATGCGGGGGCCTTCCTTCTTGAAGTCCTTGGGCACCACAACTTCGCGGATCATGGAACCGATCTGGTCGATGTTGTAGTTGGCAAAGGAGATCACGCGCTCGGGGCAGGCGCCGAAGCAGGTACCGCAACGACGGCAGCGGGCCGGGTTGGGTTTGGGCGTACCCTTTTCGTCGTCGTCCAGGGCGCCGAAGGGACATTCTTCGGTGCAGCGCTTGCACTGGGTGCAGCGCACGAAGTTGAACACCGGGTAGGAATTGTCGCCGGAGCGGGGATGCACGGCCACACCGTGGGAAGCGGCTTCCACACACTGGATGGCTTTGAGCACGGCACCGCGGGCGTCTTCTTCACAGGCGTCCAGGGTCTGGGGCTGACGCACGCAACCGGCGGCGTAGACACCGGTACGGCGGGTTTCGTAGGGGAAGCAGATGTAGTTGGAGTCCGCGAAACCGTCGAAGAGCTGCAGATCCGGGAAGTCGGGGCCCTGACGGTAGTCGAATTCCACCACCACGTCCTTGGCGGTCGTGGGCACGACGCCCGTGGGCAGCACCACCAGATCCACATCCAGATCGAAGTCCATGCCCAGCAGGGTGTTCTTGCAGCTGACCACCATGTGGTTGCCGGCATCACGGATGTCGGTCACGTCGGCCTTGGTCATCATCAGGCCCAGACGGTCCTGCATCTTCTTGTAGAAGCGTTCCAGGATGCCGGGGATGGTCATGTCCTTGTACAGCACGAAGGCCTGCACGGCGTCATCGGTCTTGTCACAGATGATGTTGGCCATGCGCAGCATGCCCACGCTGTTGACGGCGTTGGAGTAACGCAGGTGCTTGATGCTTTCCAGGTTCTCCTTGACGAAGCCCTTTTCTTCTTCCTCGGCGGGGGCTTCGGCCTCGGCAGCGGCGGCTTCGTCAGCGGCCTTCTGCAGGGCTTCTTCAGCGATGGTGGTGTCGAGCACGAAGGCGATGCGGCGGGCGTCGACCTTGCCTTCGCCCAGCATCTTGGCGAACTGGGCGGCATGGACGACCTTGGGGTTCACGCCCAGGCCCATGCTTTCCAGATACTTTTCAGCCAGCGGCACCCAGCCGGTGGCCAGGACCACGGAGCCGATGTCGAAGGTCTGTTCGCCGTTGGCGGTGGCCACGGTGGCCTTGAACTCGCCGGGCTGGCCTTCCAGTTTGGCCATGTGGGAGTTCAGCAGCACGGTGATGCTACTGTTGCCGGTCACAGCGGCGATCTTTTCAGCCAGGTTGGTGGGCTGGCGGTCTTCCCAGGGAGCCTGCAGGGGCGAGCCCATGGGCATGTTGTTGACCGCGCCGCCGAGCTTGTCGGCCTTTTCCACCAGGATGACTTCATAGCCGGTCTTGGCGGCTTCCTGGGCGGCGGTGAGGCCGGTCCAGCCGCCACCGATGACCAGGATGCGCTTGATGCCTTCGATGGCCGCAGATTCGGGCATGTTGCTCTTCTGCAGTTTGACCACGCCCATGTTCACGTAGTCGGTGGCCATCTGGGTCAGCAGGGCGGGAGCCGCGCCGCTGACGGCGGAACCGTCGGGGTTCTTGTAGGCGAGCACGCACTGTTCGCGCAGGTTCACGTGTTCCACCTGCACGGGCAGCTGCCAGGGGGTAGCTTCGTCGCGGGGGCTGGCACCGCAGAAGAGCACGCCGTCAAGGCCGTTGGCTTCGATGTCGGCACGCACTTCGTCTTCGGCCACGCTCAGCATGGGCAGCACTTTTACCACAGGGGTGAGGTCGCTCCATTTGCTGCGGACCTGTTCGGCCAGGGCTTCCACATCCAGGCCGCCGCCGATGTTCTGTACGTCAAAATAGACGCCGATCTTGCTGGCCATGCCGCCTACCTCCCTTTCACCGTTTGCACCGCCTTGAGAGCGGCGGCCGTGCCGGACTGCGCGGTACGCATCACGTCCAGCGGCATGCGGGCGCAACCGGCGGCAAAAATGCCAGCCTCTTCACCGCCCATGACGAAACCGTCTTCGTCCAGGGGCAGGGGCAGGGGCAGGCTGTCGGTGGCCAGGCTGGGCTGCATGCCCGTGGCCAGCACCACCATGTCATAATCCAGATGCAGCTTTTCGCCGCGGATGGCGTCTTCAACGGTCACGGTGACGTTGTCGTCAGCGGCCTGGGCCACGTCGGCCACCTTGCCCTTGATGAAGCGCACATTGGGGGCGGCCTTCACCTTGTCCAGAACCTTCACGTAGCGGCCCGGAGCGCGCAGGTCGATGTAGAACACCGAGATCTGGGTCTCGGGGTACTGCTCGCAGATGTACTGGCACTGCTTGAGAGTGGCCATACAGCAGATGTAGGAGCAGTAGTTCAGGTGGTTCTGGTCACGGGAACCGGCGCACTGCACGAAAGCGATGCGTTTGGGACGACGGCCGTCGGTAGGACGGACGATCTTGCCGCCGGTGGGGCCGAAGGGGGAGGCCAGGCGTTCGAGCTGCATGTTGGTCACGCAGTTCTTGACCTTGCCGGCGCCCAGGTTGGCCAGGTTGGTGACGTCGTAGGGCTTCCAGCCGGTGGCCACCACGATGGCGCCCACATTGAGTTCGATCTCGCGGGCGGGTTCGTTCTGGTCCAGGAACTTCTGGCCGGCGACGCGGGCGGCGTCAGCCTTGCTCAGGGCGTCGGTGTCCAGCACGAAGCGGTTGGGGAACGCAAAAGGCATGGATTTGTACAGAGCCTTGCGCTGGGACAGCCCGAAGTCGAATTCGTTGGGCACGGTGCCTTCCAGGCTGGAAGCGAGGAGGGTGAAGTCCACGTTGTGGGCGGCCACCTTGCGGGGCTTGATGCTCACGGTGGCGGTGTAGTCACCCTTACAGCCGACCAGCTTGGTCACTTCGGCCATGGTGAAGAATTTGATGCGGGGGTTCTTCCTGATGCGCTGGAACTGGATTTCCAGACCGCAGGAGGGGGGACAAAGTTTGGGGAAATATTTGTTGAGCTGGGCCACACGGCCGCCCAAGTAGGGCGACTTTTCCACGATATACACATCGTGGCCCAGTTCCGCCGCTTCGATGGCGGCAGTAAGGCCTGCAAAGCCGCCGCCCACGACGAGAATGGAGTTGGACATCCTGGATATCCTCCTGCGTTGCAGCGCCGTGGCCCCTCTGCGGGGCGGCGCGCACGCCTGCCCGGTTGTATGGGATTGCCGGGCGGCGCAATTGAGAGCCAAGGGCCCTGCCGCGCGGCGCATATTCCAAGGCGCGGCGGGGAGCTTGCATGTCGCACACCCGCCGCGCCGAAAAAAATGGGGTGGCCTAGGCGGCCACCCCAGGGATGTTCTTCCGCCTACTAGTCAGGGATGATCTGGTAGTAGGGCTTCTTGAAGATCTTGGTTTCGCCGGTGGCGGGATCGTACTTAGAGTTCACGAAGCACTTCCACTTGCTGTCGTCGATACCCAGGAAGTCAGCGCGGTAGTAGAAGCCGGGGTAACGGGACTCTTCACGGAAGGCGATGTGCTGCATGTGCAGGCGCACGGTCCACAGGCGATGGTAGTTTTCCCAGCAACGCAGCAGTTCGTGCAGGTCGCGGGCGGCCAGCTTGGCGGAGTCTTCTTCCATCATGCCCAGCAGATAGAAGCCGGTGTCCAGCAGAGCCTTGGAGGTGGTGTAGTAGGTCCCCACGCCGCCGCCGTATTCGTCGGTGCACTTCACGAGGCGCATCATGAAGTTCTTGGGCGTGATGTAGTTGGGGTTCACCACGGGGTCGGTGGAGGCGTCCTTGCCGGCCAGGTAGTTGTAGTAAGGACGGTAGATCAGCTGCTTCAGTTCTTCGGCGGTTTCCTTGAACTCAGGCTTGAAGTCCTTGTGGTCCATGCACCAGCGCACCATCTGCTTACCGGCGATACGGCCTTCAGCGTGGGAACCGGAGGAGAACTTGTGGCCGGAAGCGCCCACGCCGTCGGCGCAGGTGAACAGGCCTTCCACGGTGGTCATGCGGTTGTAGACCTTACCGTTGGCAGCGCGAACCTTGTAGTCTTCGGGCACCCAAGCTTCGTCGGGACCGGAAACCCAGATACCGCAGCAGCCGGAGTGAGAGCCGAGCAGGTAAGGTTCGGTGGGCATGATTTCGGAACCGCGTTCTTCAGGAGCGGTGTTGGTGGCGGCCCACAGGTTGGCCTGACCAACGCACATATCCAGGAAGTCTTCCCAAGCTTCGGACTCGAGGTCTTTCTGCTGTTCTTCGGTCAGGGTGGCGAAGGTGGTCAGCAGAGCGGTCTTGGTGTCCATGTAGATGGGGCCGCGGCCTTCGCGCATTTCACGAAGCATCATGTGGTTACGCAGGCAGGTGGGGATCACGTGACCCTTGGCGTAGCCGCGATCTTCGTAAGGCTTCAGCATGGCGCGGTTGGTGGCGCAGTAGTCTTCGCCCTTGCAGTTGGTGGCTTTAGCCTTGAACAGCAGGAACCAGGCGCCCACAGGGCCGTAACCGTCCTTGAAGCGGGCGGGCACGAAGCGGTTTTCCATCATGGTCATTTCGGCGCCGACCTGAGCGCACATGGTGTAGGTGGAACCGGCGTTCCACACGGGGTACCAAGCGCGGCCCATGCCTTCACCGGTGGAACGGGGACGGTACACGTTAACGGCACCGCCGGCGGCCACCATGATGGCGTTGGCTTTGAAGATGTGCACTTCGTTGGCACGCAGGTTGAAGCCCACGGCACCAGCGACGCGGTTGGGGGTGTTCTTGTCGAGCAGCAGCTTCACGATGAAGATACGCTCCATGATACGGTCTTCACCCAGGGCATTCTTGGCAGCTTCGGCCACGATGCACTTGTAGGATTCACCGTTGATCATGATCTGCCAACGACCGGAGCGGACGGGCTCGTCGCCGTTGCGCAGGCTCTTGCCGGCGGCCTTGGCGGCGGCGCCGTTCATGTTGTGGCCGTTTTCGTCCTTGATCCAGCAGGGCAGGCCCCACTCTTCGAACAGATGCACGGAGTCGTCAACGTGACGGCCCACGTCGAAGATCAGGTCTTCGCGGACCAGACCCATAAGGTCGGTGCGGACCATGCGGACGTAATCGTCGGCGGTGTTTTTGCCGAGGTAGGTGTTGATGGCGGACAGGCCCTGGGCCACGGCGCCGGAGCGCTCGAGGGCGGCCTTATCGCACAGCATCATTTTCAGACCGTGTTTGTCGCCCCAGCGCACGGCTTCGAAAGCGGCACCGCAGGCACCCATACCGCCGCCCACGATCAGCAGGTCGACGTCATGTTCCTTCACTTCAGGTTCAGCAATGGCAACGCCTTTCATCGCTTCCTTGACGGGAATCATAGGCATAGTGATTTCTCCTTAAGCTCTACGCGGTTACTGCTCTCTAGCGGCCCTGTTCCATAGCGGTGAAGACCTTGTCGGCTTCAGTCACTTCGAACTTCTTGCCCAGGACTTCGATGGGGGTGGCCAGCTTTTCTTCGGTGAACAGCAGTTCGTCGTCGAGGTTGGCGCCTTCCGGTTTGCCTTCGAAGGGCTTGATGGAGCCTTCAGGAGTGGTACGGATGGGGAACTTGAAACGTTTCACGCTGCCGTTGCGGAACTGCACGGTCCACATGATGGAGTCGGCAGAGCGCATGGGGATACAGGTGCCGCCCATGGGAGCAAAGTCGGCGTAGGGACGAGCGGTGATGGCGCCCTGGGGGCAGATCTTCACGCAGGAATAGCATTCCCAGCAGGCGTCGGGTTCCTGGTTGTACGCCTTCATTTCCTGAGGATCGAGGATCATCAGGTCGTTCGGGCAGATGTACATGCAGGCCGTCTTTTCGCCACCCTTGCAGCCGTCGCATTTGGACGGATCGACAAACGTAGGCATAACGTATCCTCCAACTCTTAAAGTGTTTCAGGTCAATTTTGACCGTATGGGCAGCCACTCGGGCCGCCCGAGTGCCGTCTTGATTGGGGTCACGACCCTGGGCAACAGCGCTCAGGTCGTGCGCTTGTGTATTTAGTAACAAGCTACCCCTCTTCACGTCA
>ENA-UEPJ01000449-UEPJ01000449.1-human-gut-metagenome-genome-assembly--contig:-NODE-449-length-55854-cov-13.744357_pt1 | contig 55854 bp, 52 predicted proteins | sample MGYA00242890_ERZ507896 | MGnify/ENA primary metagenome ERZ507896 (study PRJEB26167, sample SAMN06115508) | human gut metagenome | host: Homo sapiens | place: China:Qinghai | collected 2015-08-20...
ATGATCTCCTCCAGAGACTCCTTGGCCTCGTCCTGACCGGCCACATCCTTGAACGTGACGCCGGTGGACTTCTCCATGTAGACCTTGGCGTTGGCCTTGCCCACACTGCCGATGCCGCCGAAGCCGCCGCCTCCGGATTTGCTCATCAGACGCATGACCAGCATGAACGCGCCCACGATGAAGATGGTGGGCAGAATATACTGGATCATGATCATCAGGAAGGGGCTCATCTCGGCCTCATAGAAGCCGGTATAGGCCACATTGTGCGCCTCCAGCAGGGGGAGCAGGTCGGCGTTGGAGAGGTACACGGTGTACAGCGTCAGGCCGGAGTCCTTGGACTGGGTGTAGGTTTTTGTCTCCGTTTTGCTGCCGGAGGTGACCTCCTCGGTGAAGACGTAGCCGTCCACAGGGGTGACGTAGATGGTGCTGTCCTTGAACAGGACCTCCTTCACCTGATCCTTTTCGATCATGGAGGTCATGTCGCTGTATTTGATCTCGTGACTGGTGCTCTTATTGGCGGCGTTGTTGTTGTAGGCGTTGAAATACTGGAACGCCACCGTCAGCACCAGTGCCCACGCGATCAGCGTGAGAACGCCGCGGAAACCGCCGTTTTTGCCGTTCTTGCTGCCGCGGTTGCTATTGTTGCTGCTGTTGTTATTGGACATATATTTATCCTCCGTTTGACTTGTGAGGGGAATATAATTTCTAATCAGTATACCACACCTGCCCGAAAGTCTCAAGGCAAAGGCAGAGGGTTTTCCTGTAAAATTTCTATGAATGTGCCTTTATATTGACGAAAGGATGTGGTATACTGGTGACAATTATATGGATCGTGAGGTATACCCCATGAGAGAGATAAAGGACACCGAGAACAGACGGCCGCTGCCCGACGCCGAGGCGGACGGCATCTTCGAGGGCCGCAACGCGGTGATCGAGGCCCTGCGGACGGAAGCCAGCATCGATAAGATTTTCATCCAGAAGGGGGAAACGGACAAGACTCTGGGACATATCGCTTCCAAGGCCCGCGCGGCGGGCATCGTCGTGGTGGAAGCCGACCGGCGGAAGCTGGACGGCATGAGCCGCACCCACTCCCACCAGGGCGTGATCGCCGTGGCCGCCGCCCGGGAGTATGCCAGCGTGGACGACATCCTGAACATCGCCCGGGAGAAGGGGGAGGCCCCCCTGATTGTGGTGTGCGACGAGCTCAGCGACCCCCACAATTTGGGCGCGGTCATCCGTACCGCCGACGCGGCGGGGGCCCACGGGGTCATCATCCCCAAGCGCCGCTCCGCCGGACTCACCGCCGTGGTGGCCAAGACCTCCGCCGGAGCCGTGGCCCATGTGCCCGTGGCCCGGGTGCCCAACATCACCGCCCTGCTCAAGCAGCTCAAGGACGAGGGTGTGTGGGTCTTCGGCACCGCCGCCCAGGGCAACACCAGCCTGTACAAGGCCGACCTGAAGGGCCCCGCCGCCATCGTCATCGGCTCCGAGGGCAGCGGCATGACCCGTCTTGTCTCCGAGAACTGTGATTTTCTGGTAAGCATCCCCATGAAAGGCCGCATCTCCTCTCTGAACGCCTCCGCCGCCGCAGCCATCCTGCTGTACGAGGCGGTGCGCCAGCGGAGCTGACGGCGTTGCATCGTACTATGAACAGGCGTGACGACCCACAACTGGATACGCCCGTCCCCCGTGACGAGCTCTCACTGGACGCCATCCTTGCCGAATACGGCAGGGGTGGGCGTCAGCCTGCCCCTGCGCCGGAGACTCCCCCTGCACCGACGCCCCCGCCCGCACCCGAACCCGTCCCCGTGCCTGACCCCGCTCCCATTCCCGAGCCGGAGCCCGTTCCCGCGCCCGATCCTGTGCCTGCACCTCTGTCCGACACACCGGACCGTGTCAGTCTGAAGGATGTCATGAGCCAGACGGTGGATGCCGTGCTGGAGGACGAGGAGGACGGCGTCATTGACGCTCCCGTGCCCCTGGGCCAGCGGCTCTCCGGCCTGCTGCACCGCTTCACGGACCGCCGCAGCGCCCGGCCCCGCGGCCTTTCTCAGGAAACGGAGCAGCTGTTCGACGACCCCGAGGACGAGCCGGAGCCGGAGGAACCGGAGGAGCCGGAGCCCCGCATGGACGACGCCCTGCGGGAGGAAAAGCGCCGCTGCAACCGGCTGCGCCGCGGTCTGGTGTTCGCCGCGCTGCCCGTGCTTCTTCTGGTGGTGGCCGCCGTGCTGCAGGAGCTGGAAATGCTGCCGCCCGCATGGCTGGACGCCGCGCCGCTGCGGTGCATCGTGCTGGGCGGCGGCCTGCTGCTGACGGCGCTTCTGTGCCTGCCGGTATGGCAGACGGCCTTCCGCATGCTCCGCGACGGGCAGGTAGGCTGCGAGCTGTGCGCCGGCGTTGCGGTGCTGGCGGATCTTCTCTGCTGCGCCGCCGGCGCCGTCACCGGCAGCACCCTCTCCACCCCCTACGCCGCGGCCGGCGCTCTGCTGATCCTCACCTGCCAGCTGGGCCTGTACCTGACGGCGGAGACCCGCCGCATCGCCTTCCATCTGGCGGACCTCAACGGCGTACCGCCCTACGTGGTGTCCGTCCTGCCCGCCGGTGTCTGCAAGCAGCGGGGCGTGCTGGAGGGCTTCTACCGCAGCACCATGCGCCCCGACCCCGCCCGCCGCTGGCAGAATTATGTACTGCCGCTGCTGCTCAGCGCGGCGGTGGTGCTGTCCGGCGTAGTGTGCTTCACCGCCCGCCCCATGGACGAGTTCCCCTGGGTGCTGGCCGCCCTCACCGGCGCCGGTGTCCAGCTGTCCCTGCCCCTGACCGGTTCCCTGCCCCTGTACTACCTGTCCCGCCGTCTGGAGCGCAGCGGCGCTGCCGCCGCCGGCTATGCCGGTGCCCGTGCCGTGGCCCGCTCCGGCCGCATGGTGCTCACCGATGACGATCTCTTCCCCGCCGGTACCGTGACCCTCAACGGCTACAAGGTCTACGGCGAGGAACGCAGCCGCGCCGTGGGCTACGCCGCTTCGGTGGCCCGTGCCGCCGGCAGCAGCCTTGCCCCCCTGCTGGACCGCCAGCTCACGGCGGAGGGCGGGTTCCACATGCGCGTGGACGACCTGCGTTACTGCGAGGAGGGCGGCGTGGAAGCTGCCATCCACGGCGAGACCGTGCTGATGGGCAGCGCCTACTTTATGAAAAAGCGCCATGTGGCCCTCCCCCACGACCTGAAGCTCCAGACCGGCCTCTTTCTGTCGGTGGACGGCGTGCTGACGGCGGTGTTTGCCGTGAAGTATCAGCCCTCCCGCAACGCGGAGTGGGCCCTGCGGGCCATGCGCCGCTGCCATATCACGCCGGTGCTGGCCGTCCGCAGCAGCAACGTCACCCCGGGGCTCATCAAGCGGAAGTTCGGCGTGGACGCCAAGGTGGTCTACCCCGACGTGTCCACCCGTCTGGCTCTGGCCCAGCTGGCCGCCCAGCAGGGCGAGACGCCCAACGTCATCGTCTGCCGTGAGGGCCTGCTGCCCCTGGCTGAGTCAGTGGTAGGTAGCCGCCGCATGGTGCGGGCCGTCCGCACCGCAACGGTGCTCAGCTACATCGGCGCCCTGTGCGGCGTGCTGCTGGCCTACTACCTCACCTCTGTGGGGAATTTCGCGGTGCTGACGCCGCTGGCCATGGTGGTGTTCCTGCTGCTGTGGCTGCTGCCCACGCTGCTGATCGCCGGCCTTGTCCGCCACTTCTGACAAAAAAAGAACGGAAAGCTCTGCTTTCCGTTCTTTTTTTGCCTGTTTTCACGCCTCCGTCGGCGCGGGCTCCGGCAGCTTCTCCGGCCAGCCCGGCCAGCTCTGGCGGATAAGATCTGCCACGCCGCCCCGTTCCAGACTCAGCACAGCCGCCAGCTCGCCGTATAGCTGATCTTCGGCCCGCTTGAGGTAGCGCTCGTCCATCTGGCTCACCTTCTTGCCGTGGCGCAGGGCCCACGCCCGCTTGCGGCACACGTTGTGGATCATGGCGGCCAGCTCGCCGCACTGGCAGCGCATCACCACCTGATGATAGAAATCCTTGGCAGCGCGGATGCCCGGCTGCTCCGGCTTGCAGGGCGGCAGCGACGGGATGGACGCGATCAGCGCCAGCGCCTCCTCCCGGGTGATAACCGAGCGCATCAGCACTCCCGTGTCCACCGGTGTCATCACCGTACCGCTGCGGTACAGGGGCGTCAGGTGATAGTAAAGCCGTGTCCCGTCGTCATAGGCCAGGCCGGACGGTCCGATGCTCTCCACCCGACAAACGCCCTCGCCGCCGTACACTACCAGATCACCTGCTGCAAACATCTTGTCACTCTCCTTACACAAAACACTGTCCATACCGTTCTGCGCCGCGGTACGCTCTCTCTTTCGTCCCCTCGGCCACCTTTTTTCTGTATGATTATACCACACTTTGTCGAAAAATGGTAGGGCGATTTTTGGAAAATTCTGCGGGATTTTTCTTGCCGGACGGTGGATATACGGGAAAAATGTGGTACAATACGATATCGAAACTCAGCGAAAGGGGCATCTGCCTATGAAAAAGCCCGTCATCCACCCCACCGCCTTCGTGGCCCCCAACGCCACTCTCCGCGGTGACGTCTCCCTTGCCGCAGACAGCAGTGTGTTTTACGGCGCGGTGCTGCGGGGCGACACCGCCTCCATCACCATCGGCGAGGGCAGCAATATTCAGGATAACTGTGTGGTCCACGTGGACCCCGGCCTGCCGGTAACGGTGGGCAAAAACGTCACCGTAGGCCACGGAGCCATCCTTCACGGCTGCACCGTCGGCGATGAGACGCTGATCGGCATGGGCGCCATCGTCCTCAACGGCGCCAAGATCGGCAGCCACTGTCTGATCGGCGCCGGTGCGCTGGTAACGCAGTCCACCGTCATCCCCGACGGCATGATGGCCCTTGGCTCTCCCGCCCGTGTGAAGTCTCCCCTGACGCCGGAGGCCATCGCCTCCCTGCACGAGACCGCTCTGCATTACCGGCAGGAGGCCCAGGAGCTCAAAGAGCAGGAAAACATATAACTCCCGCATAAACCGTGCATAAAAACACCGCACCCCCATGGGATGCGGTGTTTTTATGCAATTATGCAATGCTTTGCCGCTTACCCTGCGCGATCCGCCTGGATCAGCAGCTTCAGGGCCTCCACGCCCACCTCCACGGCGGCAGTGGTGTCCTCGCTCATCTCCTGGTCCAGACCGGCGGCCTCCCGCTCCTGGTTCCACACCACGTGGAAGCAGCTGCCGCAGCGGCACTTCAGCGCATCCGCCACCACGAACAGTGCGGCGGACTCCATCTCGCTGGCCTTGACGCCCAGCCGCTTCCACGCCTCCCACTTGTTCAGCAGCTCATAGGACACAGGCATCCGTGAGGGGCTGTGCTGGCCGTAGAACGCGTCCTTGCACTGCACCACGCCCACCTGCGTCCGCTTGCCCAGCGCTCTGGCAGCCTGCACCAGCGCGGTAGTCACCTCAAAGTTGGCCACCGCCGGATACTCGATGGGCGCATACTCCCGGCTGGTGTGTTCAAAGCGGATCGCGCCGGTGGCCACCACCACGTCGCCGGAGCGCACGTCCAGGTCGATGCCGCCGCAGGTGCCCACCCGCAGAAACGTGTCCGCGCCGATGTTGTGCAGCTCCTCCATGGCGATGGAGGCGGAAGGCCCGCCGATGCCGGTGGAACAGACGGACACCTTCTCCCCCAGCAGCGTGCCGGTATAGACAGTGTACTCCCGGTTCTGCGCCACGAAACGGGCGTCGTCGAACAGTGCGGCGATCTTCTCGCAGCGGCCCGGATCGCCGGGCAGGATCACATAGCGGCCCACGTCGCCCTCCACACAGTGGATGTGATATTGCTTTTCCAGATTTTGCATGGTCTGACCTCCCAGTATACGCACAGTTGATTCTGCGCGGTAAAATACGTTTTGTATTTCCCGCCGTCTCAGGGGCAGGAACACACCGGCATATGTTTGAATAATAATTATAACGTATTCCGCCGCAAAACGCAACGTTGTTTCCTCAAAAGCCAGAAATTGCATGATACGCCAGAGATCCGCACGGCTACGATGGCCGCCGCAGGCAGATACTAACTGCGGCGCAGCGCGCACAACCAGGAAAGGAGAATTTCTTCATCATGAAGCAGCTTTCTGCGATTTTTCTGGTGCTGGCCATGGTGCTGGCACTGACGGCCTGCGGCAAGGACGATGACCGGAACAACGGCGGCAGTCCCAACCGCCCCGATACCAACCAGAGTCAGAACGCCCCGCAGGATAACGGCAGCGGCGGCAGCTGGCAGAACGGCACCGACACGCCCACCCAGCCCGGCGCCGGAGAAAACCGGCGAAATGGGGAGGATACGCTGCCCGGCACGCAGGCGGAGGGACGTATGGACCGCGGCGTCCTGCGCCGCGGCGCGGAGCGAACCGCCACCTTCCGCCAGATGCTGGAAAACGGCTATGTCCACGACAGCGACGGCTTCCTCGACGACGGCGAAAACACCAGCTGGTAACATTTTTCGCAAAAACAGCGGCAGTTTCCGCAAAAAATGCAGATGGGCGCAGGGAAAACACATTTTTCGCCCTGTGCCCACTTGCATTTTTGAAAAAATGGGCTATGATATGGGAGAAAGAATATGTGCCGCCGCGGGCGGCAGAGAAAAGAAGGGTTTACTATGACAAAAATTGACATCGTATCCGGCTTTCTGGGCGCCGGCAAGACCACGCTCATCAAGAAGCTGCTGGCAGAGGCGTTTCAGGGTGAGAAGCTGGTGCTCATCGAAAACGAGTTCGGCGAGATCAGCATCGACGGCGGCTTCCTGAAGGAGTCCGGCGTCCAGATCAGCGAGATGTCCTCCGGCTGTATCTGCTGCTCTCTGGTAGGCGACTTCAACAAGGCGCTGAAGGATGTACATCAGCAGTTCGCCCCCGACCGCATTCTTATCGAGCCGTCCGGCGTGGGCAAGCTCAGCGACGTGATCGTGGCGGTGGAGAACACTGTCAAGGACGTGCCGGACATGAAGCTCAACAGCTTCGTCACCGTGGCCGACGCCACCAAGGTGAAGGTCTATATGAAGAACTTCGGCGAGTTCTACAACAACCAGATCGAGTCCGCCGGCACCATCATCCTCTCCCGCACCCAGAAGCTGACCCAGGAGAAGCTGGAAGCCGCCGTGGCCCTGCTGCGGGAAAAGAATCCCAACGCCGCCATCCTCACCACGCCGTGGGACGAGCTGGACGGCAAGACCATCCTCAGCGCCATCGAGAAGGTGTCGCTGGCCGATGAGCTGCTGGAGCGCATGCAGGCCGAGCACGCGGCGGACGAGGCGGAGCACCACCATCATCACGACCACGACGAGGACGATGACCACGAGCACTGCTGCCACCATGACCACGAGGAGCATGACCACTGCCATCATGACCATGACGAGGACGAGCATTGCCACCATCACGAGCATGACCACGAGGATCACGACGAGCATGAGCATCACCATCACCACCACGACGGCGAGGAGTGTGACGATCCCCACTGCGGCTGCCACCATCACCACCATCACGCCGACGAGGTGTTTACCAGCTGGGGCGTGGAGACGGTGAAGGTATTCACCGAGAGCGAGCTGGAGACCATCCTCACCGCGCTGGACAGCGGCGACTACGGCGCGATCCTCCGCGCCAAGGGCATCGTCCACAGCGAGGATGGAAAGTGGCTGCACTTCGACTTCGTGCCGGAGGAGCATCAGGTACGCTTCGGCGCCGCCGACTACACCGGCCGTCTGTGCGTCATCGGCTCCCAGCTGAAGGAGGACAAGCTGGCTGAGCTGTTCGGCCTGTAATTTACGCGAGGTACACCGTATGGATATTCCTGTTTATCTCATCGCCGGTTTCCTGGATTCCGGCAAGACCAGCTTCATCAACGGCATCCTGCAGGACGGCTTTGCCGCTGAGGACCGGACGCTGCTGCTGTGCTGCGAGGAGGGCGAGACGGCCTACGACCCCAAGGTACTGGGCAACGTGTTCACCTACACCATCGACGAGCCGGAGCAGATGACGCCGGAGCTTTTCAAGAAGCTGGAAAAGCAGTACCGTCCCAAGCAGGTCATCATCGAGTACAATGGTATGTGGCAGATCGAGCCGCTGTACCGGGAGGGTCTGCCCGCCAACTGGATCCTGTATCAGATCATGTGCCTGGTGGACGCCAACACCTTTGAGCCGTATGTGCGGAACATGGGCCAGCTGATGATGGAGAAGATCTCCAACGCGGACCTGCTGATCTTCAACCGCTGCAATGAGCAGCTCCGCGCCCAGCTCCGCAGCCGCAACCTGCGGATGGTGAACCGCCGTGCCGACATCTATCTGGAGAACACCGACGGCACCAGCGAGGAGTATGTGACGCCGGAGATGTCCCCCTTCGACCTGTCCGGCGGCAAGCTGGAGGTGCCCGACGACGACTACGGCATCTGGTATGTGGATATGATGGACAACCCCGACCGCTACGAGGGCGTGGAGGTGTCCTTCAAGGCCATTATGTGCCACTCCAAGAAATTTAAGGGCGTCCACTGCCCGGGCCGGTTCGCCATGGTCTGCTGCGACAAGGACATGCAGTTCCTGGCGCTGGTATGCCGCGGCGAAGGGCTGGAGAACTTCAGGGACAAGGAGTGGGTGAAGATCCACGCCACCGTGAAGAAGGAGAAGTGCGACGCCTATCAGGGCGACGGCCCTGTGCTGTACGTCAGCAGCATCGCCGCCACCACCAAGCCCGCCAACGAGATGGTGTCCTTCTGATAACAAATCGTATTATCAAAGAAAAAGATGACGTTCTGTACTCACAGAACGTCATTTTTTTCGTCTTGCAGCGTGTATAACGTGATGCGGCTGGCATCGGTGTCCCGCAGCGCGATCACGGTGTCCAGCACCTGATAGGCGGTGATCCCGCCGAAGGGCGGGGTGTGCAGCGCGGTGACCTGCTGCCCGGGGAGAAAGCCCAGATCCTCCATACGGCGGGCCTTCCGGGGCGGGAAGTCCAGCGCGGCTACGCGGCCGCTTTCGCCAGGAGGCAGCTGCGCCAACGTATACGTCATGTGTCATATCCCCCTTACGCCCCAGCCTATGCCGCCGGTCACTTCAGGGTGATACTGTTGTGGAGAACGGTGGCGCTGTATAAAAACAGCACATCGGCATCGTCGGGAAACTCCACAACGCGTCCCAGCCGGTCGGAGGCCAGATAACGAATATCCACGGCGTACACCGTGCGATAGCTCTCCGCCAGCAGCGGGATGATGCTGCTGCCGAAGGAATCCCGGAACACCACCAGCGTCCTGTCCCACAGGGCGTCGGGGTTGTCGATACGCAGCAGGGAGCGGCTGCCGGACAGGAACAGGTCGTAGGGCGCGTCCTGCGCGGCGGCAAAATCGTATACGCCGCCGTCGGTATCCGTCTCGTAGTTATGGACGGTGCAGCTCTCCAGCGTGGGGGAGGTCAGATAGGACAGCGTATCCGGCTCCAGCGGCCCCTCGGTCTTTCCCCAGTAGCTGCCGTGAAACGCCCCCTCCAGCGCGCACAGCGTCTCGTCCCGCGTGCCGGACACCGGCGCACCCATGGCGGTCAGCAGTGCGTCCGCCGCGGGGCGCAGCTGCTCCTGCCGCCAATGGGGGTCGGTGCGGTAGTAGTCCGTCAGCGTCAGACCGGCAGCGATATCCACCGGCGTCAAAAAGTCCAGCGCGCCGCAGAGGTAGTCCGCCGTCTCCGCCGCGCCAGCGGGGACGTAGCCCTCCGGCGGCACGGTGAACTGCGCCTTATCCGGCACCACCGCCAGATAGACGGTGCGTCCGGTGAAGTACAGGTCGTACAGGTGCCGGAAGCGATAGGCGGCGCGGTCCAGCGAATCCGCATCGAAGGGAGCGTCCGTCTTGGCGGCGTAGCCCTCATAGACGTACACCGTGTCGGCGGGCGCGGAGGGCTGCGACGTATGGGCGGGGAGCTTTGCCGCACCCAGCACCAGCGCCGCCGCCATCAGCAGGAACGCGCCCCGCTGCACCATCCTCCGTGTCACAGAATGGCCTCGTCGTAGGTGGCGCTGACGCCGTAGATGCCGTTCAGGTGGGTCATGAAGGTATCCACCAGCTCATTCGCACCGAAGACGGTGACCACATACTCGCCCACCTCGGCCACGACCAGCTTGTCGGGGAAGCCGCACATCCACTGGCGGTGCATGATGTTGTCACGCAGCTGCTGTGCCAGCTCAGCGGTGTCGCCGGTGGCGTGGTAGGCGGCGGCGGTGAAGGTGTTGGCGTTCATCATGTGGACAAGGGACGCGGCCTCATCCACCGCAGCGGTCTCCGGCAGGCCCAGCTCGCTGTCCACCAGCGCACGGTCCTTCAGGTCGAAGACGCCGGGAGCGTCCTCGCGGGCGTTGGTCTCGGAGAAATCGCCGCCGGCAACGGCAAACTTCTCGTCCTCACCGTAGGTGTTCCATACCGTCTCCAGTATGTTCAGGGCGCTGGTGGGCGCTGCGGGCTTGTCGCCGCTGGCGTTATTCTTATCGCCGCAGGCGGCCAGACTTAGCAGCAGCAAGGCAGAAAGCATCATGGATAGGAACTTTTTCATGGAAATATCCTCCAAATTTTCAGTGTTTCCGCGCAGGGAAAAGAAAGCGCGGCTGTGGATAGGACGCAGCCGCGCTTTGTTTTGTTCCCGACGGGCGGGTCTTTTCCGTCCATACGTCGTTGCGCTCGCTTGCCATACACAAAGTATTGCCTGCGCTCCCGCGCCTCGTCTGAACGAAAAATCCCTCGCCCGTTAAGCGTTACAACCAACTTTGGTCAAACCCGTAGGGCAGCAGCTCCTTCAGGGCGAACTTCCTGCTCTCGCCCTTCTTATTCAGGCAGATGACGGTGAGATCGGGGGCGAACTCCATCATCACCTGGCGGCAGGTGCCGCAGGGTACGCAGTAGTCGTCGCTGCGTCCGGCGATGACGATGGTGTCAAAGTCGCGGTGCCCCTCGCTGACAGCCTTGAAGATGGCGGTGCGCTCGGCGCAGATGGTGGCGCCGTAGGCGGCGTTTTCGATGTTGCAGCCGGTGAACACCGTGCCGTCCCTGCACAGCAGGGCGGCGCCCACGGGGAAATGGGAATAGGGGACATAGGCCATATCCAGCATGTCGATGGCCTTCTGGCAAAGCGCCTGCTCGGTCATGGATGGTTCCTCCTTAGTATGGTGTATTCGGATAATTTAATTCAACTCAGCTCCGCCTGCCCGGTGTAGAGCTGGTAGTACTTGCCGTGCTGCGCCAGCAGCTGCTCGTGATCGCCGCGCTCGATGATGCGGCCCTGCTCCAGCACCAGAATGGCCTGGCTGTTGCGGACGGTGGACAGGCGGTGGGCGATGACGAACACCGTGCGTCCCTCCATCAGGGAGTCCATCCCCCGCTCGATCAGGGTCTCGGTACGGGTGTCGATGGAGCTGGTGGCCTCGTCCAGAATGAGTACCGGCGGGTCGGACACGGCGGCCCGTGCGATGTTCAGCAGCTGGCGCTCGCCCTGACTGAGGCTGCCGCCGTCGCCGGTGATGACGGTGTCGTAGCCCTGGGGCAGGTGGCGGATGAAGCTGTCGGCGTTGGCCAGCTTCGCTGCGGCGCGGACCTCCTCATCCGTGGCGTCCAGCTTGCCGTAGCGGATGTTGTCGGCCACGGTGCCGGTGAACAGATGGGTATCCTGCAGCACAATGCCCAGCGAACGGCGCAGGGAGTCCTTTGCGATGTCCTTCACGTCGATGCCGTCGTAGGTGATAATACCCTGCTGCACGTCGTAGAAGCGGTTGATGAGGTTGGTGATGGTGGTCTTGCCCGCACCGGTAGAGCCCACAAAGGCGATCTTCTGCCCGGGCTCGGCGAACAGGGACACATCGTTGAGCACCGTCTTTTCCCCGTCGTAGGAGAAGGTCACGTGGTCAAAGCGCACGTCGCCCCGCAGCTCCACCAGCGTGCCGTCCGGCTTCTTCCAGGCCCAGTGGCCGGTGCGCCGCTTCGTCTCTGTCAGGGTATCGCCGTTTTTCTCTACGCGGACGATGACGGTCTTGCCCTCATCGGTCTCGGGCTGTTCGTCCATGACGGCGAAGATGCGCTCGGCGCCGGCCGCCGCGGCCAGCAGGGTGTTGATCTGCTGGCTGATCTGGCCCACAGGCTGACTCACCTGCTTGACGTACAGCAGGTACGCGCCCAGAGAGCCGATGTCAAATACGCCGCCGATGGCCAGCAGACCGCCCACGCAGCAGGTGACGGCGTAGTTGATCTTGCTGAGGTTGCCCATGGCGGGCATCATCATGCCGGCATAGGCTTGGGCAGCGGTGGCGGCGTCGCGGTAGTCGCCGTTGAGGGCGGTGAAGCGCTCCACGGCCTGGCCCTCGTGGTTGAATACCTTGATGACCTTCTGGCCTTCGATCATCTCCTCGATATAGCCGTTCAGCGCGCCCAGCGCCGCCTGCTGCCGCTGGAAATTGGCACGGCTGCGGCCGCCGATGACCTTCACCACCAGCCCCATCAGGCCCAGGAACAGGAAAGTGATCAGCGTCAGCCACGGGTTCAGCACGATCATCATCACCACGGTGCCCACAAAGGTCAGCACGTTGGAGATGATGCTGGCGAAGCTGCTGTTCAGCATCTCCGACACGGTGTCGATGTCGTTGGTGAAGCGGCTCATCAGGTCGCCGGACTGGTGGCGGTCATAGTAGCTGACGGGCAGCTGCTGCAGCCTGTTGAACAGATCCTGCCGCAGGGCGGCCACCGTGTGCTGTGCCACGTGGACCATGATGCGGGCGTAGGCAAAGGAGCACAGTGAGCTCAGGAGGTACATCCCGCCCATCACCAGCAGCATTTTGAAAAGTCCCGGGAAATCGCCGGGGATGATATAGTCGTTGAGCAGCGGCTTCAGCAGGTAGCTGGTGGCGACGCTGGCTGCGGAGCTGATGAGAAGGCATACCGCCACCAGTACCAGCGACCCCTTATACTTGCCCACGTAGCCCATGAGCTTTTTGAAGGTGCCCTTCATGTCCTTGGGCCGCTGATAGCCGTGATTGCGGCCATGGCCTCCGCCTGTGCGTTTCGTCTCAGCCATCGATGCTCACCCCTTCCTGCTGGGATTCATAGACCTCGCGGTAGATCTCGCAGCTGTCCATCAGCTGCTCATGGGTGCCCTGTCCCACCACGCGGCCATCGTCCAGCACCAGGATCATATCCGCGTCCATAACGGAGGTGATGCGCTGAGCGATGATGAGCTTGGTAGCGCCGGGCAGCGCCGTTTTCAGAGCGCCGCGGATCTTGGCGTCGGTGGCGGTGTCCACCGCGCTGGTAGAGTCGTCCAGGATCAGTACCTTGGGCTGCCGCAGAATGGCCCGGGCGATGCACAGGCGCTGCTTCTGGCCGCCGGAGACGTTGGTGCCGCCCTGCTCGATATAGGTGTCGTAGCCGTCGGGCATCCGCTGAATGAATTCGTCGGCGCAGGCCATGCGGCAGGCCTCCTCGATCTCCTGATCGGTGGCGTCCTCACGGCCCCAGCGCAGGTTCTCCCGAATGGTACCGGAGAACAGGGTGTTCTTCTGCAGCACCATGGCGCAGCCGTCGCGCAGCGCCTCCATGGTATACTCTCTGACGTTGCGGCCGCCCACGGAGACGGCGCCCTCATTCACCTCGTACAGACGGGGGATCATGCTGACCAGCGTAGTCTTGGCGCTGCCGGTGCCGCCCAGAATGCCCACAGTCATACCGCTTTCGATGTGCAGGTCGATGTCCGTCAGGTTCCAGCTCTCCGCCGTGGGGTGATACTTGAAATACACGTGATCGAACCGGATATCGCCGTTGTCCACAGTCAATGCGGCATCGGCCTGGGCATCGGTGATCTGGGGCTGTTCGTCCAGCACCTCCACGATGCGCCTGCCGCAGGCGATGGCACGGGTCAGGAACATCAGCACCATGGACACCATCATCAGGGACATCAGGATCTCGCTGGAATAGGTGAAGAACGCCATCAGGTCGCCGGAGAGCAGGGTGCCCTCCGCCACGTCGTGACCGCCCAGCCACATCAGCGCCACCGTGGTGCCGCCCATGATCATGATCATGATGGGCATGAACATCACCACGAACCCAAAGGCCCTCTCCGCCGTGTCGCGGAGCTTATTGCTGCGGCTCTGGAATTTTTGCTCCTCCCGCTCCTCGCGGACGAAGGATTTCACCACGCGGACGGCGTTCAGATTCTCCTGCACCACCAGGTTCAGATCATCGGTGGCGTTCTGCAGCGCCGTGAAAAACGGCCCCACGTAGCGGATGACGATGACCACCGCGAGGATCAGCAGCGGCACTGCCACCAGGAACACCTGGCTCAGGTCCAGACTGATCTGCATGGCCTTTATCAGCGCCGTCACCAGCATCACCGGCGCACGCACACACATGCGCATGCCCATGAACATGGTCATCTGCACCGATGACACGTCGTTGGTCAGGCGGGTGATGAGGCTGGCGGTGGAGAAGCGCTCGATGTTGGCGAAGGAGAAGCGCTGCACCTGCTCATACTCCGCCTGCCGCAGGTTGGCGCCGAAGCCCATGGCCGCCTTGGCGGCCAGCGCCGCCGCACCCACGCCGCACAGCAGCGCCGCCATGGCCATCAGGAACATTTTCAGGCCCGTCAGTAAAATATAGCTGCGGTCGCCGTTGGCGATGCCCACGTCCACGATCTCACTCATGGCCTGTGGCAGCTCCAGCTCCAGCACAGACTCACCCACCGAGCACAATACGCCCAGCAGGATATACAGCCCATAGCCCCGTGTATACGGGGCAAGTTTTTTCAGCATGACCCGTCCTCCTCCGAGAGATTTTTCGCCACCCGTGTCAGAAGCGACGCCAGCTGCCGGATCTCCTCCGGCGACAGCCCCTTCTCCAGACGGTCGTTGACCTCCCTGGCGATGGCGATGAATTTGTCATAAAACTGCATGCCCTGCTCCGTCAGAGCCAGGATGCGGCAGCGGCCGTCGGATTTGCTGGCGGTGCGCCGCAGCATGCCCTTCTCCTCCAGCCGGTCCACAATGCCGTTGACGGTACTGGGCTTCACCATCAGGTGCCGCTCCAGCTGCTTCTGGTTTACCGGCCCCTCCGTCTCGTGGAGGTAGATCAGCGTCCTGCACTGCATGGGCGATACGTCGTACTGCCGCAGCCGCCGGTCCATCAGCTTATGCGCCTGATGGTCGCAGTATCCAAACAGAGGGCCGAAATGCTCGGGCCTCTCTGTGATGCACTCCAACATAATGTGTCTCCCTTCTGTTTAGTTTGCACGCAAATTATTAGCGCGCTAAATACTATCACGATGTCCCCCCCATGTCAAGCGAAGTTCTGGGCCGGCTTGTGAACAATTTGTGAATCTTCTCACAAAGCCGTTGACTTTCCGGAATGCCGTGTTATGATAGCATCAGAAAGCAAGTAAGTGACATTGTTATTCTCTCTCCTTTACCAAAAAGCAGCCGCGCACCTTCGGGTGCGCGGCTGCTTTTTTATGACATGTTCCGCAGTATCCCCGATTTTCGGAAAGGAAGAATGTGTGCAAGAAACCCATCCGGGGTGTCCTGCACGTTCAATTCCCGCCGCAGCGACTGAAAGTAAAACCGCCTTCGGGCGGCTTTACTTTTCTGCGTTTGCCGGAAAACGGCAAACGCAGCCGCGCACCCTCGGGTACGCGGCTGCTTTTCTATGGCGTGCCCCGTCGTCATGTCCTGCACCTGCCGCCCCGCCGCCGCATAGGATGGCCGGAAGCAGCCTGCAGAAGGAGGAGACAGTCAATGGAGCAGTACACAGCGGCGCTGGCGGGCAACCCCAACGTGGGAAAATCCACGGTGTTCAACACCCTGACGGGCATGCGCCAGCACACAGGCAACTGGCCCGGGAAAACGGTGGCGGTAGCGGAGGGCGCCTACACGTGGCAGGGCGCGGCCTTCCGGCTCATCGACCTGCCTGGGACCTACTCCCTGCGGGCAGACTCGCCGGAGGAGCAGATCGCCCGGGACTTCATCTGCGGCGGCGGTGCCGATGTCACTGTGCTGGTGGCGGACGCCACCTGCCTCCGGCGAAATCTGCATCTGGCGGTGCAGCTGCGCTGCCGCACGCCGCGGCTGGTGGTGTGCGTGAATCTGATGGACGAGGCCCGCCGCAAGGGCGTCGCCGTGGACGTGGACGCCCTGTCCCGCGGGCTGGACGCACCGGTGGTGACGGCGACGGCACGGAGCGGGCAGGGGCTGGACGATCTGCGCACGGCGGTGCTGGACATGGCGCGGCGGGAGCCGTGGGAGGACACGTGGCCGCCATTGGACGGAGATGACAGCGCCGCCGTGGCCCGCCGGGCATCGGCCATCGCTGATGCCTGTCTCTCCCGCCGCCCCGAGGAGGTCCACACCCGTGACCGGCGGCTGGACCGCGTACTCACCGGCTGGGGCGGCGTGCCGGTGATGCTGCTGCTGTTGGGTGCGGTGCTGTGGCTCACCATCTGGGGCGCCAACCGGCCCTCGGAGCTGCTGAGCCGGTGGCTCATGGCGGCGCAGGAGCCGCTGCGAGCCCTGCTGGGCGGCGCGCCGTGGTGGCTGCGGGAATCGCTGGTAGACGGGGTATACCGCACGGCGGCCTGGGTGGTTGCGGTGATGCTGCCGCCCATGGCCATCTTCTTCCCGTTGTTCACCCTGCTGGAGGACGCGGGGTATCTGCCGCGGGTGGCCTTCCTCATGGACCGGTGCTTCCGCGCCGCCGGCGGCAGCGGCCGTCAGAGTCTCACCATGTGCATGGGGCTGGGGTGCAACGCCTGCGGCGTCACGGGCTGCCGCATCATCGACAGTCCGCGGGAACGGCTGGTAGCCATCCTCACCAATGCCTTCATCCCCTGCAACGGCCGGTTCCCCACGCTGATCGTCCTCATCAGTCTGTTCTTTCCGGGCGGCGCGGCCGGGGCGGGACGCTCTCTGTCGGCCGCTGCCATGCTGCTGGGATGCCTGCTGTTTGCCGCGGCCATGACGCTGCTGGCCTCCCGCCTGCTGACGGCTACAGTGCTGCGGGGCCAGCTGTCCGCCTTCACGCTGGAGCTTCCGCCCTACCGCATGCCCCAGGTGGGGCAGGTGCTGGTGCGGTCGCTGCTGGACCGGACGCTGTTCGTGCTGGGCCGTGCCGTAACGGTAGCGGCCCCTGCGGGACTGGTGATCTGGGTGCTGGGCCGCGTGCCAGCGGGCAGCGGCACACTGCTGACGGCGCTGGCCGGTGCGCTGGACGGCCCCGGGCGGCTGATGGGGTTGGACGGCATGGTGCTGCTGGCGTTTCTGCTGGGCTTTCCTGCCAATGAGATCGTGCTGCCGGTGCTGCTGATGGGCTATCTGCGGGCAGGGAGCCTGACGTCAGCGGGGCTGACGGAGCTGGGTCCCGTTCTCGCCGCCCACGGCTGGACGGCGGAGACGGCGTTGTGTATGCTGGTGCTGTGCCTGCTGCACTTCCCCTGCGGTACCACGTGCCTCACCATCCTCCGCGAGACGGGCAGTGCCCGCTGGACGGCGCTGGCGGCGGCGCTGCCCACAGCCATGGGTATGGCGCTGTGCATGCTCATCCACGGCGCGGTGACGCTGCTGGGATAGCGCCTCGACAAAAAACAGTTGCCAAGCGGCAACTTTTGTAGTAGAATAAGCGGGTGAACTTGTCCTCCGCCGATAGCTGCGGGGCCGGTCTCGCGCAATGGATACCCACGAATCATGTCAGGCGGGGAACCGAGCAGCATTAAGAGGGATCATCCATGTGCCGCGGGGAAGCCGGCTTCGCGGCTATGGGCGGAGGACGTTCTATTTTTGTTATGACAGGAGGTGTGCCCGTGTACCAGGCGCTGTACCGTAAATACCGTCCCAGAACCTTTTCCGAGGTGGTGGGTCAGTCCCATATCACCGACACCCTCCAGCGTCAGGTGGCGGAGGGCCGCGTGGGCCACGCCTACCTGTTCACCGGTACCCGCGGCACCGGCAAGACCACCTGCGCCCGCATCCTGGCCAAGGCGGTGAACTGCCAGCACCCCGTGGACGGCGCTCCCTGCTGCCAGTGTGACAGCTGCCGCGGCATCGATGCAGGCACCCTGCTGGATGTGACGGAGCTGGACGCCGCCTCCAACGGCAGCGTCAACGACGCCCGCACCCTGCGGGAGGAGGCGGTGTATCCCCCCTCCGTGCTGAAAAAACGGGTGTACATCATCGACGAGGTCCACATGCTCTCGCGGGACGCCTTCAATGCCCTGCTGAAGATCATGGAGGAACCGCCGGAGCACCTGCTGTTCATTCTGGCCACCACGGAGCTGCACAAGGTCCCCGCCACCATCCTGTCCCGCTGCCAGCGGTTCTCCTTCAAGCGCATCCTGCCCCGTGACGCGGAGCAGCAGCTTTTGAAGATCGCGGCGGCGGAGGACATTGCCCTCACATCCGACGGTGCGGAGATCCTGGCCCGCATGGCCAACGGCGCTCTCCGCGACGCCCTGAGCCTGCTGGACCAGTGCCGTGCGGCGGACGGCGACATTGACAGCCGCACCGTGCTGGACACGCTGGGTCTGGCGGGCAGCACCCAGACGCTGCAATTGATGCGCTGCCTGCTGGCGCGGAACGCCGCCGATGCACTGGCCCTGTTTGACCAGCTGTACCGCAGCGGCAAGGATGTGGCCGCTCTGCTGGGTGAGCTCAGTGACCTCTCCCGTGATATGACGGTGCTGAAAGCCGCGCCGGAGGGCGGTGCGGCGCTGCTGTCCGGTGTCTACGACCGCAAGACCCTGACCGAGCTGGGCCGCGACCTGCCCATGAGCCGGTTTTTGTACATGGCGGACACGCTGCAAGGCTGCTGCGCCGCCCTGGCGGACAGCATCCGCCCCCGCACGGCGGCGGAGCTGTGCCTGCTGCGGCTGTGCGACGAGAGCCTGTCCGGCGACCTCACCGCCTTCGACCGGCGGCTGGCCCGTCTGGAGCAGGCGGTGCAGCAGGGAGCCATCGCCCCCCAGCACCCCTCCCCGCGGCAGGAAGCGTCGGTACGTCCGGCTCCTGCGCCGCGTCCGGCCTGTCAGTCGCCGGTGATGGGGCAGCCGCCTCTGCCGGAGGAGCCGCCCCTGCCGGAGGAACCGCCCCTGCCGGAGCAGGCGGTGCGGGACTTCGGCCTGCCGGAGGAGCCGCCGGTACGTCCCGGCCGCCGGAATGATCCGCCTGTGCCCGCCGCCCCTGCGGCAGCGGGAGACGACAGCGTGTGGCGGCGTCTGCTGGATCAGTACAAGGGCCGTCTGCCGGTGAATGCGCGGGTCATGCTGAGCATGGCCTCCGGCGTGCTGGACGGCGACTGCCTCACCGTACTGTGCCGCGACGACTTCACCCAGAAGCAGCTGGACAAGCCGGAGATCCTCACCGTCCTGCGGGACGTTACCGCCGCCGAGCTGGGCCGCGATATCCGCGTGATGCTGGCGGTGGGCAAGGCCCCTCCCGCATCCGGACGCAGTGTACCCTCTCCCCCGCCATCGCGGCAGGCCCCGCAGCCCGCGCCGCAGGCAGCGGCCCCGGTGCCGCCCGCCAACGATCCCCCGCCATGGGAGCCTCCCGCCCCCACCGGCGGCGACCGGCTGGACGAGCTGGCTCAGAACGGGCGGCAGCTGGACAACTTCAAGATCAAATAAACTGATGATACAAAGGAGAATAACGACATGGCAAAGGGTTATAGCGCCCGCAAGGGCTTTTCCGGCGGTGCCGGCATGATGCAGCAGCAGGCGCAGATGCAGCAGAAGCTGATGAAGATGCAGCAGGAGATGAGCAAAGCCCAGGAGGAGGTGGAGAACAGCTCCTTTACCGCCTCCGTAGGCGGCGGCGCCGTGACTGCCGCAGTCTCCGGCAAGAAGGAGCTCACCGCTCTGACCATCAAGCCCGACGTGGTGGACCCCGAGGATGTGGAGATGCTGCAGGATCTGGTCATTTCCGCCGTCAACGAGGCCCTGCGTCAGGCGGAGGAGGCCATGAGTTCCTCCATGAACGCCCTCACCGGCGGCCTGAACATCCCCGGTCTGGGCCTGTAAAAAGCATAAAAAAGCAGCCCCGAAGCGGTGCTTCGGGGCTGCTTTTTTATGCCTTGGCATCGGCGAAGTACGTCACCAGCAGGTCCGTCACCATGCCGTAGCTGCGGATGCCGCTGGCGTCGCCGTTGGTCTTGAGGAACGCGTCGTACACGCTCTCCGACGCCTGGGACACCGGTCCCCGGAACGCCGCCCAGTAGGTGTTGTCCGCCCGCAGGTCTGCGATCACCGTCTCCGGCAGGGTCTCGCGGATGGCGCGGCTCCGGTCGGGGTCCGCGCGGTACAGGGCATTGGAGAGATAGACGTATCCCTCCAGCCAGCCGGAGTAGCGGTACACCGGATCGGCGCATCTCGTGGCTGCCAGGATGCCGATGAAATTGCACTCCTGCTCGGAGATAACGGCCCGCTGGTGGGCCATCTCGTGGCACACCGTGGACGGCAGCCACGCCACAGGACTGTCCATGTTCACATTGGCCTCGCCGGTAAAGGGGAAATAGAAGCCGGTGAACCGCAGCACGCTGAGGGCGTTGGAGCAGGCGAAGGGCTTGACGCCGCCGGTCTCCACCCGCAGGAACGGGAACTCGTCGTACACCCCGTCGTAGGCATCGCCCGCCGCAGCCAGAATGGCCTTTCGGTCGGCGGCGCAGACGCCGCTGTCGTCCCGCGGCACGCCGTCCGCCGCCGCGGTAAGCTCTGATGCGAAGTACCGTGTCACCTGCTCCAGCTCCTCCACTGACACGGGCTGGGCCACGATGCCGCTCCTGTCCTGAAAGCTGTCGGTGCTGTACGCCGTGCCCCACAGGAGGCAGAAGCCGCCGTACACCGTCAACATCAGGCAGGCGGCGGTCAGCATGAAATCCGCCAGCACCGCGCACCGCTGCGGCCCCGCGATGAGCCGCCGCACCGTGCAGGCCAGCCAGATGATGCCCGCCCAGATCGCCGTCAATATCAGCACCTCGCCCACGGAGCCGTCGAACCCGTCGCACAGGCGGGCCGCCTGCCGCACGGCGGGGAAAATGACGCTGCCGCACAGCCGGTTCATGGCGGTGCGGTCAGTGCGCAGGGCGAAATAGGCGGCGAAAAACAGAGCCAGCGCCGTTAGCCACCATAGCAGTTGGCGGCGCTGCCGCAGATACGTCCTCACAGGGGCAGCGGACGGCCGGTGAAGCTCATGACGCAGTGGGACTGCACGATGACCTTGCCGTTCTCGTCCGTGACCTCCGCCGAGCAGAAGGCCAGCTTGCCGCCCAGACGGTCCACCTTCCCCACAGCGGTAAGGGTGCTGTCCGCCGCCGCAGCGGACAGATAGTCGATGGCAGCGTTTACCGTCACTATCACCTCCTGCCGCAGGCTCATGATGGCCATGCCCATGGCCACATCGCACAGGGCGAACAGGATACCGCCGTGAGCCCCTCCCCAGCGGTTCAGGCTGTCGCGGCACATGGGCAGCACCACGGCGGCGCTGCCGTCGCCAATGTCGGCGGTGTACATATGGTTATGCGTCAGAAACGGCTCGCGGCTGTTGCTGAAATCCAGCAGCTTCTTCTTGAGCTCCTCAGTCATGGTGTTCCTCCGATGTATCGTTCCGGGACGCGAATGCCGGCTCCGACGCCGTTTCGCGGGCCCGCTCCACATAGGCGTAGGCCTCCGTGGGCATATTGCGCCGGCGCAGCCGCCGGTCCAGCAGGTACTTCACCAGCTCCTGCACGCAGGCAAAGATGGGTACGCCCAGGAACATACCCAGCACACCGCCGAAGCCGCCGCCCACCAGAATGGCCACGATGACCCAGAAGCTGGAGATGCCGGTGGCATCGCCCAGGATCTTGGGGCCCAGGATATTCCCGTCAAACTGCTGAAGCACCAAGATAAAGATGATGAAGATGAGACACTGCTTGGGACTGACCAGCAGGATCAGAAAGGCCGATGGGATGGCGCCCAGGAACGGTCCGAAAAACGGGATGATGTTGGTGACGCCTACCACCACGCTGACCAGCGGGGTATAGGGCAGCTTCAGGATGCTGCCTCCGATGAAGCACAGCGCGCCGATGATGAGGGAGTCCAGCAGCTTGCCCCGCACGAAGCCGGAGAAGATGCGGTCCACCTGGCGGGTACCGCGGATGACGGCACGGGCCTTCCGCTCGTCGAAGATGGCGAACACCGCCTTGCAGCAGCGGGCGAGGCTCTTTTCCTTCATGGTCATGAGGTAGATGGATACGATGATGCCCACGATCAGGTCGGTGGCCAGGTTGATGACGCCGCGGATACCGCTCCAGATGCCGCCTGTCAGGGTCCCCAGCGTTGTCTGCGCCCAGGGCAGGATGTGCTCCTTCAGCAGGGTCACGCCATCACTGTAATACTTTGTGACAAAGTCGGCGATCCACACCGCCACCTCGTTCTCGCTGTCCAGCAGACTGTCAGCCCAGTTATATACCTTGTAATAATACGACTCAGCGTTGTTGATGAGCATGGTCACGCTGTCGATGAGCTGGGGGATCAGCACGCTCATCAGCAGGTAGATCAGCAGGATGGCCACCGCCTCCGCCAGCAGGATGCTGAAAAACCGCAGGATGCCAGCGGCGTTCTTCGGGTGCTTTTTGGGAAAAACCCTCTGCCACGCAGCGTGGAGCACCCTCTCGATCCAGTTCATCACCGGCGTCAGCAGGTATGCGATGACCGCGCCGTATACCACCGGCGCCAGCACGGAGGCCAGCTTGCTCACGAACTGCTGCAGTGTACCGCCCATATAAAATGTGTCGTAAAAAACCAGCACGGCGCAGACGGTCAGAAACGCCGTCAGCCCCCACTTCAGGTATTGTGTCCGGTTCTTCATGCACACCACTCCTTTTCCGGTCTTGCTCCCCCTATCATAGCCGACCAGACCCCGATTTGCAAGGGTTTTCTGCCCTTGCCGCCGCTGAGGGAGGGCTGTGCGCTGCGCACGGACAACGCCGTCACTCCTGTGCGTCTGACTGTTGCATTTCCCGCCGCGTTGTGGCATAATGGAAAGACACACTGCACTTACCGGCATATAGGAGGAGAGCCATGAAGAAGCTCCTGTTCATTGTCAATCCAAAGGCGGGCAAAACGAAATCCAACGCCCCCCTGTTCGATGCGGTGGCCGCCTTTTCCCGCGCTGGCTATCTGGTGCGGGTCTTTCTGACGGAGGCCGGCGGCGAAGCCCGGACCTACGCGGCCAAATGGGGTCCACAGTACGACGTGGTAGTCTGCGCCGGCGGCGACGGCACCCTGAATGAGACCATCTCCGGTCTGATGGAGCTGGAGCGCCGCCCGCTGCTGGGCTACCTGCCCAACGGCAGCACCAACGATTTTGCTGCCAGCCTGCACCTGTCCTCCGATCCCCGCCACGCCGCCCAGGCCATCGCCAGCGGCCAGCCCCACGCCTTGGACATCGGGCGGCACAACGACCGTTATTTCGCCTATGTGGCATCCTTTGGCGCCTTCACCCGCTCCTCCTACTCCGCGTCCCAGGCGGCAAAAAACGCCCTGGGTCACTTCGCGTACATACTGGAGGGGCTGGGAGATCTGGACTCCCTGCGGCCCTACAACTGCCGCATTGAGGCGGACGGCGAGACGTTTGAGGGTGACTTCATCTTCGGCGCGGTGTGCAACAGCACTTCCCTGGGCGGGCTGGTGAAGTTGGATCCCAGCCGCGTCAAGATGGACGACGGTCTGTTCGAGCTGCTGCTGCTGCGGATGCCCAAAACGCCCCTGGACCTGCAGAATCTCATCACCGCCATGACGCGGATGCAGTATGAGTACCCGGGCGTCATCTTCCGCCACGTGCAGCACGTGACCCTCACCACCCAGGCCCACATTCCCTGGTCGCTGGACGGCGAGTTCGCCCCCAGCGTGGAGCGTGTGGACATCGACAACCTGTCCGGCGCGGTGGAGCTGCTGCGCTGACTTTCCGAAATAGACGCAAAAAAGGACGCCGGAGCTGCGCTCCGGCGTCCTTTTTCACGTGCTTTTAGAAGAAGAATTCCTTGATCTGGCCGTACAGCACCAGGATCATGCACAGCGGGGTGATGAACTTGATGCAGACCTTGAAGAAGCCGTAGCCGCTCATGGGATGGCCGGACTGCTCGCATTCCTCCTTGACCACGTCGGGGCCCAGCTCCCAGCCGATCATGATCGACATCAGGAGCGCGCCCAGCGGCATCATGATGCCCTCGGACAGCATATCAAAGAAGTCCAGCCAGCAGTCGTTCCATGTCCGGATGTCCGCCTCCGGCAGGCCCAGGAACTTCCACGGGGTGAAGTCGGCGCCGCCCAGACTGTCGGCGCAGATGAGGATACAGCCCACACCCACGGCCGCCGCCGCGATGAGGGTGTACTTCTTGCGCTTGTCGCCCTTGCCGGAATCGCGGGCCTTATCCACAAAGTGAGCCACCACGGCCTCCAGCAGGGAGATGGACGAGGAGATCGCCGCAAACACCACCAGCAGGTAGAACAGGATGCCGAAGATGGGGCCCAGACCGCCCATACGGCTGAACACGTTCTGCATGGTGACGAACAGCAGCTTGGGGCCGCCCAGCGTGCCGCTGGGGTCCAGGGCGAAACGGCCGGGGATGACGCACAGGCCGGCCATCAGCGCCACCAGCGTATCCATGACGATGATAAGAATGGCGTTTTTCTGGAGGTTCTCCTTCTTATCCAGATAGGAGCCGTAGGTGATCATAATGCCCATGCCCAGAGACAGGGAGAAGAACATCTGACCGCCGGCGGTGGAAAGCACGGTCAGGAAATTGGGGGCTTCTTCGATGATGCCGTTGGCCACAGCCCAGCCCGGAACGAACATGTACTTCAGGCCATTCACCGCGTCGGGCAGGGTGCAGGCGCGGATAATGCAGATCAGCAGCATCACGAACAGCGCGGGCATGCCCACGGAACAAACCTTCTCGATACCGCCGCTGACACCGCCCATGACGATGAGCATGGTCAGCGCCACAAAGATGAGACCGTAGATAATGGCCTCAGTGGGATTGCCCATAAAAGCGTTGAATACCTCTGCGCCCAGCGAAGTACCGTTGGCCGCAGCCACCTCCGCAAAGGCGGCGGAGCCGAAGCTGGCGCCGAACAGATCGCCCACGTTCACCACCACGTACTTGATGCAGTAGCCGCCCAGTGCGCAGTAGAAGAACAGAATAAAGAACGGGGACAGGATGCCCAGCCAGCCCAGCCACTTGAAGCGCTTGCTCAGCACATGATACGCGCTGACCACGCCCTTGCCGGTCTTGCGGCCCAGCGCCAGCTCGCCCACCATGACGATAAAGCCGCACAGAACGGCCAGCACCAGATACACCACCAGGAACGTAAAACCGCCGGAGGCGCCCATTTTATTGGGGAAGCCCCAGATGTTGCCCAGGCCGACTGCCGAACCGACAGACGCCATCAGGAATCCAAAATTGGTTCCAAAGCCTTTTCTTTCTTCCATTGTTTTCTCTCCTTACTAAATACTTTCCCTTAGCCTTCCCGTTCCGGTGCTCCCACACCGGAGCGGTTCCCTGCGCGAAAGTCTTTCGCGTCAGGTTACTTTGAAGTATAGCCCATCCCGCCGCTCCCCGCAATTAGCAATATTTATAAATTTTTAGCACAGTTTTCTGTTGTTTTAACATTTTCTTTATAGTAAACTGCCATTCCTTTATGTGAAAAGTATAACATTTCATGCGGCAAAAATGAGATAATATATGCTAATATCTCGTAAAATACAGAATTTGTGCATGTATTTCTTATAAAGAAATGTGCGGGTGCTTTTTCTGTGCAAGCGCACGATTGTTAAATTTTCGCTAATCTGATGTTAAGACCCCGTTAATGCCGCGTTTGCCGGTATAGCGCCGCTCAAAAAAAGCAGTTGACAAACGCGGATTTTCTGCTATGATTTGAAAACGGTTTTCATTTTCAATTTCAGGAGGCATCCTATGACGTATATGACCAGACAGCAGCAGGCGGTACTGGCCTGCATCCGGTCCTGCGACGGCGGCATCGGCGCGGCGGAGCTGACGGAGACGCTGCACCGGCAGGGCGAGACGGTGGGACTGACCACCGTGTACCGCCATTTGGAGCGGTTGGAAAAGGCAGGCAAGGTTCACAAAATCGTGACGGATTCCGGCGCAAAATACCAGTTCTGCACATGTAACGCATCGGGTCGCGACTGTTTTCTGCTGAAATGCGAAAAGTGCGGCGAGGTGTGCCACGTGGACTGCTCCCATCTGGCGCCGCTGTACCGCCATCTGGAGGAGGAGCACGGCTTCTCCATCGACCCGCGGCGGACGCTGTTTTACGGCGTGTGCCGCCGGTGCCGGGAGGCGGCGGAATGAGGCGGCTCCTGGCGTTTTTACTGGCGCTGACGGTGGCGGCGGGGCTGTGCGGCTGCGGCCGGAAGCCCTTGCAGGACAACGGAAAGCTCCGGGTGGTATGCACGCTGTTCCCCTACTACGACTTCGTGCGGCAGATCGGCGGGGACGACGTGGACGTGACGCTGGCGGTGCCCGCAGGGCGGGAGACACACAGCTTTGAGCCCACGCCGCTGGATGTCATCCGCATCAGCGAGGCGGACGTGTTCGTCTACAACGGCGGCGAGAGCGAGCAGTGGGTGGAGAACATTCTGGACGCCGCAGGGGAAAATATCCCGTATGTCCTGTCGATGATGGGGGCGGCGGAACTGCATGAGGAAGAATTTTCCGAGGGCATGCAGGGACAGGACGCAAACGCCCACGAGCACAGCGATCACGACCACGGCCACGGCGAAAACGGCGGGGGCGATGATGCGGAAGATGAAGAAACCGAGTACGACGAGCACATCTGGACATCGCCGGTGACGGCCATGGCCCTGTGCCGTGCCATCGGGGAGACTCTGTGTCAGGCCGATCCCGACCACGCCGACAGCTACCGCCAGCGGCTGACGGACTATCTGACGGAGCTGGAGTCGCTGGATCAGTCGTTCCGCGACGTGGTGGCCGGCGGCAGCCGGAGGCTGCTGGTGTTCGGTGACCGGTTCCCGCTTTTGTATTTCTGCCGCGAGTACGGGCTGGACTACCGCGCGGCGTTTCACGGCTGCGCCGGCGACACCGAGCCGTCGCTGGCCACATTGAAGTATCTCATCGATCTGGTAAACGAGGAGCACATCCCCGTGGTATACACCATCGAGCTCAGCAGCCGGAAGGTGGCGGAGGCCATCGCCGAGACTACCGGCGCGGCGGTGCGGACGTTCCAGTCCTGCCAGACGGTGAGCCGCGCGGATTTTGATAACGGCGTCACGTATCTCCAATTGATGGAGGCCAACGTGGACGCATTGAGGGAGGGGCTGGCCTGATGGAAAAGCCGACGGAAAAGAAAATATTGCTGGACTGCCGCGATGTGTCCCTGGGCTATGAGGGGCAGGCGCTGTGGCAGGGGCTGACGTTCCAGGTGCGCAGCGGCGACTATCTTTGCGTGGTGGGCGAGAACGGCTCCGGCAAGTCCACGCTGCTGAAAAGCATGCTGGGCCTTTTGAAGCCCATGAAGGGAGAGATCGTGCTGGACCGGTCCCTGCGGGCGGGAGCCATCGGCTATCTGCCCCAGCAGACACAGGCCCAGAAGGACTTTCCCGCCACAGTGACGGAGGTGGTGCGCAGCGGCTTCCTCAACGGGCGGGGCGCTCACTTCTTCTACACGGCGCAGGAGAAATCCACGGCGCTGATGCACATGGGCAAGCTGGGCATTTTAGAGCTGAAGGGCCGGTGCTACCGTGAGCTGTCCGGCGGGCAGCAGCAGCGGGTGCTGCTGGCAAGAGCGCTGTGCGCCGCCGGAGAGCTGCTGGTGCTGGATGAGCCGGTGACGGGGCTGGACCCCGCCGCGGCCCAGGACCTGTACCGCACGCTGGACTATCTCAATAAGAAGGAGGGGCTGGCCATCGTCATGGTGACCCACGACCTGCGCAGCGCCCTGCCCCACGCCACCGCCATCCTCCACGCGGGACACGGCGGCTGGTTCTACGGCGACACGGCGGCGTATCTGGCGTCGCCCTACGGAAAGCGATTCGGAGGTGACGGTATATGAGCCTGCTGCTGGAAATGTTCACCTATCCCTTTATCCTGCGGGCCTTTGTGGTGGGCATCCTGATCTCCCTGTGCGCGGCGCTGCTGGGCGTGCCGCTGGTGCTGAAGCGCTACTCCATGATCGGCGACGGACTGAGCCACGTGTCCTTCGGCGCACTGAGCGTTGCGCTGGCCTGCGGCTGGGCGCCGCTGCCGGTGTCCATCCCCGTGGTGGTGCTGGCGGCGCTGGGCCTGCTGCGGATGACGGAGAGGAGCCGCATGGGCGCGGACGCGGCCATCGCCGTGGTCAGCGCCTCCTCCCTGGCCGCCGGTGTGGTGGTCACCAGTCTCACCACCGGCATGACCACCGATGTGGACAGCTTTATGTTCGGCTCCATCCTGGCGCTGGACCGCGCCGACGTGGCGCTGTCCGTGGGGGTGTCGGCGGCGGTGCTGGTGCTGTACGTGCTGTTTTACCACCGGCTGTTCGCCATCACCTTTGATGAGAGCTTTTCCCGCGCCACCGGCATGCGGGTGGGGCTTTACAACACGGTGCTGTCGGTGCTGACAGCGCTGACCATCGTGCTGGGCATGCGGCTGATGGGCGCCATGCTCATCTCCAGTCTGGTCATCTTCCCCGCCCTGACGGCGATGCGGCTGCTCCGCAGCTTCCGCGGCGTGGTCATCTGCGCGGGAGTACTCAGCGTGGCATGCTTCTGCGCGGGTCTCACCGGCTCGTACCTGCTGAGTACCCCCGTGGGCGCTACGGTGGTGCTGGCGGATCTGGCGGCGTTCCTGCTGGCCGGATGTTTTTCGCATGTAAAAAGAGCCGCCTAAGGCGGCTCTTTTTACATGCGTGTACAAATATATGCTTTCAGAAGTCCATTATCCCACTCTCTTGTAAATTGCTACCATGTCCTCTATGTAGATCGTTAAACACTCTTCATCAACAGAAAACTTGTATTTCTCCTCATCATTTTCGTCAAATATCGTCAAATCATCTCCCTCGAAAAAATACTCTGCCGCTGTGACAGCGTCCTTGTCTCCATTCTCGTCCACAAAGTAGTGGACACAAATACCATCATCGGAAAAGTTCATTCGTTCCCTGCGGTTATTCGCGTTACCCCAAGCCTGTTCCCATATACCCACTATGCTATTGACCACATTTTCAGCAGGACTATTTTCTTCCTTGCTGCACCCCACCAAACATAGTGCGATCAACAGCCCCAATATTAAAGTGACTTTCTTTTTCATTTGGCTTCCCCCTACATCGCAGAATCCGGCAACAAATCAACACACCCTGATTTCTGCACAACTATGTAAGCTGATTATAACATTCTTGTTCAGTACGCGCAAGGACTTTTTGAAAGTCATTCTCCCCCTTTTTGCTTTATTTCGCGGAAGTTTTTCAAGAAAAATACTTGCGTTCCCTGCATTTTTATGGTATGCTACACATGTAAGTAGGGTATTGACTGGGAGTGGGCTTGACTGTCCGCTCTTTTTGTTGGGCATTTTTGATTTGTTAAAAGCAGGAGGATGCGCCGTGAAAAAGATCACAGACGTTGTCTGGGAGCTGGCGGAGCCGGTGGTACAGGAGCATGGCTGCCAGCTGTGGGACGTGGAATATGTACGGGAGGCAGGCCAGTGGTACCTGCGGCTGTATCTGGACAAGGACGGCGGCGTGGACATTCTGGACTGCGAGGCCATCAGCCGGAGGGTCAGCGACCTGCTGGACGAGGCCGACCCTATCGAGAGCAGCTACGTGTTCGAGGTGGGCTCCGCCGGTCTGGAGCGGCAGCTGAAGCGGCCTTCGGACTTTGCCCGCTTCATGGGCAGCCCCGTGCTGGTCAAGACCTACCAGAACAGGGACGGGCGCAAGGAGTTCGCCGGTAAGCTGGCGGGCTATGAGGACGGCGCGGTGCTGCTGGACATGGGCGGCGCGGAGCCGGTGCGGTTCGAAAAGAACGAGGTGGCGCTGGTGCGCCTGCGCGTGGAATTCTGATACGACTATCTGACGATGAATAGAAGGAGAAACGACCATGAAATGTGATGAGATCTTCGCCGCACTGGCGATGCTGGAAAAGGAACGCGGTATCCCCCAGAGCTTTATGATGGGCAAGATCATTCAGGCGCTGACCACCGCCTATAAGCGGGACCACGAGGGCGTGGAGAACGTCATCGTGGACGTGAACGAGGAGAAGAAGGATCTGAAGATGTTCGTCCAGAAGGAGATCGTGGAGGAGGTGGAGAACCCCGGCTCCCAGATCTCTCTGGAGGAGGCCAGGCACATGTCCGCCAAGAACGAGCTGGGCGGCATCGTCAACATCCCCGTGGAAAGCGTGGAGTTCGGCCGTATCGCCGCCGGAAACGGCAAGCAGGTCATCATCCAGGGTCTGCGGGAGGCTGAGCACGGCATGGTCTACGATGAGTTCAACAGCAAGCAGCACGAGATCCTCACCGGCACCGTCAGCCGCATCGATCCCCGGACCGGCAACGTCAGCCTGCGTATCGGCACCGGCGCCGAGTCCACTGAGGCGGTGCTGACCATGAACGAGCAGGTCCCCGGCGAGGAGCTGCGTGAGGGCCAGATGGTCAAGGTGTATCTGGTAGAGGTCCGCCGCAGCACCCGCGGCCCGCAGGTGCTGATCTCCCGCACCCACCCGGGCCTTGTGAAGCGGCTGTTCGAGCTGGAGGTGCCGGAGATCTATGACGGCACCGTGGAGATCCGCTCCATCGCCCGTGAGGCGGGCAACCGCACCAAGATGGCGGTGTGGTCCGCCGACGAGAACGTGGACCCCATCGGCGCATGCGTCGGTCCCCGCGGTCAGCGCGTCAACGCCATCGTGGACGAGCTGCGGGGCGAGAAGATCGACATCATCAAGTACTCCGAGGACCCCGCGGAGTTTATCGCCGCCGCGCTGGCCCCTGCCGACGTGGTCAGCGTGCAGCTGGCCGACGAGGGCAAGAGCTGCCGCGTGGTCGTCCCCGACGACCAGCTGAGCCTCGCCATTGGCAAGGAGGGCCAGAACGCCCGTCTGGCCGCGCGGCTCACCGGCTATAAGATCGACATCAAGCCCGCCAGCTACACCGGCGAGTAAGATCGGATAGAAAGGAGCGGCAGAGATGCAGAAGCCCCGCAAAATACCGCAGCGGCAGTGCGTCGGCTGCCGCGAGATGAAGGAGAAGAAGGCGCTGCTGCGCATCGTCCGGACGCCGGAGGGCCAGATCCTGCTGGACGGCACCGGCAAAAAATCCGGACGCGGCGCCTATGTGTGCCCCGACCCCGCCTGCCTGAAGAAGGCACGGAAGAACCGGTCGCTGGAGCGGGCCTTTGACACCGCCATCCCGCCGGAGGTCTACGACGCGCTGGAAGCGCAGATGGAGGGCGGCCTATGACAGAACACATCCTGTCCATGCTGGGCCTCGCCCTGAAGGCGGGCCGCGTGGAGGCGGGCGAGGAGCCGGTGGGCGCCGCCGCCCGCGCCAAGAAAGCCCGCGTCATCTTTGTGGCGCAGGACGCTGCGCCGTCATCCGTGCGGCGGGCCCAGTCCTTTGCCCGCACCGGCAGCACGCTGTGCATGACGCTGCCTGCGGACAAGGACGCGCTGGGACGCAGTCTGGGACGCAGCAGTGTGGCCATGTGCGCCGTCACCGACATTGGCTTTGCCGAGTCGCTGGTGAAAAAGCTGGCGGCGCTGGACGGCGGCGCCTACCAGGAGGCCGCCGACACGCTGGCCGTCAAGGCCAGACGGGCGCGGGAGCGGAAAGAGGAACGGCTCCAGCATGAGAAAAACCTGCGGCAGGGCAAAAAGCGTGTCCATGCCGAGAAGCCCGCGGCACCGGAGCCTCCGGCACCGCAGGCGCCTGCCAGACCCGCGGCGAAGCGGCCGTCACGGCCCGGCAGCGCCCGCAGGCGGCAGGAACGGCCCCAGCGCCGGACAGAGACATCCAGCCAACGGTTCGCCGGCGCGCTGCCGGTGAAGAAGGGCAAAGGAAGCCGGAAAAAGTCCGGCAGATAAACAGCAGCAAACGGAACTTGCGCGGCATGCCACGCGGCAGGCCGATCACTAAGATGGAGGTGGCTTTATTTGGGTAGTATCGTCAACAAATACAGAGTGCATGAGGTGGCCAAGGATTTCGGGGTCTCCACCAAGGAGATCACGGAGATCCTGGCCAAGTACGCCGAAACGCCCAAGAATCACATGCAGGTGCTGGAGGATCGGGAGCTCAGCCTCATCTTTGAGTATCTGACCCAGCACAACCCTGTCTCCAATATCGCGGTCATCTTCGCCGAGGGCGCCAAGCCCGCGGAGAAGAAGGCGGCCCCTGCCCAGAGCCAGCAGGCGGCCAGGCCAGCCGCGCCGCAGCAGGGCAACAGGCCCGCACAGGGTACGGCTCCCGCCGGTAAGGCCCCCGAGAAGGCCGCCGAGCCGGTGAAGCAGCCCATGTCCCGCGTGCCCCAGAAGCAGGTGGTGGATACCCGCAAGGCCACCAACGTGAATCTGGACAAGTACGACGAGAAGCTGCAGGATATGGCGGACGCCCGCGCCCGCGGCGGCAAGCGGGAGCAGCAGGCACCCCAGGGTAAGGAGAAATTCCGCAATAACAAGCGCCGCGACAACAGCTTCGCCAGCAGCAAGCGCAAGCAGGAGGAGGCTGACCGGCTCCGCAAGCTGCGTCTGGAGGTCATTAAAAAGACGCCCGTCACCGTGCAGATCCCCGATGAGATCTCCGTGGGCGAGCTGGCCAGCCGCATGAAGAAAACCGGCGCAGAGGTGGTCAAGTGCCTGATGAAGAACGGCGTTATGGCCTCTCTGAGCCAGATGATCGACTTCGACACCGCGGCCATCATCGCCGAGGAGATGGGCTGCAAGGTGGAGAAGGAAGTGGTGGTCACCATTGAGGAGCGCCTCATCGACGACCACCAGGACAAGGACGAGGATCTGGTGCCCCGGGCGCCTGTGGTGGTGGTCATGGGTCATGTGGACCACGGCAAGACCAGTCTGCTGGACTATATCCGCAACGCCCATGTGGCCTCCGGCGAGGCGGGCGGCATCACCCAGCACATCGGCGCATATCAGGTGGAGATCCACGGCAAGCCCATCACGTTCCTGGACACCCCCGGCCACGAGGCCTTTACCTCCATGCGCGCCCGCGGCGCCATGGTGACGGATATCGCCATCCTGGTGGTGGCCGCCGAGGACGGTATCATGCCCCAGACCGTGGAGTCCATCAACCACGCCAAGGCCGCCGGTATCCCCATCATCGTGGCCATCAACAAGATGGATAAGCCCGAGGCCAACCCCGAGCGCATCAAGCAGCAGCTCACCGAGTACGGTCTGGTGTGCGAGGAGTGGGGCGGCGACACCATCATCTGCCCCATCTCCGCCAAGACCGGCATGGGCATCGACAACCTGCTGGAGATGCTGACCCTCACCGCCGAGGTGGGCGAGCTGAAGGCCAACCCCCACCGCGCCGCACAGGGCACCGTCATCGAGGCCCGTCTGGACAAGGGCCGCGGCCCCGTGGCCACCCTGCTGGTCCAGAACGGCACCCTGCATCAGGGCGATATCATCATCGCGGGCACCTCCGTGGGCCGCGTCCGTGCCATGGTCAGCGACAAGGGCCAGCGCATCACCGAGGCGGGCCCCAGCGTGCCCGTGGAGATCACCGGCCTCAGCGAGGCCCCCTCCGCCGGCGCTACGTTCAATGCCGTGGCCGACGAGAAGCTGGCCCGCGAGCTGGTGGAGCAGCGCAAGGCCGAGGAGAAGGCCAAGGCCAACGCCCCCGTCACCAAGGTGTCTCTGGAGGATCTGTTCAGTCAGATCCAGGCCGGTGAGATGAAGAACCTGAACCTCATCGTCAAGGCCGACGTGCAGGGCAGCGTGGAGGCCGTGAAGTCCTCTCTGGAGAAGCTGAGCAACGATGAGGTCCGCGTCCGCGTCATCCACGGCGGCGTGGGCGCCATCAACGAGTCCGACGTGATGCTGGCCTCCACGTCCCAGGCCATCATCGTGGGCTTCAACGTCCGTCCCGATGCCGCCGCCCGCGACAGCGCCGCCCGCGCCAACGTGGACATGCGGATGTACCGCGTCATCTACGATGCCATCAATGAGGTCGAGGCCGCCATGAAGGGCATGCTGGCCCCCAAATTCCGCGAGGTGCTGCTGGGCCACGCCGAGGTGCGCCAGACCTACAAGGTGTCCGGCGTGGGCACGGTGGCGGGCTGCTATGTGCTGGACGGCAAGCTGCAGCGCAAGGACTGCCAGGTCCGTCTGGTCCGCGACGGCATCGTTATCCACGAGGGCGTGCTGGCCTCCCTCCAGCGGTTCAAGGACTCCGTCAAGGAGGTCGTGGCCGGTTACGAGTGCGGTCTGAGCATTGAGAAGTTCAACGATATCAAGGAAGGCGACGTGGTGGAAGCCTTCACCATGGAGCAGATCCAAGTGTAACTGACGAGGGGGTGGGCCGACGCCCACCCCCTGTTTTTCGAAAGGAGCGATATTATGGCATCCAACCGCATCGGACGCATCAACGAGGCCATCCGCGAGGCGCTGGCCGGTCTGCTGCGCACCGTGAAGGACCCCCGCGTCACCGAGAGCATGCTGACCATCACCCATGTGGACACCACCAGCGACCTGCGGTACGCCCGGGTGTATATCAGCGCCCTGAACTGCCGGGACGAGAAGGGCCTGATGAAGGGCCTGAAGTCCGCGTCCGGTTATCTGCGCCATGAGCTGGGGCAGAAGGTGGACCTGCGGTACACGCCGGAGCTGCAGTTCATCATGGACGATTCCATCGCCCACGGCGCACACATTCTGGACCTTCTGAGCCACGTGAAGCCCGCCAACCCCGCCAACGCGGACATCGTACTGCCGGAGGATCGGGAATGAGCGGGAACAGACTGACCGCGCGGGAGACGGCGGCGGCCCTACGGGGCATGGACAACGTGCTGATCCTGACGCACGTGCGGCCCGACGGCGACACCATCGGCTCCGCCGCCGCGCTGTGTCAGGCCCTGCGGGACATGGGAAAGACGGCGTACCTGCTGTATAACCCCGAGATCACCGCCACCTATGCGCCCTGCGCCGCCCCCTACTGGGCGCCGGAGCGCTTTGCACCGGAGCACGTAGTGTCCACCGACATCGCGGCGCTGAACCTGCTGCCGGACAACGCGGCCGCCTACGCGGACCGCATCGAGCTGGCCATCGATCACCATGGCTCCCACGGGTTCTTTGCGGAGCAGGTGTGTCTGGACGCGGACGCCGCCGCCTGCGGCGAGATCCTCTACGGCATCATCCGAGAGCTGACGGCGGTGACGCCGGATATCGCCATGCTGCTGTACGTGGCCATCGCCACGGACACCGGCTGCTTTGTATACAGCAACACCACCGCCCAGACCCACCGCATTGCATCGGAGCTGTTGGGCTGCGGCATTGACGTGGGGCCGGTGAACAAGGCGCTGTTCCGCACGAAAAGCCGGACGCGCCTTGCCATGGAGGCCCGGATGGTGGCGGACATGACGCTGTTCGACCAGGACCGCGTGGTGGTGATGACCATCCCCCTGTCCCTGCGGCAGGAGATGCACGCCACGGAGGCAGACATCGAGGAGCTCAGTTCTCTTGCGGCGCTGGTGGAGGGCACGGACTGCGGCGTGACGCTGCGGGAGCTGCGGCCCGGGGTCATCAAGATCTCCCTGCGCACCGGCCCCCGTGTGGACGCCTGCGCCGTGTGCCAGAAGCTGGGCGGCGGCGGTCACAGGGCCGCGGCGGGCGCTACGGCGGACGGCACCATGGACGAGGTGCGCAGCGCCGTGCTCCGCGCCTATCAGGAGGTCGTGGGGTAAGACATGGCAAACGGTATCGTGATTATCGACAAGCCCTCAGGCTGGACATCCATGGACGTGTGCGGCAAGCTGCGGAGCGTCCTGAAAACCCGCAAGGTGGGCCACGCCGGTACGCTGGACCCCATGGCCACCGGCGTGCTGCCGGTGTTCGTGGGGCAGGCTACCCGCGCGGTGTCCTTCGCCGAGACCGGCGACAAGGAGTACGTGGCGGGGCTGCATTTAGGCTGCGTCACCAATACGCAGGACACCTCCGGTGATGTGCTGGAGCAGCACCCCGTCCACGTGACGCGGCAGGAGCTGGAGGCGCTGCTGCCCCGCTTCACCGGCGAGGTGATGCAGGTGCCGCCCATGTACTCCGCGATCAAGGTCAATGGGCAGAAGCTGTACCAGCTGGCGCGGCAGGGCAAGGAAGTGGAGCGCCCCGCCCGCCCTGTGACCATCCATGAGCTGGAGGTGCTGGGGCAGGACGAGAGCGGCGACTGGCTGCTGCGCATCCTGTGCTCCAAGGGCACCTACGTCCGGACGCTGTGCCACGACATGGGACAGGCTTTGGGCTGCGGCGGGTGCATGAGCTCCCTGCGGCGCACCATGGCCGCCGGCTTTACGCTGGCGGACAGCCATACCATCGAGGAGGTGCAGGAGCTGGGCGAGGCGCTGCTGGCCCCCGCCGACTCCCTGTTCCGGCAATACCCCGCCTACGTCATCCCCACGGAGGGGGCGGAGCGGCGGTGCCGCTGCGGCAATCCCCTGACGGCGGAGGTGCCGGACGGGCTGTACCGCGTATACGGGCGGGACGGCAGCTTCCTGTGCCTGAGCCGCGGGGAGGGCGGCGTTTTGACCTCCCTGAAAAACTTTTTCGGAGCGTGAACACTTTGGAACGAACTGTGATAGCCCTTGGCTTTTTCGACGGCGTACACCGCGGTCACGGCGCCCTGCTGCAAAGGACAGCAGAGCGGGCCCGTGAGCTGGGCGCGGAGCCGGTCGTCTTTACCTTTGACCGGCCGCCCAAGGAGGTGGTCACCGGTCAGCCGGTGTACCTCATCAACTCAGCGGAGGACCGGCAGGGTCTCATCCGCCGCCTGTACGGTATCGACCGCATCATCCTGGCCCCCTTTGACCTCGAAATGATGACCATGTCCTGGGAGGACTTTGTAACGGAGCTGCTGGTGAAGCGCTGCGGCGCGGTGCATCTGGTGGCGGGCCATGACCACCGGTTCGGCCACAAAAACGCCGGAAACGCCCAGCTTCTGCGGGAAAAGTGCGCCCAGCTGGGACTGGGCTGCGACATCATCCCCGAGGTGGTGCATGACGGCATCACCGTCAGCTCCACCTACATCCGCAAGCTGGTGGCGGCGGGGGACGTGGAGCGGGCGGCAGAGTTTCTGGGCCACCGCCACTGTCTCAGCCGCACGGTGGAGCACGGTCAGCGCATCGGCCGCACCATCGGCATCCCCACGGTGAACCTGACGATGCCGGAGCGCGTGCTGGCCCCGGCTCACGGCGTGTATATCACGCGGGTATACCTGCCGGACGGGCGGAGCTTCGCCGGTGTCACCAATGTGGGCACGCGGCCCACGGTGTCCGACAGCGGCGCGGTATCGGTGGAGACCTTCCTGCTGGACTTCGACGGCGACCTGTACGGCCAGACTATCCGGCTGGAGTTCTGCCGCCGCCTGCGGGGCGAGCGGAAATTCGACTCGCTGGAGGTCCTGCGGCAGGAGATCCAGCACAACATCGCGGAGACGCGGGACTATTTCTGCGGTGAGGCGTGAAATTGCGTAAAAAAAGAGCCTGCGGCTGTGCCGCAGGCTCTTTTCTCGCCGTAGGGGCTATTGTGCCGCAGGGGCGCTTACGGGAGGTCCTCCAGCTCCGGCTTACCAAGGCGCATCTCCCGCCAGCGGCGGGGCAGGCCCGGGGCGATCAGCGGGAACAGGTGCTCCGTGTCGCCGGTAGGCTGGATGTTGTAGGTGCCGTACATATTCACCAGGTCGAAGCAGCTCTCCGGCACGCCGCGGAACTGGTGGACATCCGGCGTGGCATCGTAGGGAAAGCCGCCGCTCTTTTTGGGCATGAAAAATCACCTCCGGCCTTAGTATGGCCGGAGGTGCGGGGTTTCTTTCGTATTCAGCGGTAGACCTCGGCGTCGAAGTCCCGCACGATCTCGTCTCGCTGGATGTCGCGGACGCAGACCAGATTCGTCTCATCAAAGGCCAGACGCATGGCGAAGTCCTTGGCCTCGTCAATATCGTTGGTCTCGAAAAAATCGCGGTAGGCCGACTCCGGCTCGTGGCTTTTACGCCAGACAACATGAAATCGCATGGGTGTTCCTCCTTTAGGGGTGTATTTTTTAGTATACCCCGTTCGCTGCGCCGGCGCAACAGTGGGTTTCGCCAAAAAAGCGAGGACAAGTTCGGCTATTTTTCCCTACCGGATTTGGTGATTTTCGCTTTCCTGCGGACACAGGATGTTGTATAATGAGTCGAGTTTTTGATGTAACGGGGGTCATGGAGATGAAGATCGGATTCGACAACGACAAGTACCTGCAGCTGCAGGCGGAGCATATCACGGCGCGGCGGGCCCAGTTTGGCGGCAAGCTGTATCTGGAGTTCGGCGGCAAGCTGTTTGACGACTACCACGCCTCCCGCGTGCTGCCGGGGTTCCAGCCGGACAGCAAGATCCGGATGCTGCGGACGCTGAAGGACGACGTGGAGATCGTCATGGCCATCTGCGCCGGTGATATTGAGAAAAACAAGATGCGGGGCGACCTGGGCATCAGCTACGACGCCGATGTGCTGCGGCTCATCGACGTGTTCCGCGATCTGGGGTTCTATGTGGGCTCCGTGGTCATCACCCAGTACGCCGGTCAGCCGGCGGCCGACGCCTTTATCAAGCGGCTGAGCCAGCTGGGAGTCAAGAGCTACAAGCACTATCCCATCGCCGGATACCCCTCTGACGTGGCCCACATCGTCTCCGACGAGGGGCTGGGCCGCAACGATTATATCGAGACCACGCGGCCCCTCATTGTGGTGACGGCCCCGGGCCCCGGCAGCGGCAAGATGGCCACCTGTCTGAGCCAGCTGTACCACGACAACCGCCGCGGCATCCCTGCGGGCTACGCCAAGTATGAGACGTTTCCCATCTGGAACCTGCCGCTGAAGCATCCGGTAAACCTGGCCTACGAGGCCGCCACCGCCGACCTCAACGATGTGAACATGATCGATCCGTTCCATCTGGACGCCTACGGCATCACCACCGTCAACTACAACCGCGACGTGGAGATCTTCCCCGTGCTGGCAGCCATGTTCAAAAAGATCCAGGGCGAGTGCCCCTACAAGTCCCCCACGGACATGGGCGTGAACATGGCGGGCTTCGCCATCGTGGACGACGAGGCGTGTCAGGAGGCCAGCCGCATGGAGATCCTGCGCCGCTACTACGCCGGCTGTGTGGAGCGGGCCCGCGGCCAGGCCGACGAATGCGTGGTGCGGAAGCTGGAGCTGGTGATGCAGCAGGCCGGCGTCACGCCGGAGCTGTGCCCCGCCGTGGGCGCGGCGCTGGAGAAGGCGGCCCAGACCGGCAAACCCGCCGGCGCCATGGTGCTGCCGGACGGCTGCGTCGTCACGGGCAAGACCTCCCCCCTGCTGGGCGCGTCGGCGGCACTGCTGCTCAATGCCCTGAAGCACATGGCGGGCATCGACCACAAGCTGGACCTGATCCCCTCCTCCGTCATCGAGCCCATCAGCGCCATGAAGACCGGCTATCTGGGCCACCACAACCCTCGCCTGCACTCCGACGAGGTGCTGATCGCGCTGGCCATCTCGGGCCTGACCAACCCGCTGGCCGCCATGGTGCAGGAGCAGCTCAGGACCCTGCGGGGCTGCGACGCCCACTTCTCCGTCATTATCTCGGAGGAGGACGCCAAGCTCTATAAGCGGCTGGGCATCAACGTCAGCTGCCAGCCGAAATACGAGGTCAAGTCCCTGTACCACAAAAAGTGACCCCCCCCTTTGCCCGCGCTGTGCGCGGGCAAAGTCATTCCCGTACCGACATCTGCGTATTCTGAAAGGAGCCTTCATGCAGACCATTCCCCAGATACTGGCCAAGGAGCTGGACAAGCCCCAGCAGGCCGTGGAAAACGTTATCGCCCTGCTGGATCAGGGCAACACCATCCCCTTCATTGCCCGCTACCGCAAGGAGCAGCACGGCTCCATGGACGACACCGCCCTGCGGAAACTGGAGGACCGGCTGCGCTATCTGCGAAATCTGGAGACGCGGCGGCAGGAGGTGAAGTCCGCCATCGACGGGCAGGGCAAGCTGACGGAGGAGCTGTCCGCCTCCATCGACAACGCCGCCACGCTGGCGGAGGTAGAGGATCTGTACCGCCCCTATAAGCAGAAGCGCCGCACCCGCGCCACTGCCGCCCGTGAGAAGGGGCTGGAGCCCCTGGCGCTGCTGCTGTTGGCCCAGGCGAAGAACGGCCCCGCGCCGGAGGACGCTGCCCAAGCCTATCTCGACCCGGAAAAGGGCGTGGAGACGGCAGCGGACGCCCTGCAGGGCGCCAACGACATCATCGCCGAGCTGCTCAGCGACGACGCCGATCTGCGCAAGGCGCTGCGCGGCCTCCTGTCGCGGCAGGGACACCTGCGCAGCGTGGCTGTCAAGGAGGAGGACAGCGTGTACCGGCTGTACTATGATTTCGACCAGCCGCTGCCCAGGCTGGCGGGTCACCAGATCCTGGCCGTCAACCGCGGTGAAAAGGAGGGCTTCCTCTCCGTGACGGTGCTGCTGGATCGGGAGGCGGCGCTGTACGCGCTGCGCACGGCAGTGGTCAAGCCCCGCACACCGGCGGCGGCGTTCGTCAGCGCCGCCTGCGAGGACGCCTACGACCGGCTCATCTACCCCTCGCTGGAGCGGGAGGCCCGCTCTACCCTGACCGATACCGCCAGCGAGGGCGCTATCGGCCAGTTTGCCCTGAACCTGAAGCCCCTTCTGATGCAGCCGCCGGTGAAGGGCCACATCACCATGGGCCTGGACCCCGGCTATGCCCACGGCTGCAAGGTGGCGGTCATCGACGGCACCGGCAAGGTGCTGGACACCACCGTGGTGTATCCCACCTACGGTGAGCGCCAGAAAAAGGACGCCATCGCCAAGCTGACGGCCCTGTGCAAAAAGTACGGCGTCACCCACATTGCCATCGGCAACGGCACCGCCAGCCGCGAGACGGAGCAGATGACGGTGGAGATGCTCCGCGGCCTGCCCGGGGTCAGCTATATGATCGTCAACGAGGCGGGCGCCTCCGTGTACTCCGCCAGCAAGCTGGCAGCGGAGGAGTTCCCCGACTACGATGTGAACCTGCGCAGCGCCGTATCTATCGCGCGGCGGATGCAGGACCCGCTGGCGGAGCTGGTGAAGATCGATCCCAAGGCCATCGGCGTGGGCCAGTACCAGCACGATATGCCCCAGAAGCGGCTGGACGAGGCGCTGTCCGGCGTGGTGGAGGACTGCGTCAACGCCGTGGGTGTGGACGTGAACACCGCGTCCGCCAGTCTTTTGAGCCGTGTGTCCGGTCTTACCGCCGCCACGGCGAAGAATATTGTGAAGTACCGCGAGGAGAACGGCGCATTCCCCGACCGGAAGCGGCTTTTGAAGGTGCCGAAGCTGGGGCCCAAGGCCTTTGAGCAGTGCGCCGGCTTCCTGCGGGTGCCGGAGAGCAGATCCATACTGGACAACACCGGCGTCCATCCCGAGAGCTACGGTGCGGCGCAGCAGCTGCTGGCCCTGTGCGGCTACACGCTGGAGGACGTGAAGAACGGCGACATTCCCCTGCTGGCCCAGAAAGTAAAGCTGCTGGGTGAGGAGAAGGCGGCGCAGCAGCTGGGCGTGGGCCTGCCCACCCTGCGTGACACGGTGAAGGAGCTGATGAAGCCCGGGCGGGACGTGCGCGACGACCTGCCGGCTCCTATCCTGCGCACTGACGTGCTGGAGCTGAAGGATCTGAAGGCAGGTATGGTGCTCACCGGCACCGTCCGCAATGTCATCGACTTCGGCGTGTTCGTGGACATCGGCGTCCATCAGGACGGTCTGGTCCACATCTCTCAGGTGTGCAGCAGGTTCATCAAGCACCCCTCGGAGATCGTGGCCGTGGGTGACGTGGTGAAGGTGGTGGTACTGGACGTGGACGAGAAGAAAAAACGCATCAGCCTGTCCATGAAGCAGGTGCCCAAGGATGCATGAAGATAGGGAGGCTCCCCATCCGGTACGCCGGACGGGGAGCCTCTTTTTACGCGCCCTTGTATTTCTTCCGCGTAGCCAGACCGCCGCGGATGTGGCGCTGGGCCTTGTTCTCCTCCATCACCGCCTTGACCTGCAGATACAACGGGCGGTCATACAGCGGCAGCCGCTCCGACAGGTCCTTGTGGACGGTGGACTTGCTGACGCCGAACTTTTTGGCGGCGGCGCGGACCGTGGTCCGGTTTTCTATGAGGTAATGGGCCAGCTCCACGGCCCGCTGCTCCAGATTGTTGCGAATAGAGCACCACTCCTATACACGTTTGCTGCTGGTCTATGTCTATGCGGCGGCAGGGGCGGTTATGCAGTATGGATGCATAAAAAGGGGCGGTCTGCCCCCCCCCTTTTGTCCGCCGTGCCGGGTGGAAACCCGACTGTCCGGCGGTCATGGCGGCAGCCAGGCGCACCGCCTCCGCCTGCTCTGTTGTGAAATTGCACGACAGGTCGGCTCCGCGCAGGGGCGAGTGTAAGTATATCCGACAAAAACGCTATTTTATGAATATTTATTCATATCATCCCTTGACTTTGTGCATAATCAGTGGTAGAGTATGCAGCATCAACGAAAGAGACACGCTCCCGCATCCCGAAAGCTCCTGCGGGGACGGCAATACAGGAAGGATGGACAGACCCATGAAAAGGAATTGGCCCAGAGCGGTATGACCATGGTGGTGGTGACCCACGAGATGGCCTTCGCCCGCGAGGTGGGCAGCCGCGTACTGTTCATGGACGCCGGTAAAATCGGCGAGCAGGGCACGCCGGAGGAGATATTCGATCACCCCCAGAGCGTCAGATTGCAGGATTTCCTGAAAAAAGTGCTATAAAAAAGGAGCTGGCTATGGATAACGCAAAAAAGGCGGCACTGGCTGCCATTGATGAAAAGAACGAGCTGATCGCGGAGGTGGCAGATTCCATCTGGGACTACGCGGAGCTGTCCATGCAGGAGGTAAAGTCCGCCGCCCTGTTCGTCAAGGTCCTGAAGGAGGAGGGCTTTCAGGTGGAGGAGGGCATCTGCGGCATCCCCACCGCCTTCTCCGCGTCCTACGGCAGCGGCAAGCCGGTCATCGGCTTTCTGGCGGAGTATGACGCCCTGTCGGGCCTGTCCCAGGAGGCGGGCAGCACCGAGTACCACGAGCTGGTGAAGGGAGGGAGCGGTCACGGCTGCGGCCACAATCTGCTGGGCGCGGGCGCCATGGCCGCCGCCATCGGTCTGAAGCACTACCTCGCCGGGACCGGCAAAAGCGGCACCGTCATTCTGTACGGCTGCCCCGGCGAGGAGGGCGTGGCCTCCAAGGCCTACATGGCCCGCGATGGCTTGTGGTACAATCTGGATGCGGCCCTGACCTGGCACGCCGGCGACTGCAACGAGGTGGCCACTGGCTCCACCAACTCCTGCATTCAGATGCTGTATACCTTCCACGGTCTGGCCTCTCAGGCGTCTACTGCCCCGGAGCGGGGGCGCAGCGCTCTGGACGCCGTGGAGCTGATGAACGTAGGCGTGCAGTTCCTGCGGGAGCACATGCCCCGGGACGCCCGGATACACTACTCCATTCTGGACGCCGGCGGCGCCAGCCCCAATGTGGTGCAGCATCAGGCCAGTGTCCTGTATATGATCCGGTCCAACTTCGTGAAGGACTGCATCACCCTGCACCAGCGGGTGGACAAGATCGCCCAGGGCGCGGCGCTGATGACGGACACCACCATCGAGCGGCGGTTCGTGGACGGCCTGTCCGACACCGTGTGCAACCACGCGCTGGAAAAGGTGCTGTACGACAACTTCGCGGAGCTGGGCGTACCGGCGTGTACGCCGGAGGAGCACGCCTTCATGGAGAAGCTGTCCGCCACCTACGCCGGCAGCGACATCCCCAGCGGCGTAGGCGCGGAGAACGATCCCGCCTTCGCCGAGAAGGTGCAGGCTCTGCGGACCGGCCACTTCAACGACTTTCTGGTGCCGCTGTACCAGGGTCCCGCCTTCAACGCCGGCTCCACCGACGTGGGCGACGTCAGCTACCAGTGCCCCACGGCCCAGATCCATATGGCGGTGTGGCCCAACCACGTGCCCTGCCACAGCTGGCAGGTGGTGTCCTGCAACAAGACGCCGCTGGCCCATCGGGCCACCGTCCATGCAGGCAAGGTGCTGTGCGCCGCGGCCATTGACCTCATCCAGCAGCCGGAGCTGCTGGAGCAGGCCAAGGCGGAGTTCCGGAAGCGCACTGCCGGAGGCTACACCTGCCCCATCCCTGCTGACGCCGTACCGGCGCCGCTGGACTGAGCGCGACAGCAAAAAAAGAGCCGTATCCTTTCGGATACGGCTCTTTTTTGCTTATTTCTCCTGAGCTGCGGTCTGGTACTGACGCTTCAGGAAGGCCAGGAACAGCCGTGCCGGCGAGTTGGCCGCAGGCATGGACTTCACCGCCACGCCCAAACGGCGGGACAGGGGCCGGTCCAGCGGGATGACCCGCACCCGGTTCTCGTATCCCGCCAGAGAGAAGGCGGACAGCACCGACACGCCCAGTCCGCCGGCTACCATGGACAAAATGGCGCCATCGTCGGAGGCCGCTACCTCCAGACGCGGCGTGTCCGCCGGAAGATACTGTTCCACATACTGCTCAGGACAGGAGAGGAACGGCTCTTGCAGCAAGCGGGCCAGAGAGATGGTGCTCTCCGTCCACGGGAAGTCCTTGGGCGTCACCGCCACCAGAGGCGCGTCCGTCAGCGGGGTCCACTGGAAACCGCGGGCGCAGTTCTCGTCCACGATGGCCAGCTGGATACGGTCCTCCTCCAGGGCGGCGGCCAGCTCGCTGCCCTGCACCAGCACGTCCACCTTGATCTCGGGGTGGAGCTTCCGGAACTTCCGCAGCAGCTCCGGCAGGCTGGCCCTTGCGATGCTGGCAAAGCACCCGATGCGCAGGGCGCGGCCATAGACCTCTCCCTGTTCCTCTGCCTCCTGCCGCAGGGCGTCGCAGGCATTGATGACGCCGTGGATATAGGGCAGCAGGTGCTCCCCCTCCTCCGACAGGCAGACGCCCTTGCTGCTGCGCAGCAGCAGCGTGCAGCCCAGCTCTGCCTCCAGCTTGCTGACCAGATGGGTCATGGCCGACTGGGTATACCCCAGCTGAACGGCAGCTTTGCCAAAGCTGCCGCACTGCACCGCGGTCAGCAGCGCCCGCAGCTTGCTATCATCCATAGGAACCTCGCTTTCGACGTTTTGCACAATTATTTCAAATTTATTTTTCAATATATCACAAAGTGCGTTGCTTTTCAATGGGATTTTTGTGAATTCCCCGTCAATTCTATGATATTTTCTGTCAATCCTCTTTCTACCATCACTTTTTTTAATGGGGTCATCAATAAGGGTCATTTCCGGAGTCATGAAAAAAATGATACCCTATATTTAAGTTTTGCATGACTTGCAAAATTCGGGAACAAAAGAGGAGAAAAGGAATTATGCAGAAAAAAACCAGTCTCGTCCGAGACATCATCGTGGTTGGCTTCGCGCTGTTTTCCATGTTTTTCGGCGCGGGCAACGTGATTTTCCCGCCCTATCTGGGCCTGGAGTCCGGCTCCCAGTGGGTGTCGGGCTTCGCTACCTATTTCATTGCCGACATCGGCCTGGCCATGCTGGCCATGTTCGCCCTGCTGCGGGTCGGCAGCAGTGAGGCTGTGGTCAGCCGCGTGGGCCAGATACCCGCAGCGGTACTGATGTCCGCCATTATCCTGTGCGTGGGTCCCATGGTGGCCATCCCCCGCACCTCCGCCACTACCTATGAGATGGCCATCGTGCCCAACCTGTCCGGCGTGAGCCCCGTGGTGTTTTCCATCCTGTTCTTCGCGCTGATCCTGGCGCTGTGCATCAGGGAATCCGCCGTGGTAGACATCGTGGGCAAGATCCTGACGCCGCTGCTGCTGCTGGGCCTGTTTGCCATCATCATCAAGGGCGTCATCACTCCGCTGGGTGAGCCCTCCGCCCTGCCCCAGATCGCCAACGTGGCCGTCACCGGCATCAAGGCCGGCTATCAGACCATGGATGCGCTGGCCGCCCTGCCCTTCGGCATCATCGTGCTGCAGAGCGTCACCGCCAAGGGCTATGACAGCGGCAGAAAACAGTTCCGCGTGGTGGGCGGCTCTGCCGTGCTGGCAGGTATCCTGCTGCTGGCCGTGTACATGGGGCTGGCCTATCTGGGCGCCACCGTGTCCGCCCAGTATACCAACGACATCGGCCGTGCCCAGCTGATCATGGTCATCATTGAGGCCCTGATGGGCAAGGTGGGCATGGTGCTGTTCGGCGTGGTGGTGGGTCTGGCCTGCGTCACCACCGCCGTGGCCCTGACCAGCTCCGCCGCCGCCTATTTCACCGAGCTGTGCCGCGGCAAGGTGAGCTACAAGGTGTTCGTCATCGCCATCTGCGTGTTCAGCGCCGTGGTGTCCAATCTGGGTCTGGACCGCATCGTGGCCGTGGCCGCGCCGGTGCTGGATGTCATCTATCCTCCCACGCTGGTGCTGATCTTCATCTCCCTGCTGGCGCCCCATCTGCCGGACCGCATCAGCCGCGGCGCCGCCATCGGCGCCCTGCTGACCAGCGTACTGTGTACCCTTACCGCCAACGGCGTGGCCATCCCCCTGGTGGAGAGCCTGCCCCTGTACGATCTGGGCCTGAGCTGGCTGATCCCCGCCGCTGTGTTCGGTCTGGCCGCCTCCCTGCTGCGGAGCCATGCCCGCAAAGCGGAGAAGGTCTTTTCCAAGCCCAACGAAGAGCTTTGATCCGGCGCGAGCCGTCTCTCCTGAAGCAGGGGACCGTCCATCAGACGGTCCCCTGCTTTTGCTTTTCCGCATCCTTAACGCTTTTTTAGCGCCCGTCTGGCATATAATCAGGGCATCAAAACGGTGAAATGGGGCGAACGCATGGATATTTGGAAGGAATTGCAGGACGAGGGTATAAACGCGGCGCTGCTGGAGGAGATACGGCACTTCCGTGAGGCCCACCCTGTGCCGCCGGAGGCGCAGCCGCGCATCCCCGCCCCCCAGTGTCTCTACTACGGCAAGGAGGTCTGGGAGAGCGCGGCGGCGGCCCTGCTGTGCGGACAGCACCTGCTGCTGGCGGGGCCAAAGGCCACCGGCAAGAACGTGCTGGCGGAGAACCTGGCCGCCGTGTTCGGCCGCCCCGTGTGGGATGTGTCCATGTACGTCAACGTGGACGCCGCCGCCCTCATCGGCGCGGATACCCTGCAAAAGGGTGAGGTGGTGTTCCGCGAGGGTCCCATCTGCCGCTGTGCGCGGCTGGGCGGCTTCGGTGTGCTGGACGAGGTGAATATGGCCAAGAACGAGGCACTGGCCGTGCTCCACGCCACGCTGGACCACCGCCGCGTCATCGACGTGCCCGGATATGAACGCATCACGCTGGACGATGCCGCCCGCTTTATCGGCACCATGAATTACGGCTACGCGGGGACCCGCGAGCTCAACGAAGCGCTGGTGTCCCGCTTCGTGGTGCTGGACATGCCGGTGATCTCCGATGCGGATCTGCAGAAGCTGCTGCGCCGCACGTTCCCCGACCTGACGCCCAGGTGGGCCGAGCAGTTCGCCCTGCTGTTCCACGACCTGCGGCAGAAGTGCGACAGCGGCGAGATCTCCACCAAGACGCTGGACCTGCGGGGCCTGCTGGCGGCGCTGCGGCTGATACGGGAGGGTATCCCCACGGGGCAGGCCCTGAAGCTGGGTATCATCAACAAGGCCTTCGAGCCCTTTGAGCGGCAGCTGGCGGCGGATACGGTGTGGGCCCGCATCCCCCAGGACGCCGGACGCAGCCAGCTGTTCGGAGTCTGATATGGACCGGCAGGAATTGCAGAGCCGCCGCGCCGCCAACCAGATCTGGAACGGTGCGGGTCGCTACGACGTGCCGCCGGAGCAGGCCGCCTTCGACGCCGACGGCGACCCCCGCCTGTATATGAACACCATCATCGGCCTTGCCAGCCGTGACTACGACTTCACCCGTTTCCAGCCCATGCTCCACACCTTTGAACAGCAGCCGCAGGGCGGCGTGTACGCCGATGTGTTCTGGATGGGGCTGGAAAACGCGCTGTACGAAAAAGAAGCGCCCCGACGCCCCGTACTGACGGCCCTGCGGCAGGAGTACGCCCGCGCCCTGCTGGCGGAGGGCGGCGAGGGCGGGCCTCCCCTATCGCCGGAGGCGGTGCGCCGCGGCTGGGCCCAGCGGGTGCTGGGTCTGCCCCAGGACGGAGACGCGTCGCTTCGCGCCCTGCTGGACGGACTGGCCTTCTCCCCCGACTGGGATGAGCAGGCCGTGACCCGCCGGACGGAGGAGCTGCTGTACCAATACTTCCATCGGGCGCGGCGCAGCGTCACCGACCGCCAGTGGGCGGCATTTGCAGGCCGCTCCCTGACCAAGGGCGGCGGCATCCGGTTCGTGAAGCCCAACGCCCTGCGGGCCCTGTCCCATACCGAGGGCGGCGGCACAGGCGGCGTCCAGACGCCCCGCATCCTGTCGTTTCTGCAGGGCCGCACGCCGGAGCCTATCCTGCGGCGCTACGTGGAGGACTGCTTCGGCGTGTCCATGCTGACGCCATCGGAGCTGGCGGAGGCGGAGCGCCTATTGTGTACCGGCCCCCATCGGAACTGCCGCCTGCACTTCACCCGGGGCACGCCGCCGGGCCATCCCCCCAGCCCCGCCGCCGCGTGGGACGCGGAGCACTTCCGGCAGCAGCGGGCCAAAAACCGCGCCTACTATCATGCCCATCTGGCTCAGAATCAGATGACGCTGCACCAGCTGACTCAGAAGCTCCAGAACGTCCTGCTGCTGCGGCAGGACGAGGATGGCGCAGCAGCCCGCAGCGGCCGCCTGCGGCCGGAGCTGACGTGGCGGGCCGCGGCGCTGGACGATGAGCAGGTGTTCCTGCGCCGCCAGCCGGACCAGCCGGACGAGCTGTCAGTGGACATCCTGCTGGACGCCTCCGCGTCCCAGAATCTCCAGCAGGAGAAGCTGGCCGCCCAGGCATACCTCATCGCGGAGAGCCTGACGCGATGCCATATCCCCGTGCGGGTCAGCTTTTTCTGCTCCGTCAGCGGCTGCACCGTGCTGCGCATCCTGCGGGACTTCGGGCATCCCGAGGAGAACGACGCCTGCTTCGACTACACCGCCGCCGGATGGAACCGCGACGGACTGGCCCTGCGGGCCATGGGATGGCTCATGCGGCGCAGCACCGTGGAAAACCGGCTGCTTCTGCTGCTGTCCGATGCCAGCCCCAACGATGACCAGCGCATCCCCATGGGCGCCCTGCCGCTGGGCGGGTACAGTTACAGCGGCAAGCGGGGTGTGGAGGACACCGCCGGCGAGGCGGCGGTGCTGCGGCGGCAGGGTATCCGCCCTGTCTGCATCTTCACCGGCTCCGATCAGGAGCTGGACAGTGCCCGCCGGATCTACGGCGCGGCGGTGGAGCGCATTCCCACCGCCGGATGGCTGGCCGACGCTGTCAGCCGCCTGCTGTGCGCCCAGCTGACACGCACGTAAAAACAGGACCTCCGGCAGTGCCGGAGGTCCTGTTTTTCGCTATTTTCAGTTCTCCCAGCGCACCTGCATCTCCGTCACCAGCGGATAGCTCACCGGTGCGTCGCCGTCCAGATCGGCGCGGTGCATGTCCACGGCGGTGATCTGCCCGTTGTCGTAGGTGGTGTAGTAGTACACGCCGCGGTCGGCGTTGCAGCAGCCGGTGTACAGCGTCAGCTCGCAGGCCCCATCGTTCAGGCGACAGCAGCCCCGCTGCTGCTCCACCGAGCCCAGGATGTGGAATAGCTGGCTCAGGCTCTCCGCCTCACCGTCGCCGGACACGGAATTGGCCCGCACGAAGGCAGCCCGCACAAAACGGGAGTGAGAGGACAGATCTCCGGGCAGGCCCATGGCCCCCATGCCGCGGCTGTATGTCTCCAGCGGCAGCTCCGGCGCGAAGCGGTTCACCGGCGGCTCCGGCGACAGCTGTGCGTAGTTGTTCAGGGCGAACATCTGCATGGGAAACGGCGGGTTGTTGGTCAGCACCCCCGCCGGATCGTCATAGACACGGACGCCGTCGGCCACCGACTCCACCACGAGACAGCCGGTCCGGTCCGCTACCATCCAGTGGAGCTGGGCGGCAGGCAGTCCGGTGCAGAAGGGCGTGTCGGTGATGTTCACCTGCTCCAGCAGCTGCCGTGCCTCCGTCAGCGTGGCGCAGCGCCCCAGCAGCCACGGGATCAGCTCGAACTGGGCCACATTCTCCCTCTCCGCCACAGGCGGATGGTATACCGCGTTGCCCACGAAGTTCAGTCCCGCGATGCACAGGCCCTTCTCGTTCACCGCATCGTAGTACAGCGGGAAGCCATCCTGCATGTGGGCCATGCCGATCATGGCGTAGTGGGTCTCCATGACCGCGCCGCGGCGCAGCGCCAGTGGCCAGTTCCGGGGCGTGATGACCACACTCTCCCCGTAGGATCGCTCATAGTCCAGGTTCCGCCCGAAGTAAAAATTCCTTGTCTGATATGTTGCCGCCGTACACATGGCGCCGCCTCCTTTGTTTTTTTACAGTATGCCCCGCGGCGAGGGAAAAACTCGCCGTTGGGCTTTTTCCTCACATTCGTTTGTCCTTGTCCAGCACGGCCTGCACCGCCCCGTGGACTGCGGGCTCGAAGCCGCCCTGCTGGAGCGCCAGTAACCCCTCCACCGTGGTGCCGCCCGGAGACGTGACCTGATCGATCAGCGCCCACGGGTGCTGGCCGGACAGGCGTACCATGCGGCCGCTGCCCTCCGCCATGGCCGCGGCGATCTCCACCGCCATACCCTTGGGCATACCGGCCTGCACCGCCGCCTCCGCCAGTGCGTTGATATAGAGGTATGTATAGGCCGGTGCGGCGCCGCCGATGGCGCCCACGATGCCCATAAACTTCTCCGGCACCTCCACCGCCGTGCCGAAGGTGCCCAGCAGCCGCGCCGCCAGCGCCTTCTGCTCCTCTGTCACCTGTTCGCCGGCGCACCAGCCGGTGACGGATGCGCCTACCACGGCGTTGATGTTGGGCATGGCGCGGACGATGCACCCATGGCCCAGCCGGGCCGACAGCCATGCCAGCTCCTTCCCCGCCGCCACGGACAGGAACAGCTTCCCCGCCGCCAGCGGCGCGATCTCCTCCAGCACCCCCTCCAATATCTGAGGCTTCACCGCCAGCACCACCACGTCGCTGCGCTCCAGCACCTCCCGGTTGGACGCGCACAGCCGCAGGCCGCAGCTCTCCGCCAGCGCCTTCGCCTTTTCGGGATGGGGGTTGTGGCCGCAGAGGGCCACACCCTCCAGCTGCGCCGCCGCGATGCCCCGCACCATGGCGGACGCCATGCTGCCAAGACCGATAAATCCGATGACCATATGCGTTCCCTCCTTAGTGCGGCATGACCTGCACGATGCCCCGTGCGCAGTCCACGGACACCTGCACACCATCGCTGAGACGGCGGGTAGCGTGTACCGCGCCGATGATCACCGGCTTGTGCAGCAGCAGGCCCACCGTGGCCGTGTGGCCCTCGGGGCTGATCTCCTCGCTGATGACGGCCGCCGCCTCCTTCATATAGGGCAGCAGGTCGTTGTTGGTATAGGGCACCACCAGCACGTCACCGGCGCGGAACTTGTGGGGCACCTCCTCCGGTGTGCGGCAGACGCACAGGGGGCCGGACACCGTACCGTCGCCGATGCCGGTGCCGTTGACCAGCGCACCGCCCACCTGCTCGATACGGATCATATTGGTGGTGCCGGACACGCCCACCGGCACGCCGGCGGTGATGACCACCAGATCGCCGTGCTTCACAAGGCCGGCCCGCTGCGCCGTCTCCACGGCGGAGTGTACCAGCTCATCGCTGTTCTCGGCCCGCTTCATCATGATAGGCACCAGGCCCCAGTACAGCGCCATCTGACGCCGGATCTGGGGGTCCAGCAGCAGGGCCACCACCGTGGCCTCCGGACGGAACCGGCTGACCATCTGGGCCGTGATGCCCCCCTGGCTGACGGTGAGGATGGCATCGGCGCCGATGTCCTCCGCCGTGGTACAGGCGGCATGGGCCGTGGCCGCCGTCACAGACAGGTGGGTGTGGGCGGGCAGCACCGCCACGCGGGAACAGTCGATGCTGCTCTCGGTCTTGCGGGCGATGGCGTCCATGGTCTTGACGGCCTCCACCGGATACCTGCCCGCCGCCGTCTCGCCGGAGAGCATGATAGCGCTGGTGCCGTCATAGATGGCGTTGGCCACGTCGGTGATCTCGGCACGGGTGGGACGGGGATTTTCGATCATGGAGTCCAGCATCTGGGTGGCGGTGATGACCGGCTTGCCGCAGGCCACACACTGGGCGATCATATCCTTCTGGATGGCGGGGATCTCCGTAAAATCGATCTCCACGCCCATGTCGCCGCGGGCCACCATGACGCCATCCGCCTCCGCCAGGATCTCCCGCAGGTTGCTGACGCCCTCCTGATTCTCGATCTTGGCGATGATGCGGATGTGAGAGTGTACGCTGTCCAGCACCCGCCGGATCTCGCGGATGTCCGCGGCGCAGCGGACGAAGCTGGCGGCAATGAAGTCGAAGCCCTGCTCCACGCCGAACAGGATGTCGTCCCTGTCCTGCTGGCTCATGTAGGGCATGGACAGCGACACACCGGGCACGTTGACGCCCTTGTGGTTCTTCATGGTGCCGTCGTTCTCCACGCGGCAGCGGATGGTCTTACTGGTGGTCTCCAGCACCGTCAGCCGCACCAGTCCATCGTCCAGCAGGATGGTGTCGCCCACGGTGACATCCTGGGGCAGCGCAGCGTAGCTGATGGCGCAGCGGGTCTCGTCGCCCTCCACCTCCTCATCGGTGGTCAGGGTGAACTCCTGCCCCGCCGTCAGCTCCACGGAGCCGTTTTTGAAGTTGCGCAGCCGCACCTCCGGCCCTTTGGTGTCCAGCATGGCCGCCACCGGCAGGTCCAGCTCCTCCCGCAGGGCCTTGACGGCGTCCAGCCGCACCTTGTGCTCGGGGTGGGTGCCGTGGGAGAAGTTGAAGCGGGCCACATTCATACCGGCCAGCATCATCTCCCGCAGCACGCCCTCCCTGTCCGTGGCCGGGCCCAGCGTACATACGATCTTGGTCTTTCTCATGTTTTATGTGCTCCTTTCCAACGCGGGAAAGCGTTTGGTCATGTGATCGTCCCCGTTCTCTTTTTTCTGCTGCCTATTTTAACAGTATCTGCCGCTGTGGGCAAGAGGATTCCTGACGGACAAAAGGCGACATTTGTCCACCCCCAGCGTCTGCTCCACCGTCCGGCGGAACATCTCACGGCGGTCATCCGGCACGAAGGCCAGCGCCGTACCGGCGAAGCCGCCGCCGTGTACACGGACGGCACCCTGTCCGCCCAGGGCACGGCGGCACACGGCCAGCGTCACCGCCAGCGCCTGCTGCCGCGGGTCTCCCGATGTCACGTTCTGGAGGTACTGCCATGACGACGCGCCGGAGGCGTTGACCAGCGCCAGAAACGCCGGAAAATCCCGTTTTCGCAGTGCCTCCGCCTCTGCGGCGGCGCGGCGGTTCTCGTCAAATACGTGGATGGCACGCAGCACCGCCCGATCCCCCGCGGCGGCCCGCACCTCCGGCAGGCGGCGGTAAAACTCCGTCTCGTCCACCTGCCGCAGCACCTCCGCGCCAAAGACGCGGCACACCTGCTCCAGCTCCGCGGGAATGGCGGCGTAGTCCGCCGTCAGGTCCGCATGGTCTGCGCCGCTGTCCACGATGAACAGGCCGTATCCGCTGGCGCCGAGATCGCAGTCGATACGCTCCGCCGCCGGATGGACAGGGTCCGCAAAGTCCATATACACCAGCCCGCCCACGCTGGAGGCCATCTGGTCCATCAGGCCGCAGGGCTTGCCGAAATAGTCTCTCTCCGCCGTCTGGCCCATGCGGGCGATGTCCTCCGGTGATACGCTCCCGCCGCAGCACAGGCCGCTGAACACCCTGCCCAGCAGCACCTCGAAGGCGGCGGAGCTGGAGAGCCCCGATCCCACCGGTACCTGAGACGTGACACGCATGTCCAGCCCCGTCAGGGCCGCGCCCCGCCGGATGAACTGGGCCGCCATGCCCCGCACCAGCGCCGCCGTGGTGTTCCGCTCCTCCGGCCGGGGCGTCCAGTCCCCCAGCGCCACCTCCACCGGTGCAAAGCCCTGGGAAAAAACGCGGATCACACCGTCATGGTTGGGCGTCACCGCCGCCCGCATCTCCAGATCCACGGCAGCGGCCAGCACGCAGCCGTGCTGGTGGTCGGTGTGGTTGCCGCCCAGCTCTACCCGTCCGGGCGCGGAAAAATACTGCTCCATCTCGGTCCCTCCCATCTCGTTCTCCCTGCATCATAGCCCGCTGTTCCGCCGCTGTCAACCGCTCTTGCATTTCCTACCATATCGGTATATAATAGGGATATCTTATGACAAGGGGGCGTTCCCATGATCTCCACCAAGGGCCGCTACTCCGTCCGCATCCTGCTGGATCTGGCGGAGCACCACAACGGCGGCTATATTCCCATGAAGGAGGTGGCCGCGCGGCAGGACATCTCCCTGAAATACATTGAGCGCCTGATGCCCGCTCTGAAATCGGCAGGGCTCATCGACAGCGTCCACGGCGCAGGCGGCGGCTACCGCCTGACCCGCCCGCCGGAGGAGTACAGCCTCTGGGAAATTCTGACGCTGGCGGAGGGCGACCTGGCGCCGGTGTCCTGTCTCCAGCGGAACGCCGCACCCTGCCGGCAGGCGGCGGAGTGCCGCACCCTGCCGGTGTGGCGGGGATACTACGACATGACGCGGCAGTACTTCTCCGACATCACGCTGGCGGACCTGATGAACACGCCTCAGGGCGACAACTACGTCATCTGAAAAAACCTCCCACGGCGAGGCCGTGGGAGGTTTTTTTGCGCCGCAAAAGGCAGAGTGCCGAAGCACTCCGCCTTTCTATATCGCCGCGTTATCAGTCCGCGAACAGCGGCGTGGACAGGTAGCGGTCGCCGGTATCCGGCAGCAGGGCCACGATGGTCTTGCCCTCGTTCTCGGGGCGCTTGGCCAGCTCGATGGCCGCCCACAGCGCCGCGCCGGAGGAGATACCCACCAGCACGCCCTCGCTGTGACCTACCTCCTTACCCAGCTTGAAGGCGTCGTCGTTGTCCACAGGGATGATCTCGTCGTACACCTTGGTATCCAGCACGTCGGGCACGAAGCCGGCACCGATGCCCTGGATCTTGTGGGAACCGGCCACGCCGGTGGACAGCACGGCGGAAGACTTGGGCTCCACCGCCACCACCTTTACGGCGGGGTTCCGGGACTTCAGGTACTGGCCCACGCCGGTGACGGTGCCGCCGGTGCCGACGCCGGCCACGAAGTAGTCCACCTTGCCGTCGGTATCGGCCCAGATCTCGGGGCCGGTGGTCTCAAAATGGGCCTTGGGGTTGGCGGGGTTCACGAACTGGCCGGGCACGAAGCTGTTGGGGATCTCCTTGGCCAGCTCGTCGGCCTTGGCAATGGCGCCCTTCATGCCCTTGGCGCCCTCGGTCAG